>Ga0155958_142_pt1 | contig 158603 bp, 151 predicted proteins | sample RifCSPlowO2_02_FD_107612 | JGI IMG/M metagenome (GOLD analysis project Ga0155958, IMG submission 107612) | Candidatus Schekmanbacteria bacterium RIFCSPLOWO2_02_FULL_38_14
TAATAAAACTTTATCCATACCAAAGAGCAGCTGGAGTTCAAAGTACTCAACTAAGCTGACAAAAGGAATGTTGAAGAAGGTTAAGAAACTGGGCAAAAAAAATGGAAGTATTTACTGGAGAGCCATTGGTAAGGATAGCAAAGGCAAGTCATTTACCAGCGCAGCTTCAAGCCTTGTTGTAGAATAATATAAGTCTTTCAAATCTCCCCCCCCATTTTTTTGTAAAGGGGAATGGGGGGTTAAATTGGATGTAATGAATATCTGTAGAAACAGACCTTCATATCTGTTATTAACTTTAACAAAAAAACAACCTGAATTCCCCGTGCGGAAAAATATTAAACCATTCAGGTGTAAATTTCCAAAAGTTTTTTTTTCTATTCTCCTAATATCTTTCATCTCTCTAACTTTCCTTGCTATTCCTGATCTGAAAGGTGAAGAGAAATCAAGTTATATAAAAATTTTAAAAGAAGATGAAAATGGAATAGTTCTTGAGCTAAAAACCTCTCATTTTGATACAGGGAAAGAATTTCATAATAACACTTCTTATAAATCAATTGAAATTCCAGGGCTTGAGATTACAAGAGAAAAGGGCAAGCCTCAAATTCCTTTTAAAAGCATATTGATAGGGATTCCTCCTCAAAAAAGAATTAAGATTAGTATTTTAAATACAAAAAGTTCAATATTTAAAGGATATAACCTTTATCCATCTCCAAGGATATTTGTTAAAAAAGAGGAAAAGATAAAATATCTTGGCAAAGAATTTTCAATTGATAAGTCATTCTATCTAAGAAACTCCTTCTATCCTGCAAAATTGGCTGAAATAACCTTTACAGGCTATATGCGTGAGCAGGAACTTGCTCAGATAAAGATATACCCAATTCAGTGCAATCCTGCATCAAAGGAAATGAAGTTTCATGAAAGTATAAGGCTTGAGATAGTTTTTATTCCTGAGAACGGAACGGTAAAAAACTTCAAGAAAGGGATAAAAGGAAATGGACCTTATGAGGAGATGTTAAAAAGCCTTTTAATAAACTATAGAAGTCTGGGGTATGAGAAAAAGAAACCAGTTAATTTTAATAAAAATCTTTACAGAGGTAAAAACAAAAGTTTGTCCGGCGCAGGGGAAGAATTAGTAAAGGTTTATATAGAAGAAGATGGAATTTATAGAATAGATTTTTCTGAGATTGAGAATCTCGGAATAAACATATCACAAATCCCTCCTGAAAATATAAAGATGAAAACTGGCGGCAAGGAAATACCATTATATGTTTTTGATAACTATATCCTGTTCTATGGCAGGGGAAACAGGAGTGAATACACAAAGGCAAATGTTTACTGGTTATCATTTGGAGAAGGAAATGGTCTTCGAATGTCAACAACAGATGGGACTCCTTCCACGTCTTCTGCCCCAGAACCTTATTTTAAGGAAACTGCTCATTTTGAAGAGAATGGTGAATATTGGCAAAATAAACCTATCTCCATAGATAATGACCACTGGTTATGGGCAAAGATACAAGCTCAGAATTCAAAGGAATTTTCATTCCAGTTGAATAATCTTGCAGATGCAGGAGATGATATACTTTTAAGATTTGGCCTTGAAGGAGCAACAGAAAATATTGAAATGGATGACCCTGATCACCATGTAAGGGTTTATCTGAATGAAAATTTAATAGATGATGGCTTGTGGAAGGGGCAGACCCGATACCTTAAAGAGGTACTTATTTCCCAATCCCTTTTCCGCGATGGAGCAAATGTTTTGAAAATTGAAGCGCCCGGAGACACAGGTTCAAATGTGGATAGCTTTTATCTTAACTGGTTTGAGGTAGAGTTTTTAAAAAAAATTATTGCAGAAAATGACTTCCTGATGTTTTCATACGAGGGCACAGGTCAGAAGACTTTTGAAATAACAAATTTTTCAGGCAGTGACATTGAAGTCTATGATATAACACAGGAGGATAATCCTTTAAGAGTTCTAAATTCTTCTGTTGAATCATCAGGAAATTATTATAAAGTAAAATTTAATGACAATATTGAAAATAATAAAAAATATATTGCATTAACCACTTCAAAAATAAAAAAGCCTTCTGCTTCTGATATTAAACTTGTCACCTTTAAGGACCTTAAATCTTCTATAACAGGCGCTGATTATATTATAATAACTCATGAGGATTTCTATCAGAGTGTTATGCCTCTTTCTGATTACAGGAAGAGCAAGGGTTTGAGGGTAGAAGTTGTAAAGATAGAGGATATATACGACAACTTTAGCTATGGCATTTTTGACCCAACAGCAATAAAAGAATTTTTGAAATTCGCTTATAAAAACTGGACATTGCCAAGACCGACTTATGTCTTATTAGTTGGAGACGCTAATTTTGATTATAAAGGGAACCTTGTTCAGTATAAAGGTAACCTTTACGCCCACACGATAAACTATGTGCCAACTTATATGCTCGACACCAATATTTTTGGCCAGACGCCGTCTGATAACTGGTTTGTATGCGTAAATGGAGATGATTATCTGCCTGATATGTTTATAGGAAGAATACCTGTAAAAAGCAAAGAAGATGCAGATGCAGTTATCAATAAGATAATCTCTTATAGCGAAAATGAATTTAGCTGGAAGAAAAATGTGCTTCTTGTAGCTGATAATGACCTGAGTATCTTTGAAAGCCTTTCTGATGAGCTTGCAACTCAATTGGAATCTGCTAACTTTATAAGCAGGGAGGTATATCTTAAGAATTATCCAATACCAGCAAATGCTACAAGTGATATTATTAATTATATAAATGATGGAGCTCTGCTCACAAATTATTCAGGGCATGGGTCTTTGACAAAATGGGCTACAGAGGTTATATTCAAGCCCTCTGATATCGGTTCACTTACCAACAAAGAGAAACTTACCTTTGTGGTTACTCTTAATTGTTTGAATGCATATTTTGCTCTTCCTTCTACTAAGTCTTCCCAGAACTTTTCCTTAGGTGAGGATTTCTTAAGGGCTAAAGACAAAGGCGCCATTGCATTTTACGGACCTACAGGCATTGGATACCCTGAAGAACATAGCATTTTGGCTAAAGAACTTTTCTCAACTATTTTTGAAAAGAAGAGAAGTAATTTAGGATATGCGACCACACAGGCTAAAATCTCAGCCTTTGGGAAAGGAGTATCACAGGATATTGTGGCGACTTTTACACTTTTAGGTGATCCGGGTTTAAGGCTTTTACCTAACACTGATACAACTCCGCCTGTTGCCACAGCATCACCTTCTGGCGGAACATATTCAATTTCTCAATTAGTTACTCTTAGTGCTGATGAACCCTCAACTATTTATTATACTCTTGATGGTTTAGAGCCAACTATTGCATCAAGTGTTTACACAGAACCTATATCAATAGATTCTGACACAACCCTTAACTTTTTTGCTGTTGATGAGGAAGGCAATGTTGAAGTGGTAAAGACAGAGAATTATGTAATAGACATAACTGCTCCTGATATAATCCCCCCTGTTACCACTGCTTCTCCTGTGGGAGGTACATATACTACAAGCCAGACTGTTATTCTTACGACAAACGAGTCTGCAACTATTTATTATACCCTTAATGGTTTAGAGCCAACTATTGCATCAAGTGTTTACACAGAACCTATAATAATAAGCTCTGATACTACTTTGAAGTTTTTTGCTGTTGATACGGCTGGTAATGCCGGAGATATTAAAACAGAGAATTACATTATACGTAAGGCTTTGACAATACTTTCTGAAGTTTTGCCTGATGGAGAGGTCGGGAATCAGTATACCTTTACCTTTGAAGCTACTGGCGGGAAACCATCATATAAATGGTTAAAGGTTAGTGGCAGGCTTCCTCTGGGTTTGAAGCTTGATAAAAAAAGTGGTGGAATTTATGGTAGACCCAAAAAAGCTGGAAAATTTTCCTTTAAAATACAGGTAAAAGACTCAGGAAAACCCCAAAGGAGAGCTTCTAAGAAATATAGTATAACTATAAAAAAGATGGCCTTCTTGCTGCAAAGAATAAATTCATAAAAGATATGATAGAGAAACGTCAGATTCCCATTGCAATTTTTTTCCCCTCCCTTTGATAAAAGTTTTTAATTGATATTTTCAAAATATATCCTATAGTGATGCTCTCAAGAAAATAAAATGATATCTTTGAAAAATCCAAATGAATGTCATAATGATATGACCTTACAAATCGGCGTAATAGGAGCATCCAGGTGTTCTGAAAAAGATTATCAGGTTGCTTATGAAGTAGGGAAGGGGATGGCAAAATAAGGAATAATCTTATTGTACGGAACACTTTCAGAGATAGCAATCGCTTTAAAAATAGGGGAAAAAGTTATCGGAATTGATACATGGAAGATATCAGAAGAAATTATTGAAGCAAAGGATGCTGAGGAAGCCATCAAAAAGGCTATATCAGGTTTACAATAAGAAAAGGTCTGCTTGGATGTCATTGCGAGGGAGCAAAGCGACCAAAGCAATCTAACCAAAAACTGATACCTATTAACTAATAACTGAAAATGAGATTGCTTCGCTAACGCTCGCAATGACAAAAGGTATAAAGTCACAGTTTTGTGAATGTGATAATAAGAGGAGTTTTGCCATCGAAGAATTTGTAACAAAAATTGAAAAGCTTATTTACGGTGGTTATGGACTTGGAAGGGTTTTTGATAAAGCTATCCTTGTTCCAAAGGTAATTCCTGAAGAAACAGTAAGGGTTAAGGTAATACAGGAAAAGTCAGGCTATTACATTGGAGAGGCAGTCGAAATCATTAAACCTTCAAAAGACCGCATAACTCCAAGATGTCCTTATTTTTATAATTGCGGCGGTTGCGATTACCAGCACATCAGATACCAGGCACAGTTAGGCTTCAAGGAACATATCTTAAATGAAACATTAAAGAGGGTAGGGGGATTTAAGGAATTCTCAGTTTATCCAATCATCCCCTCTCCTGAACCATTTTTCTACAGATTAAACGCCCAGCTTAAAATTTCAAAAACAAAAGAAGGAATTGAACTCGGTTTTTTTAAAAAAGACTCACACAAATTTATTCACATAAATGAATGCATAATATGCCGGCAGGAAATCAATGGGTTAATTAATGTATTCAGTCAAATTGATAAAGATAACTTGTTGAATAACCTGAACTATATTGAGATAATCATCAGCAACTCAACAAAAAAAATACTCCTTGCATCATCACTAAATAAAATCAATAAAAGCCATATGGAAAGGCTTTATAGCCACATTAAGGAACAAGAGAAAAACATTGATGGCTTTGTTATTAATTTGAAAAGGAAAAAAGTTTTCTCAGGAAAGCCATATCTTTTTGAAGAAATTGAAGATACAAAATACCGGGTTTCCTCAGATAGCTTTTTTCAGGTAAATTACTCTCTCCATGATACGTTAATAAAAGAAATTATCAAATTTGTAAATCCAAAGAAAAAGGATAATATTTTTGATATATATTGCGGAGTGGGTACATTCACAATCCCAATATCCAGAAAAGCAGATTCTGTGTTTGGGATTGAAGAATCTCCTTCTTCAATAAATGATGCAATTTTTAATAAAAAATCTAATAAAATCAAGAATTGCTATTTTTATAATGAAAAAGCTGAGGACGGGCTTTTAATACTCGAAAATGAGGGAATATCCTGTCATACTGCCCTGATTAATCCTCCAAGGGCAGGTTGCAGTGAAAAAATGAAAAAAACATTATCCTCAGCTAATCCACAAAAAATCATATATTTATCCTGCAACCCTTCAACACTTGCAAGAGACATTTCGTTCTTTTCAAAAAGAGGCTATAAATTAAGCTCTGTCCAGCCTTTTGATATGTTTCCTCAGACATACCATATAGAATCTCTCGTAAAATTGGAGAAAAATCCGCTCTAAAATTGGGATTGCTTCGTCTCTTTGCTCCTCGCAATGACATTCCCGGTTAACCTGATATGATTTGTCTATGTCTGATAAGATATATTATGTAAACTTTGCTGTTTTGTTGATAGATGGGGGTTTGATTCAAAATTTACATAATATTTAGGGTTATGCGTAGAAGACGAAGTCCCTACCATTATTGGGTAATGGCTTCATAAAGTGTAGCTATAAAAAATAACTATTTCACAGATTTTTAAATCCAAGACCAGCCTTTAGCATCTTTCTGCGGACAAAGGCAAGCTGTAACTGAAGAGGTATTTCCTGCGGACAGAAATCATCGCAAGCCATAAGCCCCACGCAACCAAATGTTCCTTCTTCATTTCCAATCACTTCAAAATACTGCTGAGGGCTTCTTTCGTCCCTTTGGTCCAAAATAAACCTTGCTACTCTGTTAATTGTTGCAGCGCCCTGAAATTCCGGATGGATATTTACAGTTTCACAGACTGCAATGCAGCAACCGCACTCTATGCACCTGTCTGCTTCATATATTTTCGAAGCCGAATCATTATCCATTCGCTCTTCTATATCAGGATTAAATTTTTTACTTGTATGAACCCATGACTCAGTCTTTTTGTTCATTTCCATGAAAAAAGTTCCTGTATCAACAGATAAATCTCCTATAAGTTTAAATGTAGGCAGTGGCATCAGAGTTATTTTCTTTTTTAAATCCTTTGTCATGGTTTTACATGCAAGTTTTATTTTACCGTTTACCATCATTCCGCAAGAACCGCAGATGCCTGCACGGCAGACAAAATCAAACTGTAGTGTTGCGTCCTGTTCCTCACGAATCTTGTTTAAAGCCATGTAGAGTGTCATATGAGGCATTTCTTGAAGCTCATAGTCCTGCATCTTCGGCTTATCCCCGGGTATATTTGGACTATATCTGAATATCGAAAAGCTCAATGTCCTGTCAGCCATTCTTGATCCTCCTAATCTACAATATTGGAAATTGTAAATTTAAAATTGTAAACGTAAAATGAAGAAATTTTTATATCTTGTTATATTTCTTTCGATTGCAATTCTCACAAAGTAATTGTAGATTCCTCTCTGTATTACTACCACCTTTTGAAATAGGAATAATGTGGTCAAACTCTAACTTTTCCTTAGACCCACACTCTACACATTTCCCCTCATCTCTTTTCCATACAGAATTCCTAATATCCTTAGGAATGGATTCTCTTGATTTATCATCAGTTAGCTCTATTTTTTCTGCTGGTTTTGCTGATTCTCCGTATCCGCGGTCACCAGGAGGTATTTCAGTTATTTTCACTGGTTCATATTTCAGAGTTGGGAGATCATCTCCATCTTTCCAGTAAGCAAGTGTTCTCTTAAGCCAGTTTGCATCATCTCTTTTTGGATAATCTTCCCTGAAATGGCTTCCTCTGCTTTCAGTTCTCTGAGATGCACCATAAGCGATGCAGAGAGCAAGTCTCAGCATTCCGGGCATTTTCATCGCTGTTCCGAGCTCAGGGTTTGTAGCTTTTCCGCTTGACTTAAGCCCTATTTTTAATGACCTTCTGTAAAGCTCCTGCAGGGAATTTACCGCTTCCTGCAGGTCTTTTCCGTTACGGAATATATAAACCTTATCCTGGAGTATTTTCTCCATTAAAGGTCTTAATGCATAGACATTCTCTTTCCCGTTTTTACCTGAAATAAGATTATTAATTTTTTCTTCCTGAAACTTGACATGGTCCCTGACAATTTTTTCATTATAAGAAAACTCAACTCCTGAAACAAACTCAGCAACTTTTTTACCTACAACCATGCCCATAACAATTGTCTCTGCAAGAGAGTTACCTCCAAGCCTGTTAAAGCCGTGCATATCCCAGCATCCTGCTTCACCTGCTGCATAAAGACCTTTTAATCCGTATGCAGCGCCATCAATATTTGTCCTTATACCTCCCATTGCATAGTGCTGTGTAGGCCTTACAGGAATGAGTCCCTCGGCAGGGTCTATGCCATTAAAATCCCTGCATATATTTGCTATCTCTCTTAAGTTTGTATAAATATGCTTTCTTCCAAGATGCCTGATGTCAAGCCAGAGGTGAGGACCATAGGGGCTGTCAACACCCTTTCCTATTCTTATATGATGCATCATCCTTCTTGAAACAACATCCCTTGAGGCAAGCTCTTTTTTATTTGGCTCATAATCTGGCATGAATCTGTGAAGGTCTTTATCAAGAAGGTAACCGCCGTCTCCCCTTGCACCTTCTGTTATTAAAATAAACGAAGGAATTATTGCAGTAGGATGGAACTGGACAGCTTCCATATTTCCCAGAGGTACAATTCCAGTATTTAAGGAAATAAACATCCCTGAACCTTCATTTATTACCGCATTTGTTGAAGCTCCGTAAATCCTTCCATGCCCACCGGTTGCAATAACTGTTGCCTTTGCAAGATATGTGCGAAGCTCGCCTGTACGCAGGCACCTTGCAACAATACCTATACACTTCTCTCCGTCCTGAATAAGAGAAATTACCTCAATCCTGTCGTGAACTGTAATTCCGTGCATTGCAACAACACTGTCAAGGGCATACTGGACTGCGTGCCCGGTAACATCTGATACATAGCAGGCTCTCCACTTTGCTGTCCCTCCAAAATCCCTTGCAGTTATCAAACCAACTTTATCCTCTGAATCCTCAACAACCCTTCCGTCAGTAAGTGTTTTCTTTCCTGGTGTAACCCTGTTCCACGGGCATCCCCAGTATGAAAGCTGCCTTACTGCAGCAGGTGCAAGATTAGCAAAAAGCCTTGCCACATCCTGTTCACATCCCCAGTCAGATCCTTTCACTGTGTCCTGAAAGTGGACATCAGAGTTATCCCCTTTGCCCATTGCAACATTTCCTAAGGAAGCCTGCATTCCTCCCTGTGCTGCAGTGCTGTGTGACCTTCTCGGAGGAACAAGGCTTAAAAGTGTTACATTAAAACCATGAGATGCTGCTTCTATTGCAGCCCTCTCGCCGGCAAGACCAGCACCTACGACAAGTACATCTGTAATATATGAATTTGTTCCACTCATTATTGCACCCCTCCTGCTCCACTGATATCTGCATATCCCTTGAGAACAAACAGAGCAACTATTCCAAGAGTTAATATAGCTATTGTTATTGCGCTCAAAACCCAACTGACTTTTTTCCTGTCAATCCATCCCCACTTTACTGCTTCCCTGTATAAACCAAGCCCTGCGTGATATTCACCGCAGAGAAGAAGTATTATATAGAATAAAAAATATGGTGACTGAATCACCCTTCCTGAGCTGATTGCTATGTTGATATCCCATTTTGAAACAACAGTCCATATATGTGCTGCTGCAAGAATTCCTATTGCAAAACCTGTTACGCATTGAAAAAGCCATGTCCATGTGTCATAGTGATTTAAGAGCCTTGAATGCTTGATGACTATTTTCATTTCCGAGAAACGGTTTGGAATTCTTCTTCCGGCAAGAATCATGTGAATAATTATTAAGAGGATTATCATCGGGATTCCTATCTGGGAAAGCCAGTATTTTTCAAGAAGTGTAGGAACATTGTTGAAAATGCCAGGTCCCAGAATAATTGTTGAGACAAAGAGCATGTGAATCCATAAAAATCCCACGAGAAGAAGTCCGCTGGCAAGCTCAGCCATATCAACGAGCAAGTCAGCTTTGTTATTTTTTGTCAATGCATCCTGAAGTAACACTCCCCTGCCCTCCTCCTGCAAAAAATTAATTTAAAAACCTTACCCTAAATAATACCAATGCAACTTTTAAAAACCGCACCCTACTTATTCAAAATCATAAAAAAGTCAAGATATTTCTATGACTTTATATTTTTTTAATCAAGAGAATACCTCCAGTAAAAATTTTGTTGATATTGCAGAAAATAAGCTTAATATTTTTATAATCAGAAATATTCATTATGAAAATTTTGCATAACCGATTCATAAGAATTTCTACAGTTCTTATAACAGCTTTTATTCTGACAAAAGCAGGTTTCCTTTTAAAATCATATAAAGGAATAGAACCTCTCAGCAAATGGAAGGGAACCCTTTCAATCCTTGTCTCATCTAAAGAATATCCGGCAGAAACTAAACTCCGGCAAACACTTCCCAAGGGAGCATTCCGCATAACTTATGTCATTGACGGAGACACTCTTGTCCTCAGCAACAGGGAAAAAATTCGTTTGATTGGTGTTGATGCGCCTGAGATTCAGCACGATGATATTCCGGGAGAATGGTATGGAAAGGAAGCAAAAGAGTTTTTAAAACAGCTCGCAGAGGGAAAGGAATGTACACTTGGGTATGAAACAGATGGAATCCGCGACAGATACGGAAGAATTCTTGCCTATGTTTTTATGGGAAACAAACTTCTTAATGCTGAAATGATAAGACAGGGTTATGCTCGCGTGTATATGAGGTTTTCTTTCACTAAAAAGACTGAATTTATCAGGCTTGAAAAAGAGGCAAGAGGAAAAGGGATTGGAATATGGAGCAGGCAATTATTTAAAAAAAATAAAAAAGCAGGAACACCTGCTGTGATTCAGTGGCAGGACGCTGATAAGCACTATGGAGAGTACTGCGCTGTTGAGGGAAAGATTGTTTCTACATATAATTCAGGGAAAGCCTGCTTTCTCAACTTCCATAAAGATTACAACCATTATCTTACAGCAGTTATCTTCTCATCAGACTTTTCACGCTTTCCTGAAAATCCTGAAAAGTATTATTTAGGTAAAAAAGTTCTTGTATCAGGTTATATTAAAGAATACAAAGGAAAGCCTGAGATAGTTTTAGAAAGCCGAAAGCAGATAGAAGTCTTAAAATAACTTAATTATGCATTAATAACCACAACAAAACTTTACATGCTTATGTCGATAGAAAACGCTTCCCTAACCACGTAACTCCTAAAATCGGACATCGTTTTCAGGCAAATCAGCCTGATGGAAGGATAATTGCATTTATAGTTATTGATATTACTGAAACACTTGTGACACTTGATGCCAACCATTCCCTTGTTGGAAAAGACCTGAATTTTGATATCCAGCTTGTGGTAATCTCTTAGAAGTAAAATAAAAAAGCCCATTCAGAATTTCTTCAGAATGGGCTTTTGATTTTTTACTTTTGAGTTTTTTTAACTTATCTGTTTATCTTGATTTCAAATATGCAGTATGGTTTTCCCTGTGGAAGACCCGGGTCACCATGTTCTCTCTCGCTCTGGCAGTCAAATCTTACAAACTCAACACAGTCTTTTCCAATTACATCCCTTACACCGTAGTCAATCTCTGTGAATATGTTGCAAAGCTTTTTTCTCATGGTTATATCTTTAATCCCCATCATATCCCATGCGTTGTTTATCATGCATCCGATTCTTTTTGCACGTACGTGTGTTGGATTTCCGTCCTTGTCTTTAGCAAGAACCTCAACTGGGTCCATTATCTTAGAACCTGAGTTATCAGCCCTCTGGCTTGACATAAACCACATCTGCCAGTCACAGTAGTTTTGAAAATCTGATTTCTCTTTGCCGGGCTTTGTTTCTGCCAGAAATGCTTTGGCAGAACCCTGACCAATTTTAATGAAAAATTCTCTAAGTAATTTTTCTCCATCTTTTCCATACTTGTTAAGCACATCTATTGACATAAGTCCCATAATTCCAAACCCTCTCATCTGTGCAAAACGGTGTAGTTGCTTCCAATCTGTTTTGTCTTCCGGCATAAGTTTCCTCCTTGAAATTTAAAAATTTGATTTATATGGAAAATAGATTATATTCTTTTATAACCGTACCTTTTCCAAACATACTATATATTAAAATGTGAATTTTAAGTCAAGAAACTTTTCAAAAATTTTACAAATCACCAATTAAATAATGGAACTGCATGAATAATAGCTTACAGGTTTTTATCAGAAAAAGTTTTGATTTTTTAATATAAAAAATCTATTTTAACAACTATAAAATAAAAACTCTTTATAAAGGAACCGCAAATGGATAATTTAAAAGAAATAGATGATTTTCTTGATTCAATGAAAAAAAAGGCTATCGGGAACTTTACAAAAATTGAAGGCGCTGACCTTGTTGAAAAAAAAATCTGGAAAACTCCTGATGGAACCGCTGAGCTAAATATCATCAGAGGAAAGGTTTTTGAAAAGGTAAGCGTTTGCCGCACAAACAAAATAAAAAAAATCCCTGCATCAGTAAATGTTCCTGAAGCGATGAGAGATGTTGCTGAAAGTAAAAATACAGAGGTTGTAATGAAAGTTTTTGAAATATGCAGTCATATGGCTAGTCCTAAAGTTCCTATTGGCAATATAAGCATAAGATACAGGAAGGCAAAAGAAGGAAGGTTTGCAGGCGGAACAGATTTATCACCCTACTTCCCTTTTGAAGAAGATGTTGAGCTTTACAGAGACGAAATGAAGAATCTGTGCAAAAAATATGGTAAGGAATATGAGCCTATGAGAAAAAAACTTGAGCAGAATTTCTGGCTAAAGTATCGAAACGAGCCAAGGGGTGGCGCACATGGAATTGGATTTGATGTTCATGAGGATGAGTTTGATTTTGTCAAAGACCTTCTTGAAACATTTGTAAAAACATATACATTGATTGTTGAAAGACGGAAGGATGAACCATTTACGCAGGAAGAAAGGGAAAAACAGCTTTACAGAAGGGGGAGATGGGTTGAGTTCAACCTTGTTGAAGATGAAGGGTTCAGGTTTGGTCTTGAAATGGGAATAGACCCAGAGATAATGGTTCTTCAGACCCTGCCGCCGTTGGTGAGGTTTTAAATATAAATATCAAATAAGGCAAGTTCAATAATGTAAACACTTCTTTTGGCCGCCCTCTATGATATCAAAGTATTGTGTTAGATTATTGAACTTGCCTGCATAAAAATTTTATTAATATTTAATCCTTTCTTTTAAAAATCAGAACATTCCCCTTCCTGTCTTCATTAAAAGTTTTGATTAAATAATAAGGGAAATTGGTATATATTATTTCAGGAGGGTCCTTCCAATTCTGTTTCCTATAGATAATCAAATTAGGTTTAAATTTTTTAATACCCCAGATATAATCATCATGATGATGAATCATCTCAGGAGTTACTAGTCCAGCTAAATCAACTATTTTTCTCTTGCTGTAATAGCCAATTATGCCTATATCTGCACAAGCTATAGTTGAGTTTTCTTCAGTATTTTTGCTTGCCCATATTCCAAACATTCTATAGACGTTATACCTAGTTCCAAAATTTTCATCCTTAGGGAAAAAATTATGAAATTCATAAAGATATCTCATGCTATTGAATATGCTGAAACAACATATAAATATTAAAAAAGAAAATAGGATTCCCTTAGCTACTTTATAACTTGAAAAAATAACTATCACCCTTTCAATACAAAATACCACTCCAAGAAAAGAAGTAATAATTAATCCTGGAAATATTGGATAAAAATGCCAATCACATCCAGCTGGAGATACTCTAAGGATAGAATATCCTAAGATATGAAGAAATGTCCATATGGGAATAATAATTAATTCTTTTTTTCTACTATTTAATATCTGTAATAATCCCAATGGTAAAAACATAAAATAATAAGGTTTAATAACTCCAAAAATAGGATTTAAAAACCTAACTACTTTATCTTCAAAAAGCATAAGAAATACATACATTATACTTTTTGACATACCAGTCTTTACTGACATTGAACTTGGAAAAAAAGTTCCAAAATAAAAAAATGAAAACAAATACCAAGGTATAACTATAACTAAAAAAAGACTAACATATTTATAAGGAAACTTTTTATTTTTTAAAATATAAGCAAGAAGAATTAGACCAATAAGGATGATAGCATCACTTCTTGTAAGAATCGCAATAACTAATAAAATTGTTGATAAATAAAAATAATCTTTTAAATAAAATAAAATAGCTCCATAAATAAGCATGGTGTAAAAAATTGTCTCCAGACCAAAGCAACTGTAGGTCTGAGAATTGAATATTATTAAAATTGCACAGAAAACCCCCCATATCTTTTTGTTGACAATGTTTAGAATTAAATAAAGAAAATATGATAAAAAAATAAGACTTATTGACGACAGAATAATGCTTACAAGAGGTAAATTTTTAAAAAACAATCCGCAACATGCTAAAATCAATGTGTAAAGAGGAGTGGTTGTCCCAAGAATTCTTTCTCCTTCATTGAACACAAACCCATGCCCCTCAGAAAGATTCTTGGCATATCTGAAAGTTATGTAGGGATCATCAAATCTAATATCTTTGAAAAAATATGTCAGCAGAATAACTAAGAAAGAAAAAAGAATAAAAATTAAATACTTGGGGCTAAGTTTTGTTAAATAATACAAAATACTGAGAAATTTTTAAGTAATAGGAGTTGAACATGTGTAACCCTATGTCTTTGCATTGTTCAAATTACCTGTCTGCCGACAGGCAGGAAGCCTGCGACTACAATTATAATTATCTATCAGAAATCAATTAAAAACTTAAAACTAAAAACTTTTTTATTTAACAGTCATGACCGGGCACTTTGCAAGCCTTATTAATCTTTCTGCAACGCTTCCAATCAAGGCATGAGAAATACCTGTTCGTCCATGAGTTCCCATTATAATCAAATCAGCCTTTATAGAATTTTCCTTTTCAAGAATCTCGTGGAACGGTTCTCCAACACGGACCTGATGGGTTATATTCTTAAATCCCTTTCCTTTTTCCTCAATAAGCAAGCCAAGTCTAACCTTAATCTCCTCCTCCATCCTTTTAATTATACCCTCTTTTGAAAAGAAATCGCTGTAGTAATAAGGATAAAAAGAGATTGGCTGAATCACATTAAGCACATCAATGTTTGCATTAAAAAGGCTTGCAAAATCAACTGCAAGTTCAAATGCTTTTTCAGAATGCTCTGAAAGGTCAACAGGAACAAGTATTTTTTTTATGTCAAACTTGTCAGGTTTGATTTCATGGCTTAACTTGACAGTAAGAACAGGACAAGGAGAAGTTCTCAGAACTTTTTCTGCAACACTTCCAATAACTGCATGGCTCAAACCCTTTCTTGCGTGAGTAGCCATGACAATTAAATCAGCTTTAACATCCTTTGAAAACTCAATGATTCCAGAAACCGGATAGCCTTTTAATACGCGGATTTCTATGTTGGTTCCTTCATTCCCCTTTATGTATGTGTTTCTAATTTCTTTTTCAAGCTCACTCCTTATATCATCAAAGCTTACATTTGAATAAAAGTCAGAAGCATAAAGAGGGTCAATTACCTGAGGCTCTGAAACTATGTGTAAAATATAGATTTTCGAACCATTTTTCTTTGCAAGGCTTAAGGCAAGATTAAAAGCATTGATACAACCGGAAGAAAAATCAACCGGAACAACAATTCTTTCAATGTTTTTCATCTTTTCTCCCTTAATTTTAAAAACCTAACCCCTAACCATATAATGGTTTGTTAAAATTATATTGTCAACTATAAAAACTTAAACTTATCAGCCAAAAGCAAAATTTTGAAATCATGGAATTTGTTCTGAGCAAACATGGAAATCTTGCTATTGCAAGTCATATTATATTTGTCTTAAACATTTGTCTTTATGGCTTCTTTCCTGTACTTCAACCCTCTCTCTGCTGCATCTGAAAGTTCTCTGTCGTAATCGTGATTTAGTGCAAATACCCTGTAATGTATTATTTTTGATGGGATATATTCAAAGAGTTCTTTCAGCATTTCAGTTGAAACAGTTTTTGTAATCGGGTCATAAATATAAATTTGCCTCTGTTCCATTGAAAGTGGATTTTCAGGTCTTGGGTCCTGCACAGCAGTGTCAACCATCAATTTATAATTTTTTAATTTCTTTGGCAGGTGCGTTCTTATCCTCTTTTCCCAATCCTCGTCTTTGATAACAGTTTTGCCGGTTTCAAGCTCTTTTATAGAAATAGTTTTGTCATAAACCATTTTCCACTTTGGAAGACGGTTTAGAATCATAGACCATTCTCTTGAGAGCCTTATTTTGTCCTCTTCATCAGAGTATCTCCATCTGGCAACCTCTTGAGCCAATGACCAGTCTGAAAGCTCAAGATATTCTTTCCTGTGTTCAATCGGGTTATAGGGAAAGATTCTATTGAGTGTTTCCTTAAATATTTCTTTAAGATGCATATCAATAGCCCTTGTAGTTCTATGGTAATAAACATTTGAGTAAAGATATAACCGGGCATTTAAGAACATTGTAAGAGCAGAAGTTCCTGATTTATGGATTGTCAATCCATTTTCTGTGTAAAAGGTGTAATAGATGAGCCTGTCTATATCAACCGGACCTATTGCAACTCCGCACATATATGAATCTCTTAAAACATAATCCATATTGTCAACTGTGTATATCCCATTAAAAAGCGGTAGAAGCAGTTGAAGCCATTTTGGATAATCCTCAATTTGTTTTATTCCATCTTTCTTAATCAAAAATGCTACATATTTGGGGTTAATTCTCTCATTCCTTTGAAAAAAACCATTAGGGCTTCTCTTTATACGTTTGATTATCCTTCCAAGTTCTTTTTCAATTATTGCCTGCCCAATATCCTCGTGGGTAATCCCATAGGTATCAAGGAAGTTTTCATCAAAAAAATGCCCAAAAGGACCATGTCCAACATCATGAAGAAGTGCTGTAACTCTTAGAAGTTCTTCAATAAAATTTTCAGACGGGCAGTTCTTTACAGCTTTTTTCAGACTTGGATACAGATGCTTTGCAACTCTTCCTGCAACATGCATTGCTCCAATTGAGTGCTGAAAACGGCTGTGCTCTGCTGAAGGGAAAACCCACTTTGAGCTCTGTAGCTGATATATCTGCCTAAGTCTCTGAAGCCAAGGAGAATCGATAAGGTCTTTTTCCGATTTCTCACCTGAGTCAACAGATACTGTGAATGCTATGTACTGATGGACAGGGTCTGCAAAGAGAGCCATTCCATCATATAAAAAACTCAGAGAATCAGCTTTTTGTTCTTTTTTCTTTGCCATTTTTCAACACAAAAAATTTGCAAATTATCATTATTGAAAAAAATCAAATTGCAAAATCCGGTATCTATTCTTCCAGAAGATTCCATGGTTCAAGAATATTCTGAGGAATATTGTCAATAAACCTTGATTGTTTTGATAAAACAGCTCCTCTTGAGTGGTCAAAAATATTCACAGGATATGTAACAAAAAGATTGCATTTAGCCCTTGTTGCAGCAACATACATAAGTCTTCTTTCCTCTTCACTCTCTTTAAGTAGTTGTTTTAAAAAAATTAACAAATCATCATAATCAGCAAGAAAATTAGTGAGTTTATATTTAGAATAAGTCTCTTTAAGTTTTTTTAAATCCTCAATATGGTCTGTAAAATAAGAATAATCTCTCCCTATTATTAATTCAATGGATAAATTTCTGTTAACAGACATACTGAAAATATTCTGAATTGTATCTTTTCTTGGAAACCTTTTTTCCTTGGTGTTTAAATTTAGCTGATTTCTTAAAAGATTTATGGCATCCTCTGAATCAGAACGGTCAAGTATAGTGAAATTTGATTGAAAATTAATTGTTTTGGAATATCTTCTGAGTATCGTATTTGCAAAGGAGTGAAATGTTCCACCTGAAACTCTTTCACAGGGATAGTCAATTAATGAAGCTGCTCTTCTGAGCATATCCTGCGAAGCCCTGCGCGTAAAGGTAAGTAGCAGTATTGATTCTGCATCAATGTCTGTCTTTATAAGCCTTGCTACTCTGTAAATGAGAGTTCTTGTTTTTCCGCTTCCGGCACCTGCAATAACAAGATAAGGTCCCTCAGTTAACTCTACTGCTTCAAGCTGAGAGCTATTTAGTTCTTTTCTGTAATCAATTTTAAATTTTTTTGAAGAAACAGGGTATGTTTCTTTTTTTAACTTATAGACTTTCATCTTTGTTTATTAAAAAATCAGTGAGTATATATAAAAACTATGAACGTATTGGCAAATATCCTCAGAATTTCAGCAGATAGTTTTTATTTTAAAAGCTATTATTTGCCAAGAGAAGTAAATAATGGAATGACTACTATCAATATAAATGACACTAAAAACAATGCAATTACAGTAATAAAGAGATATTTTTTAAAGCTTAAATCTGATGTTTCAGCAGGAACAGCTTGCTCTTCTTTTACATCTGTATCCTCTTCATGGGTATATTCTTCAGTTCTTTTTCTTGCTGAGCGATGCTTAACCCTGTGTTTTTTTGTTTCGTATTCTTCCGGAGAAAACCAGATAGTATTTCCTGAACCATCTATCAGAGGGATATGCCCCTTCTCCTTAAAGAATTTTTTTTTCTCTTCTTCGGCGATTTCAAGTCTTCTTATGTTATCAGATCTTGTATTTTCTGTTTCTTTTAGTTCTTTCTCTTCTTCTTCTTCAGAGAGTTTTGCTCTTTGAAAAGATTCAAGCTTTTCTCTTTCCTTCTCTTCTAACTCTTTTCTTGTTTTTTCTCTTATGGTTTTTTCTTCTTCTTCTGAGATAGCCATATGAATCTCCAAAAACTTGTTTGTTATTTTAAGCTTAATTAACTGCTGTTGTCAATATTGAATACGGAAAAGAATATTTATATAAGACAAGATATCATGGAAAAAGATTTTTCGTATTAGCTTGTGGTTTCTGGCTATGACAACCACAAAATATTCACAACAATTTCTTTTCTCTCTGTCATCAACCCATTCGCTGTTTGGTTCACTGCAGTTGTAACAGATTTTTATCCCTTGTTTTAAAATCTTAATTTAAATTTTTCCAGATTAGATGGGAGAAACTTGTGGAAAAATTGTTAAAATGGATATTTAAATAAAAAAAATGAAAGGGTTTCACCTCTTTGCACTATTTTGCAGCAACATCCTTTGCATCAGTAAAAATAATTTTCAGATTAATTTCTCCTGAGGATTTTTCTCTCGAGAAAATCTATTATTTCTTTTTCAAGATTTCTCCTGTAAAGTTTGTTGATTGGAATTATTCCAGCAGGACAAGTGACATTTATTTCAGTAAGCTTCTCTCCTATTAAATCAATTCCTGCAAAATAAATTCCATCTTCTGAAAGTTTCTGTGATACTACTGAACAGATTTCTTTTTCTCTTTTTGACAGTTCTGTTCTTTTGTTAACTCCCCCAAAGTCCGGATCGCTTCTGAAATCATTTCTTTTTGGAACTCTCGCATAGCATCCTATAACCTTACCTGAGAGAATTACTGCTCTTTTATCACCGGTAGTGTAAACATCATCAAGAAACTTCTGTGCAAGAACGTATTTTGTTTTGGATTCTGTCACTTTGTCAAAAATCTGGAAAACATCTTTTTCATCATCTGAAACAACAACAAGCTCTTTACTTGCATACATGTTTATCTGCTTGATTATAATTTTACCACATTTTTTTAAAAAACTTTTTAAAAGATTTATGTTCTTTGCAACTACTGTTTCTGGAATCATCTCAGGGAATTTCAGAGAGTATAATTTTTCACTAACCTCTCTTAACCCCTTTGGGTTGTTTAGGATAAGAGTTCCCCCCCCAATAAGTTGTAGCAAATGGGTAATGTAGAAGTAGTTTATGTTATATGGCGGTTCAAGCCTCATAAAAACCACATCAAGAGAATCCATACGCTCAAGCTTAAACTTACTATTTACAGGATTAAATCTCTTGTCAAATTCTTCATAACCGAGATTAACCATTGTAGTTCCGCCTAACCAGAAAATATCTTCCTGATGAATATAAAATACCTGATGTCCTCTTGACCTGCATTCATTTAGAAGCAGAAGGCTTGTATCTTCTTCAATAACCAGTTTTTCAATCTGGTCTAAAATAAATCCAATTCTTAATTTAGAAACCATGTTTAAACTGCTGCGATTTCATAACCCTGAGCAAGTGTTGAGACCATGGCAATAAATTCATAGACTTTTATGTTTTCTACAGACACATTTGATTTAACAGCATTGCCGAAAGTATCTGAACTCATAGGACATAAATTATCAGATTCAAAAAACATACCTCTTGTATTTAAATTTTCCTTTGTTGTTCTTTCAGTATTCATTCTGAAAAAACCTCCAACAGGTTTTGCACCAACAAAATATATAAGAGGCTCTGCAACAAACCCTTCCACTTTATCAATTGTTGGAATTCCTTCCTGAATTATAAGACTTTTTACCGGAACTTTGTTTTTCCCAAAAGACATTTTATTTTTAGTTTCCCTGTTCATGTGAATGAAATCGTAGCTGCTTTCAGCACTCATAACAGCTATCCCGTATGTTCCTGAATTATTTTTTATAAAAACAAAAGGTTTTTCTTTTATTCCATATTCTTCATATTTTCCATTAACAAAAGAAAGAACTTTGTCGATTTTTTCAGCTGCCTTTTCAAAATCTGATTTTTTAGTAAAATCAATATCATCAACAGATTCATAAAACTCCGACAGGAACCACTTGTCTATTTTGAACTTCAGCGAAAACTCCTCGATAAGGTTATTATAGAATTGTAAATGGTTGCTCTTTTTTCTCTTGAACCATCCAAGCTCAATGGAAGGTATTATTGGCTGATGTATGCTGTGCAATACAACAGGCTCTCCTTCAGAAAAGTCATTGTTATCAATTATCAAATTAGGGATGAATTCTCCCGCAGACAGGGTTTTTCCTTTTATATTAATCCTATAAACTGTTATTTCATTCTTATCAGCTGTTTCTAAATTCTTTTTGTCATCAAAATCTCCTTTTAAAACTCCTATTCTTGATTCAAACCCGGCTTTTTCAAGAATCAGGCTTAATGAGTGAAGGTTTTCAAGATAGAATTTATTCCTTGTATGCTCTTCAGCAAGAATTAATACTTTCCTCGTGCCTGAAAAATATCTGCTAATATAATCTTTAAAATACTTGCTGCTCATTTTTTTGCTGTTCCTGCAAAGGTTGTTAAATCCTCCAGGAAACAGGTTTGCATCAACAGGTGCAACTTTAAACCCGCTGTTTCTTATGTCGTGGGAAGAATAAATAGGGAGCTGAACTTTTTTTGAGTGGAACTTAATCCATTCTTTAACACGGTTAGCCTCTTTTGTCAGCAGGTTATGCAACACAGGGATAATATTCACAGTCTTTTCCGCAAATCTTACCTTTTTTAATTTTAAAAAAAGCTGTGGAAGGAAACAGCTATTTAAAATATTCTTAACAAATTATAGATTTTTACAGGATTTAAATCAAGATAAATTGCTTTTTTGATTATAAGCTGCTGACAATAAAGCAGATGAAGGAGGTTAAAAATTAAAAGTTTATGAAACAGGTGAACGGATTGTATTTCGTAACGGTGGAGAATGCAATTGCTACACTTTTTTTAAACAGGAATTTTTATTTTGTAACCTGTTACCTTTTCCTCACCACTATTCAGCACTTCTCCGCCAATCTCTTTGTTAACTATCCATGAAGCTATTCTAACGTTAATATCTTTATTTAAACCATCAGGGTTCTCAAAACTGTTGAAAATATCCTGAAAAGATTCAAGGCGTTCAGCACGGGTTCTGCAATCAGCAAGAAAGGTACTGTTTCTAAGGTTAATTTCAATCTGTTTTTCTTTTTCGTTATGCTCTGTAGTGATTTTTAATTCCTTACCATTGGATATATTCTTCTTTACATCTAAAAGAAAATTTAAGAAAGCATGTTGAAATAAACCTATCCTTAATTTAATAATTGGAATACTTCCTGGCAAAAAAGAAACTTTTATTCCTTTTCTGTAAAATCCTTTGTTTGCAAGAGAAATACTCTGATAAATAATCGTGTTTATATCAGCTTCCCTTTCATCTTTTGAATTTGCTTGCAGGTATGATAACATGCTGTTATTTATCTGCTTTGCTTTTTCAGAGCATGAGATAATAACTTCAAAACACTTTTTAATATCATTTTCTTTGTTAGTCATTTTTGCAATTTGTGCAAATCCAAGCATTGCTCCAACTATGTTGTTGAGTTCATGTGTAATATCAGAAAACATCTGTCCTGCAACAGCATATCTCTGAAGATTAATTATAAAATCAACTAAACTCCCATTTTTTTCTTTTACTTGTATTTCAATTTGATTTGCGAGCATATGATTCTCTCTGATTTTAGTTGTTAAAACTTCTATTCTTCCCTCAACAGTTTCTTTAACCTGTTTTTAAGAAGAATAACTGCCTTTGTGTGAATCTGAGAAACCCTTGACTCTGTTATATCAAGGACCTTTCCTATCTCCTTCATTGTAAGATCTTCATAATAATAAAGGGAAATAACCAGCTTCTCTTTTTCAGGCAATCTGTTGATTGTATCTCCAACAATTTTCTTTAACTCCTTTAGTTTTGTTGAAAAAAGAGGACTCTTCTCTTCGCTGTCTGCTATAAGAGAGAAGAGGTTTTTGCCTTTATTATCTGAACTGTCCATAGAATTATCAAGACTGAAAAGCGTTGCACCTTTAATTTGCTTTAGTGTTTCATAATATTCATCAATGCCGATTCCAAGCTCACAAGCCATTTCATAGTCTGTTGCAGGTCTTGAATGCTTCTGTTCAAGATAATAATAAGTATCCTCAACCTGAGTTGTCCACTGGCGCAGAGATCTTGGAAGCCAGTCAAGTGCCCTGAGTTCATCAAGGATAGCTCCTCTTATCCTGAACTCAGCATAGGTTTTAAATTTTATTTCCTTTGACGGGTCAAATTTTTCAACAGCATCCATCAACCCTATTATTCCAGCACTCACTAAATCATTAACTTCAACATTTGCAGGCAATTTCATTGATATCCTTGCTGCTATGCTACGGGTAAATGGAAGAAACTTTAAAATTAATTTACTTTTATTGATTGGCTCTTTATCTTTATCATACAGTATCAATTCTTTAATTTCCTTCTGTATATTCATCATATTTATCCCCCCTCTGTTAAAAAGATAGTTAATTTTGGAACAACTTTTAACCATCTATCAAGACTTAGCCGGTTATATAGATTTTTCTCTATCCATTTAATTTTAATTAATAACCTTGAACGCATTCGCAAACAATATATAGCAAATAGTATGCCAAAACATTTTGTATCATTATATTGATTCATGCTTTAAAAATTTCATAAATCAAAAACTTGATTAATATCTTGAAAGATAAAGAAAATTTATGCTTTTAATATAGAAAAGTTTTTAAATATCTTGAATGAGCGGATTTAATATTAAGAAAAGTTTTCTTAAAATGTGTTAACTTTTAGAAGATAGACGTCAAAATGTTAACAGAAGCAGGTATATTATGTAAAAGCAGATTGTATTTATATTATTGAAGGCACCTGTAGCATACTGTTGGGAATGTGCTCGCCATGACTTTTCAAAATTCTCAGGCAGGAATTCAGGATGCAGTGTTTTCCAGTTTTCTTTTTTTTATTTTTTGAACAAGCGTTGTCCTGTTGAGGTTAAGCAGTTTTGCAGCTTTTTCCTTTACCCACCCTGTTTTGTTCAGTGCTTGAAGTATAAGGTCATTTTCTATTTTTGATAAAAGGGTATTTATACACAGGCCTTCTTCAGGAAGTTTAAAGGTGGATGCAGAAGGTTTTTCTTCTTTGTTTTGAAATTTCTGAGGCAAATCAGAAACGTTTATTATCTTTTTGTTTCTGTTAAAAATTACCAGTCTTTCAATCATGTTCTCTAACTCTCTGACATTTCCGGGCCAGTTATATTCTGAAAAAATTTTCATAACCTCAGGAGAAAAATCCTCTATGTTTGAACCTCTCTCCTTATTATAATAGTCAAGAAAATGCCTTACAAGAAGCTGGGTATCACCCTTTCTCTCTCTAAGAGGAGGAATTATTAATGGAATGACATTCAGCCTGTAAAAAAGGTCTTCGCGAAATATTTTTTCCTCAACTGCTTTTTCCAAATCCCTGTGAGTTGCAGCTATAACTCTTACATCAACCTTAACATTTTTTGTTCCTCCGACAGGAATAAACTCCCTTTCCTGAAGAACCCTTAATAGCTTTACCTGTAAATTCAGGCTCATATCCCCTATCTCATCAAGAAATATGGTTCCTCCGCTTGCCATCTCAAACCTGCCAATTTTCGAATATGCTGCCCCTGTGAAAGCACCTTTTACGTGTCCGAATAATTCACTTTCAAGCAGACCTTCAGGAATAGCACCGCAGTTTACTGGAACCATACATTTATCCCGTCTTATGCTATTATAATGTATTGCCTTTGCAACCAACTCCTTACCTGTTCCACTTTCTCCATAAATGATTACAGTGCTATCGCTGTCAGCAATAGTTTCAATTATCTGAAAAATCCTGATCATTTCTTCACTGTTGCCAACAATGCTTTCAAATTTATACTTTTTCTTTAGCTGACTTTTCAGTAAAAGGTTTTCCCCCCGAAGCCTCTGGTATTCAATTGCACGCTTTATTATTAAAAGAATTTCATCAAGATTGAATGGTTTTGACACATAATCAAATGCCCCTGCCTTCATAGCCTCGACAGCACTATCAATAGTCGCGTACCCTGTCATTATTATTCCTATTGTGTCAGGTTTCGAAGAATGCAGTGCTTTGAGGGTTTGGATGCCATCAACTTCAGGCATAAAAAGGTCCAAAAGGGCAAGCGTAAAATCATTTTTTTGTATGAGCTCAGCAGCTTCTTTATGGCTTTTTGCTGTTACAACAGAAAATCCTTCTTTTACCAGAAGTCTGGAGAGCATGTCACAGATGTTTTCCTCATCATCTACGATTAGAATTTTTATCTCAGACATCTTAACCTTCCTTTAAGTAAGTTAGAAATGGATACCCTTTTGTTTGTGTTTGCTTATTATAAAACATTATGATATAAATTATCAACAAAATTAATACTATGTGATAATTAAACTTCCTTTGCATATGGAAACAAAATCTCTATTAAAATCCAGAGAAAAAGTAATTTTCTCTATAAATTTGAACGGCTCAATAACTGACTGGAGTCTGACGGCACAGGAATTGTTCGGATACAAAAAAGAAGAACTAATTGGAACTTCTATTTCTTCAACCTATGAAAATATATTTTCAGAACTCTTAAATTATAAGGAAAGAATTATAAAAGGCGAAAAAATCCCAAGCTTTACTTCCAAGAGGATGCTACAGGACGGGACTTTAGTTGAGATGATTTATACCTTTGCTCTTAATGATTTTCAGGAAAATAATGAGCAGAAAATACTTTGCATCATTGAAAAAATTCTTCCTGTAAAGATTAGAAACAGCGAACCTTCCAGGCATCATTCAAAATTAAAAATCAAGCCTTTAAATAATGCGTCTGAAGCAAAAAACTTAGCGGCTGAGTTTAAAGATTATTTTGAGGATATAGTATCAAATCTGCAGGATATCATTTTTATTACAGATAAATCCGGAAAAATCGTTTTTGCAAGCCGCGGAGCCAAAGAAGCTACAGGGTTTTCTTCAGCAGATATACTGGGATATCCTGTTAAAAAGCTTTTTGAAAAAGATGAAAAGTTTGGGAAAAGCATCTTTGAATATTTATTGGGAAAAGGGTGTGTCAATGATGTCGAAACCCAGATATTAAACAAAAACAACAAGAATATCCCGGTTCTCCTTTCTGCTGCTAATATGCTTAACAACAGAGGAAAATTGTCAGGATTTACTTTCATTGCAAAAGACATAACTGAAAGGCTTCAGAAAGAGGAAGAAATTAAATATTTAAGAAACTATCTGGATTATACTATTGAAGGCATTGACGATGCTGTCATAACAGTTGATTTTGAAAAAACCATATTATTCCTTAACCGCGGAGCAGAAAATATGTTTGGAATAACATCTAATGAAATCAAAGGGAAAAAGATATGGTCCTTGTTTCCAGATGAAATAGCTGAAGAATTATCTCCAAACCTTACCGTAGAAAAAATGCTTAAGAGAAACTCTTCATACAATACTGAATGCAGAATGAAATCGCGAAGCGGAACTCTTTTTCCTGCAATCTTTTCTGTATCTATATTAAAAGACAGTTACGGAACCCCAATAATTGGTTTTGTTTTTGTCATAAAGGATATAACTGAAATAAAAAAGCTGGAACAGCAATTGCTTCATTCTGAGAAACTTGCTTCTCTTGGAGCTATGATTTCAGGAATTACACACGAGCTAAACAACAAACTCGGACCTGTGCTGGGTTATTCCCAGCTTTTAAAACAGTCAAATCTTGGCTCTGAAGAGCTTGAAATGATAGGGAAAATAGAGCTAAGCGCTCTTAGCGCCAAAAAGATAATACAATCTCTTCTTGGATTTTCAAAACAAACCAAACCCGAGCTTAGTCTTATTAATATAAATGATACAATAGAAAAGGTGCTCTCTCTTCTTGAATATAAATTTGAATCAGGCAATCTGAAACTTGAAACTAATCTTGAAGAAGGACTTCCATCAACCTTGGCTGATGGAAACCAGATTGAACAGGTTTTTCTAAATATATTGAATAATTCAATACAGGCAATTGGTAATAGGCTTGGTACTATTTCAGTTAAATCTTTCATGAAAGGCGAAAACATTGTTATACAGTTTACGGATAATGGCTATGGAATAAGCGAAAAGAACCTGAAAAAAATTTTTGATCCCTTTTTTACGACAAAAGAACATAATCAGGGAACGGGTCTTGGACTCAGCGTATGCTACGGAATAATACAAAGCCACAATGGAAAGATTCATGCTGAAAGCATTGAAGGCAAAAAAACCACTTTTACAGTTGAGCTTCCTTTGAGAAAGACAAAAATCGTAAAACCTTATAGAGATTCTGAAGGTATTGCAAGAGAGATTGCAGGCAGAAAAAAAATACTGATTATAGATGATGATGAAATGATTAAGGATCTAATGGTAGTTGTTATGAAAAAAAACCACATAATTGAATCAGTTAATTCAGGTGAAAAAGGACTCGAGAAGATAAAAAAAAATACCTATGACCTGATAATAACAGATTTGAGAATGCCTGTTGTTGACGGATTCAAGCTCTATGAGTGGGTTAAGGAGAACAAGCCCGGACAAGAGAAGAAGATAATATTTACAACAGGTGATACATACGATGGGAAAACCAAAGAGTTTCTGGAATCAACTCAAAATCCATTTATTCCCAAACCGTTTAATGTTGAAGATTTTGAAGATATTGTAATGAGCCATTTGGCCAAGCTCTAAACTTCGGGTTTTCTTCTCTTGATTATCTCCTCCATAAATTTTATAGTAAAATCAATTAGCTGATTAATATCTTTTAGATTTCTGATAACAAGAGAGTTTTCTGAAAGAAATTTTATATGATTTTCTCTTTCTGAGATAATTTTAATGAGAATATCTGGCGACATCTTGAAACTGATAGAAAAGGTTATTCTGATCTCTTTTGATGAAACATCTATTTTTGAAACCATTGCCTCATTGCCTAAAATCCTCAATGAACTTATTTTAAACAGTGCGTTCAATGCTTCAGGCAGATCCCCAAACCTGTCACGGATCTCTTCTTTAAATTCTTCAAGGTTAACAATATGCCCTATTTCTGACAGTTTTTTGTAAATAGTAATTCTCTGTCTTGAATCCTCTACGAAATTTTCAGGAATATATGCCTCTATCTTGGAATTGATTACGCAGCGTGTCCTTTTATCTTCAGTAGAAAGATCTTGCATCTCATTTATCGTTTCTTCAATCATTTTGCAGTAAAGGTCAAAGCCTATTGCCAGGATCTGCCCTGACTGTTCCTCACCGAGAATATTTCCTGCGCCTCTTATTTCAAGGTCATGGGCTGCAATTTTAAAACCGGAGCCTAACCCTGAAAGCTCTTCAATTACTCTTAGCCTCTTCTTTGAGTCATCTGTGAGAACAGCCTTGGGAGGAATCAGAAGATATGCATAGGCAACATGTCCATCTCTTCCAACCCTTCCCCTCAGCTGATAAAGGTCTGAAAGTCCAAACCTGTCTGCCCTGTTGATTATAATTGTGTTAACTGCTGGAATATCAAGCCCTGACTCTATAATTGATGTGCAAAGCAATATATCATATTCCTTTTTTATGAATCTAATCATCACATCTTCAAGAAAAGATTTTTTCATCTGCCCGTGTGCAACTCCTATCCTGGCTTCAGTCACCAGGTTTTTTAATAGCCTTTCAATTCCGTGTATGCTGTAAACCCTATTATGGACAAAGTAAATCTGCCCTCCCCTTTCCATTTCTCTTTTTATCGCCTGAACAATAAGTTCTTTGTTAAAGCTTGTGACAATTGTTTTTATTGGCTGACGGTCTTCAGGCGGGGTATCAATTATACTCATGTCCCTGATACCCATCAACGAAAGCTGCAGGGTTCTTGGAATTGGAGTTGCAGTAAGCGTAAGGACATCAACCTCATTGCGAAACTTTTTTAATTTCTCTTTATGTTTTACGCCAAATCTCTGTTCTTCATCAATTATAACCAGCCCGATATCCTTGAACTCTATGTCATCTGAAAGAAGCCTGTGTGTCCCTATGACTATGTCAACTTTACCGTTTTTTAAATCCTCGATTATTTCTTTTTCTTTCCTGGCTGAACAAAATCTGGACAACACTTCAACCCTTATTGGAAAAGGAGAAAAGCGGTTTGCAAAAGTCTGGTAATGCTGTTGCGCAAGTATGGTTGTTGGAACCAGAACAGCCACCTGCTTGCTCTCGTTTGCAGCTTTGAAAGACGCCCTTAAAGCCACCTCGGTCTTTCCGTATCCGACATCTCCGCAGATCAATCTGTCCATTGGCTTTGAAGACTCCATATCCTTTTTTACATCCTCTATAGCTCTTAACTGATGAGGTGTTTCCTCGTATTCAAAAGTACTCTCAAACTCGCTCATCCAGTTATCATCCTTTGAAAAGGCATATCCGTCTGCAACTTTTCTTTTTGCGTAAATCCCGAGCAGTTTCTTTGCCATCCTGCGTATTGATTCCTTAGCCTTTTCCTTTATCCTCTCCCATCCTTTTCCCGCGAGATGGTCTAACTTGGGAACAAACCCTTGCACCCCAATGTATTTCTGGACAAGGTTAAGGTTTTCAACCGGAACATAAAGAAATTCACTGTTAAGGTATTCTATTGCCAAAAAATCTTTTTCAATACCATCTATCCTGAATTTCTTTATTCCCTGGAATTTTCCTACTCCGTAATCTATGTGAACGAGTAAATCGCCAGAGGAAATATCACCGAAGTCTGATATAAAGATGCTGCTGTCAAATGACCTTCTGAATCTTCTGGTAATCTTTTTCCCGAATATCTCTTCCTCGGAAATTATTACCAGTCCTGCTGATTCAAATTCAAACCCTCCTGAAATTTTTCCTGTCAGTATTTCAGGGACAGAAAAATCAGCAATCTCGGAAAAATCTACCTTGATTCTGTTTTCAGGATTAAAGACAACCTCAGCATCATACTCCCTGAATATCTTTTGAAGTCTTTTGCCGTAACCCTCATTCGAGCATACAAAATAGACTTTGCAGTTATTTTCACTGAACTTTTTTATCTGATGAAGACACGATTTTAGCCTGTCCACTCCTCCTTCAAACCCCAAAAAAGAAATTGTTTTTATATCAAAACTGAAAAAACTTTTTTCTTTGGAATTTTCTGTGTCAGAAAGGAAATCAAAAAATACCTGCTGATATTTTTTTAAACTCTTTTCTATATCATCAGGGGATATATAAAGCCCTGTCGGATGGAAGGAAGGATATCCCTCTTTTTTTAATATTTCCCATTGTGCGCATATCTCTTTATAAAATTCATCAGTTTTTTCTTTTACCTGCGCCGGCTCCTCTGAAATAATAAGCGTATCATCAGAAATATATTCAAAAAAACTCTCAAGGTTTTTAAAAAACAGAGGATTGAAATTTTCTATGCCGGGAAAGTACATTTTCCCGTCGAGATAGTTTAAAATCCTTTCATACGATTCTCCTTTGTCTTTAAGATCAAAAAAATATTTTTTAAACTCCTCAACTATTGTTTCGCTTGAATAAGGATTATAAAAAACTTCTCTTGCCGGAAGTATTTTTACCTGTTTCAACCTGTTTGTAGATTTTTGACTATAAAGGTCAAATTCTCTTATTGAAACTATCTCATCTCCAAAAAATTCTATTCTCAATGGATTTTTAATGAGTGATGTAAAAACATCGACTATGCAGCCTCTGGAACTGAAATCTCCTTTTTCCTCAACAATGTCTTTATCCTGATAACCGCATAACAGCAAATTCTCTAAAAGCTTTTCTTTTTGAATTTCCATTCCAGCTTCAATGTTCAGAAACTTTTCTTTTAATTCATTTTTACTCATAAATTTCTGAAGCAAACTCTCGGGTGTTATCAAAACTATTCCGGCTCTGTTGTTCAATAAACTATCCAGAACAAGGAGTCTTTTTGATGATATCTCTGCATAAGGAGATGACTTTTCATAGGGTACCGTTTCCCAGTGTGGAAAATAAAATATCTCATCTGAAGCCGTTTTGTCATTAAAGGGTTTAAGATTATTTGAAAAGAATATTAAATCGTTGTAAAACGGTTCAGCAATCTTAGATGAAGGCAGCAGAATGAGTATTTTTTTTTGCAGCAATCGGTGAATCAATATTGTGAGGAATGCCTTTGAAGAAACCTGTAGTCCCTTTGCATCTGCAACTGAGGCTCCGGATTCTATGGCATTTATTAAGTCACTGAGGGGGGGCTTGGTTTTTTCTTCGACCGGCATATTGACTCATGGAATTTAACCAATTCTCATGGCTTCCTTTGCTTCTCTTATAGTTTCAGAAGCAACTTCTTTGGCTTTTCTCCCGCCCAGAAGCAGGATTTCATCAGCATCTTTCCACTTCTTGGATAAAACCGACCTTCTTTCCTGGAATTTGCTGATATATTCCAGAAGGTTTTTTAAAAGCTCTTTTTTGCAGTCAATGCACCCTATTTTTGCGTTCCTGCATTTATCATCAATCTCCTTTACTGTTTCAGGGGGAGATAATATTTTGTGATAGCTGAAAACAACTGAAAGCTCAGGATTGCCACAATCAGTTCGTTTTACTCTTTGAGGGTCAGTCATCATTGTCATAACCTTTTGCCTGATTTCTTCAGAAGAATCAGAAAGATAAATACAATTATTGTAACTCTTTCCCATTTTTCTTCCGTCAAGTCCCAGAAGTTTGGATGTTTCTGTTAGTTTCGCCTGCGGTTCTGCAAACACCTCTTTCCCGTAAATATGATTGAACCTGCGAGCCACTTCCCTTGTCAGTTCAATATGCGGAACCTGATCTATGCCAACAGGAACTATATTTGACTTATATATTAATATATCAGAAGCCTGAAGAAGCGGATAACCAAGAAATCCATATGTTGAAAGATCCTTGTTTGTTAATTCCTCTTTCATCTCCTTGTATGAGGGCACCCTTTCAAGCCACGGAACCGGAACTATCATTGAAAGTATGAGATGGAGCTCTGCATGCTCAGAAATATCAGACTGAAGAAAGATTATTGCTTTTTCAGGGTTAATCCCTGCAGCAAGCCAGTCAAGCACCATTTCCCTGCCTAAATCTTTTATCATTGTAGGGTTGCTGTATTCTGTCGTAAGGGCATGCCAATCCGCAACAAAGAAAAAAGAGTCGTATTCATCCTGTATCTTTATCCAGTTCTCAAGAACACCTATGAGATGACCAAGGTGCAGTTTCCCAGTTGGTCTCATACCGCTCAATGCTATCTCTTTTTTAATTTTATCCATATATCAACTGTCTCTTTAAAATATTGGAACCCTTAAAAAGTTGATTAATGTGAAATATACAGGGCTCAGGATTGTCCCTAAAATTCCTGTGTAAAAAAGGAAAAGGAGTATAAGAAAACCATACGGCTTTGTCTTTTCAAACAAGATTGCTTTTCCGGCAGGCAAAATACCCATCAGAATTCCACTGCCATCAAGAGGGAAAATAGGAATCAGATTAAAGACTGCCAGTATTATGTTCAGTTGGATGGTAAATATAACAATAAGTATTAATGGCTTGAAGATAAAAAACCATTCCTGAGCAAAAAAGACTCCTCCGGGAATAAAGCCTGCTAAGTGGTAGATAACTGCTGCTGTAATTGCCAGCACCATATTGCTTAAAGGTCCTGAGAATGAAACCCATAGGCTCCCTTTTTTTGGATTGCGTAAATTATAAGGATTGACCGGAACAGGTTTAGCCCATCCAAAAAGGATATTTGAGCCACTGATAATAATGAAAAGAGGGATTAGAACAGTACCAAGCAAATCTATATGGGCAAGAGGGTTTAATGTCATTCGCCCTAAATTTTTTGCAGTAGGGTCGCCAAAACGGTTTGCTGTCCATGCGTGTGAGCACTCATGGACTGAAATTGCAAGAATCAGTGCTATATAGCTTATTATTAATTCACCTATTTGCTTGTGCATTTTTTGAAACCGGATTAAAGATGATAATCTATATTAATAGTCTTCCGGGGCATGTGACTTTCAAAGAAGTTTTGCTCTCGGATAAGAACCAAGGAATTTTAAAAATATGCAATTATTTTTTAATGACTTGATTGCTTTTTTAACTGCAGTGTCATCAATATGACCGAGAAAATCCAGATAAAAAACATATTCCCATGCTTTTTTCTTTGAAGGTCTTGACTCAATCTTTGCTAAACTGATTTTATTCTCAGCAAATGGCTCCAACACATTATACAAAGCCCCTGCTTTATCTTTTATAGAAAACAGCAATGAAGTTTTATCATCGCCTGTTTTTTCTAAATAATTCTTGCTGATTACAAGAAATCTTGTAAAATTATTAACATTATCTTCTATATTTTTTCTAACAACCTTTAATCCGTAAACATCGCCAGCCGTTTTGCTTGCGATGGCTGCCAGAGATTTGTTCTTTGATGCCATTATAGCAGCTATCGCATTACTTGAAACCTCCTCTACCGGCACATCTCTTAAATTTCTTCCCAGCCATTCTCTGCATTGGGCTATTGACTGCGGATGGGATACTATCTTCTCTACATTTTTTATGTTTCCGCTTTTGTTAAGCAGGTTATGATTAATTGGCAGTAGTATCTCTCCGTAAATTTTTAAATCCGATTCAAGGAACATATCAAGAGTAAGATTCACTGCGCCTTCTGTTGAGTTTTCAACCGGAACAACTCCAAACATGACGGTCCCTTTTTCAACTTCATCAAACACATCTTTAATAAAATTTGCTGATTGGTATTCTGCAGAAAATCCAAACTGTTTTATACATGCAAGGTGAGTGAAAGATGCTTCCGGACCAAGGAATGATACCTTCATTGGCCCTTCCAGAGAAATTGAGGCTGAAATTATTTCCCTGTAAATATTTCTGATTGATTCATTGCTGAGAGGCCCTTTGTTTTTGCTGAACAGCTTCTCATATATTTCTATTTCCCTTTTTGGGGCATGAATCTTTTTATTACCTGCTTTTTTTATTCTGCCAATCTTTATTGCTAAATCAGCCCTTCTGCTTAAAAGATCCAGAATCTCTTCGTCTATTTCATCAACCTGTTTTCTATGATTATATATTTTATCCAATTCAAATTCCTTTAAAAAATGAATAACTATGGAATTAGTTTTCTGTATAAATATTTATTTGCAACTCCAAATAATTCTCTTGATTAGAAACTACCTTCCCTCTAAACTATTTTAGCATTCAGATGATGTCAAGATTTTTTTGGAAAGCAAGTACAAAAGAACTCTTTGATTACACTATTTATAGTTGGATTATAAATCAAAAGCAGGCAGCCTTTTTCAATAAATATGGATGCCAATAGTTATAAAAAATTTTTCTCGCTGATGCTTAAAGGCGATTATGAAGAAACGCCTCTGTTTCTTCCTGTCAGTTATCCAAGAATTGGCATTTATACCGGCAACGGTTCATCCCACTCGTGGCTTTGGCTTGCTGAGCTTTTTGAAAAATATGGCCTTTATGATATATCTTTTATCAACGGGGAAAACATTCAAAATGATGCTCTTGACAGAATAAATATTTTTATTGTTTCAGGAGGCGATACCTTTGCCATTGCTGAAGAAATAGGGGAAAATGGCAGCAACAAGATAAGAGACTTCCTGGAAAACGGAGGTTCATATCTGGGAATATGTGCCGGTGCATATCTGATGCTTAACTCTTCTAAGACCCCTCTTGATTTTTTTAATCTTACTGGCGGGAAGATAAAAAACCTTTCCTCAAGCCTTCCGCTTTCAGTCAACATGAGTTATAAGTTTTCCATGCCCTATGGCTGCCAGTACCTGTATCATCCTGTAAGGGGCTCAATGCAAATTAAATTACTTGGCAAACCACCCTTTTATAGCACAGATACTATAGTCTCACCTGTATTTGGCGGGGGTTTTATCACTCCTTCAAATGATTTAACACCTCTTGCAAATTATCATGGTTTCACAAAAGATACTATCTTCCTCGTCGATGAAAAGACAGCCTCTGAAACAGTAATCGGGTCCTGTGCTGCTGCTAAAAGTTTTTATGGTAAAGGGGTAATCTTTCTTTTCAGCCCGCATTTTGAACACCCGATGTTTCCTGATGGGAATAATATAATAATAGATACAATATGTTACGGGAATGCTAACAAAAAATCAGAAAATTTTTGTCATAATCCCTCCACTTTGATCATTGATTCTCCTGGCAGAGGAATTTTAAAAAAGATAAAAAGCCTTTTGAGTAATTCCAGAATTGTAGCAGGAGGGTTTCACGGAACCGCACTTTACTGGAAAATTGGAAACAAGATGTGGGAGGCAGAAAAATTTTCGGTTTTTCTTGAAACCATATGGAAGCGATTTAGCAATACAGAAAAAGATTCCTTTGGTTTACGAATTAACCTGTCAGAGGCACAGGAATTAGAAAGACTCTCAGCAGATACATTAGACAATTTAAAGAAGCTAAAATCTGAAATAAGTTCTGGCAAGGATTCTGAAGAAACATTAAAAAAACTTCTTCTTGCTCTTAGTAAACTATCATCTGAGTTTTTTGATATCTATTTTAAATCAAAACTTGAAAAAGCATTGCAATCAAAGATTGAAAAGTAATTTTTTTTAAAAATTTGTTGACATGCAGAAAATTTGTGATATTATTGGTCAAATAGGAAAAGGTAACAACATTCCCAATATTTCTTTAGGCTTAAGACGTGAATAAATATTATCTTCCAGATATATTAGAATTAAACCTCAAGTCCAAGACAATTAACACACTCTTTACTGAAGTAGCTGAACTTATTCTAAAATCCTCAAAAATAGTTGATTCTGTAGCTGCGGTTAATGAATTCAAAAACTTAGAAAAATTCTGGTCAAAAAAAGGCTATGAATTGATTGAAAAAGAAAAAGATTTTTATCCCGAAGGGGTTTTCCCCCTTTGTATAAATTACTGTTCTTTTATTGATGCTTCTGGGTCGCTTATGTTTTTGGGAAGATCAAATGAAGGAATCGATATTCAAACAGAAAAACTACCCCCAGCAAAAGTTATCTGTTTCGTTCTATTCCACTCAATTGAATCATACCAGAATCTTGACCACAGGGATGCTGAAAAGGAAAAAATCAATCTCTACTGGAATAATCTTCTGAAAAACCAGAATTTCCTTAACAGGTTCCTCTCACTAAAGGATGTAACAGAGTTTCAGAAAACTACTGAAGAAATCTTGGGATTTTCTGAAAAAAGAAAACACCCAAGATTCAAAACTTCAGAATTTGCTTACTGTGCAATGTTTGGCACCAACACAGAAAAAGATAAAAAGGAAACAGCCAGGATTGTAGACATCAGTCTCTCAGGATTCCTGCTGGAGCATATGTCTCCATACACCCTAAACTCAATTTTAGAAATAGAGCCTTTTTTGGATAATGAAAAACTGTATTTATGCGGCAAGGTCTGCAGGACTCAAAAATATGGTACAGAGGATGGAATAAAATTTACTTCAGGAATAAATATAACAAATATTTCTGAGTTTGATGAAACTATACTAAACAAATATCTAGGAAATCTTTCTCCATTAACTCAGCTTAAAAACTCACAACAATAATTTTTTACTGCTTAAGCAATCAAATGTTATTCTTCAGCTGAATAAATCCTATAATAGTTTTCGTAATTTGTTATTACTTTTTTAATGTAATTTTTAGTTTCAGGATAAGGTATTGATTCAATAAATTCATCAAGCTCTCTATCAGGAAATCTTGATTGCCATTCTTTAACCTGGTGCTCTCCTGCATTATAAGCTGCAATTGCAAATACAAGATTATTGTTATATTTCAACAAAAGCTTTGAAATATATTTAATGCCTAACAAAATATTAGTTTCTGATTCATAAAGTTGATTTTTTTCAAAGTAGTCTTCTCCATTTTCCTTCAATATTTTTAGCGCTGTTTTCGGCATTATCTGTAGCAAACCAATTGCACCTGCAGGAGACAAGGAGTTTGGGTCAAAAAAACTCTCCTGTCTCATTATTGCCAGCACAAGAAAGGGATCTATTCCATTATCCATTGAATACTTGTACACTATATCCCAGTATGCTGCGGGATAGAATATCTCATTTAACTTTACAGCCATCAAATTTGTTTCCTCTGATAAAGAACCGGACATATTGCTAAGGATTTTTATTGGAATTGTGTAATTCCCTGTCATCCATAAAATCTCGGCAAGGGAGATTAGACTTTCCCTGTCATTTTTTTGAATTGTTTTTTTCGCATATTTCAATTCAGCTATTGAGTCGTCAGCCAAGCCTATTCTCCATAAAACCATAGCTCTTTTTATAAAATCCCTTGCCCCGTCTGAAGTCATCTTTCTTATAATCTCGTTCCATACATCCAGAGATATCTCTTTGGTTTTTGACTTGTCTGAACCATCATTTATATTTCTTCCATATCTTTCAAAACGGCTTGGGTTGTAATCATAAAAAACATCTTTATTTTTTATTTTATAATTGCACAAGAGCCAGTAGTAACTCTGATAATCTTTGATACTGTCTTTTAAAACATCAACGGCTCTGTCTCTGTCTTTATTCTTTTCCAGTGATTTATAACACCAGTATATTGATTTATTTATGCTCTCACTGTTTTTAAAGTTCTCTCTTTCTTTAAGAAAATATTCTGCAGATTCTGATAACCCCCCTTTCAGATAATAAACCCAGCCTATGTGCCAGAGAACATCATCTGTGTAAGCACTATCTTTATCTTTTTTTAAAACCTCATTGAACGATTCAATGGCTTCATTAAAGTTTTTTTCATCCTCGTAATACCGTCCTGCAGTATAGAGCATATCTTTTACAAACTCGCTATCAGGAAACTTTTCAATAAGTTTCTTTTTTACCCACTCAAACCCTTCCTTGTAATTTATCTGATAGCATGCTCTGGCAAATTTATAGTAGATTAAAGGCAGCCGTATCCTGTCGTTTTCCTTTTCAATCTCTTCTATTAATTTTTTATAAGAACTAACTGCATTGAGATATTTTTTCATCCTCTCATAACATTCAGCCATCTTTCTCATTACATCGAGTTTATATTGACGCTCCGCATTAGAGTTCAGTATGAATCTTGAAATTGAAAGGGTCTCGTCAAATTTTCTCGCATCATAAAACTTATCAGCCCTTATTAAAAGCTCGGAAGTCCTGAACATGCTCTCTATTGATTCTGTCTTATATGCATCCTTCAGAAATTTCTCTGCTTCTCTGCTCTCTCTGCTCAGTGGATAGTTTATCCACAGATAATTGAAAATCTCCTTCCCCTTATCATTTTCCCCTATATAAACATAAGACAATCCTATCCGGTAATAAGAGCTTGCAATAAAATTGCTTACAGGGAATTTTCGGTTGAACTCATTAAAAATACCCCGAGCCTCTTCCCATTTCATATTGGCAAATAATATATTTCCCATTTCATACATACATTCTTCAACCCATCTGCTCTTTGGAAACTCATTGAACAGCACTCCATAGATTCTCCTGCACTCATCATAGTCATATCTATACTCTGCAATTTTAAAAAGATAATACAGGGAATAATCCTTTATCTCAGGAAAATCAGTTATTGCTTTTTCAAATTCTCTGACTGCTTTATCAAATTCATTTCTTTTGTAATAATCCAGACCGCCAAGATATGGGTTTAATTCCTGTTTTCCCTCTTTTGCAGGAACAGTCTTTAATTCGCCTGCTATCTTTCCATTCCGATCTTTCAGAGAACTGATACAACCTGTAAGGATTAACAAAATGAGGCTTAAAACTGCTGGAAATTTTCTGAGCATTTACTCTATTCCTTTTTTCCTGATATGAAAGAAATTTCAAGTAGGGGCTGGATAAAAATATAATCCTGTCAAATGCAAAATGCAAAGCTTTTATGAAATAAAAAGAAGTGTTATTAAAAAAGTTACTGATGTTAAATTGCCATGGAATTTTCTTTATCAGGAAACATCTTTTTCAACAGGTATTAAATCGCAAAAATAAAAACGGTTCTCTCTCAGTACAATTTCTCCAATATTGAATAATATTTTCCTTCTGAATATGGGCCCATCAAATACAAATGTATGAAATTCTCCATTCTCACCGCAGGGGTCAACGTTTGAAGGAAGGTCAGATAGAAATTGCCTGTCAAATATTCTGCCTGCAAATCCTTTATCAAAAACGTTTGTGTCAACGCAGGTTATCACTGCCTTAAAGCCTGAGTCTATAAACTTATCTGCAAGCTTGGTTGTGTCTTGTTTCCAGATTGGAAAAATTGCCTTCATCCCAATTTTTGCGAGGTTCTCTTCACGGTATTTTCTCAAGTCCTCTAAAAATATATCACCAAAAACCACAGACAAAATCCCCCGGTCTTTATATGAAACCAGTTTCTCTTTCATTTTTGCTTCATATTCTTCATTTGAAGATTTTTCAGAAATAAAGATTTTTTCAAGTGGAAACCCTAAAGATTCTGCCTGCTCTTCAAGAAGAATACGCCTGACTCCATGCATGCTCACCCTGTCATATTTTTCTGTTATAGTTGTCAGCAGTGCTGATACTTCATAAACACTACCCTTCTGTAACTCATTTAGAGCCATCGCACTGTCCTTCCCCCCGCTCCATGTAAAAAGAACTTTTTCAGCCATCGTTATACCTTTTAATATTTTGTAGGGACAGCCCTTGCCTGCCTACCGTCAGGCAGGCGGCTGTCCTCACTTATAGGCAGAGCAAGGCTCTGCCTGCCTGTTCGGCAGTCAGGCAGCTATATCAGATTGGACAGGGTCAAGCCCTGTCCCTACAAGAAATAAACAAATTCTTTTTACATGATGATTTTAAAAACATTTTGCTGGCAAGCGGTTCTACTACTTCTTAACCCTTCCCTACTCCCATTCAATCGTGCTTGGGGGTTTTGAACTTATATCGTAGACTACTCTGTTTACGCCCTTTACCTCGTTTATTATCCTGTTTGAAATCCTTGCCATTAAATCATAGGGAAGCCTTACCCAGTCAGCAGTCATTCCATCAAGGCTTGAAACAGCCCTTATGCCAACAACATTTTCATATGTCCTTTCATCTCCCATCACTCCTACACTCTTAACCGGCAGAAGAACTGCAAATGACTGCCATATCTCCCTGTACAAACCAGCCTTCTTTATTTCTTCAACCACTATTGTATCTGCTTCTCTTAGAATTTTAAGTCTCTTCTCTGTTACCTCTCCTAAAATCCTAACAGCAAGACCGGGACCCGGAAAAGGCTGTCTCCAGATTACCTCATCAGGCAATCCAAGCTCTTTTCCAACCAACCTCACCTCATCTTTGAAAAGCTCTCTGAAAGGCTCTATAAGCTTAAGCCTCATATCCTTCGGCAATCCCCCGACATTGTGATGGCTTTTTATTGTTGCTGATGGACCTTTGAATGAAACAGATTCTATTACATCAGGATAAAGTGTTCCCTGAGAAAGAAACTCTATTTTCCCTAATCTTCTTGCCTCTCTTTCAAAGATTCTTATGAATTTGTTGCCAATTATTTTTCTCTTTTTTTCCGGGTCAGTAACACCTTTTAAATCTTTAAGAAACTCTCTTCCTGCATCAACATAACTGAGGTTTATGTGAAAATTGTTTTTAAACCTTTTTATTACCTGACTGGCTTCATTTTCCCTCAAAACTCCATTATTGACAAACACACACTTGAGATTTCTGCCTAATGCCTTGTGAAGAAGAACTGCTGCAACAGAAGAATCAACTCCACCGCTCAAAGCTAATATTACTTTTCTGTTCCCAACCGTTTTTCTTATATTCTCTATCTGAGTGGCAATAAAAGATTTCATATTCCAGAGGGGTTTGCATTTGCAGATATCAAAAAGAAAATTTCTTAACACCTTTTTCCCGATTCTTGTATGAACCACTTCAGGATGAAACTGGACACCAAAAATCTTTCCATCCCTGTTTCTGACAGCAGCATAAGGACAGGTGTCAGTCTGAGCTATTGGTATGAAATCCTCAGGCAATTTTAGTATCTGGTCTCCATGGCTCATCCAAACAGTATGTCCGTCGCTTTTTCTGACTGATTTTATTCCTTTAAAAATCCCGTCGCCCTTAGTGATTCTTAAAATAGCCCTACCAAATTCTCTTTTTTCAGATTTGGCTACTTTTCCTCCAAAAAATGTTGTCAGAAACTGAAGTCCATAGCATATCCCAAGAACAGGCACATTAAGTTTAAATATCCCTATGTCGCATTTTGGAGAGTTTTTATCAAAAACGCTTGAAGGACTTCCTGAAAAAATTATTCCTTTAGGATTGAAATCTATTGCTTTTTTAAATGGATAATTAAAGGGGTGAATTTCGCAGTATACCTTCTGTTCTCTTACTCTTCTTGCAATTAACTGTGTATACTGTGAACCAAAATCAAGTATCAGAATTTTTTCTTTATGAATATCATTCTTCATTGAAGTTCAAATATCAAAATCCAAATTTCAAATAAATGCCAAATTCCAAATCCCAAAACTTTAGCTTCTTTGAACTTTAGATTTTATTTAAGCTTTGAACTTTGACATTTGAGCTTTTATTTACTTCCCCATTCCGACACGCTGTGACTGCTGGAATATCTTTCCTTCTGTTTTCATGGCAGGAGCTATGATTAATTCTGTCTGTTGCATTTCTTTTATATTTGATGCACCGCAGTTTCCCATTGAAGTCCTTAACGCTCCAATAAGGTTTTGGGAGCCATCATCAAGTTCAGCAGGTCCGTACAGTATCTGCTTTAATGTTCCTGTTGTTCCAACCCTTATCCTTGTCCCCCTCGGGAGATTAGCATGAGGGGTTGCCATACCCCAGTGAAATCCTCTTCCGGGAGCCTCTTTTGCCTTAGCAAATGCAGACCCAACCATTACAGCATCAGCACCGCATGCAATGGCTTTGCATATATCTCCGCCGGTGTTCATGCCACCGTCAGTTATAATGGGGACATAGCGGGCAGTCCTTTTAAAATACTCATCCCTTGCTGCTGCTGCATCACAGGTTGCAGTTACCTGAGGCACACCGATTCCCAGCACACCCCTTGTTGTGCACGCAGCCCCGGGTCCGATTCCTATAAGAACCGCAGCAATTCCTGTTCCCATCAATTCCAGCGTTGTTTTATATGTTACGCAATTTCCAACTATTACAGGAATGGATAGGTCATTGCAGAGCTTTTCAAAATCCACTGACTCGTATTCCTTTGAAATATGCTTGACTGTGGTTACTGTTGACTGGACAATAAAGATATCAGCGCCAGCATTCTGCGCAATTTTCCCATATTTATAAGCTTTCTGAGGTATTGCTGAAACAATAGCCGGAACACCTGCCTTTTTAATTTCCTTTATCCTTACACTAATAAGCTCTTCCTTGATTGGTTCAAGATAAATACTCTGCACAAGTTTGGTCGCCACATCATTTGCAGCATTTGAAATCCTGTCGTAAATTTCATCAGGATTCTCATAACGGGTTTGTATTCCTTCAAGGTTCATCACAGCAATCCCACCAAGTTTTCCAAATTCTATTGCAAACCTTGTATCAACAACTCCGTCCATAGCCGCTGCGATTATTGGAGTATCATATTTCTTCCCTCTTATTTCCCAGCTTATATCAACCTCGTTAGGATTTATCGTTACCTCTCCAGGAACAAGGGCAATCTCATCAAACCCGTAACAGCGCCTTGCCTTCCGGTTTCTTCCGACCCACATTCCCATATTCATCTACCTCCTATATTATTTTCCTTTGTTTTTTTTCACATCGTCATTCCTGCCTGCCTGCGGTAGGCAGGCGAAAGCAGGAATCCAGTCCTTCGACAAGCTCAGGATGCATGGTGAGCCAGTCGAACCATGAATTCCGCATAAAGTGCCTGCCTGCCGCAGGCAGGCTACACATTTTGCTTTTATTTCTAAAATTTGAGTTTAATTACTATTTCCTATTCCTGATTTCAACTGTTTTGTTACTGCACAACAAATTTAATTTATTTATCTCTAAAGGTGTTAGATGCCTGAGTTCCCCCGGCTTTATGTCTCCTAATTTTATTGGACCAAAACTGATTCTTCTCAGCTTCAATATATTATATCCCACTCTTTCAAAAATTCTTCTTACCTCCCTGTTTTTCCCGCTTTTAAGTATTACTTCAACCCAGCAGTTTTCCTTAGTCTTTTTTGAAAACCTTACTTTTGGTTTTGAAATCCATCCATCTTCAAGCATTATGCCATCATTAATTTTCTTCAACTCCTCTTTCTTGATGACTCCCTGAAGTTTGGCTTCATATATCCTTTCAATGTTATTTTGAGGAAGAGTAAGATACCTGCTCATCTGGCCATCATTTGTAAGCAGAAGCAGACCTTCTGAGTTGTAGTCAAGCCTTCCCACAGTAAATAACCACATTTTTATTTTTTTATTAATCAAATCATAAATTGTTGGCCTGCTTCTATCATCAAAAGAGGTAGTCAGATATCCCTTTGGCTTGTTCAATACCATATATATTCTGTTCTCTTTTATTCTAACAGGCTTTCCGTCTACCTTCAGGTGGTCGGTTTCAGGGTCCATCTTTGTCCCAAGCTCAGTTACAATCTTACTATTAAGAATTATCCGCCCTTCCACCATCATCTTCTCTGACTGTCTCCTCGACGATATCCCCATTTGGGACATCACTTTTTGTATTCTCACTAAGTTTTTCTGTTTCATTTTTAATCTCGCCCAAATCAAATTCTGAAAAGTCTTTTAGAGTAGGTAAGTCTGTTAAATCCTTTAAACCAAAATATTCCAGAAATTCTCTTGTAGTTCCATATAAAATAGGCCTTCCTACCGCATCTTTTTTTCCAAGTATCTTTATCATATTCCTGTCAAGAAGTGTTTTCAGCACCCCAATTATGTTAACCCCTCTTATTTCCTCTATCTCAGGCTTGGTGACTGGCTGCTTATAAGCAATTACAGCCAATGTCTCCAAAGCCTGGGCTGAAAGTTTTGCCTTTTTTCTATGAGTAAAAAGTTTTGTTACATAATCAGAATACTCGCTTCTTGTACACATCTTATAACCATTCGCAACTTCTATTATCTGAATTCCCTTTCCTCCCTTCTCATATTCATCCTGAAGCTGCAAAATGGCAGTTTTTATAGTAGCCACATCTGTTTTGTCCAGAACTTCATTTATCTTGTTAATGGATAAAGGAATATCTGAAACAAAAATAAGCGCTTCTGCAATTGCCTTGATTTTATCAAATGTTATTTCTTCACCCATAATAAAATCCTTCCATCAACGGGGTTAGAAAACCCCGTCTATCGATAAGCGGGACATTCTTGTCCCGCCATTTTTCATGCCCCAATTTTCTTTACCTTATCTTTAATGTGCTCAGTGCTATTAAAGCAAAAATCAACGCCACTATCCAGAACCTTATAACCACCTTCGGCTCTGCAATCCCTCTTTTCTGGAAGGTGTGATGCAAGGGAGCCATGAAAAAGAGTCGCCTTCCTATATAATTTATTGAAATCATCTGAAGAAAAACTGTCAATCCTTCTATGAAAAATATCATCCCTGCAAGCACTATCAGCACCTCCTGTTTAACCATTATAGCTATGACTGCGATTATCCCACCGAGTGTCATAGAGCCCATATCTCCCATAAAAAGCTGTGCAGGGTATGCGTTATACCATAGAAATCCTATTCCTGCCCCTATCACAGCCGCACAAAAAACAGAAAGCTCCCCTGTCCCTTTTATATAGTTGAACTGAAAATACTGTGACAGATTCATATTCCCGAGCACATAAGAGAAGACCCCAAAGACAAGAGTGCTCAGAATAATCGGGCCTATTGCCAGTCCATCGAGACCGTCCACAAAATTTACCGCATTTGAAGTGGCTATCACCACAAAGATAACAAATGGAATATAAAACCAGTTGAGGTCAGTTATCGGGTATTTATAAAACGGAATATTGAGAAGAGTTGCGTTGGTTGTTGTGGGCCAAAACGGCGAATAGTCTGAAATCAGGAGAACACCAAGAATAAAACTAAAAACAAACTGGCAAAAAAGTTTCTTTGGTATTGATAGACCATCCTTGTTTTTATATTTAATTTTCAGAAGGTCATCATAATATCCAACAACTGAAAACCAGAGTGTAGTGGTTATAATTATCTGAATAAACCTGTTTGAAAGATTGCACCATAATACTGCAGGTATCAGTATTGAAAAAACTATAAGGATGCCTCCCATTGTTGGAGTCCCCTCCTTCTTTGATGCATCTATTACAGCCAGTTCCTCTCTGGATGTATCCTTTATGTTCTTTTCCTTAAGCCATCTGATTACAGGTCTGCCAAGAATAATGCTTATCAGAAAGGCAGTAAGCATTGCATAAATAATCCTGAAGGTTAAATAGCGGAACAGTCTGAGAAATGAAAAGACAGAATCATTGGAATAAAAATGTTCGTAAAGGAAATACAGCATATTCTTATTTCTTCACTCTGTTGTTAACCACAATTTCAGAAAAAACCTCTTTTAACGGAAAAACAGGAACAAAGGATTCACAGGTCAAATCAACACCTGATGTAATCTTTCTGAATTCCTCATTATCATTGCCCATCATCAGTGAAAGCGAACGAAGGGCTTTTGCCCTTACCATCCATATATCATCTTTCAATAGATATTTCAGTGCTAAAACTGCATTTTTTGATACACCCACCCTGCCCATGTTCTCAGCGATTGCCTCTCTTACCTCAAAGTTTTTTTCCCTGAAATTTATTCTGGTTTTTTCATTTCCTGAAAGCTCGTTATGAAAATTCTTTCCCAGCAATCTCGTAAGCAATATTGCCTCGATTTCACTCTTCTTCCCGGCAAGCAGGCCAAGGCTCTTAATTGCTTCAGTCCTTATCTCCCAGTAGTTATCGTTTACAGATTCAGACAATGCTTCAATTGCATTTTGTGTGTTCAAACCAATCATTCCAAGGGCTTTTGCAGAATTCCTTCGTATAAAACCTATCTCTTTCCTGTCTGAAAGCATATTGCACAAAGACTGGACTCCATCCTTGCACCGTATTTCTCCAAAAAGTTTCACTCCAATATTTCTTATTTTCCAGTTTTTGTCAAAAATAAAGTCTAAGGCTTTTTTCTTTACTGCTTCATAATCTATTTCTCCGCTTTTCACCATTTCAGAAGCCACTTTTTTTTCTTCAAAAAGCGTCGGTTGGACTTTAAAGGCTTCGCTATTTCTTGCATGGCGTAAAAGCCTCTCCGCATCCAGATATTTTTTCTTTTTAAGAAGTGATTTTTTTGTTCTAAAAAGAGAAAGCATTTTTGTTTAATATCAAACCGTTAAAGTTTTAAATTTAGTCTTTGCATTTTATCTTAAAAAAATATAAAGTCAATGTTATTAAATTTTGCCGGATTGAGACCTGAGAATAAATATTCCTTAACCTGTACATAAAATTTTGTCTAAAGATTAGCCAATCTCTGTTTAAAATTACAGGAGATTTTTTATGTCTGTTGAAATGATAAGAAAAGAGATTGATGAGTTTTTATCCTCTCAGTGGATTGGCGTTTTGTCAATGAAAGATGATGACGGAACTTACGGCATACCAATACCGTATTATTATGATGGCAAGACTATGAATTTTGCGATGCTTATTGGCGGAAAGGCTATTAAAGCAATAATGAGAAATACTGATGTCTGCTATACGGTATTCAGCACCTTCGAAGACCCAGAATCTTCTGAAAAAAGATGCTGGAAGTCTGTAATTGCAAAAGGAAAAATGGAAAGGGTTGCTAAAAAAGAGGAACTGATTTATTTACTTGATTTAATGGAAGAACATTTTAAAAAACTGATAGAAGATACCAAAGGAGACACAGATGAGGCTTTTGCACAGTATAAAAAAGGGTTGCTTTCAAACCCGAATGAATCAAATCTGTTTAAGCTTCATATAAAGGAAATAAGCGGGAGAAAATTCGGCATGTAATATTGGCTTGTCACTGCAAGGAGCAAGACTACTTCGCCTGTCATTGCGAGGGGACACAATCCCCGAAGCAATCTCACAGACTCATGGCAGGTTCCGCAATCTTAGTTAAAGCTGATGGCTGATAGTTAATAGCTTAAAACTGAGATTGCCACGCTCCCAGAGTTTATCCTGAGTTTGTCGAAGGAGTCGCTCGCAATGACAGAAAAAAACTTTTTATAAGATAAAAACAAATATCAAAAAATTCCTCAAAGTTATAAAACAAAGGAGTAATACATGGAGGATTTGAAAAGATTTGTCGGTAAAGTCGCAATTATAACAGGCGCAGGCACAGGAATCGGAAAGGCAACTGCCATAAGGCTTGCAAAAGAAGGCGCAGCCATTGCAGCAGTAGGAAGAAGAGCTGATAAGGTAGAAGAAACAATAAAAGAGATAAAAAGCCTTGATGGAAAAGGCATGGCTATCAGCGGCAACATTGGGGAAAAAGTTGATGTTGAAAATATTGTAAAAAAAACTCTGAATGAGTTTGGAAAAATTGACATACTTGTTAACAATGCCGCAATCGAGGGAAAGTCTTCAAACCTTCTTGAAATGACTGATGAGCAATGGGACGAAATCTATAATATCAATTTACGGGGCGTGTTTTTTATGACCCGGGCAGTGGCAAAAGCCATGGTTGAAAAAAGCATCAAAGGAAAAATAGTCAATATCTCCTCCATAGTATCAAAAACCCCGCCCATTAAATGCTCTGCCTATGCATCTGCAAAAGCAGCTCTGAATACCTTTACAATATGTTCCTCGAATGATCTTGGTGCCCACGGAATAAATGTAAATGCAATATGTCCGGGGCTTATTGAGACTCCCATGCTTGACAGGCTTGACAATCAGATGTCAGCGAGCAGCGGCATTACGGCGCATGACCTCGCTGAAATTATGATTGCATCAGGAAGATTGCCCAAAGGGAGAATAGGACAGCCTGAGGATATTGCCAATGTGGTTTCTTTTCTTGTTTCAGATGATGCAGAATATATGACAGGACAGGTAATCAATGTGTGCGGAGGAGTGGAGACACACTGATTACTGCTTCACCCTGAAGGTCTGACTCGCAGGATGGGAACCGGACCAGCCAGTAACAACCCAATGGTATATCCCGTTATCAGTTGTAAGATTAGCAAGATCTGCAGCTGTTACCCACTTAGCACTGACTCCACTCTTGACAATTTGAGGGTAACCTGAAACATCTTCCGAGAGCGACCATTGCCATGTATTCGCTTCTGTCCAAGGATTCCCACCAATAAAAAATTTGTACGGAGTCTCACAATATGTCCCATTGGTTGTCCATGCAAAAAGATAAGGAAGGGTGATTTCTTCGCAATTTGCCGGAACCATTAAACTTATGGAACAGCCGTAGGCTGTTCCATCAGGCAAAACCGAATCACAGTTTATAGTTGTTGTTGTTGAGGTAGTAGTTGTTGTCGTCGTCGTTGAGGTTGTCGTAGTTGTTGTGACTGATGTCAGCGTAGTTGAAGAATCTGAAGTATCTGTTGTTGTGGTTGTTGAGCTTGATACAGTTGAGGATGTTGTCGTCGTTGTAGTAGTAGTCGTGGTTGTTGTCGAAGGAGTCCCTTCGCATTTTTTGCTTATCCCGCTAAACCGCCATAAAGCACCTTTTTTTAAATTTTTTCATATTTAAAGTCGCACACTCGGAATATGAATCTCCTATAGTTATTGATATATTCACAGGATTTTCTGTTCCTGACAAGTCAATCCCCGAGGCAGTAACAGAAAAAGTTTTTGCCTTTAAATCTAAAATAATTTTAGGAAATCCCATTGCTAAAAGTTCATCTGAAATAATATATTTTTTGCCACTTTTTGAAAAAGAACCGGCTTCAACAGTCAGTGAATAAGAACCAACCTGAATCGTTAAATCATTCGCAGTCAAATCAATAGAACCGATAGCAATTTTCCCGTTTATGATTAATCTATTATTCCCTTTAGTGAAATAAAGTTTAGCACTGGTAATCCTGAATATCGCCGCATCAGATTGAACCGCTAAGGCAAATACATTCAGAAGAAATAATACAACAATAAAACTCTTTAAAAGCTTCATTCTTTCCTCAGAATATACAGTTTTTTAGACATGACTGAAAGTTAAAACTATGGAATTTATGTTATATTTAAACTGACATTAGTCAAGAACAATTTCTAAATTGGGAAAAAGCATTCTGCCTTGATTTTTTGGCTTGTCAAAAAAACAAACAGGTTCTCTTTTTTGTTTTTTCTTTTTTTTCAGCAGGAAAGGTTGTTGTTGATGTGGTTGTGGTTGTAGTAATAGCAACAGAAGTCGTTGTGGTTGTTGTTGGAATCGTATCTATTGTTCTTGTTTCAGATTGTACTTCTGTAACATCATCAAAATCAGAACTGTTATCGCACTTTTCGCTTTTACCATTAAAACTCCAAATCTCGACTTCTTCTGTCTCCTTTTCTTTCATGTTTACAGAAGCGCATTCATAAAAGGAATCTCCAACCATTATTGATATTTCCACAGGATTTCTTGTGCCAGAAATATCAGCCCCGGAAGCATTTATGGAAAAAGTTTTTGCCTTTAAGTCTATAACAATTTTCTTAATCCCTGAATCATCAGGTTCCCCTTCGTAAAGATATCTGTTCCCGCTTTTTGCAAACGAACCTGCATCTATTGTCTCATTGTATGAACCAACTTCAAAAACCACATCATTTGCAGTTAAATCTATGGAGCCAATGTCAATATTTCCTTTAACAGTAAATTTATTTTCATCATCAGAAAAAAACAAACTCGCACTTATGACTTCAAACACATCTGCTTTGACAGAACTTGCTGAAACAAACATCAAAGCAGTTAATATAACAATTAAATATTTTTTATAATGTCTCTTTCTTTCTAAGGTAAACATTTGGCTTTTCCATTTTTTTTATTTTACCAAAAAAAAGTAGATATTGACAAGAGGTAAATATTTGTTTTAGAAAATATATTTATAGATTATAAATTTCATAAGAGGAAATCAATGGCAAAAATATCTGCTCCAAAAGTTACCGGAGGATTAAAAAAGGCAATGGAGGCAAGTGGTGTAAGGCTAAAAGAAAACCTGACTTCTGAAAAAGTGGAACAGGCAATTATTGAATATCTTGATGAAAACAATGTCCTCCATCTTGCAACTGTTTCCAAGGACAGTGAACCAAGAGCAACACCTATTGAGTACAGAAACAAAGGACTGACCATATACCTGTTCTCAGAAGGGGGAATAAAGATAATAAATATAAAAAATAATCCAAAGGTTTCAGTCTCAATTGCATCACCATACAACAGACATAAAGACTACTTTGGTTCAAGAGGTCTGCAAATATGGGGAAAGGCTCATGTATATACAAAAAAAGAGAACCCTGATGTATTCAGGGAATGCCTCAGTGTGATGCAGATTAACGAAAATATGCTTCCTTCTGATTTTTTGTTTAAGGTTATAAAGATTGAACCTGATAGAGGAAAATATATGGATGCGAGAAAAGGGTTCTGGTCAGTTACTTGGGTAAAGTAAATTTTTTTTAGGATGAATGCAGGTCAGGCGAGACGCCCGACCTGCCTGTTTTGATTATCTAATTATTTGCTAGTAGGACAGGCGTCCCGCCTGTCAAAAAAAAGATTTCCAAATGAAAGCTGTCTTTATAAACGAACACGGCAACATTGATAAACTTAAATACGGGGATATAAAAGAACCTGAAATCTCATCAAAAGAAGTACTGATAAAATTAAAATCTGCTTCTTTAAACCATCTTGATATATGGGTCAGGCAGTGGATTCCAGGGATAAAAGTAGAATTTCCGCATATACTCGGGTCCGACGGAGCCGGGATTATAGAACAAGCAGGCTCAGATGTAAAAAACGTGAAGGTTGGCGATAAGGTACTGCTGAATCCCGGAGTAAGCTGCAATGCTTGCGAACAATGCAATTCAGGAGAACACAGCCAGTGCTCTGCTTTTCATCTTTTAGGGGAACACGTTAACGGAACTTATGCAGAATTCGTAAAAGCCCCTTTTGAAAATGTTCATCCGATTCCTGATGGATTCTCCTTTGAAGAAGCTGCTGCCTTCCCTCTTGTATTCCTGACTGCCTGGCGCATGCTGGTAAGCAAAGCAAGAATTTTGGCAGGAGAAACTATTTTGATTCTTGGTATTGGAGGAGGAGTTTCAAGCGCTGCTCTCCAAATAGCAAAGCAGATTGGAGCAAAGGTGATAGTAACATCAGGAGATAATGAGAAAATAAAAAAAGCAAAACAGGCAGGAGCTGAAGAAGGAATCAATTATAACGAGACAGATTTTGTAAAAGAAATACGGAGGATAACCAACAAAAGAGGTGTAGATGTTGTGCTTGACAGCATTGGAGCTGCAACATGGACAAAAAGCCTTTCATGCCTTGCCAAAGGAGGAAGACTCATAACATGCGGAGCAACAACTGGTCCAAATCCGCAGACAGACATTCAAAGGATATTCTGGAACCAGATTTCAATATTCGGCTCTACTATGGGAAACAGGAAAGAGTTCTTGCAGGTTCTTAGTTTATTTAATGTCAACAGAATTAAACCAATAATCGATTCTGTTTTTCCATTAAAAAATTTCAAAGATGCTCAGGCTAAAATGGAAGATAAAAAACAGTTTGGTAAAATTGTAATAAGCATTCCCGAATAAGATTATTCATGATTAAATTCAGATTACACAGATTAGATTTCATAAAATATATTGACTTTAATTCTTAACTTTTGTTATAAAAAAGAAAAAATCTAAAATAAACTACTGTTTTGAAGGGAGAATATTCATGTTTCAAAAAAAAATTGTAATCGCCTTACTCTTTTTCTTTTCTTTTAATTTATTATCAGCTGTTTTTGTAAACGCAAAAACTTACTCAGATTTGACCAAATCTGAAAAAGCTTACTGGATTACAGGAAGCGTTCTCATAACTCCTGTTTATTTACCTTATAAGTGCCTCTATACTGGTATAGGTCTTGTATCAAGTGGCGTTGTATTGATTTGTAGTGTTGGTTTTGCACATGATAAAGCCTTATCAATGGCAAAATCCTCTATTGGAGGAGACTGGTATATCCATCCTGACTACTTGCTTGGAAACAGAAAATTACGTATTTTTGAACCACCAATGGCTCCGGTTGCTTCTTCAATGCCTGCAGCAATACCACCAGTATCAACATCCCAACCAGTTACTGCTCCTTCTATGGCACCAGCTACCACACCAACAGAACCACAGGCACCGGCTCAAGTTTCAGCGCCTGAAGCTCCAGCACCTGCTCCTGAATCATTGCCATCAGAGCCTGCACCTACAAAATAGTAAATTGGAAGCTCCCTGCAGCAATCTGTTAGAAATGCGTTCGCAATGAGTTTCAATATCTGTTTAGCAGATTGATTTACTATTTTGTGGATGGTAAAGCTTGCAGTTACACATGTTTCGTTGTAGGGTAATGTTCTGTAACAACAGATAAAAACAGAACAGAACATAGGAATAAAATATTTTTAAATTTCAAAAAATAATATTGCCGAAGGGGGGATTCGAACCCCCACACCCTTGCGGACACTAGACCCTGAATCTAGCGCGTCTGCCAATTCCGCCACTTCGGCCTGTCGGCTAATTACACAGATTAAATTGTGATTACAGAAATTAGTTTTATATAAAAAAATCTGTGTAATCTTTCTTTAATCTGTGCAATCAATTTCAGATAATATCAAGCTAAAATAAAAATTCAAGCTTTTTTGGTTGACATAGGTTTATAATTTAGTAATCAAATAAATATGTTTTTCTTTAATAGAAAGCATATCTTCAACAGAAGGTTTTTTTTAAAACTTTCAGCCTCAGGAAGTTTAGCTTTTTTACTTAGTAAAATTAATTTTTCATTTGCTAATAGCAAAAAGGAGAAGGAAATGTCATACTTGCCAAAAGATTATAATAGTTTGATTGGGATGTCAGGTTTCAGTGAAACCATTTTAAAAAATCATTTCACCTTGTATCAGGGTTATATCACCAATACCAACAAAGTTCTGGATACCCTTGACCAAATGCTAAAAGAGGGAAAGATAGGAACTCCTGAATATGCAGAGCTGAAGAGGAGACTGGGGTGGGAGTTCAACGGCATGAGGCTCCACGAGCTTTACTTTGAAAACCTTGGCGGAAAAACAGGAATAGATAAAGCAGGAAAACTTGCCAAGAAGATTGCTGAAGACTTCGGGAGCTATGAGACATGGGAAAAGGATTTTAAATCAACCGGCACTATGAGAGGTATTGGATGGGTCGCACTCTATCGGGACAATGCCAATAGCAGACTGATAAATTTCTGGATTAATGAACACGATGTCAGCCATCCGGCAGGCTGTACACCCCTCTTAATAATGGATGTTTTTGAACATGCTTTTATGATTGATTACGGTTTGAAGCGTGCAGACTATATTGAGGCATTTTTTAAGAATATCAACTGGCAGAAGGTAAGTGAAAGAATATTAAAATAACATCAAATAAAAAAGCCGCACCGGGAAAAACCAGAGCGGCTTTTTTTTATAATACAGTTCCTAATTTTTATTTATCATATTCTTTGCCAATAAAAGAATCCATTGAAAGAGGGTTTTTAATCTTTCCAATCGGCGTACATTTTGGGCAACCGCTTATATCCTGTTTCAAGGCGCCAAAAGAATAGTTTCTTGCTCTATCAATTGTATTGTATGGCCCAGACCAATAGTCAGTTGGGGTACCAGCATGAGGTTTGCACTCCGGACAACTCGCTTCATGTATGACAGCTTTCTTTTGTTTGTAATTACAATAGACAAAATATTCAGCCATATTCTACATACCTCCTTAAAAATGTTATTTACTTACTAATTAATTTATAAGATGTTTCTTGTCAAGAGTAATTTAGGGTTTGAGGAATAAAGGAATAAAAATTCCCTTTTTTTTAAAACAGATGGAGATGTGAGCTAATTGTCTATTAACTGTTTAAATTATGAGTTCCTGCCATTTCCGCCAACAGCATTTATTGCCACCATAATAAGCAATAAAACTGATGCCGCTCCAATGGCTATCAAAATCAATTTAAATGATATCATTGAATCTATAACACCCCTTCTTGATTTGTTTAAACTATAACCATCTATATCTTGTATCGTCAAAATATTAACATGCTATATATTGTAAAGTCAAGTAAAAATATAAAACTTTCCAACATTTTATTTATATAAAACTGTCTCTGTTTCTCATTGTTATAAATTTCATTGTAAGATGCAATCTTTAATCAATCAGCGGTAATTAAATCTAATTTTCTAACTTTTTTAAAATTAATTAGAATTTTTTGAATTGACATAAAGGACAAAAGGAATAAATTAATTCTTAAAGGTGTTTTTATGAATGTAAAATCTATCAGGGAATCTGTGATTGCAGGAAGCTGGTATCCTGGTGGAAAAGCAGCACTTGAATCACAGATAGATAAATTTTTGGCAAATGCCAAAAAAGAGGACAATAGTGGTTTAATTTCTCTCATATCACCTCACGCAGGGTATATGTATTCAGGTTCAGTTGCTGCATTTGCCTACAAACAACTTGAAGGAATGAAAATAAATACAGTCATAATAATAGCTCCAAGCCACCATGTTCCAATCAAAGGAGCTTCTGTTTATAACAAAGGTGCTTTTAGAACTCCTTTGGGGCTTGTAGAAATAGATGAAGATTTATCAGATAAATTAATAAAAGAAAATCCATTTTTTTATTTTCACGAAGGCGCACACAGAGATGAACATTCCCTTGAAATCCAGCTTCCGTTCCTCCAGAGAGTATTGGGAAATTTTAAAATGGTACCAATTGTTATGTATGACAGGTCTGTTGAAAACTGCAAATCCTTAGCTTCTTCCATTTCAAAAATTGTTTTCAAAAATAGTTTGCTTGTAGCAAGCACTGACCTTTCACACTATTATTCCAATGAAAAAGCTGTTAAACTTGACAAAGCTGTAATTGATTGCGTGCAATTCCTTGACCCTGAAAAACTTTCGCAGAATTTTGATAACGGAATATGTGAAGCCTGCGGAGCAGGTCCCGTTATTACTACAATGCTGGTATCAAAGTTGCTTGGCGCAAAAAAGTCAAAGATTTTCAAATATGCAACTTCAGGGGATACATCAGGAGATTATTCACGGGTAGTTGGATATTTATCTGCAGGAATATATATTTGAAAGATTATGAATTCTGAAAAATCATATTTAAATGACGAAGAAAAAAGAATAGCTCTGGAAATTGCACGGAAAACAATTGAAGCCTTAGTTAAAAAAGAAAAAATTTCTTCTTTTGAAGATCTCCCGCCTCTATTCATGGAAAAGAGAGGGGCTTTTGTAACCATTCATAAAAAAGGAATGTTGAGGGGTTGCATCGGTTATATCGAAGCAATAAAAACCCTCGGGAAAACAATTTCAGAAATGGCTGTAGCAGCCTCTACACAGGATCCCCGCTTCCCTCCTGTAACAGAGAAAGAACTCAAAGAAATTGATATTGAAATTTCAGTGCTTACACCTCTCAGGAAAATTAAAGACATAAAAGAAATAGAGGTTGGAAGACATGGCATCTTGATAAGAAAGGGATTTTACTCAGGGCTTCTTCTTCCGCAGGTTGCAACAGAGTATGGATGGAACCGCGAAGCATTTCTCGAACACACATCCATCAAAGCCGGTCTTCCTGAAAATGCCTGGAAGGGAGATGTTGAAATTTATATTTTCTCAGCTCAGGTGTTCGGGGAAAAGGAAAAAAGTTGAACCCAGCAAAGTTCAAATGACAAAATCCAAATGTCAAATGAATATCAAAATTCAAATATCAAAAGTTTTAATCATTTGGGCTTTGGATTTCATTTAGATTTTGAGCTTTGGTATTTGACATTAACTTCGCCAACCCGCAACACCTCCTCAACTATCTTCTCTACGGTCATCTTTGATGTATCAATAAAGCAGTCTGCCTTTTCATAATATTTTTCACGATATTCAAGCAATTCTTTTATTTTCTTAAGTGGATTTTCTGTCTGAAGCAATGGTCTTTTTATATCATATCTGACTCTCTTATATATAACTTCAGGCAAGGCTTTAAGGCATATAATTATTCCTTCCTTTTTCAGGTTGTTAATGTTTTCATCCCTGATAACAGCTCCCCCACCAGTTACAATAACACAATTCTTTTTATCTGATATATCCTTTATTACGTCAGCTTCTAAATTCCTGAAGTGAATTTCCCCTTCATCTGAAAATATCTCTGAAATAGATTTTCCTGCCCTCTCTTCAATTATTTTATCAGTATCTATAAACTCCCTTTTTAGAATCTTTGCCAGTCTTCTTCCAACAACTGACTTTCCTGTTCCCATAAATCCCACAAGAACTATATTGTTTTTTTTATTACTCATACCAGTTGCCTTTTCAATATCTAAATTCTAAATCCTAAACTCTAAACAAATTCTAATAACCAAAAAAAGCTATAAGTCATAAGCTGTAAAGCAGAAAAGTATCAAACTATAAAAGTCTAAGAATTAAAGGTTTTAAATTTTAAAAAAGCTTACAACTTAAGGCTTATAGCTTACCCCCCTTATTGCCTTTTGCAAAGCCTTTTTCATCACTTCAACAGGAGCCTTTACACCTGTCCATATTTCAAAGCTTTTTGCACCCTGATGCAGTAACATTCCCAACCCGTTAGAACATCTGCATCCCCTCTTTTTAGCAGCTTTTAAAAGCTTTGTTTCAAAAGGATTATAAATCAAATCATAAACCAATAAAGAATCTCTCATCCATTCAGGCTTTACGAGAAGAGGATCTTCTTTTTTCATGCCAACAGGTGTGGCATTAATGAGGATTTCTGCGTCTTCCAGCAAATCCCTTATCTCACTATCTTTGAAATAATATGGAACAACCTTTGAATCCGGATAGATTCTTTTCGCATCAGAAATAAGCCTGACAACCTTTTCTTCCAATACATCACCAATATAAATCTTGCCAGCTTTTTCCATGAGAGCCTTTAAAACTACAGCCCTTGCTCCGCCTCCGGCACCAAGAACCATTATCTTTTTTCCTTTTAATTCTGTATTTAAATCCTTTTTTAATGATGTAACAAACCCGTAACCATCAGTATTACACCCTATCAGCTTTCCATTAATGACTGAGATTGTATTTACAGCACCGATAATCTGCGCTTCAGTTGAGAGTCCGGAAAGATATGGTATCACAGATTCCTTGTGAGGAATTGTAACATTGATTCCAGCTATTCCGAGAGTAGAAAGGCTTCTTAAAGCAAGCTCAAGCTCCTGTGGAGCTACCTCAAAAGGAAGATAAACATAGTTTAGTTTTTTTGCCTGAAAAGCAGCATTCTGGAATACAGGAGAAAGGGTATGCTTAACAGGATAACCAAAAAGTCCAACAATCCTTGTATTGCCGTCTATTCTCATGATAAATTTAAATATCAAAATTTAAATATCAAATCAAGTTTTCTTTAATTATTTTATAAACTCTTGGAGAAAACAGGAAGGCAACATGTCCCAGATTTTCTATTTTTATATTTTCCGCCCCGTCAAGAAGAGCATTTTCCTGAGGAAAAATCATATTATCAATATCTGACCATATTGAAATAACCAATCTATTTAATTCTTTTCCTTTTTCTTCAAGCCCACAAAGCAACTCGCTTCCCGGACGCATTTCCTTCCCGTTTTTTCCCAATGCAATCTTTGCAAAATCTGTCCCTCTATGAGGACACGCCATAGTTATACAGCGGCTAACCCGTGAATGACCGCCCAATTCTTTTATGTAATACATTGCAACCAGCCCTCCCATGCTGTGAGTAACTATATTAATCCTCTCACAACCTGTAAGTAAGATTATCTCTTCAACTTTTTTCTTAACACTCAGGGCAAGCTCTTTTATAGATGCAAATGTCGGTTTCATTGATATGGAAAATATATTTGGAGTTTTATCCATGAGCAACCTGATTTTAACAGGAAAAAGAGCTCCGCTGTTGTGCAGATATCCGTGAATTAAAAGGACGGGAATCCCTTTGCTGTGGGTTTTTTTCTTTTCTGTTATATTAAAAACCTCAACAGGATAGAGCAGAATAATAGATAAAAAAGAGAAATATTCGAGCAAAATAGCTTTGAATAAAGAAATGCTTTTAGAAAATATTTTTACATCTTTTGAGGTCTTGGTCTTTTTATTTAATGCGAAAAAAAATGCAGATATTGTCCATACAAAACTTAGAAAAAAAAAGAAGACAATTAAAAGGAGTGCTACTGGCATGGGGAATTTGGTTTTTCTCCAAAAGAATCATTAAAAAATGTTCTGCATGCTAAGTATAAAAATCAAATCCTCCCTCTCCCCCCTTTTCTAAAGGGGGGGGTTGGGGGGATTAATAAATCCTTGACCCCTCGAACCCTTGAATCCTTGAACCCTTCATTTGATCAGCTCTAAGCAGAAAAAGGCTTAAACTTTTTTTTCAGCTTCTGCGTTACTTCATCAAGAAGATAATACACCACAGGGACAACAACAAGGGTTAAGACAGTAGAGGCGATTAATCCGCCTATGATTGATATAGCCATTGGCGCACGGAATTCAGAGCCGGGAGCTCTGCTTAAAGCAACAGGAAGCATTCCAAGAATCATCGCTGATGTTGTCATCAGAATCGGTCTTAATCTCGTAGGTCCTGCAGTCAGTATTGCTTCTGTTTTCTCCGCCCCTTTTTCTCTTAAAGTGTTCGTGTAATCAACCAGCAGAATAGCGTTTTTTGTAACCAGCCCCAGCAGCATTATGATTGCAAACATAACTGACATATTAAACCTGAGGCCAGAAAGGAATATAGTCAGCAAAGCGCCGACAATTGCAAGCGGCAAAGAAAGCATTATTGTAAAGGGATGAATAAAGGAATTAAACTGCGAAGCCAGTACCATATATATAAAAATAACAGCCAGAATCAAAGCCATTGCCATGGTGCTGAAAGCCTCTTGCATCCTTTCTGCCTGACCAGTAAAACCCATAGTGTATCCCCTTGGAAGCTTAACATTTTTTATTCTGTCTTTTATATTTCTTATTACATCATTAAGAGGAGCATTTTTAAGCCTTGAACTTATTATCACTTGTCTCTCCCTGTTTTCCCTTCTTATATCCATTGGTCCAAGCTCAGGATTAAATCTTGATACATCCTTTAACATAATCTGCTTTCCCAAGGCTGAACTAAGAGAAATATTTTCTACGATAAAAGGATTATTCCGGTCTTCTTCTTTTAACCTGACTCTGATATCGTATTCATTATCACCATCCCTTAACTTAGATGCAACCTGCCCTGCTATCATAGTCCTGAGTGTTGACGCAATCTGTCCAATGCCAATTCCAACATCAGCAGCTCTGAGCCTGTCAACAAGAACCTGCATCTCAGGTTTTCCTTTTTTAAGAGATGAAGTTACATCAACAGTCCCGGGAACTTTCTTTGCAATTGGCAACACCTCATCTGAAAGCCTGCTTAGCGTATCAATATCTTCTCCTCTTATATAAAGGTTCACTGGAGCCTCATGGGCTGCTTCCATTCCTCTTTGGTTTATAACTATATTTGCTCCCGGAACTTTTTTTAACATATCTCTTGCATCAGAAATTATCTCCGCTATGCTTTTGCCGGTTTTTCTGTTACCCTTTGGTGTTGTCTTTACATTCAACTGTGCCAACGTAACATCTCCATCTGTGCCAATCGTGGTAAAAACTGTTTTAATATCAGGGTGCTTCCTCAAAATCGACTCGACTTTTGAAGCAATCCTGTTAGTCATATTTATTGAACTGCCCGGAGGCGTTTCAATATCAATCATCATCTGCGACCTGTCTTCCATAGAAAAAAATTCTACGCCTATCAGAGATATAAGGCTCATGCTTAAAATAAAAACCACAACAGCGCCTATTACAACAAATTTTTTATGGCTTAAAGCCCACTGAAGAATAACTCTGTAATTTGCATCAATGCTTTTATAAAACTCCTCAAGCCTGTCAGAAAATTTTGTAAACCAATTCTCTCTTCTCTCCTCATGCCTTATGGGCCTCATAAAATATGCTGAAAGCATAGGGTCAAGGGTAAAGGAAACAAAAAGGGAAACCATAACAGCAAAAGCAGCTGTAAGACCGAATGATTTAAACCACATCCCTATCATTCCTGACATAAAAGCTATTGGAACAAAAACTGCAATTATGGTAAAAGTGGTTGCCATAACCGCAAGTCCAATCTCTTTTGTCCCAACTGAAGCCGCTTTTTTAGGCTCCATTCCCTCTTCCATATGTCTGAAAATATTTTCCCGCACAACTATGGAGTCATCTATAAGAACACCCACTATCAGGGAGAGTGCCATAAGGGTCATAATGTTGAGGGTAAAACCCATTATGTACATAAAGAAAAATGTAGAAATCAATGAGGTTGGGAGGGCAAGCGCGCAGATAACAGTGCTGCGCCAGTCTCTCATAAAAAGAAAGACTATCAGCACTGCCATTATCACTCCCAAAACTATCGCCTCTCTGACATTTGCAATATCCGTTTTTACATCAATAGACAGGTCATCTATTGAAGCAATTTTCATATCCTGTGGAAAGCTCTTCTTCAAGCCATCAAGGACTTTCTTAACCTTGTCTGCCACTGCCACAGTGTTTGCCCCGCTCTGTTTCTTTACTGAAAAACTGACAGAATTAACTCCGTTAATTTTTGAAATTGTTCTTACATCTTTAAACCCATCTTTAACTTCAGCAATATCTTTAATATAAACAGGCACGCTATTGTTAACCATTACAACCAGATTTTTTATCTGTTCTATACTGTTGAACTCCCCCTTTGTTCTTACCATCATCTCTTGCCTGTCCTGATCAATACGGCCTGCAGGGATATTCATGTTTTCATCTCTGATTATGTTGAACATCTTTGCAACAGAAATATTGTATGATATCATTTTCCCCATATCCATGTTCACATGTATTTCCCGCTCCAGCCCTCCCACAACACCGACCTCTGCCACACCATCTATCTGCTCCAAAGCCGGCTTGATATCATTCTCTGCAATCCTCCTGATTTCGTCTGCAGGCATATCTGCTGAAATACCATACCAGAGAATCGGTCTTGCCGAAGGATCAAACCTCTGGATTATTGGCTCATCAATATCTTTGGGAAGATTATTTCTTATGGTCGAAACCTTTTCCTTGACCTCTATGGCAGCAAGCCTTATTGGAACCTCAAACTGAAATTCAAGGTTAACAACAGACCTTCCTTCTGTGGAACTTGAAGTTATTTTTTTCAATCCGTTAACAGAACTGATACCCTCTTCAATGGGCTTTGTAACCAGTGTCTCTATTTCCTCAGGACCCGCGCCCGGATAAACTGTCATAATATTGATAAAGGGAGGATTGACTTCAGGAGTAAGCTCAACTCCGATATACAAAAGCGAAATTGCCCCGAGCACCATAAGGGCGCATATCACCATGGTTGCAAAAACAGGACGGTCAATGGAAAGGTCAGATATATACACTAAATCTTCTCCTTTGTAACCTTCTCACCATCATCAATTTCATTGATACCGCTTACCACCACTTCTTCCCCTTCTTTCAATCCTTTAATAATCTGAATATTTTTATCATCACGCAAGCCTGTTTCAATCCTTCTTAAGTGGGCGGTACCTCCATTTATTACAAAGGCTAAATTCTTTCCCTCTTTTAATAAAATCGCATTTTTGGGAACAAGCAGAGCATCCGAAACCCTGTTCCCAGAAATAATAATGTTTGCAAAAAAACCGGATTTGAGCCTGTGGTCCTTATTTTGAATTTCTATTTCAACAGCAGATGTTCTTGTAACTGTATCAAGGCTTGGTGTTATTTTTGATACTTTCCCTCTGAATATCATTTCAGGAAATGCTGCGACAATTATCTGAGATTCCAATCCCTCTTTAATTTTCTGGAGGTCTATCTCTGCAACATTTGTAAGGGCATTAACCACATCTATATTCTCTATTTTAAAAATCGCATTGTTAATTGATGAAGATGAATTTGTAACAGTTGCTCCTTCATCATAGTTCCTGAGTGTTATTATCCCGCTTATTGGCGCTGTTATGTGGGAATCAGAAAGTTTATCTTTTGCAAGATTTAAAGAAGCCGTCTGCAAATTATCAGCCTGAGCCACAGCCAGTTTCAACTGCGCCTGAGTGTTTTCAAACTTATTTTTAGCCGTGTCAAACTGCTGTCTTGATATTGTTCCTTCATTGAAAAGATTTTTCATCCGTTCCAAATCTTCTCTGGCAGTTTCGTAGTTAACCCTTGCCTGCTCAAATGAAGCCTTTGCAACAGAAAGGGATGCCTCAGCCTGTTCAACTTGCAGAGAGAGGTCTTTATGTTCAACTACAGCAAGCACCTCACCTTTTCTAACTCTGTCCCCAATATCTTTATTAACTTTTTCAAGTTTCCCTGAAAATTTAGAATAGACTGCGACTTCAGCTCTCGGATAAATTGTTCCTGTAAGTAAAAGCCTGTCTTCAATCTGTCCCCTGAAAACCTTAGAAACCTCTACAGGCATCTCAATTTTAGAGCCTGTTTCAAGAGCCTTTTTTGCTCTCATATTAGAAAATATCCTGTAAAAAACTATGAGGCAGAAAAGAATTGACATTACAATTATTATTGTTCTGAATTTACTTTTTTCTGGCATATACTGTTACCCTTAAAAATATTTTTTTTATTTACTGTCTTGTCTTTCTAAAATGTATTGTCCGGGAACTAATTAAAAATTCTAAATATCTTTTTTTGAATTCTGATTCAGGTGTTCAGTCAGCCTCTCTATAGTCCCTATCAAAAGTTCCTGATCTTCCCTGTTCAAAATCTCCAGAACAGCAACTATTCTATCCTGTCTTTTCCTGTTCAATTCTTCAATAATCTCATCCCCTTTTGGGGTCAATTTTACGCGAACCAACCTCCTGTCATCAATACCTCTTTGCCTCTCTACAAAACCATCCCTTACCATTCTGTCTATAATTCCGGTAAGTGTGCTTAAAGAAACATCCAGATGCTCTTTCATCTCTCCCATTGTGCAGTTATTGTTTCTGGCAAGATAGTTAAGGGCAAAATATTGAGGCTCTGTGATATTGATATTGGAAAAACTCGAGGGTTTCCTTAAACGGACAATCTTGAAAAATTCTCCAAAAACCTTTTCAAATCTTTTTGCTTTTTTAACAAGCTCTGCTTTTTCCTTATCTTGCATAAAAATACTTCCTGTAAAGAATAGTTCGTAACATAAAATTTATACATTAAAAACATTTTGTCAAGCAAAACAATATTGTTTTTGTATAAAAATTTGGTTAAAAAAGTGTAAAGTTATTATAATGCAGTAGATTAATTGATTAGCTTTATCTTATTGATATATTTATAAATTAACTTTTAAAAAAAAGATTTATTATGTAGAATGATATTGCTGAAATTAAAGCAGACATTGGAATAGTTAAAATCCATGCAATAACTATTTCTCTTGCTACACCCCACCTTACTGCAGAAATTCTTGTAGTTGATCCCACCCCCATGATCGCACCTGTAATGGTGTGTGTTGTGCTTACAGGAATGCCGAAAATTGCTGTGCCAATAAGGGTTGTTGCACCTGCAAGTTCAGCACAAAAACCTCCAACTGGTTTCAGTTTTGTTATCTTGTGTCCCATTGTCTTCACTATTCTCCATCCCCCAGCTAAAGTCCCGAGTGCTATTGCTATATGGCAGGTTATTATCACCCAGAAAGGGACATAAAATTCCTTCCCAAGATACCCCGTAGTAAATAGAAGTATTGTTATAATCCCCATTGTCTTCTGTGCATCATTTGTTCCATGTCCCAAACTATATAAAGCGGCTGAAAAAAGCTGAAGCCTTCTAAACCAGTGGTCAACCCTTGCTGGCATAGAATCTTTACAAAGCCATGAAACCACAATCATATTAAAAAAACCAAGAAGTAGTCCCATTAGCGGGGAGATAAAGATAAAGAGAGTAATTTTATAAAGACCTGAAGGAATTAAACTGCCTACACCTGCACCTGCAATTGCAGCTCCTGTAAACCCTCCTATTAAGGCATGAGAAGAGCTTGAAGGTATGCCATAATACCATGTTATCAAATTCCAAGCTATTGCTCCTATAAGAGATGACAATATTACATATTCATTTACTGCTTCAGGTGTTATTACTCCTTTCCCTATGGTTTTTGCTACATTTACTCCAAAACCGAATGCAGCAACAAAATTAAAAAAGGCAGCCCATATGACTGCTAATTTTGGAGAAAGTACTCTTGTTGAAACCACAGTAGCAATTGAATTTGCAGAATCATGAAAACCATTTATGAAATCAAATGCGAGCGCTACAACTATTATTAGGATAACAAGGAAAAGAATCATTATTTAAAATATCCTGAAAGAAATGGATTAAAAAGGCTGGTTAATTTAAAAATATATTTCAGAAAATTTTCGCTATCAGGCATTCTTCAGGACTGCCCCTTCAATTACATTCGCAACATCTTCACATCTGTCAATTGCTGTTTCAAGATTCTCATATATCTCTTTCCACTTTATCACATCTATAGGGCTTGTACCATCGTCAAATAGTTTTGCCACTGCATCTCTGAGAATCACATCACCCTTGTTTTCAAGTGTATTTATTTCAATACAGTATTTTAATATTGCTTCAGGCTTTTTAATATTGCGAAGCTCTCTTATTGCCTTATCCATTTCTTCAACTGATTTGAGCAATACATCCATTAAAGCACGAGCTTCATTGGTTGGAAATTTGACCTTGTAGAGAATCATTCTCGAAGAAACTGCATCTATAAAATCCAGAACATCATCCATCTTGCATATAAGGGAGTATATGTCTTCCCTGTCAAGAGGGGTAATAAATGTATTATTAAGTTTTGTTACTGTATCGTGAGTAATTTTGTCTCCCTCATGCTCAACCTCTTTTATCCTCTTGCTCTTTTCAATGATGTCAGTGTAGTCTGTTATCAGATCACTTAAAAGCCTTGCTCCTTCAAGCACATTTTCGGAGCCTTTTGCAAACATATCGAAAAATTTTTCTTCTTTTGGGAAGAATCTCAATTTTTAAAACCCTTATCTTGGAAAGGATAATTTGTTGATGCTATGAAACAGTTTTTCATGGAACAGAATTATTGTTTTTTACCTTCTGTTACAACTCCTATTGTCTCTACTCCTGAACCGCGGCATATATCCATTACTTCCACAACATTTCCGTAAACGAGTGTTCCATGTGCCTTAATAAATATTGTCTTATCTTTTTTTTCGGCAAAGATTTCTTTTACTTTTTCAGCCAGCTGGTATCTGGCTACTGGCTCCGTGTTTATATCAATTGATGAGTCCTGTCTGACTGTGAGAACAACTGGTTTGTTTTCATCTGATGGTGGCGGCGGAGCAGAAACAGTTTTTTCAGGTATATTAACATCAATCCCTTTTTGTGTAAGTGGTACAATAACCATAAATATTACAAGCAAAACCAGAACTACATCAATTAAAGGAACAATGTTTATTTCTGATTTCAGGCCCTTTTTCCCGCTTACATCCATTCCCATTTTAAAGATTCCTCCTTTTTATTATCCTTCTATTGAATCACTGCTTTTTTCTCTGTCAACAACCCTATTGATTCTACTCCAGATTCTCTGCATATATCCATTACATCCATCACTGTCTGATATGATAAAGTTGTATCTGCTTTCAGATACATTCCCTTATCAACTCTTGATCCAAAAATCTCTTTTACTTTGTTTCCTAAATTTGATTTTGGAACCTGATCTGATTCAAGATAAAGGGTTCCATCTTTTTTTATTACAAGAGTTATCTTGACTTCTGGTTTTTTTGCCGAATAAGCTGCCTCTGGAAGTTTTACATCCACTCCCTTTTGAAGCAGCGGAGTCACAACCATAAAAATGACCAGAAGTACAAGGCAAACGTCTACAAGAGGAACAACGTTTATGTCAGATTTGACTGATCTATCCCCTCCAACATCCATTCCCATTACTTGCTTACCTCCTTGATTAAATAATCAATAAGCTCGGATGAAGAGTTGTCTATTTCAACAACAAAATTCTCTGTCTTTGTTATAAAATAGTTGAAAAACACAACTGCCGGAATAGCAACGCCTATTCCTAATGCTGTGGTTATTAAAGCTTCTGCAATTCCTGCAGAAACGGTAGCAAGTCCGCCAGATCCACTCATAGCCATGCTCTGGAATGCATTTATAATTCCAAATATGGTTCCAAAAAGCCCAACGAATGGAGAAATACTGCCAATAGTTGCTAATGCTCCTGTGCCTTTCTTAAATCTTGCCACTTCAACTGCCGTCTCTCTCTGAACAGCTCTTGAAGCAGCTTCGATTCTCTCTTCGGTCATAAGTAATTTCTCAATTGAACCGCTGTTTTTGCCCAGGTTGGAACCCTTCATTTCCTGAAGTCCTGCTGCGATGACTCTTGCAACATGGCTGTTTTTTGAGTTTTTTGCAATCTCCAATATCTCTGCAAGCTTTCCATCTTTAAACAAAGGACTTGAAGATTCAACAAATTGTTTTGATTGTTTTTTGGCTTGATAAAAAGCCCATAACCTCTCAATAACAGTAGTAAGGGCATAGATTGACATAAGCACAAGAATGAGAACCACTCCCTTTGCGAGAAGTCCCATAGAATGCCACATTTCTATTAAAGTAAATTGCATACTTTAAACCTCCTTAATTAAAGCTTGAAAAATTTTAAATTTACTGTAAAATAAATTTTACAGGAACATTATAATAAACTCTTACCGGTTTCCTACCAGATAAAGCTGGAGAAAATTTCCACTGCATAACTGCTCTTACCGCCTCGTCTTCAAACCCCACTCCCTTTGCTTTTGGCGGTATTACTGTCAGGACTTTTGCTTCCTGAACCTTACCCTCAGCACCTATAATCAGCCTGAGAAGAACTGTTCCCTCAACTCCGGCTTTTCTGGCTAATTCTGGATATGTAGGGTTAACCTGACTTATTAATGCTGGTGGTGTCATATTTGCAGTAACCATCACAGGAGGTGGAAGTACACTTTCAGCAGAAACGCTTTTTGCAACTTCTTTTAGGAAATCACTTCCGCTTCCTCCGGTTGAGCCCCCGATAACACCTCCTATTACACCAAATTCTCCGCCTTCTCCCTTTGATGTTCCTCTTACATCAGGGGCAGTAAGGGTTTCAGTTGGAGCAACAATCTTTGAGATATCTGGTTTTGGGGCTATTGGTTTTGGTGCTGCTGCTGCCGGCGGTGGCGGTGGCGGTGGCGGCGGCGGTGGCGCAAAAAGTTTTACATTAATCTTTTCAGTTATCATCTGGGGAAATAATATAGGAATAAGTATAATGATACCTATTACAATTCCATGAATGATTATGGAAATTGGTGCTAAATACCATTTTTTATCTCCTACTTTCGCTTGCCCAGATTCTAATAGGGTATCAAACACTAATTTGACCTCCTTTCATTACACTCCTTTCATTATACTCAATGGTATTTTTATAACATTTTTTTTCTTCTTAAAGAGAAAAAATTATCAACTGCTTTTTGATCCGTTTTATTTTAAAGTATGCTCTTGAATACCTGAATTATTCTAAAATTTCATTAGCTTCAATAGTGAAATTTGCTTGTATACTTTTTATATTCTTTGTCAACAAAAAAATTAAGTTTTTTTATTGTAAAAAAGATGTATTAAATAAATATTTTTTCTGTTGTATTATTTTCATTATTTCCTTTCTGTTTTTACCAGACTATTTCTCAGTCATATTTTTCTTCAATCTAAAGCCATGTTTCAAAACATTTAAAGAAAATATCGATATTTTCTCATTCACCTCAAAGTCAATGCCAGAAGTCTCCGTTTTTGGTGTAATGGCTACAATATGTGGATCTGCAAAAGTCGGGTATATTCCGCAAGCCTCTCCATCATCACATATAAAACCATCATCATCTCTGTCTGTTCCGGCTATTACAAAATATTTTCCTTCTTCAACTTCTGAAATTGTGTACTCAAAGGTTTGACTCAAATCAGTCTGCGTTTCATTCAAAGTTTTAAAAGTTTTTTTATCCACTACCAGTATGTAAACTGTCCCTATGTCTCTATGAGAAAATTTTCCAACTTGCATGCTTATATTTAAACTACTGTTCCCTCCATTTGAAGCTACTGTTACCGTTCCTGAATAATAACCATCTGTCAACTCACTCCGAATAACATCGACAGTAACTATAAGCTCACTATTTTCTGTTACACTCCCGGCAGATGGATTAGCTGTTAGCCAAGGCATATCTCCAGCTATACTATCAATAATCAGAGTGCCTCCTCCAGAGTTTTTTATCGAAAATGTTAACTGAGTTTTATTATCTCCAAAAATCAAGCTGCTTGTTGAAGTTGTCAAAACAGGCAAAAAAGGATTCCTTATTATATTAATCGCCTTTTCTACCGCCCTTTGAGCATCTATGAGTCCATAACCGTATATATCATCTTTTCCAGGATCACCTATGTCCACAGCTGTAGATATCAAAATATCTTTTATCTCCCCCGGAGTTAATAATGGAAACCCATTATCAAGACGTACAGACTGAATGAGTGCCACTACTCCTGCTACATGAGGAGAGGCCATTGAGGTTCCCTGATAAAACCCGTAAAATAAATTTTTTTTATCATCTGCAAGAGTACTCAGAACGCCGTCAACATAACCATCATTATTAATGTCATTTAAAGTATTCCCTCCAGGGGCTACAACTACAATTGATGAACCAAAATTTGAATATGATGCTTTTTTTAAACTGAGGTTAATTGCACCAACGGAAATAACTCCTTCAAACGAAGCAGGATAACTCGGTTTATTAGTATTCTCATTCCCTGCTGCTGCAACAACAACAACACCCTCATTAATCACCTCCATTATCTTTTCCTTAAAATTTTGGCTATAACCAGCGCCACCAAGACTCATGTTTATTACATCAGCTTTTTTAAACGGAACAGTTCCAGAATCATTTGGCAACCCTGCAGCATAAAGGCATGCATGGATAACATCATAGTCGGTTCCACCTCCGGCTCCGAGAACCCTCAGAGGCATTATCTTTCCGCTCCATGTTACTCCTGAAACTCCAATCTCATTATCAGTAGCAGCTCCAATTGTTCCAGCGACATGGGTTCCATGAAAAGAACTCCTTTTTTTATTCGGGTCATCTCCGGGATCTTTCGGGTTGTCATCTATACCGTTTCCGTCAAGAGCTGTTTTTGGACTGCTGATAAAATCATATCCCTGAATAATTCTGCCGGCAAGGTCAGGATGTTCAGAGACAATTCCGGTATCAATAACGGCTGCAATTACGTTATCATTTCCTCTTGTAAGTTCCCATGCCTGTGGAAGGTTGATAATTGAATAATGCCATTGCAGGTTATAATATTTATCATCAGGGGTTAAATATGCTTTCCTGATGTAATTAAGGTCAGCAATTTCAACTTCAGGAAGGCTTCTTAGTTTTTCGAGCATCTGGGCTGTTAAGACCTTAAAATCCTCATCATAATTTTTTATTAACTGATTGTTAATCCTGTAAGCCTTTCTCCTGTTTTGCAGTATTTCATCTGCATTCTTAAGCTCTAAAAGCGTTAATCCGCTTGTTATGGGTCTTGCTATTTTAAAATTTTCAAGCTGAGATGATTTTTTACTTCTGCCTTCAAAATATTTTTTTTTAAACTTTACAATGAACTCCCCCGGGACAAATTCCTCTTTTGATAAATTCAATACATCTGTTGAAATTTCACTTGTAAGCCTTGGTCTGTCTAAAGTTAGAATGTATGAACCTGTGCCATTATAGGCTTTGACGCCAACAAATATCGGTTCAGGGAGAAATGAATAATATTTCAACGACTCTGCAATACCATTATCTTTTTTCTCTGAACTTGCAATCGCCCGTCCGCTGTCATCTATAAGAAAAAGGTCAAAGTCTGCATCCTGACTATTAGACTCAAGAGTTATTTCAATTTCATTATCAGTTAAGATATAAAAAATATCCTGTATGATTTCTTGCGAATTATCTAGAGTATATCCACTATCAGAACTTGATGCATCTCCAAATACAACTACAGGAAGTGTATTTAACTGCTGCGATATTTCAAGAGAGTTATTTGGCTCTTTTTCATTTAACGTAATGTAAGGCTGTATTGTGAGTTTGCCTGAAAGGCTCCCGGGAGGTTTTTCTACTATAAAACCTCTTCGGCTTATTGATATTCCTGCTGGTGTTATTACCTTAATCCTGCCGTTCTGAGCATTTTCCGGAACAGTTACTTTAATCTCGTTTCTTTTTGCAGCAACTATCTCAGATTCTACATCACCAAATTTAACCTTTAAAAACCCTTCATCAAGTATATTAGAAATATCTTTTCTGTTATTATTCTCAGCAGCACCTTTATCAATAAAATTAAACCCTGTTATTACAATCTGTTCACCTGTTTTTGCTTTGTGAGGAGAAATTTTTTTGATCCTCGGTCTTCCTATAATCCTGAATATCTCTGTAGATAAAGCAATGCCTCTTGGAGTCCTAACCTTAATCCTTTCTGATTTTGCTCCGTGAGGAACTCTTATCAATATTTTATTTTCATCTCCTTCTACCACCTCAGCTTTTTTTTTACCCAGAAAGACAACATTTTTGTTTGGAAACTTACTAAAATTACTTCCATTGATTAAAACCTTTGTTCCATTGTACCCCTTATTGGCAGCAAATCCTCTGGAAGGCTTTATGGACAGAATTCGTGGTTTTCCAAAATCAAGATTCAAAAAAACTTCAGGAAAAACATTTGAAGAAACAAAAAATAGATTATATGCAATTACGGAAAATATTGATATTTTTTTCACCCCGCCTAAATATCTCTCTTCATATTTTCTGTAAATTTCTGATAGAATATCAGAAATGGTTGAAAACATATTATTTTTGATTTTTAAAAATATTTAAAACTTTTCAATATTTATTATTTGGATTTAATTTTAGTATATCAATAAATATAATTTATCAAATAATTTAATTTAGTTAATTTATTTGTTGATTTTTTATTATCTTAATTAATAAAAATATTTTCCGAATAAGAAACTCAAAGAAAGACAGGAGATAGATAAAAAATGTTGGTTGTAAATACAAAGCTTAAACAACTCATAAAAGAGTCTGGCAAAACCCAGGGACTATTGGCAAAAGAAGTCGGAATACCTGAAGCAAGGCTATCAAGAATAATCCATGGATATATAACACCAAGAAAATCTGAAGAAAAAACAATAGCAAGAATTTTGGGGATATTGACAATTGATGTTTTCCCCCCACAACTGTAATTCAATTTCAGGAAGGATATTTAAAAAATGGATAAGAGAACAAAGGTATTTTTCACAGTAGCTTTTTCATCTACTGCCATTATTATGCTCTTACTTCTCCTTGATTTTTTACGCGCATTTCGTGGTTTTTTCTAAAAAAAACGCAGAACTTCTTATTTAATTAAAATGTAATTAAGGAAAAGACCGGATAACGTTTTAATTTATCTCTGCCGTTTAAAAAACTAAGTTCAATTAAAAATGCCAACTCTACTATTTCTCCTTCAAGCTGCTCTACAAGCTTGGAAACAGCATTAATTGTTCCCCCTGTAGCAAGAAGGTCATCAACTATAAGAACTTTTTCTCCTTTTTTTATAGCATCCTGATGTATATTTAAGCTATCAGTGCCATATTCCAGTTCATAATCTATTCGATTAGTGTGAAATGGAAGTTTTCCTGGTTTCCTTACAGGGATAACTCCTGCACTGAGTTTATATGCAAGAGGTGCTCCGAACAGAAATCCCCTGGCTTCTACACTTACAACTTTATCTATCTTTTTATTTTTATACCTTTCAGCTAAGGTGTTTATAGCTCTCTGGTAGCCTGCGCCATTCCCAATTAAAGGTGTTATATCCTTGAAAACTATTCCTTTTTTAGGAAAATCAGGAATATCACGGATAAATTCTTTAAGCTCTTTCATCAAACTCCCTTTCAGAATATTTTAAGCATTTATTCTCAAGCATTGAGGGCACACAATTGTGAATAAATAGGATACGGAAATGTTGCATCATCGCCTCCAAAACACCCTGAACCTTTGGTCACTATCCCTGCAACCAGTCGATTTTCATCAAGTCCCATCTCAATACCAAGTAATTCATATTGTGTCATAGCCTTATTACTTTTCTAAGAAACAAATTTATAGTTTTTAAAATCTGCCCTTTGAATTTGAATCCTAATACCTTAAATCTAATGATTGTCAATAGTTTTTTGAAGCCACATTTTTAAAAAAAATATTGACTTTCCACCAAGGCATAAGGAATTATTCCTGAATATAAAGATGAAATTTACAGGGCGGTAATCAATTGAACCAAAATAACAAAGAAGTAAAAGAGGTTTTATCTCCTCAGGAAGAAAGGTTTGAGAAAATAAGAAGGACTGCTGGCTTCTTCCTGTCTCCGGTTACATTTGTTGTAATACTGCTTATCCCCTTTCAAAACCTATCAACTCGCTCTCATAATCTTTTGGCTATAATCTCTATGGTTATTATCCTTTGGGTTTCTGAAGCAATTCCAATTCCAGTAACTGCTCTGCTTGGACCTACTCTTTGTGTTATTTTAAAAGTTGATAATGTAAATAATATCTTTTCATCCTTTGCTCACCCCGTAATATTTTTGATGATTGGCAGCTTCATAATCGCAAATTCTATGTTCATTCATGAACTTGACAAGAGATTTGCTTATAAGATTCTTTCTTCACAATTCATAGGAAACAGCAGTACCAGAATTTTATTTGCCTTTGGCTTTATAACCTATCTTCTTTCTATGTGGTTAAGCAATACTGCTACCACTGCCATGATGTTTCCAATTGGTATAAGTATTTTAAAAACCCTAACATCAGAAAGTGGTGATAGCTTCAAGAGATATAAATATAGTACAGGCTTGATGCTTACCATTGCATTTGCCTCTTCTATCGGAGGGATAGCAACTCCAGTTGGAACACCTCCAAATTTAATCGCTATTGGAATGATTGAAAAATATACAAACATAAAGATATCTTTCTTTAGCTGGATGTCTTTTGGAATTCCAATCTCAATTTTCCTGTTTCTTTTTCTCTACCTCTATATTTCAAGGTCCTGCCCTCTGAAAAAACAGTTGAGTACAGAACAGTCCCGCTTTTTCAGAAAACAGCATTCAAATCTCGGCAAACTAAATTCAGGTCAAAAAAACGTCATTTTAGCTTTTGGAGTAACTGTAGCACTTTGGGTTTTGCCGGGTCTTCTTGGATTATTTTTAGGAACAGAAAATGATACATACAAATTCTTCTCAGACATTTTTCCCGAGTCTATTGCAGCGCTCATAGGAGCAAGCCTCCTTTTTATCCTCCCTGTCAACCGGAAAAAGCGGGAGTTTACATTGAAATGGAATCAGGCTGCAGATATAGACTGGGGAACAATACTTTTGTTTGGAGGAGGGCTGGCGCTTGGTGAGTTAATGTTTAAAACAGGGTTAGCAAAATCAATTGGAACTTTTTTAATTGAATTAACCCATGTAAAAACTCTTTTGATGACGACTCTTCTGTTTACGGTTTTAGCAGTTATTATAAGTGAAACCACATCCAATACTGCGTCAGCCAATATGGTAATTCCAATCGCTATTGCAGTTGCCAAGACGCTAAACATTAATCCCATTCTCCCTGCACTGGGTGCCTGCTTTGGTTCAAGCTTAGGTTTTATGCTTCCTGTTGCAACCCCTCCCAATGCCATTGTTTATGGTTCTGGTTGCATTCCCATTACAAAAATGATAAAATATGGTTTTATTGTTGACTTAATAGGTATTGTGATTGTGGTAATTACAGTAACTTACCTGTGTCCTTTACTGATATAGCAAGGAGAAAAATCTATGTTAACTGCAGAAAAACTGAAAAAATCTATTGCTGACTTAAAAAAGGAAATAAAAGAAAAAGCCTCAGATTCAGAAAACCAAAAATCTGACAAAGAGTTAAGAACAATCAGGAAAAAGCTTAAAAGAGCTCAGAGAAAACTAAGAATTTTATATCCGCCTTCTTCTACGGTAAAAGCTGAAGAACCGGAGCAAAAGGCGAAAACAGTTTAAGCAGACATAAACAAAATGTACTTTAAAAAACCTGGCATTGAGAACACAACAAAAACCCTTGAAATTGCAATAAACGAAGCTAAATCCCGCGGAATAAAACACCTTATAGTTGCTTCAACCTTTGGCAACACAACCCCCGAAGCCTTAAAACTTACAAATGCAAATTTTGTGCCAAAAGGAATCTATCTGTTTTTAAATTACATTTTATTTCTTTTCTGATACGCTGCAGTTATCCATTTTTTTATGAGCTTCACAATAAATATATTTCTTAAATGCACCATCCTTTTGCTTGACTTCAAAACTTTTCAAAGCAATCTCATTTTCTTTTTCTTTGTTTCCTGTTATTTTTACTTCTTCTGTCTGACAACCTATTTCATACGGTTTTTTCTCAATTATATTCAATACTTTACCTGAAGAATCTTTGAGTGTATGTTTATGTCCTTTTTCCATGCTTGAACATAAAAGCTTTCCTGCTACTGATATATCTCCTTCACCTCTTGCAAAATCAGGAACAAGATATGCAAAGAATGAAACTAATAGTATGGCTGTTAATCTCAGCACTAACCTCTTCATTGGTTACCACCTCCCTCCTTTTTTATTTATCCAAATCTTTTTCTGCAGCTTTTATGATGTCGTCTGCTGTTTCTCCATCCCTAGGGTATGAAGCAACACCTATTCTTACATTTCCCCAACCTTTTTCTTCTGCAACCTTTAGAAGTCTTTCTTTTATATTTTCAGGGTTATCATCTGCTACAATTTGAGAAAGAATAACCTTGTATCTCCTGAAGTTCATTTTTATAACCTGGTCATGTCCTCTTAACTTGCTCTGAATTGTCTCAACATCAATAGTTCTACCAGGAAGAAAATAGTGGACACCTCTTGGAACTCCACTCTTCACCTCAAGAATAAGCAGCCCTGTTTTTTGTTTATATCTCCCAGCCTTGTTTATTTCAGTTGAAAGGTTTTTCTTCATCACTTTTTCAGGAGACATATAAAGTCCCTGCTGGTTTCTAAATATAAAAGAGATTGCAACAAAAACAATTATAATTGCCGCAATTCCTGGAATTAAAATAAAATAAAAAGGAAGATTGTTGATTGTTCCCTGGCTGCAACCGCACAGAAGAAAGAGAAATGAAACGATTCCACAAAAAATTCTTTTCATAAATTTCCTCCAAGGTTAATTTGTTGCTTTGCCTCCTGAGATGCCATTTCTTGAAAATTTATTCAGTTTGACTATTATCGAGTTCTGCACTTCTTTAGCTGCCCAGACATCAGAACACCTGTTGAAAAGAAAAGAAAAAGCTACAGGTTCATTATCTGCCGTAACAAGATAACCTGAAAGGCATGTGACCCCATTGAGAGTACCGGTCTTGGCTCTTGTTCTTCTTTCTGTAAAAAATCCTGGCAACCTCTTCTTTAATGAACCGTCTATTCCGAATATCGGCAGTGACGAAATATACTCTGGCCAGAGCTCAAAATCGTTATACATATACTCTAAAATTTTTATCATCTGAGAGGGTGCTATTTTATTTTTTTTTGACAGACCTGCTCCGTCACCGATTGAATAGCTTCCGTTTTCTATTCCTATTTTTTTTAAAAATTCCTTTTCCACTTCTATTCCTTTTTCCTCTGTTGCCGGAGCGCCCTTTAACTCTCCTCCTAATACCTTAAAAATCTGTTCTGCAATAAAGTTATTACTGTATTTGTTCATATCTCTTATAATTGAAACAAGCGGCCTGGAATTATGAATAACAAGAATTCTCGCATTCCCCGGGACACCACCTCTCTCAACCTTTCCTTTTATTGAAACACCGTTTTTATCCAAAAAATCTTTAAAGACAGTAGCAGTATAAATCGGGGGATTATCAATTTTTTTATAAGTTTCTGCTGTTCCCCTGTTTGCAATTCTTCCCTGAAGGAGAATTTTCTCATTGTTCTCAGAATCTTCATCTATCCATCTGGTTGATACTGCAGCCCCTCCTTTTGACGTTTTTAATCCTACCCTGTTATCAATATCTACATAACTGGTTGGAGGGTCAACCATTACTGTAGGATGTTTTAAGTCCTGCGGAAGAGCAGAGACAATAATTCTTACAGTATTATAGTTTAGAGAAAGTGCACCTACATACGATGTATAAAGGCTCTCTTTCGGATATTCTTCCCATCCGTCCCCCATTCTTTTGTTATCAAAGAATGAATCGTCTGCAATGACATTTCCGGTAATTTCTCTTATCCCTTTCAAGTATACATTATTTGCCATAATCCAGAGGTCTTCAGAAACAAGCGAAGGGTCGCCAAATCCTTTCAAGTAAATATTTCCTTCAACTTTTCCGTTTTTCAAAACCCCGCCATAATAAACCATCGTTTTGAAAGTATATTCTGGTTTTAAATAAGCCAGTGCTGCTGCAGCGGTTATCAGTTTAATATTTGATGCTGGAATCAATGAAAGGTCAGAGTTTTTTTCAAATATTACCTCTCCTGTTTTAAGTGACTTTATCTTAATCCCATAAGACGAATTACTCAATGCCCCTGAGCTAACCAACTTCTCAATCTCTTTTTTTAAACTTCCAAGAGAGTTTAATTCGCTGTTCTCAGAATATTTATCCTCCTTTAATATTACAGGGAATGTAAAATCCTTTTTTTTTGGTATGCTGGTGCGGCGGGAACTTCTGTATTTTTTTTTTGCCGCAAAACTTGGATTAATCAATATATTGCCATTACCAGAAAAATCTAAATCCAATCCTGAGAAAACAAAAAAGAATATTAAAAATATCAACATAGCCTTTTTATGTTTTTCATTTCTGATCAAATATAAACCTCCTTTCCGCTCTATGTCTATTCTTCAAACTCTTCTGTATTTCCTTTTAAGGTGCTGTATATTTCATATTCTTTCCTGCTCAATTCTTCTCTGCCAATTATTTTGTATATAACAGATAATCTGTAATGAGCCCATGAAAAACTGCTGTCTATCTCTACTGACTTCTGAAACTCATTGAGAGCTTTCTCCATATCCTCTCTTTTCTGATATATTTTACCAATTTGATAATGAGCAAAAACTATTTTTTTGTCCACTTTTAAAGCATTTTCAAATTCTCTCAGAGCATTATCATCCATCCCCTTCTTAAGGTATACAATTCCCAATCTATAGTGCGCCCATGCAATGGATGGGTCTATGCTTATTGATGCCAATATTTCTTTTTCAGCCAAATCCAGTTTCCCTTCTTTTTCCAGAGATAACCCCTTCCTGTAAAGAACATAAGCTTCAGTTCTCTTTTCCCCTGTCATTCTTATATTTTCCGGAGATGGCTTTTCAGCATAGGTTCCAGTTTCTGCAGTTCCTTTTTCATTAGCATTAACTGTCCGGGATAATACTGCTTGGTCAGATACATTTTCATTTAAACCCTGTTCAGCATTTTCTTTGTTCCCTCTTGCCTCATTTTTTTCTGTGAAAGCTAAACTTTTTCCTTCTTCAATAATTGCTGATTTCTGTCTGTTATTTCCAATTTCTTCTTTTTGTAAGTAGAAATAAAACAACAGCAACGCAACCGTAATAAAACCAAAGACGGAGACAATGATGTTTATCCGCGGTTTTTTTATCAAAAGAGGAGAAGGGCTTTCTTCAGTCACTTTGCTTTCTGCTGCAAGCCTGTAGATTCTTTTACAGTAAGGGCATTTAATAATCCCTTCCTCTACTTCTTTGCCACAGAAAGGACACTCTTTAAATCCCTTTTTTTCTGACATTTTACCTCTTTAATTAAGATTTAACCTTTGTGTCCTTTGCTTTCTTTACATCATCTTCAGTTCTTTTTATCTCCTCGTCTATCATCGACTTGAGAGCAAGCAGAATTTCTTTTTTTGAATTTCCAAGGTGTTCCAGTACATCATCAGGTATCTTGGATAATATTGTATTAACAAAATTCTGGCACGCCTCCTTGGACTTCTTCTTAAACTCTTCATATTTTTCCTTGCTTTTTTCTTCTGCAGGCATTGCAACACCCTCCTATTTATATTAATTAACTGAATTATATTAACAGGTTTCCACTATCATAGAAAAGGAAATTTTTCTTCTATCTCTCTTTCAACCCTTCTTTTGTGCCACTCAGAAGGACTGAATACACGCCTTGCCGGAAGCACAAATGTTACCAGCAATAAAAATCCTGCAAAGCCAAATGATATAAAAAGCAACCATATTCTTTCAATCCTCAAATAGAGTATTGCACCAACCAGTGCTATTGATGTTGCAGTTATGCTTACCATTATCCTGCGGAACATATAGCCAAAAATTCCTTCAAGCCACGTAATATCAACCGGATGAAGTCTGACTTTGAACTGTTCCCTTTCAGCAAGCCTCATTACCTTCTCAAGGTTCTGAGAGAGTCTGTAAAGTTCCTTCATCTTTCCGTACACAAGATCAAATATCTCAACTTTTGGCTCTTTCAAAGCCTGACCAAAAACCTTTTTTACAATCGGAGTTCCGTCTTTGATTCCATTAAAATCAGGATTATATTTGATTCCTATCCCTTCTATTAAAACAGCTGTTTTAAAAAGATATACAAGATTTGATGGAAGATATAGTGGGAAATGGTAAAAGGTATTAAATATTTCATTCGAAATCTCTTTAATTCTTTTCTTTGAAATCTTTTTCTTGTCAAAAATATTCATCATCATCTCTGTTGCATCTTTTAGAACTGATAAATTCATATCAGGGTCTATTACTCCAAGCCTTGAAAGACTTTCTATCAGTTCGTCATACTTCCTGTTGGCTCCGGCAATAGCTGCTTTTGCCAGCTCCCTTCTTGTGCCTTCATCTATTGTTATCACCATCCCAAAGTCCAAAAGTATAATCTTACCTTCTTGGTTCACCAAAATGTTCCCAGGATGAGGATCAGCATGAAAAAACCCATCGATTAATACCTGATGCGAATAAATAAGTATGAGAGTTTCAAGAATTCTCTTCATATCTAAGTTGAGTTTTTTCAGTTCATCAATCTGGTCTATTTTTACTCCCTTATAATATTTCAAAACAAGAACTCTTCTTGTAGTTAGTTCCGGGTAAACTTCAGGTATTATAACATTCTGGTTTTCTTTAAAATTCTCCCTAAATCTTATAGCATTCTCAGATTCTTTTAAAAAGTCCATCTCCTCTTTGATTATCTTTGAGAATTCCTGAATTATTATTTCAAAAATTTTTACTTCATGAACAGGAAAAACCCAAAACAAAAAATCTACTATTATTTTCAGAACCCTCAGGTCCATATAAATGAGCCTTTCAATTCCTGGGCGAAGAACTTTAATAACTACATCCTCTCCCTTGAAAACAGCTCTGTGAACCTGCCCTAATGATGCAGCAGCTATTGACTGTTCAGAAAATCTTTCAAAAACCTCTCCAACGGGTTGATTAAACTCCTTTTCAATTATCCCTACGATTTCTTTTGTCTTTACAGGAGGAACATGGTCCTGAAGAGTTGAAAGCTGTTCAAGATAAACCTTTGGCAGAAGGTCAGCCCTGCTACTCAGTATTTGTGTAAGTTTTATGAAAGTAGGTCCAAGGCCAGCTATTTTTGCTGTTAGTTTCTTTGCTCTTTTTATATGTACGGTTTCTGGTACCTGTCGTGGGCTTCCAAAAAAAACAAACCGTTTCCTGTCTCTTAAAAGAGCTAAAATAAACGGCAATAGATTGATAAGAACTACTAAACTTCTTATAACCATAAAATGGAAGGTTAAAATTTAAGAAAGGAAAGTGATAATTATTCCAAAGCCAGCTGCCATGCCTACCAATCCAAGAAAAATATAAATCCCTATTCTGAATGACGGCAGCAATTCATTTTTTCCCCCATCAAAGTCTAAAATTCCCCATATTGTAGAAACTGCAAAAGCCAAGAATATAAAACTTAAAACCTGAAACACTTTTTTCCCTTTCCAAAACCTCAACTCTGCTTTTAAATCTCGTCCTGTCCTACCCTTTTTTATTCATAGCAATATCATAGGCATCCATTATTATAAGTATATTTAAAAGCCCTGCTATAATAATAAAGGTTCCGCCTATCTCCATCATTCCCGGTATTCCGCGGACATGAGCTGAGCTTTTAAAACCTGCGAGAATAAGATATATTATGCCATTAAAAAGCTGCACAAAAACTGAAAGCAAAACAAAAACTTTTGCAAATGATTGGTCGCTCATTTCTCCCTGGGGAGTAAAAAACCCTCCGAAAAACTGAAGCCCGAGCAGAGAGAGGAGTGTAATAGCTGAAAATATTGCCAAAGACCTCCATCTTTTGCCAAGATAAAAATGGCCTCCTCCGGGAATTAAAAACGCAAGAGTAAAAGTCATCAACAATGATTTTCGCTCAGATATCTTTTCTGCGTAATCTTCCAAGCAAATTCTCCTGTTTGTTTAGATTTTCTAACATTAAGGGTAGCTTTTTGCAAGGTTTTTTTTGTAATTAAATTTATTAAACATTAACTTTTATTCTTTGTTATTTGACATTGCTTCTTATAACCGTTATCTTTAGCAAAACTTTTTAAATGTAATATTTATGAAAATCACAAAAGAAGATGTATTAAAATACTTAAAAAAATCCGGCGACAAACCTCTTACTTCAGAAGAACTTATATCAGGGTTCAAAGTTTCCAGCAAAGACAGAGAGTTTTTTGAGCTTCTCTTGGAAGAGCTCATTTTTTCAGGTGAGACAGTCAGAATCAAAGATGGCAGATTAGGAATTCCTGAAAAAATGAATCTGGTTGTTGGAAAGCTAAAAATGAACAGGAAAGGCTCAGCATTTGTTATACCTGTGAAAGAAGGAAAAGATGACCTGTTTATCAATATGAATAAACTTGGAAACGCAATGCACAATGACCTTGTTGTTGCAAGAATTGAAACAACATCTCCCGGGAAAAAGCCGGAAGGTGTTGTTGTGCAGGTTCTGAAACATTTTTATAAAAAAATTGTTGGAGTTTTTGAAGAAGAAGGAGACCACGGATGGGCAATACCTGAACAGAAGGGATTTTCCCACGACATATATATTCCGGGCAATGAAAAACACAAAGCCTTGAACGGACAGGTTGTTGTTGCTGAAATTACAAAATATCCATCTCTAAACCGCAACCCTGAAGGGAAAATAATAAAAGTTCTTGGGTCCCATCACGACAGATTCATTGAGACAAAGATAGCAATTGAAGAATATGACATTCCGCAGGAATTTTCAGATTCTGCGATTAATGAGGCAGAAACCTGCTCGCACCCTGACATAAAATATATTGTAAGCAGAAAAAACCTTCAGGACCTTCCAACTGTTACAATAGACGGAGAAAACGCCAGGGATTTTGATGACGCAATATCAATAGAAAAAACTGAAAATGGAAATTATAAGTTATGGGTTCATATTGCAGATGTTGCTTACTATGTAAAAGAAGAAAGTTATCTTGACAAAGAGGCTTTTTTCAGGGGAACAAGTATTTACTTCCCTGACTACTGCGTACCAATGCTCCCTGAAAGGCTTTCTAATGATATATGCAGTCTCAGACCAAATGAATCAAGGCTTACGGTTACAGCTTTTATGGAGTTTAATCCAGGCGGGGAACGTATTAGTTACGAATTATTTGAAAGTGTTATTAAAAGCAACGAAAGAATGACCTATGAAAACCTGAAAAGGATTATCATAGACTCAGATGAGAAATTAATTGAAAGATACTCTTATCTCCTGGACAAATTTATAATCATGAAAGAGCTATGTCTGCTTTTAAAGGAGAAAAGATGGAAAAGGGGGAGCCTTGACTTTGACCTTCCAGAACCTCAATTCATAATAGACGCTACAGGACAGATAACCAGCATTATTAAATCAGAAAGAAACCTGGCACATCAAATAATAGAAGAATTCATGATTGCAGCAAACGAAACTGTTGCATCACACCTTTTTTTAAAAAACATACCTTCTCTTTACAGGGTACACGGGAAACCTGATGCTGAAAAAATAACAAATTTTAATGAATTCATTAAAGACTTGAAGCTTGATGTCAAACCTATAGGAAAAATTGTTCCGAAAGCGCTTCAGAATTTATTAAACAGTGTCAAGGGAACCTCTGTTGAGCATATGATATCATCACTCCTTCTCCGCTCACTAAAACACGCTTTCTATTCAAAAGATAACATTGGCCATTTTGGCCTTGCCTCAAAGATATACACCCACTTCACCTCTCCTATTCGCCGCTACCCTGACCTAATTGTCCACAGAATTCTGAAAAAACTCCTGAGCAAAAGTAATTTGCCAAGTGGTGTAATAACCGGACTTGAAGAAAAACTTCCAGCCATAGCCTCCCATTCTTCAACAAGAGAAAAGGTTGCGGAAGATGCAGAAAGGAAAGTGCTTGAGATAAAAAAATTAGAATTCCTGTATGAGAAAAAAGGAGAGGTTTTTTCAGGAGTAATTTCAGGAGTAACCTCTTTTGGAATCTTTATAGAAATCAGCGAACTCTTTATCGAAGGGATGGTAAGGCTTTCAAGCCTTAAGGATGACTATTATAAATTTATTGAAGAGAAACACTGTTTCAAGGGAGGACGGAAAAAAAATATATACAGGCTTGGCGACAAGGTAAAGGTAAAGGTAACTGAAGTTGATTTAAAACGCAGGGAAGTAAACTTGGTATTTGTAAAATAGCATTCCATGATATTATTTTAACAATACCAATAATTTTTCTTATATTGTTCACTATTCACTTTACCGGCAACACGTTAAACTTCTTGGTGTTGCTCGTGCCATACATGGTCTTGACTTTGACTGAAACAAATTTTCCTTTCTTGCCTAACTTCATACCGGGAACATTAACAATGATGCTCTTATCTCCCCAGCTAACAACATCAGCCAGAGCTTTGTTAAAGCGAACCTGACTCTTCTCATCCTCCTCACCAAAATTCTTTCCGGCAATTACAAGTTCTGAACCAATCATTCCTGATTTGGCTGAAAGACCAGTAATTCTTGGGTTTGGTTTTATAAACTTGAATGATTCTGAATTGCTCTCATTTTCAGAAACTGTAGTGACTTTAACCTTATTTATCCCGACCTTACAGCCCCATGGCACTGACCCTATAATTTCATCATCTGCCCAGCTTATTATAAACCCGTCCATAGCCTCATAACCAGATTTTTTAAACGTAATCAGTCCTTCTTCATCACAGAAACCAGTCCCTGTTATTGTTACTTCCTTCCAATAAGTTCCCTTTGTTGGATTAATTTCTGAAATCTCCGGATTCTCACCACACACTGTCGTACTTGTAGTAGAAGAAGTAGTTGTTGTTGTAGATGTAGTACTACTCGAAGAAGTTGTTGATGTAGTGGTAGTTGTTGTAGTTGATGTCGTTGTAGTACTTAAGGTTGTTGTAGTCGTTGATGTCCCTCCACCTCCAGATGTGGTCGTAGTAGTAGATGATGTGGTTGTGGTCGTCGTAGTTGTTGTCGTGGTTGTGGTGGTGATCGTAGTAGTAGTCGTTGTAGGTAGAGATGGTAAATTCAATCTCCCGTAACCATATATATTATCTTTACCTGCTGTGCCCATATCTATTGCAGCATTAGTTAAAGCATTCCATAGCTGTGAGACAGAATAGCTTGGATTTTTTGATAAAACTAAAGCTGCTGCGCCTGCAACATGAGGAGATGCAGCACTTGTGCCAGAAAACCCACCAGCCCAATAAGTATAATTTGAAACCCCGTCTGGTCCAGAAATCTCTGGTTTAATATAGCCATCATTTGCAGGACCCTGAGAGCTAAAGGGTTCCTGGTCACCTGTTGTCCAATTACCTTGGTCAATTGCGCCAACAGCAAACGCATATATTGCATCTGCCGGGTTTGTTAGGCTACTTGAGGCAACCGCTGGGTTTAATTGGTGGTTTGAACTGTATAATTCTAATTGATGATTTGATGTGGCATATACCTTTTTAATTCTAAGATAATATGTTCCGGTACTTGTTACTAAATAAGAAATAAATTCAGTTGGTTTTTGTGTTCCTATTTGCCAATTTTGGCTTGAAGCAACTTGATTCATAGAACTATCATAAAGAAAAAGGTCATGATCTTGATTTGTTGTAGGCCATGCATCCCAAGTTAAATATGCTTTAATTGTATCTCCATAGCTTGCCTCTAAACTTATAACCTCAACGCTTCCTGATACATTATGCCATCCATCATAATCAGTATCCGTAAATGTAGCTTCATAATGGTAACTGCAACGATACCTTTAGCATCTATACCTGTTCTGTCTAAAAGATTTTTAAGACCCAAATAAGTATTTATATCGCTGTCAGATAATTCAGATTTACCAGAAGGATGGTTATGTTTCAAATAAACGTTAGCAGCTCCTTTTTCTCTTGTTGCAATACCTGCAATTTCTTTCAAATCAATTTGAGAAGAAGCTCTGTCGCCTTTAGAAAGAAAATGAGTTGATAGAATTTTCCCTTCCTTGTCGGTTATAGTCGCAAGTAATTGTTCCTGTGGATATTTTATTAGATAATCGTAACCATGTCTTGCAGCATCTTCAAGAGTATGTATTTCTTTTACAGGGGATTTTATTCGCCCTGATATTGCGGATATGACTTCGGGGAACCTTTTTTCCAATACTTTCCAAGAGATTTTATTGTCAACCCCTCCTTCTGTTTTGGATATTTCTTCGGAGATTTTTGAGGTTTCTTTTCCATGACTATAATTATATGGCTTCTGTTCTATTTTGTCAAGAGTTGCCTTACTCTCAAAGAAATCCATTACATCCTGAGCGTTCCTTGCCTCTTGCTCTGCGGTAAGGTCGAAAACCACTATCTATAATTGCAACCTTTACACCTGAACCAGTATAACCTGCAGAATGATAGACTGAAGCACCTGATAAGTTAACACCTTCACTTTGGAATCCTTCCGGTGTAGGTTTATCTGGCAGGGTAATAAATGAGATTCCCTTAACATTATCAGCTATCTTTTTTATTCTATTAACGGGAATATCTACCTGTAATACCTTATCACCACTTTTAATAATTTCAGCGCCATATTTTATAAGTGATTTTTTATCAATGGCATCTACAGTTTTTCCAGCTTCTGAGATTAAAAACACAGTTATTTTATCTTTTTCTTTAACCTTAAGTGCTCTTTTTTTCGCAAACTTCTTGGCATTAGCTCTATCTTTTATGTATTCTTCTTGAAGCTCGAACAAAACACTCTCTATTTTAGGATGTCCTTTCTTCTTTCCTGCAAGCAACTTTGCTTTTTGAGCAATAGCAGAGGCTGGAGAAATTAAGAAAAAAAAAGATAAAAAGAGCAGGAGGAAAATTATAAGGGAATTTTTTCTCCAGTTTTTATGATAGCTGAGTTTAGGAAATAAATTAGGTTGGGAGTTTGAATGAATGAATGAATGAATGAATGAATGAATGAAGGCAAAAAGTGTGCCATTTTCTGTCCTGAATAAAGATTTATTAAGATTTCTTAATTTTCTTTATTTAGAATTAAAATTAACAGCTATAAGCTGATTAATTACAAAAAATCCTTTTTAAGTTCCCATGATTACAGAGATTTAGGGAAGATTATCCTACTTTTTCCATCAACCATTCCTGTATTAACAGGTCTTCATTTTTATGAAGTTTCTTTGCCTTGCTGCGAATCTTTTTAAATAGATCCATATCCAATCCGACATATTTCTTTTTTTGCAAGTTGAACTTAATATCTGTTACTTCTTTCACGTTATTGAGCTCGAATATGTCATGCTCATCAAAAAAATCGCTTGCCTCTAATATGGTCATTCCTTTTTGCTTATTTTTTTTCATATCTCCTCCGTTCCCGCCTGTTCATATCTCTGGCTGTTATAATCAAAGCTCTATTACCAAGTTTTTTTATAAAAAATACTGAAAGGTAACGTCCTGTACTTGTCCTGCCAAGTGCGTTATATAAATCTTCACCTTCAACATTACCACTTTCTTTCCTAAATATTCTGCATTTACCAGATAATACTTCTTCAACTTCATGAGGGAGAACAACATGCTTCCATGCAAGTTTTTCTACAATATCATCTAACCAAATTATGCCATCAATTATAAATGACAGATAAACCTCCTCTTTTTTTTTAAAGCTTGGATACCCCTTTTTGCAAAAACCTTAAGTTAAAGTCTGCTGAACAGGAGTAACTTCTACAATAATCTTTTTTGTGTCACCAATAACAACACTTGCATTCAATAATTCCAACCCTGCGATTTTACCATCTGGTCCATAATTTGCTATCATGTCTTCATTTAATTCTCTATTTTCAGCAGTTCCTGGTTCGAGTTCTCTAAACTCAATATAGAGGGCATCAACCTCTGCATCATAATAAATTTTCATTATTGTTTTACCTTATAAGAGCTCTTCACCCTCTTTATCTTCAAAGAGAATCTTCTTGTAAAATCTTTATAATAGCCTAAGAGGTTAAACTTTTAATAAAAATATTGCTTTGCTTATTAATTGTCAACGCATATCTTAAGAAAATTTTAAGTGGGTTGCTATCTATTTTTTGCCTTTTCTGCTATGGCTTTTAACTGTTTCTGAAGGTCAGTTTCTTTTGCCTCTAACCAGAGCTTGCCATCTTTAATATCAAAAACAAATTCACCGGGGTTGAGGGTTTTCTTTTCAGAAAATCCCCCTAAATCCCCCTTTGCCAAAGGGGGAGTAAGAGGGATTATATCTTTTTCAGAAAGAGGAGTTTGCTGAGAGTTTTCAGCAGAGATTGCTTCGCTATCGCTCGCAATGACGAGCGAGGGACCTGCTCGCAATGACAACTAAAAGAGTCTTTCAGCAACCTGTTAGAACTAATAATAACAGCTATAAGCTGATTAATTCCTAAATTGCTTTGCTAATCAAACTCAGATATGAAATTTTATTCAAGTATAGAAAGGACACAAAAAATGTCAAGACAAAAAAGATGTGTTGTGATAGCCAGATGTAGACGTCAGAAGGGAAAATAAGAATCTTTAAAAATTTACTTTTCTAACCATTCTTTGCGGCTAATTCCAGCCTGCTTCAGGATTCGAGACAGCAGATCAATGCTTATTTCTGCACGATGAGGATTAGGAATAGTAAGAACTATATTGCCTTTTATCATGTAGGGATGTTTTCCGCCTTGCAAAGGCCCTTCAAACCCAAATGAACGAAGCCGTTTTACTAAGGTGAACCAAGATATAGGAGTAAGTTTACCCACGGAACTGGAGAGCTTTAAGAGGCTCTATTCGATAACGGCCTAATTGAGGAATAGAAAGACCTTTTTTAAGACGAATTACAATCCAACCATCAAGCACTTCTGCAAGGCGCTGTCTGCATTCCTCAAGGGTCTTACCTGTTGCCCAAACTCCCTTAAGACCTGGTATCTCTCCATAGAAAGGTTCTTCATCATCTATTTTTTCGTACATAGCTCTTCGAAGTGCTTCTTTTACATATTCTATAATCATTGAAGATTTCCCTTTTTCAAGATTTATTAATTTATTTCAATTTTTTAATCTTTTTACTTTGATTGAATTTTAGCAAATAATTTTTCTTTATGTCAATGGAAACAATTTTTAAAATAGTTTTTTTACAATGCTCTGCTTCCTACAATGATAGATAGGATATCCGTCCTATTAAATACTGTTAGCTTAAAGCTCTTCTGATGAACTTTCTCCCTCTTGAGCATCCTCATCCATTGCATGGTCAACTGCATCGTCAAAATCCTCGCCAGCATCCTCCCCCATCTCCTTCCCCATCCGCTTCATCCATCTGGCAATGTTTTTTGGGTCCTTTTCATCAAGTCCTGCAAGTTTGCTTGGGTCCGCAAGGGATTCAAGCCGTGATTCTTTTGATTTTGGGGTGGCAATCCTAGATAATAAACGATTGAGCTTTTTACTTTTACATTTTTTACATTCAAGAGTTTTCAAGCTTTCCTGAGAAAAGATTAAAAAACTCATTCTTTTACCGCAGGTTTTACATTCATATTCATAAATAGGCATAGGTTTTAATTTTTTGCTTCCCTGAATGCAGGGTTAGAAAACCCCGCTTATCAATATACTTGAAAAATACAAATCTCAAATAATTCTGAAGCTCCCTACAGAAAGTAGATTGTCCAAGATTGTCATTGCGAGGAGCGACAGCTACGTGGCAATCTCTAACTCATTGATTTGCATAAAACTGAGATTGCGGAGTAATGTCATTGCGAGCGAAGCGAAGCAATCCAGACGAGATTACCACGAGCCGATAAATCGGCTCTCGTAATGACCCTTTGGGTCAGATTGCTTCAGGGCTAAAGCCCTTCGCAATGACAATATTGCGAGTTTTTCAACAGGTTTAAAAACCTGTTTCTATATATATAAAATGTAGAAACACACATTTATGTGTGTTGGTTATAAAATAGAATTAACTTTAGCAATTTAGTTTTACCACTTCTGCCTAAGCTTACAGCTTATAACTTACAGCTGTTTTGAACTTTCAGTTTTCAATTGATGTTTCTAAATACTCAACAAAAGTTTTAACGCAAAGCGGGTCAAACTGAAAACCGGAATACTTTTTTATCTCTTCTATAGCCTCTTCAGATGATTGCCCCTTCTGATAGCTCCTGTCTGAACGCATTGCGTCATATGCATCTGCAAGCATTATTATCCTTGCAAGAAGGGGAATGTCCTTGCCCTTTAAGCCATCAGGATAACCCTTTCCGTCATATCTTTCGTGGTGATGTCTTACAATTGGACAGAGTTTTGAAAGGGATTCTATTGGTTTTAAAATATTTTCTCCTGTAACCGGATGCTTCCATACTAAGTCCTTTTCATCATTTGTAAGTTCATCTGTATTTCTGAGAAGGTCATCCGGCATACCGATTTTACCTATATCATGAAGCAGTGCCGCATCCCTTAAAACATCAATATCGCTCTGTGCAAGTCCCATATTTTTTGCAATTCCTATTGCATATTTAGCCACCTGTTTTGAATGCCCGATAGTATATTCGTCTCTTGAGTCAACAGCAGTAGCAAGGGCTATTATGGTTTCAAAATATGATTTTTCAGCATTTTTGCGAAGCCTTGAATTTTCAAGCGCCATCGCTATCTGGCTGCTTAAATTTTCAAGCAAAAAAAGTTCGTCCTCTAAATATTCACCTCCGTTTTTTTTATCAGCAAGGCTTATCACTCCTATAACTCTGTTGCCAAGAATAATGGGAGCGCTTATGCTTGTTTTGCTTTTGTCAATTGGGCATAAAACCTCATTGACCTCAATAGTATTATTTATGGAAATTCTGACAGACTTCTTTTCTCTTATTACTTTTTTTATTATTCCTTCTTCTCTCCAGTTCTCATAATATTTCAAATCTTCATCAGTTGCATTGACATTAACCAAAAGACTCATAACCCCTTTTTCATCATCCTGCATAAAAAAAAACCCCTTGTCTCCCTCAAGGACATGGACAGTTGTAGACAAAAGAATTTGCATTACCTTGTCTATATCAACAGGAGAAGCAATAATATTTCCTATTCTGAAAAGCATCCTTCTCATCTGTTCTTCTGATGCTTCAAGGTTTTTTATGGTATTTTCAAGGTTGCTTGTAATCCGGTTAAAATTCATTGCGAGCCCGCTTATCTCTTCCCTTGCTGATTCTGTCAGTCTCTTGCTCACATTTCCTTCAGCAACTTCTTTTATTGCACTGATGGCTTTCATTATTGAACCTGCCATTGTTGATGAAAGGTAAATTCCAAGAAAAATAATAACTACTTCAAGAGACAATAAGATAATAAGCTGGTATTTTGAATATTCTTCAGGAAGGTTATAATTTATAATAAGGTAACTGGAAATCAGAGCAGGTAAGATTGTTGTAAGGGAAAATATTATAAAAAGCTTATAGCCTATTCCCCGCTCTTTCACTTGACCTATTTTTTTTCCCTGAAACACTAATTTGTTTTTAAGAAAAATATAATTTTTTTGAAACTTTCCGCATTTAAAAACGCATTGTTTTTATAAAGCAATAATCTGCTTGAGTCAACATTAATTTGATTTTGATTTACAATTCTTTATAACTTTTTTTCTTTTTACATAAGAATTTATAAATTCCTTATACACACTACATCATTAATCTTCAATTCAATAATTAATAATAGCTTGTAAAAAAGAATATTTTTGTTTATTTTCATAAAATTAATTTAACAAACTACACTCTTTTGGAGCAAAGGATGATTCAGGTAAGCAATCTAACAAAGACCTATGGCGAGCAGATACTCTTCGACGGTGTGAGCTTCTCCATCAGCCCGGGTGAAAGGGTCGGGCTTGTCGGCAGAAACGGCCACGGAAAGACCACTCTCTTCAGGCTCATACTTGGCGAGGAAAACGCCGACTCCGGAACTATCAGCATCCCGAACAGGTACATAATCTCTCATCTTTCCCAGCATATCAGTTTCACAGAGGACACTATCCTCGAAGAAGGATGCCTGAGCCTGAGACCACAGGAAAAAGGCAGAGATGAGACCTACAAGGTAGAGACCATTCTTAACGGTCTCGGGTTTTCTAAAAAAGACTTTGGCCGCAACCCTTACGAGCTTTCAGGCGGATATCAGATACGGCTTAATCTTGCAAAGGTTCTTGTTTCAGAGCCGGACATGATACTTCTTGATGAGCCTACAAACTACCTTGATATCGTCTCCGTCCGCTGGCTTACGCGCTTCCTTCTCGCATGGAAGGGAGAGCTCATTATTATAACCCACGACCGTTTATTCATGGACAGCGTTACAACACACACAATGGCAATCCACAGATGCAAAGTCAAAAAGATAGCTGGCTCCACACAAAAGCTTTATGACCAGATTGCAACGGAAAAAGAAGTCTATGAACAGACACGGACAAACATCGAGAAAAAACGCAGGGAAGACGAGCAGTTTATTAATCGCTTCAGGGCAAAGGCAAGCAAAGCCCGCGCAGTCCAGTCGAGAATAAAGCAGCTTGAGAAGAAGGAGAAACTTGAAGAGCTGTCTGATGTAAAAAATCTGGATTTTAAATTCAAATCGATTCCTTTTTTTGGCAAGAGGCTCATGGATGTTGAGGATTTATTATTTTCTTTTGACCATGTTTCTCCCCCGCTCATTGAAGGGCTAAATTTCTCGGTTGCAAAAAACGACAGAATCGGTGTTATCGGGAAAAACGGCAAAGGAAAAACTACACTCCTAAATCTTCTTGCCGGAGAACTTTCACCTATTAGCGGAAATATTATTACGCATCCAAAACTTAAGGCTGCCTATTTTGGTCAAACCAACATAGACCGCCTTAATCCCCAAAAAACAGTTGAGGAAGAAATGCTTGATGCGCACCCCGGGCACGACCGCAGGGCCTCCCGCAGTATCTGCGGTCTCATGATGTTTGACGGCGACAAGGCATTAAAGAAGGTAAGCATACTTTCAGGCGGAGAGAAGAGCAGAGTCCTTCTCGGAAAACTTCTTGTAAGCCCGGCAAACCTTCTTCTTCTTGATGAGCCAACAAACCATCTTGACATGCAGTCCATTGACTCAGTGCTTGAGGCAATAAACAAATTCGATGGAGCAGTTATAGTAGTAACCCACAGCGAGCTGATACTAAATTCCTTAGCGACTAAGCTCATTGTATTTGATAAAGGTAAGGTAAGCATCTTTGAAGGGACATACCATGACTTCCTTGAGAGGATAGGATGGGAAGATGAAGCATCTCTTATAACAGACAGCAATAGCAGAAACGGAAAATCGCAAGATAAGCCGCTAAGCAAAAAAGATGAGAGGCGCGCAAGAGCTCAAATAATTTCTGAAAGGTCAAAGATACTCGGAGCATTGAAAAGCAGGATTGCAAAAACTGAAAACACCATCATAAGCCTCGAAAAGGAAATAAACCAGAACTCAGAGGCTTATCTTGAAGCCTGCCAGGCAGGCAAAGCTGAATTAATCAAAAAGCTCTCAAAGACAATCCACGAATCGCAGAAAAAAGTTGAAGAACTATTCACTGAACTTGAGGTTCTCTTTGACGAGCGTGAAAAGAAAACAAAAGAATTTGAGGAACGGCTTGGGAATTACTCTGAACTCCAAAATTTTTAAAAAGTAGAGCTTCGCTCTACTGCTACAATTAATCGACTCACCCATTCACTTCTTCCACTATCATATCCGCTACCATATTCCCGCTGTGCATAGCTGTTGCAAATCCTCCCATAAAAAGCTGTGAAAAAGCCTGATAGCCAACCATGTAGAGATTTGGGACTGGAGTCCTTATCAGGCATTTAAGCTCTGAGCCCATCTCATCAGATTCATCCCACGACCATCCGGCACAGGCGCCTTCGCTTCCTCCACCCCATGTTTCATATGTCAATGGTGTTGATGCCTCAGAAAATTCAACAGAAGAAGAAAGTCCGGGCAGAATCGTTTCTGCTGCCTGAATCAGATATTTTATTATTTTATCCTTATACTCATAATATCCTTCTTTCCGTCCACCTTCCATGGCTTTCCATTTTCTGAAGTGCTGATAGGGTGCATTTACTCTGATAATTATAGCGTCCTTTCTTTCAGGAGCAAAGCTTTTATCTTTTCCAGACCAGTGGCAGATTTCAAATTCCCTTCTTGTAAAAAACTCTTTTGAGAAAGTACCGCTTCCCCATAAATCCACAGGGGCTATACTGGAACGATAGAAAAGATGTAATGCCCTTAAAGCGCTCAAGTCTACTTTGGAAGAATCAACACCAAGGTAAACACAGAAAACTGAACCGCTGTCTCTTAAATCTCTCACCCATTTTACAAAATCATGGGGCAGAAAACTTTCACCTATCATCTGAAGGAAAGTAAGTTTATGGTCAAGACATGAAATAACAATGTCAGACTTAATCTCTTCTCCTCCACTAAGTTCTACACCTGTAGCCTTACCATTTCTAACAACGATTTTTGATACCGGAGAAAAAGTTCTTATCTCCCCTCCGTTTTCAGATATTATTTTTGAAAATAATTTGCCAATCCCCTCAAAACCGATGTCAGGGTACCATATGCCAGTTTCACTCATCAAATCCCACATGTTCGCAGCCAAAGAAGCTGACATTGTTCCCTCTTCAAAACTTTGGTTTGCCAAAAGGTTTTCAAGAATTTCATCTTTCACAAACCCATCTGCTAACTTATTTGCACCAACTCTGCTGTATTTTTTTATAACCGAAAGTCTCTTTTCAACCTCATTGCCATATGGTTTTTTAGCTTCGTTTTTTTTATTTCCCTCAAGCAGTTGATAGTCCCACTCCCACCTTTTATCCTGAGCCTTTCCAATCTTCTTCATCAATCTAAAAAATGAACGGATACCCTTTTTTTCTTCTGGAAAATATTTTTTCAATTCATCAGTCAACTCTTGAAAAGGAAGTGAAAGAAGCAAATCTATTTTTCCAGATTTATACTGGAAATGTGAGCGCTTGAAAGTAATTTCTTCTTTTACGCCTAGTTCCTTCAATGTGCTGGCAACATAAACTGGATAGCTGAATGATAATGGCCCTGCTGCAAATGTATATCCTTCCCTTCTGAACACTGAAGCTGTTCCTCCAATATGTTCGAATTTTTCGCAGAGAAGGATTTTCATTCCATTTTTTGCAAAACGCGCTGCGCATGTAAGCCCGCCAATTCCTGCCCCGATTACTATGCAGTCATATTTCATAGAAATAATAAAATATAATTTGTCTTTGCAATATGAAAGTAGCGGGACAAGAATGTCTCGCCTATCGATAGGCGGGGTTTTCTAACCCCGCATTTTTATAAGACCTGTTTTTACATCTTACGAGGTACGACATAGAAACGACAAAATACCAGTGACGAGCGACCAATAAAACTACTTCCTCTTCGACATCACAGAATCAAGTGACTGGTGCAGGGCTTCAATTACATGTTTCTGATACTTTCCTACAGGAACACCATTGTAGATTACTTTGGTTTTGCCCTGTACCATTATTCTGCTGTATGGAACTGACCAGTCAGGATAGTCAATTGGCTTCTCTATATCATACTGGTCAAAGTTCTGGTAGCATTTCATTGCGTGGTGCATAAGCGTGTCAGAATTTTCTGCAAAAAACTCAATTGGAAGTCCTATTGCATAATCATAATTCTCTTTAATTGCATTCCAGTAAGCGCGGTTGGTTGAAAGATATTTTTCCTTTGGGTCCCAGATAGGGTCTGCAAATTCATCCTGGCAGGTTACTACATTTGTTTTGCTGAACTTGTACTTCTTCAGCATTTCCTTTACATCTTCATAAAGTTTGTCGCGGTATGCAGGTGCAAGTTTTAACCAGCCTTCCCACTGAAAAGCGTCCCAAGGCATTCCGTGGACAGTAACAGCAACTGTGACAGATGAGCCCTCTGGAACTGTATCAAGCCTGTCTTCAAGCATTTCAAGGAAAGCCTGTCTCAGTGGCTGAAAATTCCCCATCTGCGGAGCAATGATTATCTTGATTTTTTTGTTGTGCTCTTTTTCCCATTCTTCTATGTATTCAAAACAATGATAAAAACTTGAGTTAAAATCCTCGAAGTGTGAATAGATGCCCATTGGAGAAGAAAGGATTATTGTTTCGCATCCGGAATCAAGCAGTTCATGGAGCTTTTTCCTCATATCATAATAGAAAAGGTTAGTCTCTGACCTGAACTCCACATCTTTATATTTCTGCTTGATTTTATCAAAGGCGCCATTGATTATTTTAAAACTCTCTTCCCAATGAGGCAGTTTTTTCTGCTTAATCCCGTGGTCATAGTAGTAAAGCCTTGATTTATTCGCAACCTTTCCGCAAATAGACGGCTCACCACCCAAACGCCCTGTATAGAGAAAGTATCCATGGTCAAGATAGATTCTTGAAGATGGCGGTTGCCATATAACCTGTCCCTGATGATATTTCTCTATGTAAGGAGTCCCGTCAAGGTCCCGGTCATCCCCGAAAGCGTCTTCAAGATGAGTTGGAACGAATGGTTCTCTGGCATGGACGTGTTTAGGGTCTAAAAGCGCAACTCCTCTGTCCTTAGTGGCAAGAACATTGAAAGGCCAGGGAATAACAACCTTGAATATCTTCCTTACAATATTATGAAAAAACCAGTGGTTGTGGTTGGTTGGCATAATAAGGGCTGTTGCAAATATGCCTACTTTTCCGACTGGTGTAGTGTCCTGATTCTCATAAATCTCAAAGTAATCTGGTTGGGGTCTGCGATTCTTGTATTTAAAAAGCGCAAAGGAAAAAACGATAATGATAACGAGCACAACCAAAATTCCAATAAGAATACCCATAACCTTTCCTCCTCTTTTTCAAACTAGACTATAATCTTAAGATGCGGGGTTAGAAAACCCCGCCTATCTATAGGCGGGACATTCCTGTCCCGCTAATTTTCATGATTATATGGAAGAAAACTAATATTAAAGGGATATACCTATGTCAAGTCAAAAAAAGTAAACTGTCTTTACATTCCCTTGACACTTCCTACAAATTTTGTATTTGCAACTTACGATTCATAGACAAGCCCGTGGTTTTCAGGATGGAAGGCTAAAGCCTCCACTACCCTGTAACCACAAAACTTTGCATACTTACAACTTTTTTCCAGACCCCTGAATTTCTCCCTTGAACTATTTCAATAAATTTATAATTAGATTAAAAAGTTTAGATAAGGAGGGTGTAAAATGAATAATAAGTTCATAATCTTTTTTAGTACTCTGTCTATTTTATTGCTGGTGCTTATCACATACGGCAAAAAAGATACCCGTGCAGAAAAGAAAGATGAGTTATCCTGCCCTGATGTTTCAGTAAACTCTAAGGAAATGGCAATGAGCGATGAGGAATGGAAAAAACTTCTTTCAGAAGAACAGTACAACGTGATGAGAAAAAAAGGGACAGAACTCCCCTTCTCAGGGAAATACACCTACAATAAAGGAAAAGGAATTTATCAATGTGCTGCCTGCGGGAATGAACTTTTTAGCTCAGACACAAAGTTCGAATCAGGTATAGGATGGCCCAGCTTCTGGAAACCTGCATATGATGGAAGTGTAAAAACAATAGAAGACAACAGCCTTGGAATGAGGAGAATAGAAGTAATATGTGGAAAGTGCGGCTCTCATCTTGGTCATCTATTTCCAGATGGTCCCAAACCAACTGGACAGAGATACTGCATCAATTCAGTAGCGCTCAAATTTAACAAGGAGGAGAAAATGGAGAAAGCGACTTTTGGAGGTGGGTGTTTCTGGGGTGTAGAAGCAAAATTCAGAAAACTAAAAGGAGTTGTAAATACAACAGTCGGTTATATGGGAGGCACATTTAAAAACCCAACTTATGAAGATATATGCACAGACAAAACAAGCCATGCAGAGGTTGTGCATATAGAATATGATCCTTCTAAAGTTACTTATGAAGAACTCCTTGATGTTTTCTGGAAAGTTCACAACCCAACACAGTTTAACCGGCAGGGCCCTGATATAGGCACCCAGTACAGGTCAGTGATTTTCTTCTATTCACCTAAGCAGGAAGCATTAGCAAAAAAGTCTTTAAAAAAACTTGAAGACTCAAAAGTCTATGACAGAAAAATAGTTACACAGATTGCTCCTGCTGCTGAATTTTACAAAGCAGAAGAATATCATCAGCGCTATCTTGAAAAACACGGGCTTGACAGCTGCAAGGCCTTTTAATGCAAACCTTGCAGATATGATTTGGTTTTTTATTGCGATAGGTTCAATACCAGACCTCAGTGCCTTTGCCTTTGGGAACCATAGTCTAAAAGATTTTTTTCCAGGACCTGTCAAAACAGAATTAACAATACTGGTTTCAGTAATTCCATGCTTGACATGGAACCCGGTTATTTATATTAAACCAGAATTCATATCTTTACAGGGATAATAGTTTTATAGAGTTTTTTTCAATACAAGCAATGAACACAAAAAACAAAAGTAAAATCACAATCGGGCTTATCCAGACCCTTGTTTCTGAAAATCCTGAGGCAAATTTAAAAAATATCATAGAGAAAGTAAAAGAGGCTGCGGGGGAAGGTGCAAAGATTGTTTGCCTTCAGGAACTGTTCAGCACAAAATATTTTCCACAGTTCAGGAACAAGAATGCTTTCAAATTAGCTGAAACAATTCCGGGAAAAACCACAGATGTCCTTTCCGCTCTTGCAAAAGATTTCAGAATTGTCATCATCGCGCCAATCTTTGAAAAAGATTCAAAGAAGAATTATTTCAACTCTGCTGTTGTAATAAACACAGATGGAAAACTTCTCAATACTTACCGCAAGGTTCATATCCCCCAAGATTCGCTTTTTTATGAAAAGACCTACTTCAAACCGGGAAACTCCGGGTTTAAAGTATATAATACTGAATATGCTAAAATAGGAGTTCTGATATGCTACGACCAGTGGTTTCCTGAGGCTGCGAGGATTCTTGCACTCAAAGGCGCTGATATAATATTTTACCCAACTGCTATAGGATGGATTAGAGGTTATACTTCACCTGACGGAGACTGGCATGATGCATGGGAAATAATCCAGCGTTCCCATGCAATTGCAAGCGGAGTACACGTTGCATCAGTGAACAGGGTTGGAACAGAAGGGAAACTTGAATTCTGGGGACAATCCTTTGTCTGTGACTCTTTTGGGAAAGTGCTTAAAAGAGCAAGCAGCAAAAAAGAAGAAGTGGTCGTGGTAGAAGTTGACTTAAGCAAGAACAAAAGAATCCGCGATGGTTGGGGATTTTTAAAAAATAGAAGACCGGAAACGTATGGGATGCTGGTAAAAAAGTGACTCGTCGTTCGTGACTCGTGGATAGTATAAATTTTAAATTTTAATTTATCATTTAGACTTTTGATTTTTCATAATGACCAATATAAATAACCAAACCAAGACTCCTTCCCAGTTAGGCTACTATATGCCTGCTGAATGGGAAAAACATGATGCAATCTGGCTTTCATGGCCACATGACCCCATTACCTTTCCTGACCGCGTTCAAAAAGTTGAAAAAGTTTTTCTAAATATAATAAAAACAATTCATAAAAGCGAAAGAGTAAATCTTTTTGTAAGAAATGAAGATATTGAGGCTAACGCTTTTAAACTATTGACTTTTAAAGATGTTGATTTGAGCCGTATCAGTTTTTTTGTTTACAACTACGCAGATGTCTGGTTTAGAGACTATGGACCTATTTTTCTGTTAAATAAAAATGAAAAAAAAATAGCCATGTCCCACTGGATTTTCAATGCATGGGGTGGCAAATACAAAGACCTTATTAAGGATACAGAAATTCCATCATTTATAAACAAACATCTTAACCTGCCCTGCTTCAAGCCCGGAATTATTCTTGAAGGTGGTTCAATTGATGTAAATGGCAATGGAACCTTGCTGACAACAGAAGTCTGCCTTTTAAATAAAAACAGAAATGCTCATCTCGGCAAAAACGAAATAGAAAAATATCTAAAAGAATTTCTTGGAGTAACCAATATTATCTGGCTCAAAGATGGCATAGTTGGGGATGATACTGATGGCCACATAGACGATATAGCAAGGTTTGTTAATCTTTCTACTGTCCTTTGTTGCTATGAGGAAAATAAAGAAGATGCAAATTATAAAATACTTAAAGAAAACTATGAAATTTTATGCGAATCAAAAGACCAGGATGGGAATAGATTAGAGGTAGTAAAATTACCAATGCCGGGTTTTATTGGAGATAAGGAAAGAAGACTTCCTGCAAGTTATGCAAATTTTTACATAGGCAACAGTGCTGTGCTGGCTCCTGTTTTTGGAAAACAAAATGACAAGAAAGCCCTTGAAATAATCCAAAGACAGTTTCCTGAACGCAGTGTTGTTGGAATAAATTGCAGCGACCTTGTGTACGGACTCGGGACGCTACACTGCATCAGCCAGCAACAGCCCGCACTTTAGGGTTTTATAAATGATAATTAAGATTACTCTATTTCTTTCCCTGCTATGGATTTTAAATCCCTTCCTTGGAAACAACCCCTTTTTCAAATAAATAACTGAGCAGGATAAAACCTCCGCAGGGAGAGGCATCATAATTGCAGTCAGGGTCCCTGAAATCGCATCCATCTATGAAAAAATCACATTTTTTGCAGATAATCTCTTTCAGGATATCATCAGACCTGAAAGTTATTTCTTTTACCTGAACCCTTAAACCCTCTGTTTTATCCTGAAACATTTTGTTATCAAGCAAACTTTTCATTATCTCAAATCCCCTGCAGGCAGATTCTTCTTTCTTGCCCTTCTTGTAAAACCTGCAATGCAATTCACAAATTAAATATTTTTTTTGTTCTTTCACAATCATTTTATAAACCTGATAGTTGTCTGCTTATAACTTATAACTCACAGCTGAAATTTTTATGTTTCAGTCATACATCTTCTCAATAACATCCCTGTATTTTTCAAGAATTATCCCCCTCTTTACTTTTAGTGTCGGAGTAAGTTCTTCTGATTCAATTCTGAAATCATCCGCTACAAGAGAGAATCTCCTGACCTTCTCAAAAGTCGCAAGCTCTTTGTTGATTCCATCAGTGATAGACTGGTACAGAGAAATTATTTTTGAGTTGTTTATTAACTCCGGTTTACTGGAAAATTCTATCTTCTCATCTTCAGCATATCTCTCAAGGACTCCAAAATCAGGGACAAGAATCGCGGTTATGAACTTCATCCTGTCGCCTATTACAACTGCCTGAGATATGAACCTGTTTTTCCTGAATGCATTTTCAATCTGCTGTGGCGCAACGTACTTCCCGCCTGATGTCTTTATCAGGTCTTTAAGTCTGTCCGTTATGGTAAGAAAATTATCTGAATCCAGAAAGCCAACATCTCCTGTATGTAACCATCCCTCATCATCAATTACCTTCCTTGTCCCCTCTCCATCCTTATAATACCCCTGCATTATAACAGCCCCTCGTACAAGTATCTCATTCCTGTCTCCAATTGCAATTTCAATTCCGAGCAATGGTTGTCCGACAGTTCCATAACGGACATCATCTCTCCTGTTCAGTGTAACGGCGCAGGTTGTTTCTGTCAGCCCGTATCCCTCCTGAATTACCAACCCCAAATCACTGAAAAACTCGCCAACCTCTTTATACAGAGGTGCACCTCCTGAAATAAGCATTCTCAGCCTTCCTCCAAGCCTCTCTTTTATTTTCGAAAGGACTATTTTCTCAGCAATTAAATTTTTTATATAACTGATTCTGTTTCTTTCAGTCCCCCTGTTTTCCCTGTAAGCTCTTCCGGATTTCAGCGCCCAGTGAAAAAGTTTTTTCTTGAATTCACTTTCCCTTTCAACACCATCCGAAATCATTGAATAGATTTTCTCATACACCCTTGGCACTGAAACAAGAAGCGTCGGCTTGAGCTTTGCAAGGTTCTTTGCAAGGGCTTCGATATTTTCCGAGTAACCAACCCCGCATCCGTTAAATATCACGAAATATTCAACCATCCTCTCAAGAACATGGCTCAGAGGAAGAAAGGATATCAGGAGGTCATCTTTTTCAACCTCAATACTTTTCCCGAGAGCATAAATCTCCGCTGTAATATTGCGGTGAGAGAGCATAACTCCTTTTGGAACTCCTGTTGTTCCGGATGTGTACATTATCGTTGCCATATCAGATGGTTTCACGGTTGATACTCTTTTCTCATAGCTTTCAGAGCCGCTTTCAAGCCTCTCTCTCCCGGTTTCAACAACTTCCCTGAAAGTAAGAGCCTCTTCCGGGGTTCTTTCTGAATTGCTCTCAAGAATAATTATTTTTTCAATGGTTTTCAGTTTACTCCTTATAGAAAGAATCTTTTTCAGAAGCTGCTCGTTTGAAACAACAATTATTTTTGAACCCGAATCATTGATAATGTACTCAAGATGGGACGGGGTCAGGGAAGTGTAAAGGGGAACATCTATCCCTCCTGCCCCGATTGTTGCAATATCACATATCATCCACTGGGGCAGGTTTTCTGAAAAAATAGCAAGCCTGTCCCCTCTCCTGAACCCGAGGGCTTCAAGTCCTGCCGCAAAACATTCAACCTTCTGCAGAAATTCCCTGAACCTTATTGCGTGGAATTTCCCCTCGTGTTTGTACAGGAGAACCTCTTTGTCCGGATATTTTTTTGCAGTCTCTAAAAATAACTTGCCTACCGTGTCCATTTTCTCAAAAAATCCAAAAAGTTTTTAGCCTTGAGTTGCAATTTGAACTTCAGTTTTAATTTTATTGACACAATCTTCATGATTAGTCTATTTTAATATCACATTTAATTTTTTTGTAAATACAGGCAATGAAAAAAAATATTTTTAAAGAAAAACGTGGATATCCAAGAATCAAATCACTTCATTTAAATGCCTATAATTATTTTGATCAAAAAGAATACGAGAAAAGGAAGGGAATTGCCCTTACGTTGAATATCAGCTTGAGCGGAATGTTCATAGAGTCAGGGGTTCCTTTTCCAATACACTCAGTGCTTGAAATAACTCTTGCCCTTGAGGAAATCCTGCTGACATTAAAAGGCGAAGTGAGAAGGTCTGAGATAGCTGAAAATGGAAATTATCACCTCGGAATTTTTTTTGTTGATATCTCCCCTGAATCACAAAAAATCCTCAATACTCTCATTCCCTCATAATTCTGTCTCTAAGTTTCCAATTTATAATCTAAAATTTGCCCTCTCACTTTCTCACCATTGCAGACCTTGCATGGGCATCAAGTCCTTCAATAGATGCAAAAGTTATGAGAAGCCTTTTTAGCTTTAAAAATTCTTTCCTGTTAAAAGAAACAATGCTGATTCTTTTCACAAAATCATCAACTGAGAGAACTGAAGAAAACCTTGCTGTTCCGCCTGTTGGCAGCACATGGCTTGGTCCTGCGGCATAGTCTCCAAGAACTTCCGGAGTATAACTCCCAAGAAACACAGCGCCTGCATTTTCTACCTTAGATACAAGACGCATTGGGTTCTTTACCATTATCTCAAGATGCTCCGGTGCAATCCGGTTTGCAATACCAATACCGTCAGAAATTGTCTCTGTTATGATTATAGCTCCGAATTTTTCAAGCGCCCTGATTGCTATTTCAGAGCGGTTAAGTTTTTTTATCTGCGCTGATATTTCTTTTTTAACCTGAGAAGCTATTTTTTCTGAATTGGTTATCAGAATTGCTGATGCTGTTTCGTCGTGCTCAGCCTGAGAAAGAAGGTCGGCAGCAATATATTTGGGGTTTGCCCCTGCGTCAGCAACAACAACAATTTCAGTGGGACCTGCAACCATATCAATCCCGACCTTTCCGAAAACCATTCTCTTTGCTGTTGCCACATAGATGTTTCCGGGTCCGACAATCTTGTCAACCCTCGGAACTGTTTCTGTTCCGAAAGCCATCGCAGCAATAGCCTGCGCCCCTCCAATCCTGTAGACTTCATCGACTCCGCTCCACCTTGCCGCAACAAGCGGGTACGGGTTCAAATCTCCCTTTGGAGCAGGAAAGCACATTATGATTTTTTTGACACCTGCAATTCTTGCAGGAATTGCGTTCATAAAAACTGATGACGGGTATGATGCCTTGCCTCCCGGAACATAAATCCCAACTGTTTCTATTGCTCTCATCCCCTGCCCGAGGAAAATTCCCTTCTTCTCTGAATAAACACGGCTTCCCTTTAAATACTTCAGGTGATATTTTTTTATCCTTGTCATTGCTGTCCTCATAGCCTTTTTCACATCGCCGGGAACCATATTCTCTGCAGCAATGAATTCTTTTTCTGATACCTTCAGAGTATCAGGTTTGATGTTTACACCATCAAACTTTTTTGTTAGTTCAATCAGCGCTCTGTCGCCGTATTTTTTGACCCTTTCAATTATCCTGCTTACTCTCTTTTCAACCTCCGGCGATTCCTTTCCATGGCGATTCAATAAAGCCTTAAAGAAATTATTAAATTCCCTGCTGTCAGCTTTTATTATCTTCATCATTGTTCCACTCACCCCCTTTCATGATAATGAATTCCTGACCTCTTAAAGACCCTAACCCTTTTTTAAGTAACTAAATTTATTACAAAATAAATCTCTTGACAATCAAAAAAATAGTAATATAGAAATAAAAGGAAATTATTTTAAAGGAGTAATCCAATGCAAAGAAATAAAATATTCCTCATTCTGCTCTCAATATCCCTAATAATCCCTCTCATCAGTTGTGAATCTTCAAGAAAGAAAAAAGAATACCAGAAGCATTTAAGCCAGGGAGAAAAATATTATGCTGAAAGTGATTTTGAAAAGGCAATAGAAGAGTTCAGGCTTGCAGCAGAAATAGACCCTAAATCTGATGAAGCCTATAAAAATATAGCCGTGTGTTATTCAAACCTTTTCCTTGTTAACATAGACCCCTTTCAAAAACCAAAACGTCTTGAGATAGCAAACAATGCAATTAAATATTACCAGAAAGTTATAGAACTAAAACCTAATGATGCTGAGGCGCAACTTAATATTTCAAGCGAGTATGCAAAGATAGGTAATATGTATATGAACGATGGTCAGTTCCCTGAAGCCATTCTATACCTCAAGAAAAGAATCGAAATTGACCCGAACAACTCAGAGGGACATTACACAATAGGCGTCCTTGACTGGGGATTATGCTTTGACAACAGAAAACTTTATAATGTTCTGGGCATGAAAGATTATGTAAACAACCTCAAGGCAAATGAAAGCGCAGTTGAAAAGATAAGCAGGGTTTCAGGGATAAGCAAGGAACTTGTCCCGCAGGTGCTTGACGCAATAAATACAGATGAAGGAACCGTTCTTGGAAAACTGGATAAAAAATCATTAATGTCCCGGATTACGAGTGTCCCGAAAATTAAAAAGGAATATGGAGAAAAGGCAATTGAGTGTATAACAAGTTCTCCTCAGGATATAATAAGCTGTATTGGGAAAATTGAAGGAATCAAACCAGAAGAAGTAAAGATGCTTCACTCTGTTTTGAGCAAAAGCCCTGAAAATTTAGCAAACTACATTCCCCTTGTAGTAAGCGGTGTCAATAAGAATGCTGCTGCAAAGGCTGTTGATTTAATAATAGACCTTATTAAAAATGAAGCAATTGAAGATGGTTTAAAATCCCTTGACAATGCGATAGAACTCAATAAGAATTATCCCGATGCCCTTAATTATAAAGTGCTTCTGTATGTTGAGAAAATAAAGCTTGAAAAAGACAAGACAAAGCAGGATGAAGCTATCAAAACAGCTGCTGATATTTCTGCACAGGCAAGCAAGCTCAGAGACTCTAACAAAACTGATGATATGATAAGCAAAGAAATAGAAGCATTCAAGAAAGCCGTTAATAATGTAAGGGGCAAAAGCAGGATTCAATCTTAGAACAAATCCCCCTCTTCTCCCCCTTTTCTAAAGGGGGAAACAGGGGGGATTATCTCTTAAACTCTAAACCCTCGAACCCTTGAACCCTTCTCTATATAAATAGCGGTGCCAGAACGAGTGTGATTGTGCTCAGAAGCTTTATCAGAACGTGCAGTGACGGACCTGCTGTATCCTTTAACGGGTCCCCTACTGTATCGCCAACTACTGCTGCCTTGTGGGTATCAGAACCCTTTCCGCCAAAGGCTCCGGTTTCAATATATTTCTTTGCATTATCCCATGCGCCGCCGCCATTGTTCATCATTGTCGCCATAAGGATTCCGGTAATTGTTCCTACCATCAGAAGCGCTGCAACAGACTCAGCACCTATGTTTCCTGAAGAAGAAAGATACTTAAATGAAAAACCAACTGAAACAGGAAAAAGAACTGCAATAATACCGGGAAGCACCATCTCCTTTAAGGCACCTATTGTAACTATGTCAACGCATCTCCCGTAATTTGGCTTTGAAGTTCCCTTCATGATACCGGGGTTTTCCTTAAACTGTCTTCTTACTTCATTTATTATACAATACGCTGCCCTTCCGACAGCCCTGATAGCAAGGGCGCTGAAAAGGAAAACAAGCATTGCTCCAAGAAGTCCAGCGACAAAAACCGGCACACGGCTGAGATCTACCTGAATTACTTTATGGGTAATTTTTTGAACCTCGTCAAGATATGCCCTGAAAAGAAGGAATGCTGCAAGCCCTGCGCTTCCGATTGCATATCCCTTTGTAAGAGCCTTTGTTGTATTTCCGACTGAATCAAGCTTATCAGTTCTCTGTCTTATCTTTTCAGGCTGTTTTGACATTTCTATAATTCCGCCTGCATTGTCTGTTATAGGACCAAATGTATCCATTGCAAGGATATATGCGCATGGTGCCAGCATTCCCATTGTGGCAATTGCTGTTCCGTAAAGCCCTGCGCCTGTTACACCAGGCAGTGCAAACTGCCCGCACTTGTATGCAGCCATTATTGCTGCAGACATAACAATAATAGGGGCTGCTGTACACTCCATTGAAACTGCAAGCCCTGTTATGATGTTTGTTGCAGGACCTGTCCTTGAAGCCTCAGCAATAGATTTTACCGGTCTGTATTTAAATTCTGTGTAGTACTGTGTGATGAAAACAAAGGAAAGAGCTGTCAGAATCCCGATTACACCTGCAGCAAAAAACCAGTTATTATTAATGCCAGGACCAGGAGGAAGAAGGAGTTGTACAGCAAAGTAAAAACCTATCATAGCTATCACGGTTGTAACATAATAGCCCCTGTTAAGTGCCTGCATAGGGTCGCCATCTTCTTTTGTTTTAACAACCATAACTCCTACCATTGTGGCTATAAGTCCAAAGGCTCTGGCAAGAAGCGGAAACATAATTCCGCCAAGTCCGAATATCGGGTAAAGGGCGATTCCAAGAATCATTGCTCCAATATTCTCTGCAGCAGTTGATTCAAAAAGGTCAGCGCCCCTTCCTGCGCAATCACCGACATTGTCACCAACAAGGTCTGCAATTACTGCAGGGTTTCTCGGGTCATCCTCAGGAATTCCTGCTTCAACCTTTCCAACAAGGTCTGCTCCGACATCCGCAGCTTTAGTAAAAATTCCTCCTCCAAGCTGTGCAAAAAGAGCAACAAAGCTTGCTCCGAAACCAAATCCTACAATCTGGAGAGGAACAACAAGATACTGATCAGGATCAAGCCCGCCGTAAAAATAAAAAAGTCCGCCAACTCCGAGTAAACTCATCGAAACCACTGCAAGCCCGGAAACAGCGCCGCCTCTCAATGCAATCTGCAATGCCTTGTTTAGGCTTTCCCTTGCTGCTGATGCTGCCCTGATGTTTGCACGGATTGAAACAAACATCCCAATGAACCCTGCAACTGCAGAACAGGCAGCGCCAAGTATGAAGGCAAAAGTTACCTTTAATGCTATTGAAGGTCCAAGCTCTGTTATGTTTGGGCTTGAGCTGTAATTATAAAAAAGAAAAAGTGCAGCAGCAACAACAATGCTTAAGAGTCCGATGGTTTTATACTGACGTCTTAAAAATGCCTCAGCTCCCTCTTTGATTGCGTTTGATATTTCCTGCATCTCTTTTGTTCCGCAATCCTGTTTGAAAACATAGCTTGTCAGATAACCTGCAAATGCAAGAGAAATCACGCTTATTGCGATGATTATTAATAATATTGTAAGCATCTAAAACCTCTCTAAAAAAATGTTAAATGTTAGAATGTGAAAATGTTAAAATGTATCTTAAAGTTTAATACTTAAATTTTGAAGGCGTAGATTTGACTGAAAAGGTCAAAATTGTCAAGCGGAAAATATGGGGGGGCAAAAATTTATGCGCTAAAAAACTTTATTGAACTTCGTTAGAAAATTTTTCAGTCTTAAACTGGTCTCTCACGCTTGGATGGCTTGACCTTATCTTCTCTTGCCTTTCTCTTATCAAGTGCTATCTCAAAAACCTCTCCAACGTTTTCAACAAAAATAAACTTCATTTTCTCCCTGACATTCTTTGGAATATCCTCTAAGTCGTTCTCGTTTCTTTTAGGAAGAATGACAGTGTTTATTCCTGCGCGGTTTGCAGCCATAACCTTTTCCTTTATTCCGCCAACAGGAAGAACCTTTCCCCGAAGCGTTATCTCTCCAGTCATTGCAAGTTCATTTTTAACAGGCCTTCCTGTCAGGAGAGAAGCAAGAGAGGTTGCCATTGTTATCCCTGCCGAAGGACCGTCTTTTGGAATTGCGCCTGCCGGCACATGGATATGAATATCAGAACTATTAAAAAACTTCTCATCTATTCCAAACTGTTTTGCCCTTGACCGCAGATAGCTTAAAGCAGCCTGCGCTGATTCCTTCATCACATCCCCCAAGTGTCCTGTGAGAGTCAAGCCCTTGCTCCCCTTCATCTTTGTGGATTCAATAAAAAGAATATCCCCTCCTGATGGAGTCCATGCAAGCCCTATTGCAACACCCGGTTCATCGGTCCTTTCTGCAATCTCTGAAAAGTATTTCTTGTTCCCTAAAAACTCTTTTATGCTGTCTTTTGTTACTTCAAACTTTCCCTCTTTTCCCTCTGTAATTCCCTTTGCCACTTTTCTGCAGATATTTGCTATTTCCCTTTCAAGATTCCTTAAGCCCGCCTCTCTTGTATAATCTCTGACTATGGAGACTATTGCCTCATCATGTATTAAAAGATTATCATCAGTCAAACCGTTCTCAAAAAGCTGTTTGGGAATTAAATGTTTTTTTGCGATGTGCAGTTTTTCATCCTCCATATAACCCAAAAGTTCAAGCACCTCCATCCTATCCATCAAGGCAGGTGGAATTGGGTCAAGGAGATTTGCAGTTGTAATAAACATCACCTTTGAAAGGTCAAAAGGCACATCAAGGTAATGGTCTGAAAAAGAAAAATTCTGCTCAGGATCCAAAACCTCAAGAAGCGCTGAAGATGGATCTCCCCTGAAATCCATCCCGATTTTGTCCACTTCATCCAACATGAACACAGGATTGTTTGAACCAGCAGTTTTGACTCCCTGAATTATCCTTCCGGGCAAAGCCCCAATATAAGTCCTTCTATGCCCTCTTATCTCAGCCTCGTCCCTTACACCTCCAAGTGAAAGTCTTATGAATTTCCTTCCCAAAGCCCTTGCAATGGATTTTCCCAAAGAAGTCTTCCCTGTCCCAGGCGGACCTGCAAAACACAAAATTGAACCCTTTGCATCCTTTTTAAGTTTTCTTACTGCAAGATACTCAAGAATTCTGTCTTTTACTTTTTCAAGGTCATAATGGTCATCATCAAGAATTATTTTGGCACGCAGGATATCAAGGTTGTCCTCTGTTGAAACTGCCCAAGGAAGCGCAACAAGCCAGTCAAGGTATGTCCTGACTACTGTGTGCTCTGCTGACTCAATAGGTATTACTTTTAACCTGTCAATCTCTCTCTTTGCTTCCTTTTCAGCCGTTTCAGGCATTTTTGCTTCAGCAATTTTTTTCTCAAGCTCTTCAATTTCAGAAGATCTCTCATCCTTCTCGCCAAGTTCTTTCTGTATTGCCTTTAACTGCTGTCTTAAAAAATACTCTCTCTGTCCCTTATTTAACTCAGACTGAACCTCAGATTGAATCTTCGTGCCAAGTTCCAAAAGCTCTAAATTCTTCTGAACAATTGCAATAACTTTTTCCACTCGTATTTTAACATCAAGAGTATCAAGAATCTCCTGCTTCTCCTCAAGGGTTATATTCAAGCTTGAAGCAACAAGGTCAGCAATTCTTCCAGGGTCTTCAATGTTCATAACCATAATCTGAAGCTCTTCAGGAAGATAGGGTATCTTTGAAATAAGATTAGAGAAGTTATTGACAAGAGCAGCCTTTAAAGCATCCATCTCCTTTGATGTCTCGAAAACATCGTCAACAGTTTTTATCTTACCTTTAAAATATGGGGTATATTGGGTACTCTCTATTATACCAATCCTTTTCAATCCCTGAACAAGTATTCTTATGGTTTTATCCGGAAACTTGAGCATCTTGAGTATCACAGCAACCGTCCCAACTTCATTTAACTCCGGTTTTTCACCCTTTTCTCTGTTTGGATTTTTCTCAAGGAAAAGTCCAACCATTTTATCTTCTGCAAGAGAATCATCAATAAGCTTTATTGAATTCTCTCCCGCAACTACAAGCGGTGTTACGGTTGACGGGAAAACAATCATATCCTTCAAAGGTAGGATTGGAAGATCTTTAGGAATTTTTTCATTTTCCTCTTTTTTATCCTGATTTATTTCTTCTCTCTCGCTTTTATCAAAAAAAACCATTACTTCCCTCCTCTTGTAGGGGAATGGCATGTCATTCCCCTAATATTCTATTCTTCTATCTCAACCTTTATTATTTTTCTTCTTTCCTTAAACGGCAATCTTATTTTCAGAATCCCTTCTTCAAGGTTGACTGAAATCTCCTCTGCATTAATCTTTTCCTCAATTTTTATCAGGCGTTCAAATCTGCCATGTTCTATTTCAAGCTGCGTAAATTTTTTTTTGTTTTGTGCGTACGGTTGCTTGCGATTACCTCTCAATCTCAATATTCCATCCTTGTAAGTAATTTCCACTTCGCTTTTATTGACACCTGCAAGCTCAGCAAAAATTATAACTTCTTCGTCTGATTCAACAATATCTATTGAAGGTCTCCATACTGCTTCAAGTGAAAATCTAGAATGTCTGACAAAATTATGGAACCTGTCAAAAAATTCCTCAAAATCCATTATTCCTTCTTCTGGTTTTTTATCATATATATCCATTTTAAACTCTTCTTTCTTAAAAAGACTAAAGATTTACTTTAAGAAGTTTCAACTTTCTCTATAACTCTATATTTTTCATAATTCATTACTCCTTTCAATTGAAAAATTCCATTTTTTCAAGTTGATTTAAGACTCCACTTCTCGTTAATCCTAAAGTCATAAGACAGAAGTTATAGTTTATAAGTTATTTTTCATCCCTTAATCACACCAAGAGGCTTAAGCTGAGCTACTTTTCTGCTAATTCCTGCTCCAGTTACTACATTTACGACATCAGTTACATTTTTATAGGCTTCAGGCACCTCTTCATCAATTGTTCCCCTTCCAGAAGCTTTAACAAATATATCATTCTTCTCGAGTTCTCTCTCTATGGCTCTTCCTTTAACTAATTTTTTAGCCTGATTCCTGCTCATCAGCCTTCCTGCCCCGTGACAGGTGCTTCCAAAGGTTTCATCAAAAGCCCCTTCTGCTCCAACTAATACATAGGAGCATCTCCCCATATCTCCTGGAATTAAAACAGGCTGTCCTGTTGAATAATAATCCCTTGGTATATGATGACTGCCGGGAGGAAAAGCCCTTGTTGCCCCTTTTCTGTGAACACATAATTTTTTTTCCACTCCATTTACAGTATGAGTCTCAATTTTTGCTATATTATGTGCAACATCATAAACCAAATCCATTCCGAGGTCATTTGGCCCAATTCTTAAAACCTTCTCAAAAGTTTCTCTTACCCAGTGAGCTATTATCTGGCGGTTAGTAAAAGCATAGTTAGCAGCGCAAGCCATTGCTCCCATATATCTTTTACCTTCTTCAGATTTTAAAGGTGCGCAGCATAGCTGTTTATCAGGAATTTCTATATCATATTTTCTTATAGCATCAATCATTACCTTAATATAATCATCGCATACCTGATAACCTAACCCTCTTGAGCCCGTATGTATCATTACAGTGATTTTATTTTTCTCTATGCCTAAAATGCCTGCAAGATTTTCATCATATACCTCTGAGACATAACCAACCTCTACAAAATGGTTTCCTGAACCCAATGTTCCAAGCTGGTCTTTTCCTCTCTCCAAAGCCCTCACACTTACAATCTCAGGATTTGCCCCAGAAATACACCCCTCACTTTCTATATGGAGAAGGTCTTCTTCAGTGCCAAATCCCATTCTGACTGCCCATTTTGCTCCCATTTCAAGAACCTTTTTTTCCTCATTGCTGCTTAATTTTAAATCCTTCCTGTGCGAACCAACTCCAGTTGGTATATTGGAAAACATGACGTTGGTTATCTCCCTGATTCTTGGTTTAACATCTTCCAGAAAAAGATTTGAACTCAACAACCTGACCCCGCAGTTTATATCATAACCCACACCCCCTGGAGACACAACCCCTTTATCAACATCAAAGGCAGCAACACCTCCAATCGGGAAGCCATAACCCCAGTGTATGTCAGGCATTGCAAAGGAAGCCTTGACTATGCCTGGCAACTGAGCCACATTTGCAACTTGTACTAAACTCTCATCCTGCCTTATGGTTTCAATCATTCTTTCATCAGCATAAATCACACCATCTACTCTCATCCTCCCTTTTTTAGGAATTTTCCATCTGTACTCATCTATCCTCTGCAACTCCATCTTTTCTGCCATTCAACTCACCACCTTTATAAGTTCACTATAGTAAACGACAAAAATAAATTGACATATCTCAATCCCGATAGACGGGGTTTTCTACCCCCGTCTCGGCGGGACAAGAATGTCCCGCCTATCGTATGGGATGTTACTTATGTCGTTCACTATAGTTTTTAGTAGTAGGTTATAATTTATTTATACATCCATAATAACCCTTGTATGCCAACCAATATCATCTTTTATAATTTTAAGCTGATGATAGGTAATTGCCTTTACTGTTGTATTTATGATATGAACTCCATCGTCATATCTTTCACCTCTAATTTCAGCAACTAGTTTCAACCATTCAACCTCTTCAGGGCTTTTTTTTTCTTTAAATGAAAAAGCGACTTCTTTATCCTTCTCTGTATTATTTTTAGATGCTATTATTTGACAAAAATCCTGTTTTTTATCTTTTGAAGTTATAGATGATGTATTTAGCTCTATAATCTTGAATTCTTTTAATATAATTCTTTCTTTATCATATATATATAAAAGCTCTCCAAGCCAGTTAACCATTATTTCATCAAGGTCCCTTCCTGTTACAGTTACACTTTTTGAAACTTTACTTTTCACAAGTGAGAGATCTGTTATTATGTCAAAAAGAGCATAGCCTGCATTAGAAAAAAGTTGAGGCAGGTTTTCCCCAAAAACCTCAATCCCTATATCTGATGTATGATCAATTAATCTGTATTTTTCCATATTCAAAGTTTGCTCCATAACGCCAATTAAAATATTTATAAATTTTATATTTTCTTCTATGTTCATTATATTCCCTAGTCGCTGATATATCAACAGGAGAGTAAAAAAGTATTACTGAAACAGTTATAATTTCAGATAACAAAGCTTAAAGAAAAGATTATTTTGACATTTCAAGACAGGATGGCTTCTCTCAATATCTTTGCTGCATCTTCTGGTAGTACCGGATTTGCATAAAGCCCTGTTCCCCATTCAAAACCCATCATATCACTGCATCTTGGTATTATTTCCCAGTGCCAGTGATATTCATTCACCAATCCGCGCTGAAACGGTGCAGAGTGGAGTACCATGCTGTAGGAAAGATTTCTCAGGGCTTTTTTTATTCCGGTCATAATTTCTTTAAAAATAATTGCCTGATCCTTTAACACATCATCACTGATTGCACCAAAGTCTGAAACATGCGTTTTAGGAGTAATGCATATTTCAAAAGGAAACTTTGATGCATAAGGACTAAAAACCAGAAATTTATCAGATTCTTTTATGATTCTCTTGCCTATATTTATCTCCTCATTAATTATATCACAATAAATACATCTCTCTTTGATTTTAAAATAATCTATGGAATTGTTCAACTCCTCATCAACTCTCTTAACAACAAATGGCATAGCTAAAATATGGGAATGGGAATGGCTGTAGTGGGTTGTAGGTATGCCGTGGTTTTTAACAATAATTATATGCTTGAATCTTGTATCCTTTCTTAAATCAAGGGCTCTCTGGCGATATACACCAAGTATAATTTGCAGCTGGTCAATTTCCAATTCTGTCCAGTCTGCATCGTGCTCAGGAGTTTCAATAACAACTTCATGGGCACCGACAGCGTTCATCATATCATACATTCCATGCCCTCTTTTTTTTAAATCCCCTTCTATTCTCAACAACGGAAACTTATCAGGAATGACTCTTACTCTCCATTTGCTCCTGCTGTCTTCACTCATAGGGTCTTTCACAGCTAATATTTCAACAGGAGATTTCTCCTCATTTCCAGGGCAAAAAGGGCAAATATGCTTTTCCTCTTCTGTGGTTGTAGTAACATATTCAGATAATTTATTGTTTCTGTCATCTGAAACAATAACCCATCTTCTTATTATAGGATCTTTGCGAAGCTCAGACATATCATTTTCTCCCTTCTTCCTTTCTGAAAATTGCCTCAAGAAGCCTTATCAGTTCTTCATAATTAATGGGTTTATTAATGTAATCATACGCCCCCTTAACAAAAGCATCAAGATAGCTTCCAACCTCACCAAAAGCTGTTACAATTATAACCGGAAGTTCCGGGTCTGTTTTTTTTATATTTTTTAAAAGTTTAAGCCCTCCTATTTCAGGCATCCTTAAATCCGTAATAATAACATCATATTTGTTGAGCTCCATTTTTTTTATCGCTTCTTTACCATTAAAACATACCACAACCTCATATCCGTCCTCTGAAAGAAGCTTTGATAATGTCTCAACCGCGTGTTTATCATCATCAACAAGTATGATTCGCTTTCTTACTTTTGATGAATCTGATAAATTCATTTTTATCTCCTTATTATGAATTATAAATTACAAAAATCATGTTTTAACAGGAATTATTATTGTAAAAGTTGTTCCTTTCCCGGGTAGACTTTCAAAACTGATTTTCCCGCTGTGATCCTCAATTATCTTTTGAGCAATTGATAGCCCGAGCCCTGTTCCTTTCTCCTTTGTGGAATAAAACATATCAAATATATTCTCACCATCTTTTATGCCAATCCCTGTGTCTCTTATCTTCACTATAACACCCTCATTATCCAGCAAGGTGCTAACCTCCAGACTCCCGCCTCTTGGCATTGCTTCAAGAGAGTTTGTTATTATGTTAAGAAAAATCTGTTTTACTCGTCCTGAGTCCATAGGAATTGAAGGCAGTTCAGTATAATTTTCATTTATTATAACGCCTTTATCTTTTGCTTCAATTTCAATAAGCTTTAAAGTTTCTTTAAGCACACGATTAATGTCATTCTCAATAAAATTCTTTTTTGAGACTTTTGAAAGGTCAAGAAAATCTTCTGTCAATTTATTAAGCCTGCTTATTTCTTTTCTGACAATATCTATCAGAATTACGGCCTCATCTTTTATATCTGCATTTATTTTTGAAATCCTTCTCTCAAGCAGGGTTAACTGTAAATTTATTGAGTTGAGCGGGTTTTTGACCTCATGAGCAAGGGCCGATGCAAAGATGCCGATTAAAGCGAGTTGTTCTGACCTCTCAAGGCGTGTCCTCGTCCTGTGCTGTTCCGTTGTATCCTTCACATATTCTACTATCTGGACAATTTCACCATTTTCATTTCTGAGAGGGAAGGCCGTTACATCTGCATAGAATTTGCTTCCGTCGTCTCTCTCCATAATCTCCTCTGAAAACGAAGGGGCTCCCGTTCTTTGTGCAATCTCGACAGGGCATGAAGGGCACTTGCTTTTTCCTTTTTTTAATTCTCTGAAGCAAACCCCTCCAATAATCTCTTCAGGTGTTTTACTAAACATTTTCGCAAATGCTCTATTGGTATTCATTATAACTAAATTTTTATCAATCAGAGTAATACCGTCTGTTATTCCGTCAAAGATAGCCTGGAGTTCTGTCTTGACTCTGAGAATTTCCCTTGAAGATCTCTCCTTCTCTTCAAGGATAACTCTCCTTGTATTAATCCTTACAAGCAAAAATGCTCCTGAACTTGAAGAGATTATAATCAAAAAAACCAATATCAATGTATTTACAAGATTAATTTTTAACAATTCCTCAACCTCTGAAACAGGCGCAACAACGCCTACGGACCATAAATCATCCCCAATCTGTACAGGCGCATAGGCAATAAAATTTGCATGACTTCCCCTAACTGAATACCTCCCGGTTCCCAATTTCCCCTGAACCATCTCTTTTTCTGTAGAAAATGAGCTATGGCAGGAAAAACATTTTTTCTCAGAAGTAAAAATATTTTTATTTACCATTTCCGGATGTTTTATATGGCTGAGTAAAATCCCGTTTTTATCAATAAGCCACGCAAATCCATTTTTTCCTGATTTGACTGGGAGTATGTAACGTTTTATAATTTTTTCTATTTCAACTTCAAGCAACACAGCACCTAAAAATCTTGACTCGCTGTATGATGATGAATCTTTAGAGGATTCGTCCTTATTACTTTTTAATACCAGAGGAAATATCATAACAATTGCAGGTCCCTTCCTGTTAAAATAATCCATTATAATAAGCGAATGCCCTGTTATTCTGGATTTTATAAAATAATTAATTTTGCTGTAATCCCTCTCAGGCTCTCCATATCCGATTTTTGATGAAAAGTACCTGGTTTTCCCCTCTCTGTCCACAACACCCAAAAATCTTACATACTCTTTTTCCTGACTATACAACACTTGTATTCTTCCCATAGTCTCTTTTTTCATATCTTTGACAACCTGGTAATTTGAAAAGAGTTCAAGTTTATCAATTAACTCTGAAAAATAATCTTGAATGTCGCTTGCAACTTCCTTTGCCAGCAATAACTGCTGGTAATTGAACTGGTCTGCAAGGGTATTTTTGCTTGAATAATAAATCCTGTAGGCAAAGAAAATAATAATAGATAAAAAGAGTATCAAAATGATAATTAATGAAACTATCTGTTTCTGTGCTTTTTTCATAAAATAAAAATATTTAGTTATTTTTTAGTTGATTTTAAAAAACAATATAATATGATTAATAAAATTTATTATATCTTCATGCTAATAGCAAATCAATGCTAATAGCAAATTCGATATATTAACCAGAAGGAGGTGATTTATGATGGGTTCAAAGAGTTTATTAAAAGTAATGGTCGTCCTCATAGCTTCTTCTCTACTTTTCACTGGGTGCGCTTGGCGTGCTGAGTGTTTAAAGGCAAGAGATGAAGCTGTAAAAGCATCTCAGGATTCACAGGCTGCGCTTCAGGAAGCAAAAAGTACCGCAGCAAAAGTAGAGGGAGCAACTGGAAAAGCTGAAGCTGCTGCAAGCAAAACAGACGCTGCTGCTGCCAAATGCGATGGAGTAGACGCTGCTGCAAGCAAAGCAGACGCTGCTGCTGCCAGAGCTGAAGAAGCTTCTAATAAGGCAACAGCCGCTGCAGAAAAAGCTGAGGCTATCTTCAACAAGATAATTAAAAAATAATTACCTGAATTTAAAAGCGCAAAGCCTTTACAATGTTCTGGCTTTGCGCTTATTTTTTTTCACTTGTTGTGGCAGGAACAACAGATATGCAAACAGGCAAACCGCTTTTTTCTTCCAAAGCTGATTTAATTTTTTCAATATCAACCTTATCAATGTAACCTAATTTCCCTAATAAGCTGATTGTTTCTTTCACAGGATTCTTCACCACACCATAAATATCATTATATACTTCAATATAGAGTTTATTATTTTTAATTCCAATTTTTACGGGCTGGTATAATATTTCAACTGTTGTTCCGACATTAGCTATTCTGTAAAAAAACTCCATATCCTCAGGATACAATCTTATACAACCATGCGTAGTAAGCCTTCCAATTGACCAGGGGGAGTTTGTTCCGTGAATTCCGTACCCCCTTGAAAGTGAAAGAAAGTATTTTCCTAGAGGATTATCAGGTCCCGGAGGAACAACTGTTTTAGGTTCCTCCATTGTACTTCTGATTGATTTCGGAACATACCATGTCGGGTTTTCTTTTTTTCCTGTTACTTTAAATTTTCCTTTGGGAGTCTGCCAGTCCTCCATTCCCAAACCAATTGGAAATGTATATAAAGAATTTGTCTTTGGAATGAAATAATAAAGCCTCATTTCAGGTATGTTTATCACTATCCCCTTGAAACTGCACTCAGGCAAAATCCATTCACTTGGAATTACCAAGATTTCATCTTCTGGCGGTATCCAAGGGTCTACTCCGCTGTTACAAATCTTAAGCTCAGCAAACCCCAGACTAAAACTTCTGGCAATATCAAGCAACGTGTCTGTCTTCCTAATTTTATATACCTTAATTTCTCCAATCATAGGCGTTGGAAACTTTGTTAAATTATTTTTAATCTTCTGGTTATAATAATATAACCCTTTTGAATCTGCTGAAAATCCTGGTTCAGCAAAAAGTAGGATTAAAAATACCAAAAAAACAGATATTTTTTTAAAGCACTCAGTCATTTTCTCTTGTCCTCTCTAAATATTTTTTATATTATGCATGAATATTCTTCAAAATAAATTTCAAGAAAGATTTATGAAAACTGTTTACATCATGAAATATTTTAAAACGACTTTTTCTGTTTTGTTTATCATGTCTCTTTTTTCATTTTCTTCAAACCACCTTAAGATTGCCCAGGCAGATGAAGCATTAAAATTTCAGAATAACATAAAAGATAAGGAAAGACAAAGAATAGAATCTGATATCTCCGTTAAAAGCAATATTTCATCTGCCTTAATAGTAAAACAATTTTTGAGAAAAATCTCAATAGAAGAAAGCAAAGAAGACATAAAAATCGTAGTTTATAAATCAAATAAATTAATTGAGGTTTATAAAAACGGCAATTTGAATTTCTCTCAAAATATTCTTTTAAGTCCTTTCTGGCGCGAGAAAAAAGAGATGCGTGGCGATAAAAAAACCCCTGAGGGAAAATACTATGTCTGCTGTAAAAAAAATAAAAGCAAATACAACTATTTTATTGGAATCAGTTATCCCAATGACCTTGATGCGCTTTATGCGCTGAAGAAAGACCTTATTTCTGTCAAAGAATTTATTTCAATTGATAAGGCAATAAAAGAGAGAAAGAAACCTCCTTGGAATACAAAACTTGGAGGCTACATAGGAATTCACGGGACAGGGAAAGATAAAGAATTTGAATCAAAGTGGAAAATAAACTGGACAGACGGCTGCATTGCCATCAGTGATGATGCCATGGAAAAGGTTTACAATATTGTGGAAATCGGAACCCCTGTAATGATTCTGCCATAAAGTCTGGACACGTGTAAGATGCCATTACACTGGTTTAAGAAAAAATATTTTCTCTCTCTTTATTCTGAATTTTAACCTCTGGCTTTACACAGTGTACATAGCATCCGCCTCATTAGTTATTTTCAGAAGTCTTGATTCAAGCTCTTTTCTTTTTTCTTCCAAGACATCATCTGAAGAATCCTGCTCAACAAACATAGGCTCTCCGTATTTCATACATATTCTTGAAAATGGCTTTGGGACAATGAACCTGTCCCAGCTGTTGAAACTCCATTTTTTTTCTGCTCCAACCGTAACAGGCAGTATTGGCATACCAGTACTCTTTGCAATCTGGATTATACCCAGTTTAACATTATATATTGGTCCTCTTGGCCCATCAGTAGCAATTCCTACTATATGCCCCTTCTCTAAAACCTCTATTATTTCGCGGGTTGAACTTATTCTTCCCCTTGAACTGGAGCCTCTTACAGGAACTATACCAAAGCTCTCAACAACCCTTGCAATCATCTCCCCATCCTTGCTGTAACTTATCAAAACTCTCCCGTTGCTCTTTTTAAAGTGGTAAATGAGATATAAAAATCTCTGATGCCAGAATGCATACAAAATTGAAGGATAATCTTTTTTAAGTCTCTCTTCAGACTCTCTGCCTATGATTTCTACTCTGTAACTTTTTGCTAAAAGATTAAATATTCTGGTTCCAATCTTCTTAATCAAAAATAAAATAATTCTCTGACGAAACCTTTTCAATTTAAAAACTCCGCAATCTCCTTTGCAGCTATCATGCTTGCACCGCTTCCTCCAAGACTGGAGGCAATTTCAGAAAGCTTTCGCTCTATAGATTTTCTCTTCTTTTCTGACTTTAAAACTGAAATAACATAAGCAGAAAGATTCTCACCGTTTACTTCTTCCTGTTCAAGTTCAGGAACAATCTCTTTTCCTGCCATTATATTTACCAAACCCCATTGTTTAATCTTGAGCATTCTCCTTCCAATAATCTCTGTTATTTTGGATAATCTGTATACAATTAACATCGGAGAACCAAGAATTGCTGCTTCAAGGGTTGCAGTGCCGGAACAGATGATGGAAATATCAGAAACTCTCATAACTTCGTGGGAATTCCCATCCACAACTTTCACCTCAACACCCTTGCCGCTTATAATTTTTTTTACATAAGATTCATCAACCTCTTTTGCTCTTGGAAGAATAAACTGAGCATCAGATATCTTTTCTCTAATCAGCAAAGCACCATCCATCATTGATGGAAGGAGAAACCTTACCTCCTTGTTTCTGCTTCCTGGCAGTATTCCGATTATTGGAGAAGAAGGATTTAATCCTAACTGCGAACATATGAGCTCTTTATCGCTATCCGCATTGATTACATCAAACAACGGATGGCCAATAAATCTTACATCAACACCCGCATTTCTGTATATATCAACCTCAAATGGAAGGATGACCAGCATTTTATTAACTCTTTTTTTTATCTTTTTTATTCTCCCGCTTCCCCATGCCCATATCTGTGGACTTATGTAATAGATTACAGGAATGTTCCTGCCCCTTATTTCTGCAGCAATGTGCAGATTAAATCCCGGAAAGTCCAAAAGGACTGCAGCATTGATTGTATTCGTATCAAGCAGTTTCAATATGTCTCTTTTAATCTTTCTTATAAGTGATACCTTGGAGACAGCTTCCCATAACCCTATGACCGACATATCTTTTACATCATATAATATCTTAACCCCCTCTTCCCGCATCTTCTCTCCGCCTGTACCAACAATATTTATTGATGAATCGATTTTCTTTAACTCATGAACCAATTTTGCCCCATAAAGGTCTGCCGATTTGTCACCAACTATTATTAGCAAAGTTTTGTTTTTTGATGATGGATTCATTCTGTTAAATTAAAAAAATAAAATGCAATAATGATAAATCACAATCAAAAGATGTATTAAGAAAAGATATTTTTACCTTAGGTTTAAATTTATGATTTTTAATTTTATGGCATGCTTTATATTCAAGCCCTGTTTCAAATGTCAGCACATATATCTATTCATTTTTCTGAAAGGGGTATATTATACCTTTTTATTTCCCTTCAGCGAGTTGATTATTTTTAAAGCAATATCAAGAGATCTCGTTTCATCTTTCTCTTTTAAATTTCTCTTGTCTTCATTTTCGATGCAGTCAAGGAAATGTTTTATCTGAAGTTTAAGCGGATTATCCTTATAAACAAATAATCTTTCTATAAATGATTCCTGCTTGTACCGTATCTCCTCCCTGCTTACAAAGTAACCTGAATCAGCACGCCTGTGGATATGAATATCCTGATCAGTATAATCAAGAAAAATATATGCATCACGCTGTGTAATTGCCAGTGTCCTTAGCTTGTGCTCCGAAGCCCTGCTTGCTGTAATTGTAGCTATGCATCCGTTCTCAAAAAGCATCTGAACTGTTGCAATATCTTCCTTTTCTGAATAGACAGACCTTCCAAGAGCGCTATAATTCAAAATATCTGAATCAACAAGATTTAAAATTATATCTATATCATGTATCATCAAGTCCATTATAACGCTGTCATCTTTAACTCTTGATATAAAAGGACCTATTCTGCGGCTCTCAATCAGAAGAGGATCTTTGATTATCTTCTTTAATTCCTGCACAGCACCATTGAATCTCTCAACATGTCCAACACGGATAACAAGGTTCTTCCTTTTGGCAATATCAAAGAGTTCTTCAGCCTCCCCAAGGGTTGTAGTAAACGGTTTTTCAACGAGCACGTGAACCCCTGCTTCAAGGCAATCCTTAGCTGCTTTGTAGTGTAAGGCTGTTGGAACAGCTATGCTTACAGCCTCAACTTCATTCAATAACTCCTTATAATCAATATAGGCTCTGATTCCGTATCTCTCGGCAAGTGCTTCAACTTTTTCTTTATCAACATCAGCTATTCCTATTAACTCAGCATTAATTAACTGCTCTGCGTATACATTTACATGATAATGCCCCATATGGCCTGTACCTATAACTCCTGTTTTTATTTTTTTCAACTTCCTAATCTCCTTTGGAAAACAACCTGAATCTTTATCTGTTGAAGCTGCCTTATTTACAAATCCCTCTTTCAGAATTTTCTATGAATCCTACAAGGTGATCAATCTCATTGCATTTTGGAATTTCGCTCTTAATTCTTTCAAGCGCCTGAGACACATTCAGTCCTGACTGAAAAAGAAAACAATATGCCTCTTTCAGGCAGTCAATCGCTTCTTCTGGAATATTATTCCTTTTCAGTCCGATTATGTTGAGCCCATAAGGTTTGGTTGTAACACCCCTGACAATAACAAAAGGAGGAACATCTTTTGATACTCCTGAAAACCCGCTTATCAATGCAAGCTTTCCGATTTTGCAGAACTGGTGTATTCCAACAAACCCTGAAATTATTGCTCTCTCTTCAACCTTTACATGCCCTGACAGACCTACATAGTTTGTAATTACAACATTGTCTCCTATTTCGCAGTCATGGGCAACATGGGAATATGCCATAACCATAACATTGCTTCCTATAACAGTTGCCCTTTCTTCCTGAGATGACCTGTGAATAGTTACAAATTCTCTTATCTGAGAATTATCACCTATTTTAACAAAAGACTTTTTATCTCTGAATTTCTGGTCCTGAGGTTTCCCTCCAATTTTTGCTCCTGATGACACCTCACATTCTTTTCCAATGGTAGTCCACTTTTCTAAAAGCACATTTGATGCAACCTCTGTATTATCACCTATGAAAACTTCTTCTTCAACAACCGTATAGGGACCTATTATCACATCCCTCCCAATCTCAGCTTTGGGATGAACTACTGCAGTGGGATGAATTTTCATTTATCTTTCCTCATTAAATCGCTTATTCTGAGATCAGAAACATAAGCCTGAAGTTTCCCTTCAGTAACAAGAACATCCTCTACAAAAGCCTTCCCGTCAACTCTCCAGATTCTGTCCCTTCTCTTTGTAACAACAATCTCCATTTTTAGCTGGTCGCCGGGTACAACATTTTTTCTGAATTTGACCTTATCCATGCTCATGAAATAGATGACCTTTTCTGCATCACCGGTTGAAACAAGCAAAAGCAAACATCCCAGTTGTGCCAGTGCTTCAATAATCAAAACTCCGGGCATAACCTTGTGCCCCGGAAAATGTCCAGGGAAAAAAGGTTCATTGGCAGTTACATTTTTTATTCCGACTATCCTTTTGTTATTTTCTATTTCAACCACTCTGTCAACAAGCAAAAAAGGATATCTGTGAGGAAGAAGTTTTTCTATTTCATTTATATTCAGCATATATAAACCTCTAATCTTTCTATTTTTGTTTTTCTTTTATTGCCAATTTCTGTTCTAATTTTAAGATTTTCTTTTCAAGTTTTTTTAACTTCTTGAAAAATTCCGGAAGTTTCGGAAGGCACACCTGAGTCCTTCTCCATTTATGGTGAGGATAAGCCGGAGCCCCGCTTACAACTGAATTAGCTTTTATATCCTTTCCTACACCTGATTTTGCACCAACTACCACATAATCACCAATCCTGACATGGTCAGCAATACCAACCTGTCCTGCCAAAAGAACATTATCCCCTATAACGCAGCTTCCAGATATTCCAACCTGAGATACCAGTATGTTATTCTCGCCTATTGTTACATTGTGTCCAATCTGAACCAGATTGTCTATCTTGGTCCCTTTCTTGATAATAGTTTTTCCAAGAGTAGCCCTGTCAATAGACACATTCGAGCCTATTTCAACATCATCCTCAATAACCACTGAACCAACCTGTGGAATCTTGATATGTTTTCCATTCTCTTGTACAAATCCAAAGCCATCGCTTCCAACCGAAGTCCCGCTGTGGATTATCACTCTTTTTCCTATCTCTGTGCCTTCCCTGACTGAAACATTTGGATATATGATCGTGTCCTCATCAATTTTTGAATTTCTGCCTATGAAACTTCCAGGCATAACAGTTACCCTGTCGCCTATTTCCACATTATCTTCAATAACAACAAAGGGGTAAACTGACAGGTCCTTCCCAAACCTTACATTTTCTCCAATAACAGTGTTTCTATCAACACCAACGGGCTTTCTTTTTTCAACATAAAAGAGGTTAATAAGCTTTGCAAATGCCATATACGGGTTTGGAACAATTATCATTGCTCTGTTGCAATCAGGTATCTCCTTTGCAACAAGTATTGCTGATGCGTGAGTCTTATATAACAGAGGAAAAAATTTTGGGTTAACAAAAAAAGTAATATCTCCTTCCTTGGCTTCCTCAATCCCTGAAACGCCTGAAATTGAAATATCACTCCTGCCGACTACTTTCCCTCCAACAATTTCACCTATCTCTCCAAGACTCTTAATCATTAAATCAACCCCTTTCATTTTTTATTCTACTTTTAACCCTTTCCTTTGCCATTGTAGAGTTTTATCACTTTGTCAGTAATATCAATTGCAGAAGATGTGAATATAGCATTCTGTCTTTCCATTATCAAAGAAAACTTCTCCTCTTCACCCACCGTCCTTACGAGCTCAATAATGTCTGAGAGTATCTTATCAGTAAAATTTTTATTCTTTCTCTGAAATTCATCTTTAAGGTCAGTCTGATGCCTTCTGTATTCTTTCACTTTCTTGTCATATTCCTCCTCCTTCTCCTGTTTAACCTTCTCGCTCCAGAGAGAACCTCTCTTTGTTATTTCCTCTTCAAGTTTCTTAATATCATCTTCCTTTGCATTAAGCTCTTTTTTCTTTTTTTCAAACTCAACCTCAAGAAGTTTTACTGCCTCTTTCCCTTTTAACGACTCATTAAGAACTTTTTGCAAATCTACAACTCCAATCTTTGACGTCTCAGCATTTGCCATTTGCGGAATTGCAATAATTAATATAAGAGTAAAAACCTTAAATAAATATTTCATAAAAAATCTCCTGTGTCTTGGTTCTTAGTTTTAAGTTTTTAGTTTTAAATTCCATTTTCTAAATTTCTCTTTTAAATATTTTGCTGCTTAATTTTGCTTTTTAATAGAATGTCCCTCCTACTCCAAAGTGGAATTGTGTCGCTGATTCCCCCTTCTCTTTGTCAAGTTTATATCCAATGTCTATACGGACAGGACCTATTGGCAGAAAAAGCCTTGTACCTACTCCCACGCTTTTTTTCACATTACTGAGCAAATTTTCACTGTTCAGGACTGCATTGCCTGCATCAAAAAACAATATAAGCTGCACCTGATTTGGCAGGATTGGAATAATGTATTCTGCATTAAATACAATCTCTTTGTTTCCTCCGATTTTATTTTCAAACTTGTCCGCAGGTCCTATATCTTCATTCTGGTATCCCCTGATAGTCCTTGCACCTCCGAGTTTGAACCTTTCATAGACAGGAACACTTTTTCCATTGTAATCATCAACGTAACCAAAAGTGCCGTGGAGAAGAAGCGCAGTATCACCCCACATTGGATAATACTTGCTGCTGTCAACTATTATCCTGTAAAAGTTTATGTCTCCCCCAAGAAAAGCACCTGCATGCTCATAGGATATTTCGTGCCTTGTTCCGCTTGTTGGAAATAATGGATGGTTTCTTGTATCTCTTGTAAAACTGTAAAGGTTACTTATTGTAGTGTTGCTTCCCTCGAACTGTTTAATTATGTCTGATGATTTTATGTCAATGTTTGAAAGGCTCTCATTAACATATTTTGGAGAGAAAAATGCCCATACTCTTTCAAAGACCCTAAATCCAAACCTCACCCTTCCGCCTGTTTCCTTTCTTGTGTAATCATCATTGAAATCCTCTGACCTCCTGTTAAAAAGGTCAAAGCCTGCGCTTATAGGCTTATCCATAAACCAAGGATTGGTGAAGCTCAGGTCAAACTGTGTTGTCCTGGTGCTGAACTGGCCGCTGAGAGAAATTCTGTACCCTCTCCCGAAAAGGTTATCTTCAGAAACACTTATTACTCCGACTAAGCTCTCAGCAGAACTGAATCCGCCGCCAAATGTAAGAGTGCCTGTTGGTTTTTCCTCAACATTCATTTCAAGGTCAAGGCGATTTTTCCCTTTCCCTCTCTTTGTTTTAGCCTTAATGTCTCCAAAAAACCCAAGGGCATAAATATCATCTCGGCTTTGCCTCAGCTTCAGGCTGTTGACTGGGTCTCCTTCAGCAATATTAAGTTCCCGCCTTATCACTTTATCCTTTGTCTTATAATTACCTGTGATTTCAATTCTTCCAAGATAATATCTTTCACCCTTGTCAATGGTGATATTCATGTTGATAACAGGAAGGTCTTTTGGGAATTTCCTTACAGGAATAATATCAGCAAAAAGATATCCCTTCTGAGCATGCATATCACTTAGTGCAATAATCCCGTTTTCAAGTTTGCCACGGTTGAAAATGGAGCCCTTTTTAAATCCAAGAATACCCGCAACTTCCTTGTCTGAAAACAAAGTATTTCCCCGTATGTCAATTCTTCCTACCTTAAACTGCCTTCCCTCCTTTATGGGGATAATAAGAAACATATTCTTTCTGTCGCTTGAAAGCTCTATCCTTGGCTCATCTATCTCAACTTCTATGAAACCATTGTCCTGATAGAAAGAATCTATTTTTTCCAGATCCTTTTTAAAAACATCCTCTTTAAAATCACCTGCTGAAGTCGCCCATGCAAACAGCCAATCCTCTTTTGTATCCATAACAGCTTTTATCTGTTTATCTGTAAAGGCATTGTTCCCTTCTATTATTATTTTTTTCAGGGTTACCTGATTCCCTTCAGTAATATTAAACACAACCTCAACACTGTTTTTTGGCATGGGTTTTTGTGTATAGGAAATTTCAACAAGATAATATCCCTCGTTCTGATAGAGGGTTCTGATTTTTTTAATTGAAGCATCAATCTCTTTTCTTGACAAAATTGTATCAACTATAAGGGTAATTTCTTTCTTTATCTTTTCTGTATCAATAAGCTTGTTTCCGCTAACAGTTATAATCTTTACAGTTGGTTTTTCAGAAACAATATAGGTCAGAATAACTCCTCGCTGCACTTTCTCTTTCTCGACCTGAACATCTTTAAAAAAACCAAGGTCAAAAACAGCGCTTATATCCTTGCTTATCTGTTCAGAAGATAAAAATGTCCCTGCCTTGGATTCTATTTTAGAAAGGATTGTTGAGGTCTCAATCTTTTTATTTCCCTGAACCTTAATTTCAAAAATCTTTTCCCTGCCATCATCTTCATCAGCAGCGTTGCTATCAGCAAAAAAGACTGAAAAAGTTAACAGGACTATCAGAAGCATGAAAAAGTTCTTCAATAAATAAATCCCCTTGAAAACCACCTCTTTATAATAAAATACATAGCGCATCCTCACCTTGGGTTTGCAGCAATGAGCCTCAAATCCAAGTTTTTTTAAATATCAACTAAATAAGATTTTGTAAATAAAAATTAAGAATTCATTTTATAAATTATCTTTAGTCCTTCAAGCGTCAGGAAAGGATATACTTTTTTGATTTTCTTTGATTCTGAAGCAATAACCTCTGCCAAGCCACCGGTTGCAACAACAAAACTTTTTTCTCCGAGTTCTTTTTCAAGGCGACTGATAAGCCCGTCAACTAGCCCTGCATAACCAAAAATTATACCTGACTGCATGCTGTTTGCAGTGTTTTTGCCCAAAACCCTGTCAGGTTTTTTCAATTCTATCCTCGGCAGTTTTGCAGCCCTCTGAAAAAGCGCCTCAAGTGCAATCATTATGCCGGGGACTATAATCCCTCCCCTGTATTCAGCATTTTTGGATATTGAGCAGAAAGTCGTTGCTGTCCCGAAATCAACAACAATTGTAGGTCCGCCGTATTTTTTGAATGCTGCTACTGCATTGACAATCCTGTCTGCCCCAACCTCCTTTGGATTATCATAAAGAATCCTGAGCCCTGTTTTTGTTTCTGAATCAACTATAATAGGAACCACATTGAAATACTTCTCAGCCATCCCAACTAGTGGAGAAATTATTGGAGGAACAACAGATGAAATTATCATTGAATCTATCATTTCAAACTTTACTTCACTTGAAAAATTAAAAAGGTCTCTGAAAACCACTCCATACTCATCAACTGTTCCGTCTTTCTTTGTGGTTATTCTCCAGTTCACAACAAGTCTGTCTTTATCATAAACGCCAATTACCGTATTTGTATTGCCCACATCAACAACTAGCAACATTTGAAAACTCCTTTATATAAAATGGTTCAAGGAATTGTAACAATCTTTCTCTCCCCATTATCATCAACATACACCACAGAACCCTCAATTACCATTCCATCATCTATGGAAACGCCATTATCAATAATTGCCATTTTCATCCTGACACCACTCCCTACCCTCACATTTTCCAAAACCACTGATTCCACTATAGATGTATTGTTCCCAACTTGGCAATTTTCTCCAAGAACTACAAGTTCCAGATTAACATTTCCGCTGGCAATCATGCAATTTTTTCCGGTAAAATAACTCTCAATCTCATATTTTCTTTTAATGAAAGGAATCCGGTTCTGTAAAATCTCCTTGTGAACTTTTAGGTATCTCTTAAGCGTTCCAATATCATTGAAGTACCCTGAAAGCTGATAACTGCACACCTTTTCTCCTTTCTCAATAAGCATTGGATAAACCTGCGCATTTATCTCATAGAAAATACCTGAGGGAACAAAATCAAAGATTCTTGATTCAAAAATATGAACTCCTGCAAATACTTTTCTCCGAAGCGGTTTACCAGTGTATTGAATTTTCCCGAGAATATTTCTTACCCCGCAATCTTCATCCACTTCGACAGAACCATATTCTTCCTCTTCATTGATATCTGTAAGAACCATTGTAGCAATTGCATTGTTCTGCCTGTGAAACCTGATTGCATCCTGCAAATCAAAATCAATCAGAGTGTCGCTATTAATCATAATAAAAGTTGAATTTTTTAAGAACTCTTCAGCTTTTTTTAAACCTCCTGCAGTGCCCATTATTTCTGTTTCATAGGAATATGCAATGTTCATTCCCAGTCTGGAACCATCCCCTACAATATTTTTTATCGAATCAGGAAGATAATGCAGGTTTATCACAGCTTCATTTATTCCGTTTTTCTTTATGAACTTCAGATTTTGTAATATCAGAGGAACATTCATCACAGGAATTGCAGGCTTTGCCCTTTTAAAAGTCAAAGGCTGAAGCCTCTTTCCAAAACCTGCTGCAAGTATCATTGCCTTCATTACTAATTTTTCTCCTGAATAGTTCTCCCCACTTTAGAAAAGGGGGGCAAGGGGGGATTTGACTCTCTCTTGACTCCTCGACCCCTCAAATCCCTGAACCCTAAAACATTTCATCTTTCAAACTTGTTTTTCTGTTTTATCCTTGACAAATGCTGTATATTCCTTTATCAAGTATCACTATTCACTGCGGGGTGGAGCAGTCTGGTAGCTCGTCGGGCTCATAACCCGAAGGCCACAGGTTCAAATCCTGTCCCCGCTACTCTTTGTAATTAAAGGCTTGGAGTTTTCTCTAAGCCTTTTTTAATTCCTTCGCAATCTTTATACCAAAACCCAGGAACAGTCCGCCTTTCATTATTTTTAGTGGTTGTTTAAAGAGTTTGACTTCTTTGGTTGGACTTTTTTAATATAACCCCACTCAATAGCCTTATTAAGCATATGTTTAAAACAGCCCATCTCTTTATTTCCTGCTATGGTAGTACTTTCTTAGCATATTCAAAAAATCTCTCACAGTCTTTTAGAACTTTTTCAGACTCTGATTTAAGAACTAATCTTTCTTCATACTCAGCTATATTTTTAATGCGGAGTATTCTAATAATCCTATTGGAATTTATATCTATATCTTCACCACTTTAAATTGTCTTAAAAAGAGTTACAGCCTCGCTATGACTTTCCCCGATATGACGTTTCCCTAAGAAATATACACACATTGCATCACACACTGCTATACAGCAATGGATAGCATTAATTGTTGACGCATTCCATTCCTGTTTGTTAAAAGAATTTTTTGCTGCATGCAGACATTCTTCAGCTCTCTTAATGTAATTGACATATAATGATTTTGAAACATCTCTGGTTTTTAATTTAGGCATAATTAAAACTCTTCTCTTCTGGAAATATTTGCATGCCATTTTCTACTTCAGAAATAATTTTTAACTTCTTCCTTTGTTTTATTTCCTTTTCTGTTAAGATATAAGGAGCAAGTCTGTTCCCATAAAGCTCAAGGCACATAGTTGATAATTTTTCTAAATATACTTCGAGTTTTTGTTTATCCTTTTCATTTCTGACTAAGATAAATATATCTATATCACTATCTGGTCTCTCTGAACCGTTTACCAAAGACCCAAATAATATTACTTTTTTAATCAGAGTTTTTGGCAAAGTTTTCAAGATAGTCTTTTTCAGATCTTCCAACGGCAATTTTATTTCTGAAACTCCTTTGACTAATTTTGATAAAACCTGAAAAGCATAGCTTCTCCGGTTTACTTTCCATAAATGAGCTTTGCCGACAGTAATAAAATTTACAAAATTCAATTCTGAAAGCTCCCGTAAGGTTCTATTTATGCTCATATGGGAAACTTTTAAAACAGAGGCTATTTCTCTTTCGCTCATAGAAGCATCATGACCCAAAAGAAATTTTATAATTTTTACTTTTACTTTTGAGTTTAAAATATCTAATATTGAAATATGATATTTCATATTAATTCCTTTGTAACAAATATGTTACAAGTGTAACATATTCCAATCCATTGTCAATTCATTCCTTAACCGGAGGTATGAATCCAAGAGAAAAGCCTTTTCAATTGCTTTAAAATAAGCTTACAAGAAAATAAGTCAATACAAAAGCATGAAAGAATGGTAGCGAAATTTCTTGGAATTAAAATGATATGAGGATTAAAAAAAACCGGATCATTTTTCTGAGAGTCAAAACCTCATAGAGTTCAGGTTTTTATCCGGCGGTGAGGGATTAAAGAGAATCGTCCCCCTAAACACAATGCGAATATAAGGATATTACATTAAAACTGATAGAAGCAAAAAACATTCTGTTTTCCCGCTACCAGTACCAGTCGTAACCACAAGTGAAGTTGGATTATTCTGTAATAAATGTTTTATAGCTTCTGATTGATGCAGATAGCAGCTCTCGTTCTTAGATCTTTTCTCAAGGGTTCTAGCCAACTTTTTATCAATTGGAAGCTTTTGCCATTTTTTTCCTTCTTTAAATGGTCTGTGTGCTTGATAGAATGGTTCTTGTGATAGGAAGCCGGATCTATGTTCTCGCTCAAGCTATTCCTTTAACTGCGGGTCTTTGGCACGAAACTCCGTGAATAAAAAATCTCTATACTCTTCAACAATTTGATTAAGTGCTTTAATAGGGCGGAGCATTATTATCTCGCTTTATTTTTTTAAGTTAATTTTGAGCTTTTTAATTAGTGCCTCAACAGAAGATTCAGAAACTTCTTTTGAGTAGTAAATCCTTTCTAATCCTGTCTCTTTTTCTTTTTTAACTACTCCCCAATTTCTTAAAATTCCTTCTTGAGTTATTGGATTCCTAATTTCCTTCTGTCTCATAAGTTCAACTATCTCTTTTAAATCAAAATTAAAATTATTAAAAAGCAAAACTAAATCATAAAAATCTCTATATCTTGCACGGTCATTGGCTGCTCTTATCTTTTCTGCGCAGACCTCTTTAATATCCATCACCTTTACATTAGTCTTAACTCCCCAGACATTTTTGTATTCAACTTCTTTTGCTGGCAATATAACATTTTGTATAAAATCAATTTCAACTTTAAGGGAATTTGGTAAACCCAAAAGACCAGAGTATTTTAACCGCTCAATCTTTATCGTGGCTTTTGAGACATAATCTTTTTTAACCTCTAAAAAATCTTGAGAATGTAAAAGCGTCTTTACTTCTTCCAAAGTAATAGATTTATCCAACGAGGAAAAATCTAAATCTTCTGAAAAGCGTGACTGCTGTAAATAACAATGATGGATTGCGGTTCCACCTTTGAATACAAGTTTATCACGCAGGGAAGAGTCATAAATAATCTTGGATACAATTGCTAAAAAATAATCTTTTTCAGCAACAGCTAACGGATACTTAAGAGACTTATTATTTAATACCTCTAATTCTCTTCTTTTAATTAATGGATAAAGCATTTAATCAAAATGTTTGTGATAGTATAACCGCCATTTTGCATTAAACTTTTTGCTGCCAGGCGCCATATAACTGCATCCTTTATCTTCCTTGACAGAGTTATAAAGATGTTGAGAATCAATAGAGAGTTTGTCGAACAGAAATCCCAATATTCTTTGAACTGCTTTCGGATGTTTTTTGCTTAGAGTATTAAAATGGTAAAAATCAAAATCACGTCTAAATTCTGTAAGTTTTTCTAAAACCATGTCTACAGTGTAAATACCTCTTTTGAATGTAAGCATATCTAAAATTGCCTTTTCAGGAGTAGCAACCTTGACGAGATAATTCTCAATTCTCTTTTCTTCCCAACCACAGAAAAGTTCCTTTCTTCCGTAAATATATTTATAGGCTATTCCCTGAATCTCTTTTGTTCTCTGCCTTTTCAGGGAAACAGAAATGATAGTTTTAAGCATCTGATCAAACATCCCGTAATTTTGGAGAGCTGCCTCAAAAGAAACATACGAATCCCTAACCAAAAGTTGCGCAACCTTAAAAACAGGAGTAGTAACCATTCCTCTGGATTCAAGATTGGCAATAGCATAGATGCCTTTTTTAATTCTTACAAGCCAGCCATTTTTGGAGAGTTTATTGACCAAGTTTCTTGCTGCCTGACGACTCATCTGTTTTTTGAGGATACTGAAAATCTGAGGGAAGGTTACAATTATGCTGTGCCGGATAATAATCTCTTTGATGAGATTTAATTCTTTTTCAGACAATATAGTTCTTTTTGTGTCCATAAAATAACCTATTTACGATTATTATCTGCACACAATATATACAAAGAGCAGAAGAAAGCAAGGTTTTTTTATCCGGCGGTGCGGGATTATTGAGCTAGTACAACGGTTCTCTTTATTGACTGCCCGTAGCGGCAGATAGCAACAGACTAAAAGATTAATATCTAAATACTATCGCATTTCTTTTAGCCTGCAATCCTTATATGCCAGAGCTCATTACATTTAATATTGTCCTGGATATTGGCGAGAATGATAAAATTGTTGGGATTGAAATTCTTGATGCTTCAAAACATATAGCCTTAGATAGACTTCTTCCTGTTAAATATGAAGTTTTAAAAATATAGACCTCTACCCCAAAGTGATCTACTTATTATTTAAGTCCCTGATAATAAGAATGTGACAGGTAAATGGCTGCCACAAGTGCAATCTTTTTTGTGAAAGGGTCTTTGCAGTTTCTTATGTTACAAGATGCGCATACCAGATTTTTCATAAATTATTCAACCATGCTTTCTTTCTCCTGCTAATTTCTCCACTTCATCTACAATAGCATCTACAAGGTCTTTTTCGCTAACCTTCTTTATAATCTTTCCTTCCTTAAACAGCAGTCCTTCACCTGTTCCTCCTGCAATTCCTACATGTGCGTCTCTTGCCTCACCAGGACCATTCACAACACATCCCATCACAGCTACACGAATTGGAGCTTTTATATGGGAGAGTTTTTTTTCAACTTCTTCTGCAATTTTTTCAACATCAATCTGGCATCTCCCGCACGTCGGACAGGAGATTAGGTCTAAGCCCCCTTCTCTGAGCTCCAGAGAGCGCAGTATTGCATACCCTGCCCTGACCTCATCAACAGGGTCACCTGTGAGCGAAACCCTTATCGTATCGCCAATCCCCTCATTCAAAAGAACCCCGATGCCTATTGATGATTTTATAACTCCTGTAAATACAATGCCTGCCTCTGTTACTCCAAGATGAAGGGGATATCCTGCTTTTTTTCCTGATGATAACTTGTCTGCTTCCTTTACAAAAAGCCTGTAGGCATCTATTGTTTTTAAAACATCAGATGCCTTGAGCGAAACCTTTATATCATAAAAGTTTTCTTCCTCAAAAATCTCCAGATTTCTTATTGCGCTTTCAACCATTGCCTCAGCAGAGGGTTTGCCGTATTTTTCAAGAATCTTTTTCTCAATTGAGCCTGAATTTACACCAACCCTTATTGAAATTCCTTTTCCCCTGGATGCCCTGATTATCTCCCTTACCTTTTCCTTTCCTCCTATGTTTCCGGGATTTATCCTGATTCCGTCAACACCCTGCTCAATAGATTCCAAAGCCAGATTACAATCAAAATGGATATCTGCTATCAACGGAATTGATATCTGGCTTTTAATATCCCTAAGACAACCTGCTGCCTCTTTATCCTTGACTGCAACCCTTACAATCTCACATCTCACCTTTTCCAGCTTTTTAATCTGAGCGACTGTTGCTTTGACATCACAGGTATCAGTCTTTGTCATTGACTGAACAGAGACTGGAGCATCTCCTCCAACTTTTACATTGCCAACAGATATCTGGCGGGTCTTGCGGCATACCATTGATTATCTTTCACAAAAATAATTTTTCTTTTCATCAGTAGGTCAGTCGCCTGCCTGCCGGCAGGCAGGTCTCGCCTGACTTATTTTAATTTCTCAATAATCTTTCTCTGAACATCTTTTTAGCGGGGTTAGAAAACCCCGTCTATCGATAGGCGGGACATTCTTGTCCCGCTGATTTTCTTTTCTCTCTTTCTGTTTTCCTTCAAACGGACAGGCGGGACGCCTGTCCTACTGTTAACTATTCACTGACCACTACCTTCAGCTTCAAATAAGCCTTGCAAAGAAATCTATTATATCTCCAAGATACCTGTTAAAATCATTATAAAGAGCAAATCCCATCAGCGCAACAATCATCACAATCCCGATATACTGTGTAAACTCGCGGAGCTTAAGATTAACAGGTTTTCCTATAATCCCTTCGATTATGAACAGCAGTATCAGTCCCCCGTCTGTAATCGTTCCAAGCGGAACAAAATTTATTATCCCGAGATTTATGCTGATAAAAGCAACAAAAAAGGCAAAATCATATACTCCTTTTTTTGCCTGGTCTCCTGCCATCTTTGCAATGGCAATTGGTCCACTTATATTTTTGCTTGAGATTTTACCGCTCACAAGCATATAAATCCCTTTAAAGATAAGCACAGTTAAATTCCCTGTCCGCTCAACGCTGTTTACAAACGCCGCAGGCAGAGAATATTTTACTTCTTTCAGTTTTGGTTCCGTGTATGAATTAGCCGAATAAACACCAATCACTCCAACATTAATTTTTTCATCCAGAAGATTTCTTCTCTTTTCCTTCCTCGGAGTAAGCGCCAAGTTTTCTTTCTTCCCATCTCTTTCAACCATTATATCAATTTTCTTTTCAGGATTTTTCTTGATTATCTCTTCAACTTCCATCCAGTTTTTTATTTCCTTGCCATTCACGCCTACAATTTTATCAAACGGTTTAAGTCCTCCTGATTCTGCAGGGGACCCCTTTTCTGTTTTCTCAATATAGAGCTCTGTTGACTCAATCCCCAGAAGTTCAGTAAATTTTTTACCCTGAACAATTTCATTATCAGGAATTATGATTTTTATATCTTCTGTTGTTTTATCCTTTGAATTTCCCTTGTCTTCCTTTTTCTGCCTTTGCAAAATTATTTCAACTGGCTTTGGAATACTTCCAATATCTATTTCTTCAAGCTGTTTCCAGACTTCTATTTTTCTGTTCCCGACTCTTTTTATTAAATCACCCGGATTGAATCCCAGTTTTTCTGCCGGCATCCCCTTTTTAATACCGCCAATTTTTGACTCAAGGGCTATTGGAAGAATACCTACCAGAGAAATCTTGTTCTTCTCTCCGAAAAGATTTGGAACCTCTTTCTCAACAGGAGTTATTGTCTTTTTGAAAGTTTTCCCGTCTCTTTTTACTGTAAGGTCCAAACTCTTCCCGCCGCTTGTATGAATTAAGCCTGTCATTTCTTCCCAGCTATTAACATCTATTCCATTAATCTTTACAATTTCGTCTCCGTATTTTAACCCGGCTTTATCAGCAGGCATCCCCTTTTCCACCTCAGCCACAAAGGGAGAAAGAGTTGTGATACCAATAGTGTAAATGACAGTGATTATCAAAACTGCAAAAATAATGTTAAAAAGAGGTCCTGCTGCTACAACAGAAAGCTTTACAAAAGGGGGTTTATGAGTAAATGATTTTCCCTTATCAACCACCTCTTCATCAGGAGATTCACCTTCAAGTTTCACATATCCTCCAAACGGAAATGCTGAAATAAGATATTCTGTTTCTCCCCATTTTTTGCCGACTATTTTTGGGCCAAACCCAAGCGAGAATTTCTGAACACCCACCCCTGCCCTTTTTGCCAGAAGGAAGTGCCCTAACTCGTGAACAAAAATCAAAAGCCCTAATGCGATTACTGTCCCTAAGATATAATTCATTTACTCTAATACTCCTTTTAAAGGCATCTTTAACCTTAAATTTGAAACTAAATAATTTAATCCCCTGTAGATTCTACCACCTCAACACCATCAGGTGTTTTAAACTCAAATTTGGAATCCGATATTCCTCTGTTCACTTTAATATTTTTTAATTCATAAGAAGTCCAGTTACCGAAACTGTCTTCAACAATCACCTTTTGAAAATTCAAATTATTCTTGTCAACCTCAAGCCTCATCTTTTTAATCATGCTTTTTGAATCTTTTGGTATTAATCCCAGCATATAGCTTCTGCTTTTCTCAGAACCCTGTTCCATTGAAATTTCAAAATCCCTGCTAAGCTTTGCCATTCCTGTAAGAATTGTAAGGGCTGTTTTGGATTTATTGTTCAAATCCAACTTCTCCCTGACAACCTGCTTGTTTTCAGGCAGATATACCCACAAAGTCTGGCCATTTGCTATTATCAGCTGTTTTTCTGGTTCTTTTATTTCCATCCTCAGCTTATCAGGTTTTTTTACATATAAGCTTCCTTTGAAAATAAATTTTTTCTCAACTGTTCTGTTAAAAGTTTCCTGGATGCAATCTGTCTCAAGTTCCCTCACATACTCATATTTCTTCTGAATCTTTGAAACAATCTCATCAAGCGCTGATGTTTCAGGATAAACAGGTTCAGGGAGTATGAAATTCAGAATTAAAAGATATAAAAATAATCCTGATGGTTTAATTAGAATATATTTCAATCGTGGAAAAAGGATTTTTTTGAACAACTTTCACTAACCTTAGTTTTATAAGTTCTAAAAGGGCTAAAAATGTAATTACCATCTCATATCTGGAGCCCATATTTTCAAAAAATTGCTGCAGAGTCAAGCTCTTGTTGGAATTTAATTTTTCCATAATATCTGATATTTTATCATTTATATTCAGTTTCTCTATTGTTACTTCATGAAATTCTTTGTCTTTTACTCTCACAATTATACTTCTGAATGCGGAAATCAGGTCAAATACTGAAACCTCAAGAAGAATCTCTTCTTTTTTAAGCCCCTCAATACTCGCATCCCTGTCATATAACTCTGAATAATACTGCTCTCTTCCGCTCAGCTTTTCAGCCGCATCTCTGAACTTCCTGTACTCTATGAGGCGCTTCACAAGTTCTTCACGGGGATCCGCCTCTTCCGCATCTTCTTCCGGGTCGGGAGGAAGAAGCATTTTTGATTTTATATGCATCAGCGTTGCAGCCATCACAAGAAAGTCTCCGATTGTATCAAGATTTAGAACCTTCAGCATTTCAATGTATTCAAGATACTGCTCTGTTACCAGTGCAATCGGGATATCATAAATATCAATTTCATTTTTTTTGATTAAATGAAGCAAAAGATCCATTGGACCTTCATAAAAAGGAAGCTCAATTTTATAAGATGATGTGGATGAATCTATTGAATCCATAGCATTAAACTCTTTTTAAATCACAAATTCCAACGTTCAGATTTCAAAACTATTTGTAATTGTGGATTTGATATTTCTGTTAACTATATCCTCCATCTTTTTCATTGTCAAAATAAATGAATATGGAATGCCGGGTTATTCTCATAAGTTCTGCTGATTAACCTGTTCCAATACTTTTACCTTTTTTTCCGCATCACTTTTGAAGGAAGAGGCTGGATGATCTTTCACAATTCTTTTATAAAAGTCCAAAGCATTTTTATTATCTCCTATTTTCTCATAACACCATCCTGTTTCCCAAAGTAATTTCTCTTCTAACGGACCTTTGCCTGCTTTTAAAATATCTTTATACGCTTTTATAGCTTCAGGATATTTTCCCTCTTCAATATAAGCAATCCCCTTGCCATGATAAGCATCAGCAGTAAAGATATCCGCTTCCTTGCTTTCTTTTATATACTGGTCATAGGATTCTATTGCTTTCTTATAGTTTTTAAGATGCAGATTACAGTTCCCCATATAGACTAAAGACCAGCCAGCATATCTGGTGCCCGGATATTCATTAACTATTCCCTGAAATTCCCTGAAGGCTTTAAGATATTTAGCCATGTCCTCTTCTTTTCCTTCTTCGCTCTGCCAGTATATTTTCAGAACCTGATAGAACCTTTCAGCAGCATTTCTCTCAGATTGCTTCTTGGTATAGAGGAAAATACCTGCTGCAACCCCTATTATAAGGATTATAGATATTGCATATATGAAAGTTCTGGCATTTTCCTGAAAAAAATAAAACACCTTCTGCAGAAAAGTTGTTTGTTCAATCTTTTTTGTTTTTTCTCTTTTCCTCGTTTTTGTTTTTTTTATTTGCCTTACCACTTTCCCCTCCTTAGGATTGTTCTGGATTTCTTCCTAAAGCCTACCGCTTATAATTTACAGCTAATCTGACTTTTAAGCTTTATCATTTGTCATTTGCAAATCTATCACTCTGCTTAATCTTTTCAATACCCTTTCCCTGCCGAGTATCTCAATGACCTCAAAAATCCCGGGGCTTACTGTATTTCCGGTTAATCCAACCCTTACAGGCTGGGCAATCTGGACAAGCTTCAACTTCTTCTCTTCCATAGTTCTCAAAAATATTTTTTCAATGTCTGCCACATTAAACTCTTCCAGATTCTTCAACTCTGTTATCAACTTCCTGATAACAGAACAGGACTGAACTGTAATCCATTTTTTGACTGCATTGTCATCATACTTTATCTCATCGGTAAAGAAATAATAGGCTGATTCAGCCATCTCCTTAATTGTTTTGCAACGTTCCTTCAGCCCTTTTATGATTTTAAACATTCTCTCCCTGTCATCAAACTCTTTTCTTTCATATCCTTTTTTTTCAAGAAAAGGCAGAATGTTTTCCAGCATTTTTTGTTCATCAGTTGTCTTGAGATAGTGACTGTTAAGCCATAGAAGCTTTTCAGGATTAAAAATTGCTGCTGATTTTCCGACTTTATCAAGCGAAAAGTTTCCAATCAGCTCTTCAACTGAAAATATCTCCTGGTCACCATACGACCATCCAAGCCTTGATAAATAATTTACCATTGCCTGAGGAAGATATCCCATCTCCTTGTAAGCCATAACAGAAGTAGCGCAGTGCCGCTTGCTCAGTCTTGCCTTATCTTCTCCAAGAATCATTGGAAGGTGAGCAAATTTTGGAATTTCATATCCAAGAGCTTCGTATAAAAGAATCTGTTTTGGAGTATTTGCCAGATGGTCATCCCCTCTAATGACATAATTAATCTCCATCTCAGCATCATCAACCACTACCACGAGGTTATACATTGGAGAACCATCACCCCTGAGAAGAACCAAGTCATCGAGCTGGGAATTATCAAAAATTACCTGCCCGCGTATTAAATCATTAATTTCAGTTTTTCCTTCATGCGGAGCTGCAAACCTTACAACAAAAGACTTGTCAGTATTGCCCTGTTTTCGCTTCCTGCATCTTCCGTCATATTTTGGAATCGTTTTTTCCTTGAGGGCTTTTTCTCTCATTTCCTTAAGTTCTTCTTGAGTGCAGTAGCACTTGTACGCCTTCCCTGTATCAAGAAGTTTTTTTACAGCACCCAGATAAAGGTCTCTGCGTTTGCTCTGAAAATATGGGCCCTCATCCCAGTTAATCCCAAGCCATTCAAGGGCATCTATAATGGCTTTTACAGACTCCTCATTTGAACGCACAATGTCTGTGTCTTCTATCCTTAAAACAAAAACTCCACTGTTTCGTCTTGTAAAAAACCAGTTAAAAAGTGCGGTGTGCGCTCCTCCAATGTGGAGATATCCGGTTGGACTTGGAGCAAATCTAACTCTAACCTTTTCCATTAAAAAATTCAAACCTCTCTTTCTATTTCATACAATGCGAGCAGGTCCCTCGCTTGTCATTGCGAAGGGCTTTAGCCCTGAAGCAATCTGACCCAAAGGGTCATTACGAGAGCCGATTTATCGGCTCGTGGTAATCTCGTCTGGATTGCTTCGCTTCGCTCGCAATGACATTACTCCGCAATCTCAGTTTTAGCTGTTAGCTATCAGCTTTGTAATGAGATTGCCACGTCGCTGTCGCTCCTCGCAATGACACCAAATAGGCACTTTTAAAACAGCCTGTATAAATTTAATATAATTTGGTTATTATATCATTTTCAAAATAGTTTGACAAAGATAAAATTTTTTTTTACGATTGCCCGACTTATAATTCTTTCAATTACAGAAAATTATACCTAAAGATACAGGAGGTATCTATTTAATGACTAAGAGATTTAATGTTGAGCTTTCAAATAAAGTAAAAGAACTTCCACCTTATCTTTTTGCAAGAATTGACCAGCTAAAAAAAGAGGCAAAGGATAAGGGAATGGATATAATTGATTTGGGAATCGGAGACCCTGACCTTCCAACACCAAAAAATATTATTGAAGCTCTTAAAAAAGCATCTGAGGACCCTCAGAATCACCGCTACCCTTCATACAGTGGAATGAACAAATTCAGGGAAATTGCTGCCAAATGGTATGAGAAACGCTTCGGTCCTTCATTTAACCCTGAAACAGAAATATTATCACTCATAGGCTCAAAAGAAGGTATCGCCAATATTCCATTCGCTTTTGTGAATTTTGACGATGTTGTTCTCATTCCAAATCCGGGTTACCCGGTTTATAACTCAAGCACTATTTTTTCAGGAGGGAAACCATACATAATGCCTTTGAAAAAAGAAAATAACTTTCTTCCTGACCTTGACTGCATTCCTGAAGAGATAGCAAAAAAAGCAAAAATAATGTTTATCAACTATCCAAACAATCCAACATCAGCATCCTGCGGGCTTGATTTTTTTAAAAAAGCTGTAGATTTTGCATTCAAGTATAATGTTATTGTCTGTCACGATGCTGCTTACAGCGAAATTTTTTATGATGGCTGTAAAACCCCAAGCCTTTTCGAGGTCAATGGTGCAAAAGAAGTTGGAATAGAATTCCATTCGCTTTCGAAAACCTACAACATGACAGGATGGAGAATCGGCTTTGCAATAGGCAATAAGGAAATTGTTGGAGGTCTTGGAAAAATAAAAACAAATATTGATTCAGGTGTTTTTCAGGCTGTCCAGTTTGCTGCAATTGAAGCTCTAAGTTGCGACCAGAAAATAGTTGAAGAAATGAGAAACATATACCAGTCGCGCAGGGATATAATGGCAGAAGGGCTTCAGAAGGCAGGTTTTGATATCACAAAACCTAAGGCAACATTTTATATGTGGATACCCTGCCCCAAGAATTTTACATCTGAAAAACTTACAACGCACATTCTTCAAAACTTAGGGATAGTCACAACTCCCGGAAACGGATTTGGGAAACATGGCGAAGGATATATAAGGGTATCGCTCACAACCCCGTCTGAAAAATTAAAGGAAGCAGTGGAAAGGCTTAAAAAAATTAATATTTAAATGGAAAATATCTTTATCTCAATTGGCTCAAATATTGATGAGCCTCTTGGAAAATGCAAAAAAGTAATTGAATTATTAAGAGAGCAGAAAGATATAAGTATTGAAAAATATTCTTCTTTCTATCACACAGAACCTTTTGGATATAAAGAACAAGGCTGGTTCGTTAATTTTGTTGCAAACATCATTACAACGCTTGACCCTTTTGCTCTTTTAAGAAAATGCAATGAACTTGAAAAATTTCTCGGACGGGAAAATAGCTCAGTTAGGTGGGGACCAAGAGCAATGGATATTGATATTTTATTTTATAATAACCTGATTCTTAACACAACGGAGTTGACAATACCCCATCCTCAGTTGCATTTGAGGAGGTTTGTGCTGGTGCCTTTGAATGAAATTGCTGGTAATTTTATCCATCCTGTATTAAAAAAGAATACAGGAGAACTTTTAATGGAAGTTGGAGATAAAAGTATAGTAAAATTACTCGAACCCTTGAACCCTCAGACCCTTGAACCCTTTTAAAAAATATTATGAACAAATCCAAGGTTACAGTACCAAAAATAAAAAAGATGAAAGAAGAAAGAGAAAAAATTGTAATGCTGACTGCCTATGATTTTCCCTTTTCAAAACTCCTTGATGAAGCAGGCATCGATATAATCCTTGTTGGAGATTCTTTGGGCAATGTAATCCTTGGATATGAAAATACCTTGCCGGTCACAATGGAGGAAATGCTCCATCACACAAAAGCAGTTGCAAGGGGAAGAAACAACGCCCTTCTTATCGCTGATATGCCGTTCATGTCCTATCAGCTTGGACCTGACCAGGCGCTTCTTAATGCCTCAAGGTTCATAAAAGAAGCAGGCGCAGAAGGAGTAAAACTTGAAGGCGGGGTTGCCCACAAAGAAACAATAGAAAAACTTGTGCAGTGCAATATTCCTGTTATGGGCCACATAGGGCTTATGCCCCAATCAATCCATAAGATTGGAGGCTATAAAGTTCAGGGAAAAACCAAAAAAGAGGCTGACGCCATTTTAAAAGATGCAAGGGTTGTTGAAAAGGCAGGGGCTTTTTCAATTGTCCTTGACGGAATTCCAATACCGCTTGCAAAAAAAATATCTTCTGAAGTTAAAATCCCAACAATCGGGATAGGCTCAGGTCCGTACTGTGATGGCCAAGTCCTTGTGATTCACGATATATTAGGATTTGATGACCAGTTCCACCCAAAATTTGTAAAGAAGTATGCAAATATAAAAAAGACAATTATTGATGCTGTAACAGAATTTAAGGAAGAAGTTAAAAAAGGAAAGTTCCCAACAGAAAATCACGGGTTCAAGTAATTAATAGCTATAAGCCATAAGCTTTAAGCTTATTTGCTAAAATTTTATTATGATTGTCATTGCGAGAAGCGAAGCCTGCCTACCGCAGGCAGGCGACGAAGCAATCTCACTATACAACTTACAGCTTATATCTTACCTCTTCTTCAGCCTCATTCATGCTTCCACGCCTGTAACCCTGCAAATCTACAGCCACATACTTATATCCAATCTCTTTAAACTTATTAATCACTTTATCTTTGATTCCGTTTTCAAAGAATTTCTTCAAATCCTTTTCCTCAACCTCGATTCTTGCAATGTCATCGTGATGTCTGACTCTCAATTGCCTGAATCCAAGTTCTTTAAGAAAATCTTCAGCCCTGTCAACCATCACAAGTTTCTCTCTTGTAATGGCTGTCCCGTATGGAAATCTTGATGAAAGGCAGGCAAACTCCGGTTTTTCCCATGTTGGAAGTCCTGATATTTTTGAAAGGAACCGAATCTCATCCTTTGTCATCCCTGCTTCAAAAAGAGGGCTTCTTATTCCAAGCTGGTCTGCTGCAAGCTTTCCGGGCCTGTGGTCGCTTGTAACATCATTAAAATTTGTTCCGTCAAGCACATATTTTATTTTGTACTGACTTGCAGTTTCTTTAAGTTTTGAGAAAAGTTCACGTTTGCAGTAATAGCATCTGTTTCGGGGATTATGCTGAAATTCAGGAATATCAACCTCTCCTGATTCTATGGAAATATGCTTTGCTCCGATAATCTTTGCCAGCTCTATTGCCTCATCAAGCTCACGCTTGGGGTAACTCTCTGATGTCGCAGTAACTGCAAGTACCCTTTCCCTTCCAAGTGTATCAACTGCGACCTTTAAAAGAAAAGTGCTGTCCACCCCTCCTGAAAAAGCAACAAGAACACTCTCAAGGCTTCTTAATATTTCTTTTAACTTTCCATTTTTCTCATAAGCTGTTTCCATATTTCCACCTTAATTGATTTATAATTTCAAGACAGTCTTTTGTCAAGAAAGAGAATCAACAAATATTTCTTTTCTCTTTTTATTATAAAATATTTTCAATATATATTGCTTATCAAATTATGGAGGTGAATTTATGGACATGGAAAAATTTTATGAAGCGTTTAAAATCGCAATGGAAGGAGAAGAAGAGGCTTACGAGCTTTATAAAGAGCTTGCTGAAAAAACAAAAGATACTGAGCTTAAAAAATTATTCGAAGCATTTGCAAATGATGAATCAAGACATCTGAGAGAACTCAAGGAAAGATAGAGAATTATAGGGGACGGTTCTCTTTATTTTAAATTTATTCATAAAAAGAAGTATTAATTTATTAAGAGTGTCTTTAAAATTCCCACAAGTAGCTGTTAACAACAGATTGAGAGTTAGTCAGAAACCATAATTAATTTAGTTTTGACAAGATGCAACTAATTGTATTAGATTATGAAAAATAAGGCTTATAACTTAATAGTTTGTCTGATTCATAAGAGAGGAATCGAAAATGCCAATGTCAAAGCAAAAAATAAAAAATCTTGAAAGTCTTTCAACTCTGACACCTAAAGAGAGAAAAGCTATTTCTGGGTTTGTAAAACTCATCAGACAAAAATTAGGTTCTACAGTTAAAGAAATTATTTTGTTTGGTTCAAAGGTAAGAAAAAACAGTGAATCTGATTCAGATATAGATATTTTGATAGTCCTTAATGCCTTATCATGGGAAATAAAGAAAACTATCTCAGAGTTAGCAGCGCAAGAAAATATGAAACACAATGTACTTATATCTACAATTAGATATAATGTCGAGGCGTGGGAAAATCCAGTAATAAAATCCTCACCCTTTGGAACCGCTGTTAGAAATGAAGGAATATGGCTTTAATTCCTGAAAATAAAGCACTTGCAAAACATAGATTTGAAAGAGCAGAAACAACCCTCAATGAAGCAGTTGATGAATTGTCTCGCAATAATTTCAGATTAGCAGTTAACAGGGCATATTATTCAGTTTTCTATGCAATGAGAGCATTTCTTGCAACAGTAAGCAAGGACTCATCAAAACACTCCTGAGTTATATCTCTTTTCAACCAACATTTTATAAAAACAGGTATTGTATCAGAGATTAGTTTCAAAGCTATTCAATCTCTTATGGATTTACGGCATGAAGGAGATTATCAGGATTTTGCTGAAGTAACAAAAGAAGAAGCTAATGGTTCTGTCGAGATATCTAAGAAGACAATCAAAGCGCTAAAGAAAATTTTGGGAAATCTTTTATCAGGTTAGTCAGATTAAACTTTTACCTTAATTTTGATTTTTTATTTTTAATTTTATTTCTCACCACTTAACCAGCACAGAGCCCCAGTTGAGTCCTCCACCAAAAGCGCTCATTAGAACATAATCGCCTGCTTTAATTCTGCCGTCTTTTACTGCAATGTCAAGGGCAAGCGGTATTGAAGCTGCAGAGGTGTTTCCGTGCCTGTCAATAGTTATTACAATTTTCTCTCTTGGAAAATTAAGCCTTTCAGCAACAGCCTCTATTATTCTTAAATTTGCCTGATGAGGAATAAAAACATCTATATCTTCAGTCTTCAGTTTGTTGTGCTCCATCGCATCAACAGAAGCCTTTACAAGCGCTTTTACAGCAACCTTATAGGTTTCCCTTCCGTTCATATGGACATAGTGCAGGTTCTTATCTATCATTTCCTTTGATATAGGATTTCTTGAACCTCCTCCGGGCATATTGATAAGTTCTCCCAGATTTCCGTCTGTATAGAGATGTGTTGAAAGTATCCCTTCATTCTTTTTTGTAGGCGCAACAACAACTGCCCCTGCCCCATCACCAAAAAGCACACAGGTATTCCTGTCCTTATAGTCTAAAATCTTGCTCATCACCTCAACACCTATTAAGAGAATCTTCTTGTATTTTTCACTCCTAATAAATCCGTCAGCAACTGAAAGACCGAAAACAAAGCCTGAACAAACCGCCGCTATATCAAAGGCTGCTGCATTCTTTGCACCGAGATTTGCCTGTACAAAGCATGCAGTCGGAGGGAAAAACATATCAGGGGTAATGGTCGCAACAATTATCAGGTCAAGTTCCTTTGGTTCAATTCCTGCATCCTTTAGCGCTTTTTTACCTGCCTGCGTTGCAAGGTCTGATGACGCCATATTTTTTTCTGCAATATGGCGGGATTTTATACCAGTTCTTTCAGTAATCCACTGGTCATTTGTATCAACCATCTTTTCAAAATCATGATTGGTTAAAACTTTTTCAGGAAGAAAAGAACCAGTCCCTATGATTTTTGTTCTTATCTGCGAATCCTTCACTCTTCTCACCTCATTGTTTTGTTTAATAATTCTGCTTTTTTATTATATGGTAATGGTTCTGTCAAGAATAAAACCTATTCTCTGTGTTTAATGTTGAAACATGAAAGAAACTCTGATAGGTTTTTAGAAAAAGTTATTAGACAAATGCCTAACAGGCTGAACGAAAATATAATTGAAGTGGTAAAAATCCCCCTTAACCCCCCTTTGTCAAAGGGGGGCTGGGGGGATTTAGCTGACTCAAGAGAATTTTAAGTTAGGATGTTAGCCTGACAAAAAGGTTATTCAAAAAACATATTTAATATGACAAAAAGAGTTAAAACAGGACTTGAACTTTTTTTTGAAAAAGATTTTAAAAAGTTCAAAGGGAAAAGAGTCGGTTTAATTGTAAATCAGGCATCAATCATCCACGACTACACCAACACTGTTGAACTTTTTTCTTCCAGTAAAGTTGTTAAACTCGCAGCTGTTTTTGGTCCACAACATGGAATCCACGGCAATACACAGGACAATATGATTACATGGCAGGGATTTACCCATTCCAAACTCAAAATACCTGTTTACAGCCTTTATGGAGAGACAAGAATCCCGACCAAGGAAATGCTTTCAGATCTGGATGTATTAATATTTGACCTTCAGGATGTTGGAACAAGGATTTACACCTTCATCTATACAATGGCTAATGCCATGAAAGCCTGCGTGGAGTACGGGAAAAAATTTGTTGTTCTCGACAGGCCAAATCCAATTAACGGGGTTTCAGTTGAGGGAGATATTCTTGAGGAAAAATTTTCATCCTTTGTCGGAATGTATCCAATCCCTGTACGCCACGGTATGACTGTTGGAGAACTTGCAAAATTTTTCAACAAAGAATTTAAAATAGGTGCTGACCTTGAAGTTATAAAAATGCGGGGATGGAAAAGGAATATGTGGTTTGATAATACAAGCCTTCCATGGATTCTCCCCTCTCCAAATATGCCTTTTATTGACACTGCATCGGCTTTTCCGGGTACAGTTTTTTTTGAAGGAACGAACATATCTGAAGGAAGGGGGACAACAAGGCCATTTGAAATAATTGGAGCGCCTTTCATTGACCCTGATAAATTGATTTCGGCGCTGGTAAAAGAAAAACTGCCGGGTGTCCTTTTTACGCCTTACTGCTTTGAACCAACATTTAACAAATGGAAGGGAGAAATCTGCGGAGGAATATATATCCACGTAACTGACAGGAATAAATTCAAACCTGTCATTACAGGGATTTCAATAATAAAGGCGATTTACAAACTCTATCCTGAATTATTTAAATGGAAAAAACCGCCCTATGAATACGAATATGAAAAACTCCCATTTGATGTAATAGCAGGAACAGATAAATTGAGAAAACAGATTATAAAAAATACTCCAATCAAAAAAATTGAAGCCTCATGGAGTAAAAGTCTTTCCCTGTATATGAAAACCAGGGAAAAATATCTTCTTTACTGAAAAGCATCAGGAAGAGAACACATAAAAACAGATTTTGGTTTGACAAACCAGAAATAGATTACTAAAATTTTTACAAACAAACTTCGCTCTTAAACAAGTTGAAAAGGAAAGGGATTTTTTTATTTAAATTTCAAAATACAAACACTCAGATCCTAAACCCCATCTCTTAAGGATAAATATGATGAAAGACTTTAAGAATATTAAAACCATTAAAGACCTCAAAAAGGTTAATTACCAGATTCTTCCAATAAATACAGAGATGAGAAAGAACATAATAGATAAGCTCAAAAAGAAAGAACCGATATTTCAGGGAATAATAGGCTATGAAACCTCTGTTATCCCTCAGATAGAAAATGCCATTCTCTCAGGGCATAATATGATATTTCTCGGAGAGAGAGGGCAGGCAAAAACCCGCATAATAAGGAACCTTCTTAACCTCCTTGACCCTTTTGTCCCTGCAATCTCAGGATGTGAAATAAGCGATAATCCCTACAATCCAATCTGTAAATCCTGCAATGAAAAAATCAAGAAATCAGGAGATGAGGTTGAAATTACCTGGATTCCAAGAAACATACGGTATGGTGAGAAACTGGCAACACCTGACGTGTCAATTGCAGACCTAATCGGTGAAGTTGACCCTATAAGGGTTGCAGAGGGAAGATACCTCTCAGATGAGCTTACAATCCATTTTGGACTGATTCCAAGAACAAACAGGGGAATCTTTTCAATAAATGAACTTCCGGATTTACCTGAGAAGGTTCAGGTCGGGCTTTTTAATATAATGGAAGAGAGAGATGTGCAGATTAAGGGCTACAAGGTACAGCTTCCTCTTGACATGTGTATTGTTGCAAGCGCAAACCCTGAGGATTATACAAGCAGGGGAAGAATCATAACACCCCTTAAAGACAGGTTTGAGTCTCAGATAAGAACACATTATCCTAAAGACAGAAAAACTGAGATTTCAATAATGGAACAGGAACGCATCAATTTCAGCAATGATGATTTTAAACTTTATGTTCCCCATTTTATCAAAGAAATCATCGCTGAAATTACATTGGCTGCAAGGGAAAGCCACGACATAAATCAGAAATCAGGCGTCAGCGTGAGAATGTCAATCGCTAATCTTGAAAGCATTATAAGCAATGCTGAAAAAAGAGCCATCATCCTTAAGGAAAATGAAATTGTTCCGCGAATGAGCGATATGCATTCAATCCTTCCGTCAACATCAGGCAAAATTGAGATTGAGTATCTTGGTGAGGATAAAAAGGAAGATGATGTGATAAAGGGTATAATGCAGAAGTCTGTAAAAAAAGTCTTTGACCAGTATTTTTCACCAAACCAGCTCCAGAAAGTCGTGGATAGCTTCAAGGGTGGATGGGTTGTGGAGGTTTCTGACCAGATGCCCTCAACAGAATATCTTGAAGGACTGGCAAAAATAGAAGGCTTGAAAGAAGGTGTGGAAAAGCTTGGAAATTCAAAAAGCACACCGGCAATAGCCTCTGCAGTCGAATTTATCTTTGAAGGGCTTCATCTCTATAATAAATTAAACAAGGCAGAAGTTAACGGAAAGATAGTTTACAGATGAAAATATATCATTATTCGGAATGGGACGGTACTGAGTCTAAATTAAAACTTGAGGAAGAAAAACTCTTTGATGAGTTCTCAGAATATCTTCTTCAGGAAGGAAACATGTATGCAGCCCTTCAGTGGCTTATGATGCAGTATCTCTCTTCAAACCCGAATATGAATTTAATGACCCTTGACCAATACCTTGATTACCTTGAAAGTCTCAAGGAGGAATACTTTAAAACATTTAACCTTGACTACGCCTTTGATGATATAAAGAAAAAACTTAAAGAAATTATTAACAAAGAAGTCTCAACGCTTGATAAAAAGTTCAGTGACAACAAGAAAGAAATAGCAGAAAGGAAATTCCTCCTTGATAACCTCCCCAAAAAACTGAGCAAGGCAATTGAATCCCTCAGGTTTTACGACTTTCAGGATAAAAATGCAAAAAAGGAGTTTGAAAAACTTTTAAGAGACCTTGAAAAGGTTAGACAGCTTGAAGAATTTTTTGACAAGTACAACAAAAAATTCCACGGAGAAACACCCCTCCAGTTTCAGGATGCTGTGGAAATGATGGAGGAGTTTAAAAGGTTAGATAACCTTATTAAGGATTTCAAAGAGGGTAACTTCATTACCATAAACCTTGAGGACCTCAAGTTCTTTCTCAATGAAGAGATTTTCCAGTTCTTTGAACATCTGCAGGGAGTAATTGACAAGCTCAAGAATTCCGGTTTCATAGAAGTTAGCGGCAACAAAATGAGTCTCACTCCAAAGGGGATTAAAAGAATCGGTCAGAATGCACTCCAGAGCATTTACTCATCAATGAAAAAGGATTGCTTCGGAACCCACGAGACCAGATTCGGGGGTGCTGGAAACATCAGATTAGACCAGTCAAAAAAATACCAGTTTGGAGACCCTTTTAACATTGACCTCTCCCAAACCTTAATGAATTCCATCAAGAGAGAATACAAAGGTACTCCTTTAAGGATTAAGTCAGAAGACTTTGAAATATTTGATATTGATTTCTCGTCCCAGTCAACAACAGTAATGCTCATAGACATGAGCCTCTCAATGGCTTGGGGCAACAGGTTCACAGGGGCAAAAAAAGTTGCCATAGCCTTAGACCATCTTATCAGGACAAAATTCCCAAGAGATAATTTCTACATCGTAGGCTTTTCATCAAGGGCAAGAAGAATTAATACAGTAGAGCTTCCTCAGTTAATTCCAATGGACGGAACAAGGGATATGGGAAATGCCTTCACAAACCTTCAGGATGGATTGCGGCTTGCTGAAAGGCTGATTTCAAGGCACAGGACCAAAAACAAACAGATAATAGCAATTACTGACGGACAGCCCACAGCATATTACTATAAAGGAGTCCTTCAGTTTGAATGGCCAATGGGATTTGGTGGCATAAGCCCGAGAGCCTCCAAGGAAACTTTAAAGGAAGTTTACAGATGCACAAGGCAGGGTATAACAATCAACACCTTCATGTTGGACTCAAACCCTACCCTGCGCTCATTTGTTAATGAAATAACCAAAATCAATAAAGGACGCGCCTTCTTTGTCCATCCCTTTGACCTTGGTAAATATATCCTCGTTGATTACGTTGAGAAAAAGAGGAAAAGGGTTTCATAAACAGAGACAATTCTCGGCTCAGGTTAAAAAATCATCTTCATCAATATCCTCATCTACATCCTCTTCATCAAACTCCTCATCCTCAAGTTCTTCTACATCTTCGCTGTTGCAAAAAGGACATGCAACTATCTCATCAGCATTCTCAAGAAAAAATTCTTTAGAGCAATCGAGGCAGTAATAATTCATAATAAGACCTCCTCAAAATAAATATTAAATATATTATTAATTTTTAACTATGAATATTATGAAGCAGATTTATTTTGTCAAATAAAATTTTAGGGGTTTTTGAAAAATAATTTTTACAGACACTTTTTGGCAAGAGACCCTTAACAGTAAAGTTCTAACGAACTTTCTTAGGGATATGAATCGCACCTCCTAAATTATCAAGGGCAGCCTCCATAACAGCCTCTGACAGTGTTGGATGGGCGTGGATAGTTGAAGCAAGTTCCTTTACTGTCATCTTTTTCTTTATTGCAAGCACTCCTTCAGCAATCATATCAGTGGCGCAAACTCCGACAATCTGAATTCCCAGTATTTTCTCATTCCTGTCATCTGAAATTACCTTTACAAAGCCTTCTCTTTCTCCAATTGTCGCAGCCTTTCCGCTTGCGGTAAAAGAGAACTTTCCTGTTTTTATCTGTACTCCCTTGTCTCTTGCCTCTTTCTCTGTAATTCCAACTGCTGCTATTTCAGGGCTCGTGTAGATACATCTTGGGACAAAGCCGTAATTCATCTCAGCAGATTTCCCCATCGCATTCTCGCTTGCTATAATCCCCTCCTCCATAGCAACATGTGCAAGCATTATTTTCCCGAGAACATCGCCAATTGCATAGATATTTTCAACACTTGTTTCCATTCTGGCGTTGACTATCACCTTTCCTTTTTCTGTCTTTACACCTATTTTCTCCAGATCAAGCCCCGACGTATATGGCACCCTTCCGACTGCAACCAGCACCTTTTCTGATGATATCTTCTGCTCCTCTCCGCCCTTAACAGAAAAAACCGAATCGCACCCCTGAGGAGTTTCTTCAATCCGCAAAAGCCCCGCATTAGTAAAAAACTTTACTCCGCCTCTTTTCAGGGAACTCTCAAGAGCCGTTGCAACATCAGCATCTTCTGTCGGAATTATCTGAGGCATAAGTTCTATTACTGTAACTGATGTCCCAAGCTTTGAAAAAATAGTTGCAAACTCTACTCCTATTACTCCACCGCCAACAATTACAAGGCTTTTTGGAATTTCAGTAAGTTCCAAAGCCGCATCACTGTCAATAACCCCATTGCTGTCAATGCCCGGCAATGGAATGGTTGAAGACGAAGAACCGGTTGCAATAATTATTTTTTTTGCCTCAATAACTATCTTGCCTTCAGGCTTTAAGACTTCAATCTGTGTGTTTGACAAAAACTTTCCTCTTCCCTTTACGACTTCAACAGAGTTGCTTTTAAGAAGCCCTGAAACACCTGTTACAAGGGTTTTTACCACAGTATCCTTTTTTGCCATCAATCTTGGAAAATCAATTTTCATCCCTTCAAAATCAACACCATAATTTTTTGCCTTCTTTGCAAGGTCTGCAAATTCCACTCCCTTTAAAAGAGCTTTGGTTGGAATGCAACCCCTGTTAAGACATGTGCCGCCTATCTCATCCTCTTCAATCAGGCAAACCTTTGCCCCAAGCTGTGCCGCCCTGATTGCAGAAACATATCCACCGGGTCCGCCGCCTATGACAGCAATATCACAACTCTTATCAGCCATTCAGACTCTCCTATATAAATTAAATAATTATTTTCCTTCTTATCCCTTTCAAATTCTTTTGTCAATCTGCGGGAATCTTCATGAGCTAATAGCTCACAAAGGAATATGAAAATATAATCCCCCCATCCCCCCCTTTTTTACTTGCCTACCGTCAGGCAGGGAAAAGGGGGTTAGGGGGGAAATTTGAAAAATTACTTTCGGGTCAATGATATAAAAACCTATCCAATCCAATATTCATCGTGGCCACAAATCTATCTTAGAGCTCTCTTTGTGAATTTCAACTGGGTGAATATGTGGAAGATACTACACATTAAACTTAAAATTTATTATATCCCCATCACTGACAACATAATTCCTGCTCTCAAGCCTGAAGGTGCCTTTGCTTCTGGCATTTGATATTGAACCGGCTTCCATAAAATCCTCATATGAAATTACTTCAGCCTTTATAAATCCACGCTCTATATCCGAGTGTATCACACCGCCTGCATTGCAGGCATTAGACCCTTTCTTTATTGTCCACGCCCTAACTTCATCCTCGCCAACAGTAAGAAAAGAAATAAGCCCAAGAATGTCATAACAGGCATTAATCAGTTTGCTCATTGCAGATTCTTTGATTCCAAGCTCGTCCATAAACATTTGTGACTCCTCAACCGGAAGCTGGCTAATCTCCATCTCTGTCTTTGCGCATACAGCAACAGTCCTGTCCATTTCTCCTGAAAAATTCTTTCTTATATGAGCTGACAATTTTTCAGTCTCATCAGAATTAATATGATTTTCGTGGATATTCAGAACAACCACCATTGGCTTTAATGTCAGGAACTGGTATCCGCGGATTAACTTTTCATCCTCAGGCTTTACATTAATATTTCTCATCGGGGTTTCTTTTTCAAGAATCTCTTTAAAACCGCTCAACAATTGTTTTTCAATCTCCCTTTTCTGCCTTTCTATTCCTTTTTTAAGGTCAGCCTCTATCCTTTCAAGCCGTTTTTCAATTATTGAGAGGTCGCTTAAAATAAATTCCAGTTCAAGGTCCTTGGCGTCTCTTAACGGGTCAATAGAACCAGCAGGATTCTGCACAGAAGCATCCTCAAATACCCTGACAACATGAACAAGCGCATCAACCTCCCTTGCCCTTGCAAGGAATTCTGTTATTTTTGTCCCTTCTGAAAGGCTTCCCTTTTGAAGTCCGGGCATATCAATATATTTCACAGAGGCGTAGGTTGTCTTCTGCGGTTTGAAAACCTCGCATAACCTGTCAATCCTCTTATCAGGCACAAAGGCAACACCAACATTGGGCTCAGCCATTGTCTGGGCATAAGAGGCAACCTCTGCATCCCCTCGTGTTATGGCATTAAACAGAGCAGTCTTCCCACAATTTGGAAGTCCCACAATTCCAATTATCACAAAATTCTCCTTTTTGAAAATGCTCTGCTTTGTATAGATATTTCAACTTTTGTCAATCTTAAAAGAAAATAGAATTTTCTTGATATAAGAATAATAGTCTACTATTATAATTTCATATAGCTAACATAAAAATCTAAACAATCAAATCTTTTAACAATTAAAATATTTATGCCTGTCATAAAAGCGAAATATTATGGGTTTTGCGAAGGGGTTAAGCTGGCAATAGAGAAAACCAATGAAGCCCTTCGCGGAAACAAAAAGAAAATATTTGTAATAGGTCCCCTGATTCACAACCCTCAGGTCATAGAAAAACTCAGCAAGCAGGGTTTGATAACTGTTGAGGACATAAACAAGATTGACAAAGACGGAATCCTGATTGTCCGCTCCCATGGTCTTCCTGAGCCAAAAATAAAAAAAGCAATTGAAATGGGAATACAGATTATTGATTCTACATGTTACAAAGTAAAAAACCTCCACAAACTTTCCAAGCAACTTGTCAAAGATGGCTATCAGCTCGTATTAATCGGAGACCATGACCACGCAGAGGTTAAGGCAATAAAGGAAAGCATAAATGATAATGTTGTTGTCATTTCATCACCTGATGAAGTTGATAAAACAAAGTTTAAAAGGAAAGTAGGGATTGTTGTCCAGACAACTCAGAGTGAAAATAATTTTTATAAAATCGTAAACAGGGTTTTAAAGCAGGTTGAAGAACTGAGAGTCTTCAACACCATCTGCAAGGCAAGCATTTTACGCCAGAATGCCGCTTATGAACTCAGCAAGAATGTTGAGCTGATGATTGTGATTGGCGGAAAGGAAAGCGCCAACACAAAAAGGCTTGCTGGAATCTGCAAAGAGAATACCCAAACCCACCACATAGAAACAAAGGAAGAATTAAAAGATTCATGGTTCAAAGGAAAGAAAAATATTGGAATCACAGCAGGAGCCTCAACTCCTGACTGGATAATTGAGGAAGTTCAGAAAAGGGTTGAAGAGATTATGGCGCGTCGCCTGCTGTTTCATTCTTCTCAAAGTAAATTCCCTCATAGTTAATGTTTTCGTCACGGAGAATTTTTATAACTTTTTCTTCATCTTCCATGGAAAACCGTATAGCAATACCGCACCCCGGATTGACTTTTGGTGGTTTGGAAATAAGGGTGTGGGGAATCTTATTAGCCTTCAAGACTTTCTCGACCTTCATTGTCTGGTATGTTGTATGGAGTACTAAGATAAGCTTTTCTGGCATAAAATGATATTTTTAAAAATTTAAATTTCGGTCTATTAACTCAGAAATACGGGGTTAGAAAACCCCGTCTATAAGATAGGCGGGACATTCTTGTCCCGCTAATATTTTGTATAACCAGACACAAGAAAATACCTTTTAAACATATTGCAGTATTAATTATATTTTTCAAGTTGTTTTTAGTTCAATATTCTGATAAAAACTATTTTGAGGACTATTTATGAGAACTACATATGCGTGAAGTTGTAACAATGTGGAAATATACAAAAATGGTTGTCTTGACAGCTCTGACCGCAGGAGTCTTTGCGGCAATTTTGATTCCTCTGAAAGGAATCCCTATAATTCCCGGCTCAACAGAGCTCAGGCCTGCTGCTGTGATTCCTGTTGTCTTCGGGATTCTCTTTGGACCTGCAGGCGCCTGGGGTTCAGCATTTGGAAATCTGATTGGTGATTTTTTCGGAACACTCGGCATTGGAAGTATCTTTGGGTTTGTGGGGAACTTTTTCTTCAGCCTTGTTGCCTACAAAGTATATAAGCCCTCAATTGACAACATTACAAACAACTCTAAAAACAAAAGACTCAAACCAAAAGAGTTCATTAAATTTGCATCTGTAGGCTTTTTAGCAAGCTGTGTCTGTGCTGAAATAATCGCATGGGGCCTTGAAGTTGTAGGGCTTCTTCCCTTTTCCTGGCTTGGCTCAATAATATTTGTAAACAATTTCGTAATGAATGTCCTTATAGGTCCTTTTATTCTTGTTCTTCTTTATCCAAGGGTAATGAAATGGGACCTCCTCTGGACAGATATAATGGAAAAGAATGACCTGCCATCATCTCCAATCCCTTTTCTTGGAAAGCTTTTGATATGGGTTGGCGGCGTTGGCGGGCTGGTTGCAGGTATTTCAATTTCTACAGGTGTTTATGGCTCCTCTCTTTTTTCTACAACTGCAGGAACTGTTGGAAGCATGGTAGTGCTTGCAGTCACTCCCTGTCTTCTGGTCCTCTTGATTGGGTGTTTCCTGGCTTGATGCAGAACATCATCTCTCTTCAGAACATATCCTTCAAATATAAAAATAGTGATAAAAAAGCTCTTGATAACATCAGCCTTGATGTAGAAAAAGGAAAACTATATGTCATCATGGGTCCAAGCCGCGCCGGCAAATCAACTCTGTGCCTTGCTCTGAACGGACTTGTCCCAAAATTGATAAAAGGTGAATTTCAGGGCAATGTTCTGTTGTCAGGTAAAAATGTCAGTGAACATCAGGTCAATGAACTTACCCCTGTAATTGGGCAGGTATTTCAGGATTTTGAATCCCAGCTTTTTTCAACAAATGTAGAACTTGAAGTCGCTTTTGGTCCTGAAAATTTAGGTTTCAGCAGGGAAGATATAAGAAGACGGATTGATAATTCCCTGAACCTCGTTGGACTTTCAGCCTTTAACCACCGCCAGCCCTCCACTCTTTCCGGAGGTGAGAAACAGCGCCTTGCAATTGCTTCAGTGCTCTCGATTGAGCCTGAAGTACTATGTCTTGACGAACCAACAACAGACCTTGACCCTGAAGGAAAAGAGAATGTTTTTAAAATCTGCCGCGACCTCAAAAAAGACAGCAACAGGACAATGATAATTGTTGAACACGAAACAGAAGAAGTGCTTTATGCTGATTTCATAATACTGATGAATAACGGAAAGATATTAGCTCATAATTCCCCTGAAAATATTTTCAAGAATATTCCCTTTTTGAAAAACATAGGTATCATGCCTCCTCAGCTTGTGGAATTGTTTCAGGAACTTGGGATAGACGAGTTTCCAATAAATAAAAATCATGCCATCGAATCAATAAAGAAAAGGAATTTTAAACTTTCTGAAACAAAATACAAAGAGCTTATTGAGAAGGATAAAAAACAATCCGCTTCCTACGGTGATGTAGTTATAAAAACCGACTCACTGCACCATAAATATCTCAATGATGAGGAAGTGCTCAGAGGAATAAACCTTTCCATAAGAGCCGGTGAGTTTGTAAGCATAATTGGCCACAACGGCGGGGGGAAAACAACCCTTGCAAAACATTTTAACGGCTTGCTTCTCCCATCAAAAGGTGACATCTGTATAAAAGGCAAAAGCACAAAAGGTGCAAGTTTAAAGGAACTGAGCCAGCTTGTCGGATTTGTTTTTCAAAATCCTGACCACCAGATATTTGCTCAAACTGTTTATGAAGAAGTTTCCTTTACCCCAAAGCTTCTTGGTTTAACTGAGAGTGAAATTGATAAAAGGGTTAAAGACTCTCTTGAATCCGTAGGCCTCTCAAAGTTTGTCAGCGAAGACCCCTTCTCTCTTACAAAGGGAGACAGACAGAAGCTTGCAGTAGCATCAGTTCTTTCATCAAAACCTGAAATAATTATCCTTGATGAACCAACTACCGGCCTTGACTACAAAGAGCTATTAAGCATGATGAATCTTTTGAAAGGCCTGAACTCAATAGGGCACACAATCATAATAATAACCCATTCAATACATATTGTTGCCTCATATTCCCACAGGGTTATTGTAATGGACAGAGGAAAAATACTTCTTGATGGAACAACAAGGGAGGTTTTTCAAAAAGAAGATGAGCTTGCAAAAGCGCACATAAAACTTCCCAGCCTTACTTCGCTTGGAAACAGTCTTGGCTACACACTGCTCTCGATTGATGAATTTAAAGATATAATGGTGAAGCAATGAACCTCTATCTCTATCTGGACAGAAAATCTTTAATTCACAGCCTTGACCCCAGAACAAAGATTTTTCTACTTCTTGTAACATTTGTAATAGGATTGCTCTATCAGCACCCATTATATTCCTTTTCAGTTCTCCTTTTAGTCCTTCTTCACGGAATCATCTCAAAAACACTTCTTAATCTCAGAACAGTCTGGAAATTAATCTTAATTATCAGCCTCCTGACTATCCCCATCTGGTCATTTACAGCAAAAGGGAAAACCAATCTCTTCTGGAAAGTTTCTTCTGAATCCCTTCTCTACGGAATCTCATCAGCAATCGAAATATCGCTCATGATAATTGCGGGGATAATTTTTCTTTTAACAACTAAAAATGAAGATATAGCCCTTGGGCTAATTAAAATAGGAATCCCATATAGGATGAGTTTTGCCTTCTCGACTGCGCTCCGTCTTGTCCCTATGCTTGCAGGCACAGGCGCTACAGTAATACAGGCACAGCGTTCAAGAGGACTGGATCTTGATGAAGGAAATATTTTTGAAAGAATTAAAAAATATATCCCCCTGCTTGTTCCGATATTTCTTTCAACAATCAGAAACACAAACCTGCTTGCACAGGCGCTTGAATCAAAGGGATTTGGATACAAAGGAAAAAGAACTTTTTATATGATGACGGAGTTCAGGACTGCAGATTATCTTATATCTGTTTTTTTAATTTTGGTTCTGGTTGCAGCTATTTATCTGAAGGTCAAGGGATACGGAAAGATTGACGGTTTGAAATTGTGACTTTTTCTTTTGCATTTAAATTATTTGGATTGAGTTTATGCGCCATTAAAAATGACTCCAAAGCCCTGTCTCTATACTCTATTCTTTTTTCTGATACCCCCTTCCCCCTTTTACAGCAATCTCTTCCTGTAACATCAGCGCCTCATAGGCAACACCTGCAAAATACCAGGCATCCGAAGACTTCGGATTCATGGAAATAGCTTTTTTATATATCTTTAATGCGTCTTCATACCTTCCCTCTTTCATGAAAATATTTCCGAGATTATTATGGGCAGAAGCTATTTTTGAATTTTTCCTAATCACGTCGCTCCATAGGGAATAACTATCCCTCCAGACAAGATTCCTTTCCATTGTTAGGATTGATAGGAATAAAGCAATTAAAATGCAGGAACAGGTCTTTACAGGTTGACTGAGAATCTCATTGCGAGGAGCAAAGCGACGAAGAAAACCCCTGATAAAACATCCTTCCTTGCAGATAGCCACGCAACCGACTCAATATGAACAGGATGGGCAGAAAAACAGATTGAGGCGATAAGGGCAGCAACTGAATCCTTGAAGAGAAAATTAATTATCAGATACACAAGAATTACGTTTCCCGCATAAAGAACCATATTTGCCAGACGATAGCCAAATGGATTCAGTTTCCATATTCTGTAATCTATCGCATAGGAAATTTCTTTAAAAGGAAGATAATCCGCTCCGGTTGGTGAAGTGAATATATCAAAAATATTCTTAGCGCTCAGGCTCTTTATTCTGGCATTATTTATTATTAATTCCTGGTCATCCCAGTTTGTGAAATCATTCTGTAAGGAATTTGCATAAATGAGAAAGGTAACAGCTGTAAGCAGGATTATATGAAGCATTTTATTTTGCAAAACAGTCATTTCAAAACACCTGTTTAGAAAAAATCAGATTCCTTAAAACATATTTTATATATCTTACATATATAAACAACTCAAATTTGAGCTATACTCAAAAAGAGTGTAAAAAGTAAATAGAGGTGGTGTATCCTTTCATAAACAAAAACAAGACAGGA
>Ga0155958_109_pt2 | contig 97681 bp, 78 predicted proteins | sample RifCSPlowO2_02_FD_107612 | JGI IMG/M metagenome (GOLD analysis project Ga0155958, IMG submission 107612) | Candidatus Schekmanbacteria bacterium RIFCSPLOWO2_02_FULL_38_14
AAAATCTTTCTGAATCTTTTTTACTGCTTCTGCATTTGAAGAGGCAGAGCAAGGCTCTGCAGCTACATAAAGTAGATTCTTCCTGTGATGGCTTTATTATCTTCGTATCAGGATAGGTTTTTTGTCAAACAAATATTTGAGAAACAATGCTAAACAGTATATTTTGAGAAAAAAAGAAAATTAAAACATGAGTTGTGACACAGTAGGTGATAATTCTACCCCATCATCTCAAGGGCGCTGATTGGAATCCGCTCAACAGCGCTTACCTTATAGAATTTTCCACGCCCTATCCATGAAATCTTCTTTGCAAATGTTATTCCCTGCTGGTCTCCTCCGGTTATGAGCAGGACAGAAATCCTGATGTCCCTGCGGGCAACCTTTTCCGCCTCAGAGATTGAAAACCTGAACGCCATCTCTTCCTTCATTGACATCCTTGCCTTTGATGAATCAGCCATATCCCTTGAAAGGGCGTTCGGCTGTCCGTCAGTAATGAGAATGATATGCTTCTGTTCAGGTCCCTTTTCAGCCATAAGAAGTTTTTTTGCGCACTCTATCCCCTTCCCGATATTTGTGTACTGGTCAGCCCTCAAAGTAACGACTGAATCCATAATTTCCTCTATTCCCCTGCCAAGGGGCGAGACCACTTCCGCTTCGTTGCTGAATGCAACAACACCTACCCTGTATTCCTTTTCAACTGCTGCCCTTGAAAGCGCGGCAACTGCTATCTTTGCAAAGCGGAGTTTTGAAAACTGCCTCATAGAAGCGCTTACATCAAGGCACAGCGCAATATCCTGACGCTGGGTCGGTCTCTTTTCAAATGCCCTGAGTTGTCTCCTTGTGACTTCCTCAAGCGGCTTTTTCTCTTTAACAATTTCTTTCAGTGTATGGATTATAGAAATATCCTGAAATCTGTCCCCTGCCCTGTACTTTCTTATATCAACAATATTGCTTGAAAATCTGTCCTTCTTAAAAGCATCCCTGATAAGGCTGCTGGCATCTTTGCTTGAAATCAGCTCATCAAGAAGCCATGTCAGGGCTTTGCCTGTCAGGGAATAGCTTAATTTCCCGTCGTCGCGCACTTTCAGAAGCCCTTTCTTTTGAAGATTATAAACCATTACATGGAGCTTTGCATAATCGAGCTTCTCTGAATCAATTTTTAACCCGCGGTTTTCGCTTATTGCATAGTGAACATAGGCATCTTCAAGAGAGCATTCATCGTTTTTATATTTGTGCTGTATATCCATAAACTCTGCCACAAGCTCTGATATTTTCTTCCTTGGCAATTCAGTCTTTTCGCCCTCTTCAAGCGCCGCAGGAAGGTTTTCAATATCACTCATCTCTTTTCTGAATTCCTCTTCGCTTATCTCACCTTTATTGAAGCGCTCCTCAGCTTCATCGCTCAGCTCCTTTATGCCCTTTTTTGTAAATCTCATCTCTTTTGGAATTGCATTGCTCAGATGCCCCTTCTTTGCAAGCTCATTACAAAGGTTTTTCAGCGCTTCAGCAACATCCTCCTTTTCTGTCCTCAAATTATTCATAATATCCTTGAGTGCCTTGTCCTTGTAAGCCTCAAGAGCAAAGGAGTGGTCCATTTTAACTACTCCCTTCTCCCCGTCCTTCTGCTCAAGGGATTTATCTTTCAGTTTTTTAAGAGCAGTTCTTGAATCATCCTTGGAAAGGCTGAAGGTTTTCCCGCAAAGCAGCTCAGCATCTTCACGCTTCAGCCCAATCCCGTAAACTACCTCCTTTACAATTTCTCTTATTAAGTCCACAGCCTTTAGCGGAGCCCCCGGTTTGAGGTTTAATCTGTGGGGCAGTGATGCCATTGCTCCTTTTTCTATTATCTCCTTTGTCCACGCCCCTTTTATCTCAACAAGAGCTCTTGATATCTCCTTAAAGGCAATGCCTCCCCTGACACTCACCCCTCTTGATACATTTTTATCATCCCTTGTCCTTTGTACAATCTCATAAATAGTTCTGTCTATCTCCTCTTCCTTTAAAATTTCCTTTGATGTTTTTTCAGACCATTTTTCAAGTTCTCTTGAGAAAAGCCTCTGTGCAGCTGTCATTGATGGTCCTTTTTTCTGCGCATGTTCAAAAGAAAAAAGCAGTGGCTCGCGCAATACCCTGAACCCGTATATATCAGATTCTCTCTTGGGAGGAGTATATATCTCCTGCCTCATCTCATCCTTTTTGATAAGGAGTTCTGTCATCTCTTTAAAATCAGAATAAAACCTTAAATCCGAAACAACCAGAATCCTCTCTTTTTTTGCCAGGCAGAGCAGGTCAAAAAGCCTGCTTGCGCAATAACAGGCTTCATCAATATTCTCCTGCTTTTTTTCTCCAAACAGATATAATCCCTCTTCAAGCCTTACAGATAGTCTTTCAGAAATTTTCCTTGCCTCTTCATAATCACATATATCCTTTATCTCTTCATCAAATGTCTCAAATATGCTGTCTGAAAATTCCTTCCACTCCTTTCCCTTAAAAACCCCTGACACAGGGTATCTTTCTCCTATTTCAGGCCTTCTTCTTGGAATCCCTATTGGAATTACAGGAATCCTCTCTTTCCAGGCAAAAAAGCCTATGGTTTCTCCGGCGCCCCCGGAATAAAGCGCATCATAGATACCTGACTCATTCCCGTCCTTGTAAATGGTATTGAAGTTCATAGGAAGCCCGACAAGATTGTTCAGGCTGAAGGTATGAAGAAGAGATGCGCCAAATCCCTGAAGAGGAGACAGGGTTATTGCAATAATATCAGGGTTTAAAAATTTTAAAATTTTTTCTAAAAATGAATGGATATTCCTGCCAAAAAAAGGAAGTCCGAGAAAGAAAATCTCAATCCCGCTCTCCTTACTCCTCTCCCCTTTGCGGAGAGGAAGGAGTGAGGGAAAATTTGCAGGAGATATCCCTTTTACAAATCCTTCAACAAGCCTCTTAAGCCTTGCATCGAGGTTTAAGCTCAGCTCCTCAACAGAGGCTAAGAGAATTTTTTCTTTTGTTTTCTTTGAAAGGTTTGATGAGAAGGGGTCATTATAAACCTTTGGGATAAGGCTTTCTGCTGATGAAGGGTATTCTCCTCCTATTATTACCTTTCTTATATCGTTTAAACCTATTTTCATTCTTCATTAGATGAGGAGGTAATTATTTTTGCTATGAAAGATTCAGGTTCATCATAGTAACTGCTTTCACCTGAAAGATTTATCCTCCCGAGTAAAACTCTTTTTGCAGCGACCTCAACATCTTCACCCATCACTTCCTTGCGTCCCTTAAGCATGGCATTTGCCTGAGACTGTTCATAAATTGAAAGCGTTGTCCTTACGCTTGGCAGGCGGTCCAAATCCTCCTCCATTCTTGATTTGCGGGAGATATTGGCAATCCTGAATATCATCCTGTCAGGAACCTTTACTTCATCAATCTGCGACCCGTATTTTTTTATAATCTCTATTTCCTGTTCCATTGTAGGATAATCCACCCTGACCCGTTCAAACCTGTCAGTCAGGGTCTCTGAGATTCTCTCCACTCCTGCGTATTCCTCCGGGTTTTCTGTAGCAATCACGAGCGTATCAACATTTACCTCAATATCAAATCCCCCTATTGTGGTTACTCCCTCCTCAAGAACCTGAAGCAGCGTATTCTGCGTCCTCTGCGGAACCCGGTTTAACTCATCAACAAACAATATTTTTCTGTTGGCTTTTTGAATCTTGCCCGGAGTAAACGACCTTGAATCATGAATCCCGTATTTCAATGCATTTACCGGGTCAATATCTCCTATAAGGTCTTCAGGCATCAGCTCAGAAGACCCCTGAACACGGACAAACCTCTCCCTTCCCTGAACAGTGATTCCCTTTATCTGTTTCTCTTTTTTTTTCTTCTCGCAATCAGGACAGTCCGGAAAAGAAGGGTCACATACAAAGCGGCAACCCTCCACAACCTTCATTGGGGGAAGAAGCCTGGCAATTATTTTTGCTGCTGTTGTCTTGCCAATGCCGGGAGGACCTTCAAGAAGAAGATGCCGTCCTGCAACAAGAACAGCAAGGACTGACTCCCTGACTTCATGGGAACAGAAGAATTCGTCAAGAGGGTCTTTCTCGCTTCTTATCTTTTCAAGGATTGAATCCTTTAATTCCTGCCTTACACTCATCTTGTTCTTTAAACCCTTCTATCATTTATTATTCAAAGCAACCAAGCTGGCAGCTGCCTATTTTTATATTTATTATATTTAAAATATATCCAACCTTCTTAATAGATAACCCCTCTTCCTGAGCTATCTTAAAAGCTTGGGCACAACCAATCTTTCCGTTTACGGATAACTTCGTTATCTTGTCCCTTAATTTTTCTGCCTTTGCAATTAATTCAGGTTCATCTGACATTTTCCATTGAGCCCTGGACATAAATTCATCCTCCAAAAGAATTAAATTCTAAATCCTAAATCCTAAACAATATATTTTAGCTTTAAGTTGTAAGCTTTTTAAAATTTTCAATTCTAATTTTATGCTTCGATATTCTTTTGCTTTATAGCTTAGAGCTTATGGCTTATAGCTGTTTACACCTTTACATCAATCTTTGCTTTTCCCTTCAGCTCATTTATCAGTTTTCCCAGCAAGCTGTTCTGTTTCCCTATTGTCATTTCTTTCTTGATAATCTCTTTCACCTGCTCAAATTTAACATCCTGCGCAGCCCGTTTATCAGTAACCTTGATAATGTGATAGCCAAACTGTGTTTTCACAATATTGCTTGTTTTGCCAACAGGGGTTGAAAAGGCAGCCTTTTCAAATTCCGGAACCATTGATCCTTTTGGGAAAAAATTGAGGTCTCCTTTGTTAAGCTTTGCTGATGGGTCAATTGAGCGCTCAGCAGCCAGCTTTCCAAAATCTGCGCCGCTCTTTAATCCCTTTAAAATTTTCATTGCCTCATCCTCTGTTTTCACGAGTATGTGGCTTGCCCTTACCATTTCAGGACGCTGGAATTTCCCGCTGTTTTTGTTAAAATAGTCCTCTATTTCCTTGTCAGTTATTTTTATCCCGCTCGTTATGCTGCCAAGATATTTTTGGACTATCATCCGCTTTCTGATATCATCCTTTATATAATCAATACTGATTTTCTCTTTTTTTAAAATCTCGTCAAATTTCTCACTGCCAATCTTTGCCTTGATGCTGCTTAACTCTGCATCAACCTCCTTTTCATCTGCAACATATCCCTTCCTGATTGCCTCATCCAGAAGCAAAAGGCGGACAGAAAGCTCCTCTATTATTTTATTCTTGACTTTACTCTCAACTTTTTTAATTTCAGCCTCATCTGAAGCAACGCCTCCGTTTTGTTTTTTAAGAAATTCCCTTGCCCTCTCCATCTCCCTGCTATAAATTTTGCTGAACTCGCCTTTATCTATGATTTGGGAATTAACCTTTATTGCATAATCTCTGAACAACTTGTCTTTTGTCATTATATAGAAAAATGCTCCTCCGGCTGCCAATACCAGCAAAATCAAGACTAGCGGCAAAAATCCTTTTTTGCTTTTTTGTCGTGGCGGGGTTATTGAATCTTCTGATGCAGAAGATTCTTCGCTGCGCATCCCGTCATTTTCATCTTTCAAGTTATCATGGTCTTCCATCTTTTACTCCTAAAGGTTTTTTGTTCTCTACTTTCTCTCATTTTTTTGAATGGAAAAAGTGAAAGGATTGATTTAATAAACTAATACATTCAGTACATTTAAAATCTTTATACAAAGTAATTTAAAATTGTCAAACAAATAAATTATGAATAAATTATGAATATACTTGATAAAATAACAGGTTAGGATATATATAAAGTTTTTATTTGATTTGCTACGGGTTTAAAAATTAATATGAGAAAAATTGTTTTTCTAACCATACTTGTTTTCTTAAGTATCTTTTCATTCTCTCCTGCAAGGGGTGGTTATATAACCATAGAAACAAAAACCTCAACTACTATTGCTGGAAATACCATGAAAATATCAGTGGAAACAAAAAACAAAGGTAATGAACCTGCCTATAATGTGGAAATTATTTCAAGCGTTCAGAGTGATACAAGGTCAAGCAAAATCAAGGAGATTCTTAATGTTGAAGAAACATATAAGTCTGAAATGGATTTCAATCTCAGATTAGATAACCCCGGAAGGTATGCCGCTGTAATTTATGTAAACTACACAGACGCAAACCAGTATCCGTTCTCAGCAATTTCCTGCCTGCAGTTCAGTTTTGGAGAAAATGTATCTTCGCAGGTTTTTGCAAAATCTGCTGATGTGGAAATGAATAATAAAGGAAAGTTCCTGCTTAACATAAAAAACCTCAGTGAAAAGGACAAAGAGGTTCAGATAAGGCTGATTGTTCCAAAAGAACTCTCTCCAGATAATTCTTTGAAAAAGGTCTCGCTTAAAGCAAGGTCTGGAGAGGAAATAAGGTTTACTATAAATAATTTTTCAGCTCTTCCGGGAAGTAATTATCAGGTTTATTCAATAATGGAATACATTGAATCAGGAAAACACTATACATCAATAGTCCCCGGAACCATTAAGATTGAAAAAGATGAGCCCTTTTATCTAAAATATAAAATTGTTTTAATAATAATCTCTGCAATTCTTGTAATACTGTTTTTGATTTTCCAATTCAAGCCTAAGTCAAAATGATGGCTAACACGCCTACCCTCTTAGATTCAACAGAGAAAAACAACTTTTTTAAAAAGTTATTTTTTGGAAAAGAGACAATATCTGATATTGTTGTTTTATCTATGGTAGAAATATACATTCTGTCATTTTTTGATAAATTAAATTTATATAACTATTTTTTAAAAACTAATATTAATATATAAATGTATATGCATATTCTTACTTTTATTTCTAAAAACGGAAAAAGGATATTTTCTGCTTTTGTGCTGATAATTATTTTCCTTTTTCTATTAAGCTATTTTGATCTGCACTATATTCTTTCAAATACCACTCCCACCGGTGGTGATACCCCTGCCCATAATTATCTTGCAAAGCATTTAAAGGAAACCTTTTTCACCAGGGGAACAGTTATTAGCTGGGCAAAAGGATGGTGGTGCGGGTTCCCCATGTATCAGTATTACTTCTTCTTCCCTTACCTTTTAATGTCAATACTAAGTTTCATTATACCAATGAATATTGCTTTTAAAATTGTTTCAATACTGGGAGTTGTTTTCTTACCTCTTGGAGTCTATTTCTCATTCAAATGGATGAATTTTGATAAAACGATTTCTCTCATCAGTTCAATTGCAATGATTCCTTTCCTTTTCGTGAATACCCATACCATGTGGGGAGTAAATATTTACAGTACCCTTGCCGGAGAAATCTCAAATAGCGTTAGTTTTATATTTTTTGTTTTATTCCTTGGATCATTCTATAATGATATGGAAAGAATACGGTTCCGGCTTAGGACTGTAGCGCTATTCACCCTTCTTTTCTATAGCCACTTTTTTACTTCTGTAATCGCCGGATTGGCTTCATTCTTCCTTCTGTTTATTTTTGGCAAAAATAATTTTAAACAACGTTTTATAGTTTATATGAAACTCAATGTTTTGACTTTTTTATTGATAGCTTGGTGGTTTATCCCTATACTGGCAAAAAATTCTTATTCTTTGGAATATGGAGGGGATTGGGATGTAACGCTGTGGAAAACATTTCCTTCCTACACAATTGCCTTAATTCCTTTTGTTCTTTTTGCTGCAATATACGGAATTTTGAAAAAAAGGAAAAATCTTATCTTTACCTTCTTATTGCTTCCTTTATCCATTATCGCTTTTTATACAGGTGGAAAGATAAACGCAAGTTTTCCAAACATTCGCTTCTGGCCCTTCATCTTTTATGCCTTAATGATTATGGCTTCAGTCGGTTTTGGGTATATGATAGAAAGACTCCGGGCAAAAGAAATCTTAGTAACAGCTTTATTTATATTAGTCATCATGCTCACTGCCAACTCCCCAAATGATGTCCGTGCCTGGGTAAAATGGAACAATGAAGGTCTTGAAAAAAAGTCTGATTACGCTACTTTCAGGGATTTAGTCCTTCCCCTTGACAATACTCCCGGTCGTTTAGCAAATGATCTTCATGGATATAATAACCATTTTGGTTCAACAAGGGTTTTTGAGACAGTTCCCTATTTAATCAATAAAGATATTCTTGAAGGTGGAATAGTAAATTCAGCATCCGGGTCAATGTTTTCCTACTATATCCAATGTGCAACCTCACAAAGTTGTGCCGGGTTTCCTACGGTAGTAAATCCTACTACCTTTAATATGGAAAAAGGAACCAAGTATCTCAAACTTGCCAATGTCAAACATTTTATTGCATACTGGGACAAAACCCGTAAAGCCCTCCTTAACAATCCCGAATGGAAACTGCTCAAAAGCGTAGGCCAATACCAGCTTTTTGAGTTGAAAAGCAACGATGGTAGTTACGTTTACATTCCTGAAAATAAACCGCTCACAGTAAGAACAAAACACTGGAAAGAAAGTAACATGGAGTGGATTTATACTATCAATGCCCTGGATACTCCATTCATTCTTCTTTATAATAGCCAAAAAGTTTCAACATCAGAATCTCCGGCAATATTTTCTGAAGATGAATACCTCGGGTTTCTTTCTAATTTATCAAACGAAAATGATGAGATTCCTCTCTGGCTTACACTTGGTCCATTTTACTTTACATCAGGAATACCTGACGAAAAAGCAATAGAGATCGACCCTGTTGACATAAGTTCTCTGAACCCTGAGAGTGGACATGAACAATTTGGCAGGATATGGAAACCAATTCTGCGCTATGGTCCTATATTTCTTGACGGACTTTACAAGCCATCATTTAATTTTATCAATTACAACTGCACTACAATATATTCAGAAATAGAACAAAAAGCCCTGCTCCACTACAGCAATGATGATCAGGCCCGTATTTACTTGAACGGAGAGTTAATCGTTGCAACACCTTTTACAGGTATTTATAATTATAAGACAAAAAAAATTCTTTTAAGAAAAGGAAACAATTCCCTGATCTATAAGGTTGAGCAAACCGGAGGTGGGGTATTTTTTCACACCAAGCTAACAGATCTTAACGGTAAACCTCTCAGCTCTGTAAGATACTCAATTGCTTCTACAATACCAAATGTAACAACAGAAAAAACCATATCTTTATCAGCAGCGATTAAAGAATTGGAGATTTCGGATCAACGCATAAGGTTCAGGACAAAGGCTTTGCATCAACCACATATTATTAAATTTTCTTATTTTCCAAACTGGAAAGTAAGAGGAGCAAAGCAAATATTTCATGTGACACCAAATTTTATGCTGGTTTACCCTGAACAGGAAGAAGTTACATTATATTACGGTACCCTTTTTTCAGACATTGCAGGACAAACACTCACTTTTATTGGTGGAATTATCTTTGCAGGTGCAGTATTCTCTCAAATGATGAAAAGAAAAAAGCATTATGAAAATCAAAATACTTAAATTAATTGATATTTTTATAGGAAAGTTCCTATGCCTGTTTCTTGGCTATATAGATTATCTCTTCAACCTTACATCAAAACATATAACAACTCCTCAACCGCATAAAATTCTATTTATCCGTCCGGGCGGTATGGGAGACTTTTTATACCTTTTTCCAGCTCTGTCTTTGGTAAAAAAACATTTTCCTAAAGCTGCAATTCACGTCTTAGCAGAAAAAAGAAACCAGGGTGTTAAAAACCTTACTAAGTCCATAGATAGAATAATCTGTTATGACAAAAACCCTTTTGAAACTATTGTCACGCTTTGGAGAGAAAATTATGACGTTGTTATAGATACTGAACAATTCCACAATTTCTCTGGTGTATTTGCTTATCTAACACGTGCAAAAGTTCGGATAGGTTTTAAAACTAATCCCTTCCGTAACCATCTTTATACTAACTTAATTAATTATTCTTTGAATGGTCAGGAGGCAAGCGAGTTCTTGCATTTACTTGAACCGATTGAAATAAAAAATGAAAAAATCTTATTTGAGGAATATATTTCCCTTGAAAAAATAAAAAGCACTCCTTTACCAAAGGATTTTTCTCAACTGAAGAAAAGGTACGGGTCTATTGTTATTATTTCTCCACGGGGGCAAGCTCGATATCGTTACTGGTCTCCAGAAAAATATGGTGAATTAATTCAGCATCTAATAAAAAACCCAGAACAGGCGGTTATTCTTATAGGTGGAAACCTCGAAAAAAATATTGCTTCAGAAATCATGCAAAGCATCGCTAATCCTAACCACCAATTATTATCATTAGTTGGAAACACCTCTCTTCTTGAATTATGCCATATGATTCTTGAAAGTAACCTTTTTATGGGATGTGATTCAGGAGTTGCAATTTTGTCAGTTCTTTTGGGAATAAAGAGCGTAATTCTCTTTGGATCAGCAGATGAGAACAAGTGGGGAATAAAAAAAGAAAACTTTCGTGTTGTCAGGAAAAATCTGCCTTGCTCTCCCTGCCAGATGCTGGGAAATCATAAATTCTGCAAAAGTATAGACTGTATGGAAAAAATAAGTGCTCAAGATGTTATCAAGACTATAGATAATTTTAATTGATAAAAGAATTTATTAAAGAAAAAACATTATGATTCTATTACGTTTTATTTTTAATATCTTTAGAAAATTTGCTGACCTGGCGGGCTTTTATTTAGTAGCGACAAAAATAGGTAAAGCTACTGATACTTATGCAATAGTACGGCCCGTTGCAACTTACGCACCGTGGTTATCCGATCGTTTGTTTAATGATACGTATAAAATCATCAAGAATTACACGTTAGTTGATAAATATAGATGTTATGAGATTTGGCAATTAGTTGGAGAATCTGTAAAACTGAACGGTGCATTAATTGAAATTGGCGTATGGAGGGGAGGGAGTGGTGCCTTAATTGCAAAAAAAGCAAAACTTAACGGGATTAAGGATGAAGTATACTTATGTGATACATTTACAGGCGTTATTAAAACTGGAGAAAAGGATTTATGTTATAAAGGGGGAGAACATGCTGACACCTCAAAGGAAACAGTTGAAGAAGTAATTAATAAACTAAAATTAGATAACACAAAAATTTTAGTTGGTATATTCCCCGAAGAAACAAGCAAATTAGTAAGTGATAAAACATTTCGTTTTTGTCATATTGATGTTGATGTGTATAAATCTACTAAGGATATTGTGGAATGGTTATGGCCTAAATTGACTGTTGGAGGAATGGTAGTTATTGATGATTATGGATTTCCAGAATGTGATGGGATTAGAGATTTTGTAAATGAAGAACGTAGCAAAAAAGATAGATTGGTTATACATAATCTAAACGGGCACGCTATACTGATTAAAATATGCTAATGACCTGCCAAATGCTGGGAAATCATAAATTCTGAAAAAGTATTGACTGTATGGAAAAAATAAGCGCTTAAGATGTTATCAAGACTATAGATAATTTTGTAAATTAAATTAGCTAAGTCACAGGCTTGTTTCTTAAATAATTTTTTTTAGGAAAGAAATTTCTATGCAGTTAATCATATTGAAGAGTTACTGTCTATCCCAAATCAAAACTAAATTTTGTTGTTTAGTTCAACTGTTTATTTTTGTTTTGAGAATTTGAATTTTAACTGACTCTGACAAACATAAGCCTTCTTACTTACAGGAAATATACAGCCTGTGACTGAAAAGCCTGAAAATATTTATTTTTTTATTGACAAACAATTGCAAAAGATTTATATTTTATACATTATTTGAGATTATCAAACACTCTGTTTTAACAACATCTTTTTTGACTTTCAACAAGAAGAACTTTTGAAAATGAGAAAATTATTTTTGGTTAATTTTCTTCTATTGCTAATCCTTCTCTCCTCGTCTTTTGCATATGCCGGAGAAATCAATCTTCCTCAGATATCATCTAAAGCTATTGAAAAAGACTCTTCTCCGTTACGAATATCATTAAACGTTTTTAGTGTGGGATATTATTATTTGAATATAACTATCAGCCCGACAAGCACTGGCACTGTGGATAAAACAACCCCTTATTGGGGGGAGAATGCTTATCTTCTGGACACGCTTGTTGCTCTGACAGCAATTCCAGGAACTGGTTATATTTTTGTTAACTGGACAGGGGATCTTATAAGCAGCGCCAATCCTGCTGACGTTACCATGAATACTGATAAGAATATTACTGCAAATTTTAAAATTGTTCAATGTAGCAAAAAGAAACCTTTGATTTCAAAAATTGCTCCAGCAAATGGAAGGTCCGGAATAACAGTAGAAATCAAAGGCAGATTTTTCTGTAGTGGAGGAGGGATGGTTCTTTTTGGAACAGTTGAGGCAGAAATCATTGAGTGGAGTAATACTTCTATCACTGTTGTAGTTCCTGATATAGTAGTAAAAAAGCAATTCAAAACTGTTTTGGTAAAGGTTAAGAATGCCAATAACAAGGTCAGTAACACTAAACCATTTAAGGTTTTAAAGGGTCCTGTCCTTTTTAAATAAAGCATTAACTGGTCAATAATGCCAAAGCTAAAAAGTGATGTTTTCGCAAGGGCGACTTAAATGTCGCCCTCGCTTTTTCTCCTTAATTAACAATTAAAAATCTATTTTACTGTTTATATGAAAATGATTTGCCGGAATTTAAAAAAACTATTATTGATTTTTCTAATCTGCTCTGTTGCAGCAGTTTCTTCTGCATCTTCAAAGCCTCGTTCTTTTGTAAAACTGGTCAATAATGAAATAATATTTTCAACTGAAACAGGTCCTGTCCCCGTACAAGTAACCCCTGAAAGCATATCAGGAAGGGTTGCCAGAAATATAACCCCGGAAACAGAATTTTCACAAACAGCGCTTCCGGAAATTTCCATTAAACTCTCACCAAATGAAAAGGCACTGGCTAAAAGAGTAAATATTTCAATTGCCTTCAGGTTAAAAAGCCAGAGCGGGAAAACCCTTGCAATAACTTTAGACAATATAAAGCTTAGAAAAAATCCTGTGTCACAGGAATTAAAAATAGTTGTTCCCTTTGACAGCAAAGACACATTCAATGATGACCTCATAGCTTTTGAATACAAGACCACAACAGGATTCAGTCTCAAAGGAGATATCGGCAATGACAAAGAGACAGGTCCTGTGCTAACAAACGGAACTGATACTATAAGCTTTAACATTCTTGTTTTTAAGAATAAAATAATAGAAAAATTTAAAAACTGGGGCATATCTGATATAAGCCTTACCGGAACTCCAGCCTATTCATTCATCCTAAAAGGTACCTCTCTTGCTATAGATATTGGTGACGGAAAATATAAAGCAATAAATTCTATAAACGGGAAAATTACTGTCCAGTGAGCCTTTGTCGTTTATTTAAAGTACTCTTTTCTTTCTTGTCTCTCATTCTCCTTTCACAGACAACAACAGTATCATCAGAAACAAAACCAGGGCAGGTAAGGCTAAATAATAATTTTATTTTAAAATCTTCTGTTTCAAAAGGCATTGAGAATCTCTATAATCTTGACTTTGATGATGCCAAGTCTCAGTTCAGCAAGGCAATTGCCGCAGACAGCGAAAGCCCTGTGGGATACTTTTATACTGCAATGATATACTGGGAAAGAATTCTCAACAACCCTAACGATAAAGAAGCCTTTAAGCTTTTTGATGAATGGACCTCAAAAACAATTGAAATATGCCAGAAAAAAATTGAAAAGAATGGAAAGGATGATGAAACCCTCCTTTATCTTGGAGGCTCTTACGGTTTTAAAGCCAGAAAAGACCTCACGAAAAAATCGTGGTGGCCGGCTTTCTGGAATGCAAAAAAGGGAAGGAATCTTCTTAAAGAAGCCTTTGATATGAACCCGCAGAATTTCGACCTTTACCTTGGCCTTGGAATGTATGATTATTTTCTTGATAAGATGCCAAAAATAGTAAAATTTTTCTCGTTTCTCTTGTCTTTTTCAGGTAAAAAAGAGCTTGGCATTGAAAAGCTCCATAAATGCGCAACTGATGGAAAATATGCAAAAACCGAAGCCAAATTTGTTCTTATGAGCATCTACACCTATCTTGAAAAAGAATACCTAAAAGCCCTTCCCATAGCCTTGGATTTAAAAAATTCCTATCCAGAAAATCCAAGATTTTACTATACAACAGCCATCATATTATCCGGAATGAAAAAATGGGACGAAGCCTTGAGGCTTGCAGATGAAATATCCTCAAAAGCTGAAAAGGAAGAAAAGAATTTCACACTGAACTGGCTCCCAAGGACAAACTATCTCAGAGGTGAGATTTTCAGGGGGAAAAAAGATTATGACGAAGCAATAAAATTTTATAATCTTGCCATTAACTCTGAGCTTTCTAATGAAACTTGGGTTCTGCCATGGAGCCATCTCAAAATCGGAATGATTTATGACACTTTAGGACAGAGAGAAAAGGCAAGGGTTAAATATCAGGGAGTTTTAAAACTTGAAGATGTTTCTGAAGAAAATACTTATGTACACGAACTTGCTGGAAAATATTTAGAAAAGTCCTACAGCAAAAATGAAACCGGGATTTCTGATTAAATTAATCATCAATAAAATCAAAAAGTTCCCATGCTTTTCAGAAAGACAGTTTTTGCTTGACAATACCTGAACCTTAAATTTATTATTCTCAGTTAATTCATATGCCTTAGTTGTTGTTTTGATTTATCTCTTTGAGGCAATTTATTGGATATCATCAGATTCTTTAGCAAATATTTCTGGATAGTCTATGTTGTTTTGATAACTATCTTATGTTTTTCTCTATCAAAGACAGTAGTTTATTTCATAGATAGAAGCATCAAAGTTCCCCTAAGCAAGGAAGTAAATATTAAAGCAGTGAAAGAATCTCCAAAAACCAGGCGTTCACTGGATGAATATAAAATAATTTTCGAAAGAAACCTTTTCGACGTCTCGGGGCAGGAACAGGTTGTAAAAAAGAGAGGAAAGGAAATCTTAAACCCTGCTGAAATTCCAATTTCAACATCCGGAATGGAATTGCTCGGAACATTTGTAGGTTTTCCTCCAAAACATTCTATCGCCCTGATAAAAGCAGATGGCGAGGTAGAGGCATATCACCCTGATGAGAAGGCAAAAGAAGCAACAATATTAACGATTAACCGCAGAGAGGTTATAATTGAAAGAAATGGGATGATAGAAAAACTTATAATGGAAGAAGCAGGAAAACCAATGCTGGTTAAAGAACCCCCCAAACTTACAGGTACAGTTGACAGAGCTTTGGACGGAATCAGACAGACTTCAAGCAACAAATGGATTATTGACAGGAAAAAAGTCCCAATTAAAGATATTAATACTTTTATGAGACAATGCCGCCTGATTCCCCATTCTGTTGATGGCAGGCCAGCAGGTTTTAAAATAACAGGAATTTTAAAAGGAAGCATCATAGATAAAATAGGTCTTTTAGACGGAGATATAATAAAAAGAGTTAATAGCGATGAAGTTAAAAGCCCTGATGATGCCTACAGGGCTTATCAAAGGCTTCAGACAGATAACAGAATAGTTCTTGAAATAGAACGAAACGGAGCAATGGCACCGCTTACTTATGAGGTTAAAAACTAAATATTGTGAGGAAAGACTGTGAACAGATTTAAAAAAATATTTTTCTTTTTTCTAAGTATATTATTCCTTTTCTTCCTTGTGTCCTTATCATCAAATCTTTTTGCTCAGCAGAAGAAAAATCCATTGAAGAAACCTGCAAGAACAATTAATCCTAATGCCAAAAATGCTGCTCTGAAAGGTGAAGAAATAAAAGAAGATGAAGAAGACTTTGAACCAGAAGAGATAGATGAAGAAGAAGATGCCATAGAGGAAGAAGACGAGGAAGATGCCGAGGAGGTAGAAATAAAACCCAAGCCCTCTGCACGCCCTGGCAGGCAATTCCGCAGGCCTCAATTCCCGAATAGAAGACCAGGCGGAAGACCCGGTGGTCCTGTTGGTTCAGGTGGCACTGGTGGTTCCGGAGTTATAAGCGACGGAGAATATATAACCCTGGATTTTAAGGGTGAATTAAAAGACCTGATAATAATGTTTTCTGATTTAATGAACAAAAATTTCATATACGATGAAAATATCAGGGACAAAGTCATGATAGTAGCGCCTAATAAATTGAATATAGAAGAAGCGTGGAAGGTTTTTCTTTCAGTGCTTGATTACAAGGGATACAATGTCGTGGAAAGCAAAGAAGCAATAAGAATCCAGAAATCTACTGAAGCACGGCAACAGCCAATTACAACGCTTGTTGGAGAGGAAGCAAAAAATATACCTGACCAGGCTCAGATAATAACATATGTGACAAGCCTTCAGTATGCAGATGTTGAACAGATAAGAGGTGCAATAAGCCAGTTAATCAGCCCGAGAGATGCAAATATCTCAACCTTTCCTCCGACCAACACCCTTATCCTCACTGACATTGCTTCCAATATAAACCGGATAATAAAAATCATCAACGCAATAGATGTGGCAGGACTTGAAGACAGGCCTATAATTAGCGTGATTCCCCTTCACAATGCCTCAGCAAAAACACTTGCGCAGCAACTGACAGAGATTTTGCGTCAGGCTCCGCAGCCCTCAGGTAAGAGAAAAACCCCTCAGCCGGGCCAGCCTCCGGGAGAACAGATGAAGATTATACCTGATGAACGCCTGAATGCCATAATAATAGTTGCAACCCTTGATTCCACAAAAAGAATAGAAGACCTGCTTGAAAAGCTTGATGCAAAGCTCTCAAGAGATATTAGCCGCATTAATGTCTATTATCTCAACAATGCCCTTGCTGAAGACTTACAGAAGGTTTTAACCGGCATTATATCTAAAACTGTTGCGCCGGGCGCACCAACACCAGCATCACAGGGTGGCGCAGCAGCAGCGCCACTTGTTGGCAGGGATGTCTTCATAACTGCTGACAAGTCAACCAACTCACTCATAATATCTGCCTCTCCTGAAGACTATACCCTTTTAAAGCAGATTATCGAACAACTTGATATAATGCGTCCTCAGGTCTATGTAGAGGGCTTGGTGGTTGAAGTTAGCCAATCAAGGTTCATTGAACTTGGAGTTGATTTTAACTTTTTAAAAGACCTTGAAGATACAGGGCTTGATAAAATCAGGGCAATCGGTTTAAGCAGTCTCGGTGGTCCGCTTGCAGGGCTTATTGCAACCCCTCCGGGAAAACTTCCAGGCTTTCCTGAAGGCGGCTCTGTTGCAATCACAAAGGGAACTGTTACTCTGTCAGATGGCACTAAGGTGCTCAATATTCCTGCCCTTGCAACCTTCTTTGCCAGAACAAGCGGTGTCAATGTGCTTGCACAGCCCCAGATTCTTACATCTGACAATGAAGAGGCAAGTATTGTTGTTGGAGAAAACAGAAGATTCATAAGAAGCACTACTGTGGTATCAGAGACTGCAAACACTGTTAATACTTTTGAATTCAGGGATGTGGCTTTAAATCTTAAAGTAACTCCCCACATAAGCAAAGAGGGTTTAGTCAGATTATCCATCCAGCAGACAGTCGAAAATGTCCTTCCGGGTTCCTCTACGGAACAGGGAGTTGAGACCTCAAAAAGGGAAGCCAAAACAACTGTTGTGGTGCAAAATCAGGAGACCATTATTATAGGTGGTCTGATCCGTGAAACCAATACTCCAAGCGTGAAAAAGATTCCGTGCCTTGGAGACATCCCGTGGATTGGATGGTTTTTCTCAAGAGTCAGCAGTACAAGAGAAAAGACTAACCTGCTTATATTCCTGAAACCAACAGTTGTTAACACTCCGCAGGAGCTCGCAAAACTTTCAGACGAGAAAAAAGCCAAGGCAAGGGAAATAAGGGAAGAGGATGAGAATAAAAAAGACATATTCTACAAAACAATAATTGACGGAAACCTGAAGTTCTGGAAAAAGAAAGAAGAAATTCCAATGCTGAGCGAAGAATCAAAAGTATTGAAGGAAGGCGAAAAGAAAGTAGCTCCAAAAAAAGATATTGATATCACTCCTGAATTATTAAAGCCTTCAAAAATTCCTCTTCCATCAGTAGAAAGAGGAGACACAATTGAAGGAGAAGAAGTTTCTGCTCCGCCGCCGCCAGAGGATAGACCGCAGATATCTGAACCCTCTCCAGCAGGAGAAGAAGAGGTTCAGCAGCCATTAGTTCCGCCGCCGCTTCCTGAACCAGAGGAGGAGGAATAATAAAGTTGAAAAAACAGTTTTAAAATTTCAATAAAAATATTTTTTTAAAATGTTTGAAAACCTGACAGGTAAATTAGAGACTATATTTTCAAAGCTAAGAAAAGCAGGAAGGCTTACTGAAAAGAACATTCAGGATGGCTTGAAAGAGGTGCGCCTTGCCCTTCTTGAAGCTGATGTGAATTTCAGGGTTGTAAAGGATTTCATAGCAGCGGTTGAAGCAAAAGCAATAGGACAGGAGGTTTTAAGAAGCATAACACCTGGTCAGCAGATTGTTAAGATTGTCAATGATGAATTGGTTAATCTGATGGGCAAACAGGCGACCAGAATCGAATTTTCGCCACCCTTGCCAATGGGAATAATGTTAATAGGACTACAGGGCTCAGGAAAAACTACGACTGCCGGCAAACTTGCAAGGATGTTCAAAAAAGAAGGACACAGACCACTGCTTGTCCCTGCAGACCCGTACCGTCCTGCTGCAATTTCCCAGCTCAAGACCCTCGGCAAACAGGCGGAAATTGAAGTTTTCCCTTCTGAACCGGGAACCAACCCGGTCATAACCTGTAAAAAGGCTTTAGAGCAGGCAAGGGAGAATAACTTAGATTTAATGATTATAGACACTGCAGGACGGCTCCACATTGATCAGGAATTAATGGACGAGCTTAAAAACATAATCTCAGCTATCCCCGTCAAAGAAAAGCTTCTTGTTGTTGACAGCATGACAGGACAGGATGCAGTCAATATTGCAAAGGAATTCAACTCTGCCATTGATATAACAGGAATCATCCTCACAAAGATGGACGGTGATGCAAGGGGAGGCGCTGCGCTTTCAATGAGGGCTGTAACAAGCAAGTCTATAAAATTTATTGCAACAGGTGAGAAGCTTGATGCAATTGAAGTCTTTCATCCTGAACGCATGGCTTCAAGAATCCTTGGAATGGGAGACATTCTTTCGCTCGTAGAAAAAGCCCATAAGGCTGTTGATAAAGAAAAAGCCCTTGAGCTTGAGAAAAAAATAAGGGAAGAATCCTTCTCTCTTGAAGACTTTAAGGAACAGTTGCTTCAGATAAAGTCAATGGGTCCGCTTGAAGATATTCTTGGAATGATGCCCGGATTTGGCAACATGAAAAAACTAAAAAATTTCAGTGTGGACGGAAAGGAATTTGCGAGGATTGAAGCCATCATAAATTCCATGACAAAGAAGGAAAGATTAAACTACATGACAATAAACGGTAGCAGGAGAAAAAGGATTGCCAATGGCAGCAGCACAACTGTAATGGATGTAAACAAGCTCTTAAAGCAGTTTGCACAGATGAAAAAGATGATGAAGGCTTTTACCTCAGGTGGTAAAAAAGGTAAATTGATGAAACTTCCGTTTATGTAGAATTGTAGGAAAATTCAGGAATATGAAAACATTTGTTAAAAAAATCTGCATTCTGATTATTGTCTTACCCCTTCTTGGCGCAATAAACTACAAGGACAATGACCCCGGAGGGTGCGCAGGGCTTCCAGACTTTGACACAATAGACAATGGGAAAGTTGTTCTTACCACAAAAAGCGTCAACAAAATCGAGACAGATACTCAAATAACAGTCTATGGAGAGGTTGAAAACAAAGGCAGCAAACCAGCAAGAAATATACAGCTCACAGCTAACTTAAAGGACAAGAGCGGCAATATAGTTGAAACCGTCGGACCAGTTTCAATAATCGGCATATCAAGAAGGCTCAAATCTGCCCCTGATACAATTGACCATTCAACCCTTGACGTTGGTGAAAAGGGATATTTCAGCATTTCTGCAGATAAAACAAGCGAGCAGGCAAATGTTACCACAGTTGAGACAAGTTTAACCGGAGATGAAGATATAGAACTGGAAGGACTCTATGCAAAGATGTCAGCAACAATTACAACAAAAGAAGATGTAAATAAAAAACTTAGAATAAACGGATTTCTTAAAAATAACAGCACGGGTATTGACACATGGAATAACAAGATTACAGTCATAGCTAAAAACAAGGCAGAGCAAATAGTTTTTATAGGAGAGGTAAACCTCGGAGATACCCTCACAATAGATGACACGCAAAGAGAAAACGCCATAATAGCTGGAAACAGGAAAAGCTTTATCTTTGCCACTGATGTTCTTTACGACACGGTTGGGAAAAATGATATAACAACCAATATCAACTGGGAAGAAAAAGGTCCCAGCACCCCTAATGCCCCGGGCAACCTTGAACTAAGCCTTGAATCTGTAAGCGAGGTCACCATGACATTTACTGATAACAGCAACGATGAGAAAGGGTTTAAAATTTTCAGAAAAGCTCCGGGGGAAAAAAAATTCAAGAGAATAAAAATATGGAAAGCTGTTTCAGGAAATGACAACACTGTAATATATACAGACAAGAAAAGCCTTTTATCAGGTAAAATCTATACCTACAAAGTTCTTGCCTATAATGAACTTGGCAATTCTGAATTTTCAAATACAGAAAGGATTGAAATCTCAGCGCCTGATTCACCCGGAAACCTGAAAGCAACCATTACATCTGAATCTTCAACATCTGGAACAACAACTCAGATAACCCTCTCGTGGGATGAAAAGGAAAACTCTGCAGCACTTGCTGTATTGCCTTCAGGAGTCAACTTTACCGGCTCCCTCAAAGACAAAATAACCTATGACTCTGACAAAAAAGTTCTGATTTTTGATGGAGCAATGACTTCAGATGAAAAAATAGAGCTAAAAGGACTTTCAAAAGACACAAATTATCAGAAAGCAATAAATATACTATACACAGAATCAAATATAAGCAACAATGAAGTCGGGTTTAGCATTTTCAGGGATGGTGTTGAAATAGCCACAATCTCTACAGATAAAACCACATATAATGATGAAAACGTAATTCAGGGACAAGACTACTCATATCAGATAACTGCTTTTAATGTCCTTGGCGCATCATCTGCAGTTGGACCAGTAGAAATCACTTTTGATAAACCCAATACTCCGACTGAGTTAACTGTAACATCTTTATCAGGTACATCCAACAAGCTTACCTGGAACGGTGATGATATCAATAATGAACAGGGTTTCGCAGTAGAGAAAAAAGCCGGCAGCGGTGAATTCATTGAAATCGGGACTGTTGATCAGGAGGGAACAACCTTTACTGATAAATTTGTTAATCCTTCTTCAACCTACACATACAGAGTTAAGGCTTACAATGCATTAGGAGATTCTGACCCATCAGATGAAGTATCCCCCTAAATGGCTTGACATCTAATATTTTTAATATATAAGTTACAATCCTTAATGAAAACTTTTAACATTAACATTTTGAATTTGTTTAGGACTTTGTCGTGAGCTCAGTCGAACGATTTAGATATTAGAATTTAGAATTTTCAACTAAAATAAGGAGGTGATTTTATTGTCAGTAGTTTTAAGGCTAACAAAGACAGGAACCAAGAAAAAAATAAGATACAGAGTTGTTGCCGCTGATTCAAGAAAGCCAAGGGACGGAAGGTTTCTGGAAATACTCGGGACCTATAATTCCCAGAAAAAAGAAGACAACTTTTCACTCAAAGAAGACAGGGTAATAAGATGGCTCGCTCAGGGTGCACAACCAAGCGACACCGTAAAAAATCTGCTTAAAAAGTCAGGCATCTGGAAAAAATTTAAAACAAAGAACTCTGAAGAGGCTGCTGCATAAACTGAAAGGTGGACGCTAATGAAAGATTTTATAGCTTTTCTTGCTCAGTCGCTGGTTGATAATCCGGACAAAATTGAAGTAATGGAACTGGGAGAAGGAAGAACAAGAGTTATTGAGCTCAAGGTAGCCCAGGAAGATTTTGGAAGAATCATTGGGAGAAAAGGAAGAACGGTAAATGCAATCAGAACCTTGCTGGATGCAGCATCAATTAAAATGAAAAAAAATATAGTCCTTGAGGTCATTGAATAATGACTCAGGAGGAAATGGTTGTTGTAGGCAGGATTCTCAAGGTAAGGGGAGCAAAGGGAGAGCTGACTTTCCTGCCTTTAACAGACAAAACCGACCGCTTTTCTCTCCTAAAAGAGGTCTTCATAGAGAAAACGGACGGCAGCACTGTAAAAAAAGAGATTGAAAAAATATTCTTCTATCAAGGAAAAGGGGTAATCAAGTTCACTGGAATAAATTCCGGAAAAGAAGCCGGAGAATTCCTTAAAGCCAATATATCAATACCTGAAAAAGAGAGAATACAACTTCCGGAAAACCACTACTTTGTCTCAGACCTTATTGGAGCAAGCGTAATAACCCTTGACGGGGAGGAAATAGGGAAGCTTACAGATGTGCTTCAGACCAAAAGCAATGACGTTTATGTTGTGACAAGAGAAAGCGAAGAAAGACTCATTCCTGCCATAAAAGATGTAATCAAGGAAGTTAACATAAAAGATAAAAAAATAATTATAAATCTCATCGAAGGGCTTTGAAAAATGTTTTTCAAGGTGATTACCATCTTCCCTCAAATGTTTGAGTCATACCTTAAACAGAGTATCCTGAAAAAAGCCATAGATTCAGAAAAAATAAAAATTGATATCATTGACCTTAGAAACTATGCCACGCCTCCGCACAAGGTGACTGATGATTATCCCTATGGCGGAGATTCAGGAATGGTAATGAAGCCTGAACCTTTTTTTAAGTGCTTTGATGATTTGAAATCTATCTGCAAGGAAAAGTTCACAACTGTTTATCTAACCCCTGACGGAACTCTTTTTAATCAGGACACTGCAAAGGAGCTCTCAGAGCTTAAAAATATCATTCTTCTTTGCGGAAGATATAAGGGAGTAGATGAAAGAGTGAGGGAGACGCTGGTTGATAAAGAGATTTCAATCGGAGACTATGTCCTCACCGGAGGCGAACTGCCTGCAATGGTTGTGATTGATGCTGTTTCAAGGATGATTCCCGGTGTTTTAGGCTCAGACTTATCAGCAAAAACAGACTCCTTTTACGAAGGATTGCTCAGCCATCCGGTTTATACAAGACCGCCTGTTTATGAAGGAAAAATAGTGCCAGAGGTCCTGCTCTCAGGAAACCATCTCAAAATCTCACGCTGGCAGAGATACCAGTCTCTGAAAAGAACTTATTTGAGAAGGCCTGAACTTCTTGAAAAAATCACTTTAAGCGAAGAAGATAAAAAATATCTTTCTGAAATAAAAAATAACATCTCTGAATCCAACTGATGTTTTATATTGCCCTTATACACTACCCTGTTTACGACAAAAACCACAACATTATTGGAACCGCAATTACAAGCCTTGATATTCACGATATCGCAAGGGTATGCAAAACCTACGCAGTTAAAAAATTTTTCGTCATCACTCCATTTGAATCACAAAAACTTCTTTGTGAAAAGATTATTAACCACTGGACCGATGGATACGGCGCCCAATACAATCCCTCAAGAAAAGAAGCCTTTGAATCAGTCTCTGTTGTCAATGACCTGGAAACGGCACTAAAGGAAATCAAGGCAGCAGAGGGAAAAGAACCTTTAAAAATTGTAACTGCTGCAAGAAGTTTTGATAAAAGCATATCCTGTCAGGAATTGGGAAAAATTATTTCCACTGGTGAAAAACCTGCAATCCTTCTGTTTGGCACAGGATGGGGGCTTGAAGAAAGCTTTATTAAAGATTCTGACATAATCCTAAAGCCAATCTCTGGCACTAACAGCTATAACCACCTCTCAGCAAGAAGCGCTGTAGCCATAATTCTTGACAGGCTGTTAGGAAAAGACTCCTGAAATATTTTTATGGTCATTATTAAAGACATCTCTTTTAGAATATAGTTTCTGTCTTGTCCGGAATAAATTTTTGTAAAGACTTACAGTAAGTTAGATATAAAATCGCAAAAGAAGGATAACTTAATAGTTGACTTAATATTCTGACTACTTTATATATTTCAGCTTAATAGAAAACAATAGCTAATTGCTAATGACATAAGACTGGAAGTTTAATTTGGAGGTAGAAATGGGTGTATTTCAAGAACTAATGAATGAAGAGATTAAAAATATCAAGTTCCCCGAATTTGGTCCCGGCGATACTGTAAAGGTACATTTTCAGGTTATTGAAGGTGAAAAGGAAAGAACACAGGTATTTGAAGGAACGGTGCTGCAAAGAAAGACTCACGGAATAAACTCAACCTTTACAGTAAGGAAAATTTCCGGTGGTGTTGGCGTTGAAAGGATTTTTCCCCTTTATTCCCCTCTGCTTAAAAAAATAGTGGTTGTCAAAAGAGGAGAAGTAAGAAGGGCAAAAGTCTATTATCTGAGGGGAAAGACCGGGAAAGCAGCAAAGGTAAAGGAAAAAGAATTTAAAAAAGAAAATAGTGTTTGAGTTTGAACAGGAAGTCTATAAAAAAGGTTTCTCCTGCATTGCAGGAGTAGACGAAGCAGGCAGAGGTCCTCTGGCAGGACCTGTAGTTGCTGCTGCTGTTATTCTACCTTCCCATATCCATTCTTCAGAAAAAATTCCTAAAGTTTTTACTGAGGTTGATGATTCAAAAAAACTTTCCGCAGCCAAAAGAAAAAACCTCTATGATAAACTTATTGATTCAGGCATAAAATTCGGGATTGGAATTGTCAGTGAAAAAACTATAGATGAGGTAAACATTTTAAGGGCAACAGTACTTGCAATGGAAAAAGCCATCTCAGAACTAAACCCGAAGCCTGAATATCTTTTAATAGACGGCATAACGCCTCTCAGCCTTTCAATTAAACAGAAACTCATAATAAAAGGAGACAGCAGGAGCTGTTCTATTGCTGCTGCATCAATTTTTGCAAAAGTCACGAGGGACCACATAATGGATGAAATGCATACTTTATATCCACAGTATGGATTCAATAAACACAAAGGATACCCTACAAAAAGCCATTTAAAAAAAATTATTGAGTTGGGACCATGCCCAATACACAGAAGAAGTTTTAAAGGCGTGAAAGATTTTCTTACAACCTCCTGAGATTATATTTTTCCATCCTGTAAATCAATGTTGCTCTTGTTATGCTCAGAAAACTTGCAGTCTTGCTCTGATTCCAGTTGTTCTTCTCAAGGGCTTTTATCAGCAGTTCTTTTTCAATATCCACAAGAGAAATACCCTCTTCAGGAAGTTCACGAATAAAGCTGCCGGTGATTGCAGAACTGAATCTGATTTCTTCAGGCAAATCATCAGGACTTATTACATCACCCTTACGCAATAACAGTGCCCTTTCAATAACATTGCCCAATTCCCTCACATTGCCCTTCCAAATACAATTCTCCATAACTTTTATTGCCTCAGGAGAAAATTTTACATTAGGAGGAGTTTTGAATACCTTAAGAAAATGTTCAATCAGAAGAAAAATGTCATCCCTGCGCTCCCTGAGGGATGGGATTTTCACTGGTATAACGCTCAATCTGTAATACAAATCTTCCCTGAATGCTCCGTCTTCAATCTGTCTTCTCAGGTTCTGATTAGTAGCTGCAATTACTCTGACATCTACCTCAATAGGGTCAACCCCGCCAACCTTATCAATAGTCTTTTCCTGAAGCACCCTTAAAAGCTTTGCCTGAAGCTCCAATTTTAAATCCCCAATCTCATCAAGAAAAATTGTTCCGCCATTAGCGTGTTCAAATTTTCCGGCTTTATCCCCAAGCGCTCCTGTAAATGAGCCTTTTTGATGCCCAAAAAGCTCGCTTTCCATAAGATCCTCTGGTATTGCCGCACAGTTTACTATTACTAAAGGTTTATCATTCCTGCTGCTGTTGCAATGAACCGCCCTTGCAATCAATTCCTTCCCTGTCCCGCTTTCACCAAGGAGCAGGACAGTGGAGTCTGTTTTAGATACTCTCTTTATGAGCTGAAGCACATCAGCCATTTTTGAACTGACACCTATTATATTATCAAACCTGAATTTCTCATTCAGCTCAGATTTAAGCTTCAGGTTTTCTTTTTCGAGACTCTTTATCCGAAGCGCCTTTTCTACTGCAATCTTGAGCTCATCTCTGTTAAACGGTTTTGTAACATAGTCATAAGCACCTGCCTTTAATGCCTCTACAGCCTTTTCAATTGTTCCATAGGCTGTAATCATTATGACCAGTGCATCCTTATTAAGACGTTTCACTTCTCTTAAAACTTCCATTCCATCCAGATCAGACATCTTTAAGTCAGTAACAACTAAATCAAATTCTTCCTTTTTAAATAAATCAATCCCCTCTCTTCCCCCTCTTGCTGAGGCTACTTTGTACCCCTCAGAAGTCAGGTTATGGGATATGACTTTTCTTAAAGATTCATCATCATCAATTAAAAGTATATTATGTTTTTTCATTCTAAAACCTATGGTTTTATTTTGTTCTATTTCCCTTCTGCTCCTTGCGCTCTGTTCATTGGTACCCTGACTCTGAATGAAGCTCCTTTCCCCTCCTCGCTCTCAACAGAAATGTTTCCGCTGTGGTCTTCAATTATTCTTTTAGTAATTGCCAGTCCAAGACCTGTTCCTTCTTCGCGGGTTGTAAAAAAAGGATTAAAAATATGAGTCAGGTTCTCTTTTGGTATTCCGCAGCCTGTATCAGAAATTATTATCTCAACAAGTCTTTGTCTGTCCATATCGCTGCTCTCTGCTTTATCCGTGCCTTTGTCTGAACTATCAGAAGATATAACTTGTGTGCTGATTTTTAAAATTCCTCCATTTTTCATAGACTGAACTGAATTCAAAACAATATTCAATAACGCCTGTTTTAACTGCTCTGCATCTATGAGCATATCCTTTAAATCTTTATCAAGCCCTATCTCAACCCTGATATTCTCTTTCTGCAGACGAAACTCAACCAAATCTTTTACAGAATTCAAAACATCATTAATATTTGAAGGTTTAAATGACGGAACCTTAACTTTAGCAAATGACAAAAAGTTTGAAATTACTTTATTAAGTCTGTTTACTTCCTTAATCATTATTTCAAGAAATTCGTGTTTCTTTTCATTTGGAAGGTAGTCATCCTTTATAATTTCAGCAGCGCCGAGGATTGAACCCAGAGGATTTTTAATCTCATGCGTAAGCCCTGCTGCAAGCTCACCCATTGTGGCAAGCCTGTCAGCCCGTATTAACTGTTGCTCTTTTTCCATGAGTTCAATTGTCTGGTCCTGTAATTTCTTATAAGAAATGCCAAGGTTCTTTGCAGCCTGCTGATACTTAATCCTCTGACTTTTTTCCTTTTCAGCTGCAAATCCTGTCACTATGCCAACTGTCATGAAAATGAGTATTTCCAGATACTGGTCAATTTCATGTGTTGGAAATTCACGCCATTGAAAAAGCACATGAGGTGCAAATAAAAATCCTGCTAAAATAGGTATGGAGATTCCCCCTCTGATTCCAAACCAAAACGAACCCAGGATTATTGGGATGTAATAGAGCCTGCGAAACATATCATGAAACTGTTTGTCTCTGATAGGAGTAAAATAATGCAAGGCAGTAATAACAAAAAGAATGAGAGCAACTGTTAATATTTTTTTCTTATCAAGGTGCTCACTTTTATGTGTATTTTCCATTCCTTCTGGATTTCCCTAATACTTCTTTAATTTAAAGTATATGTAGTTTTCTTAAAAGATTAATTCTTTTGTAATTTATAGTAATTTTGTTTCAATAACTCAACAAATACTCTTATAAATTAATAACCTTGACAATTAAGTATTTAAATTATAATAAAAAAATAATTCAATTAAATAATTCATCATAACAATCATTATCAAATGACCTTAACTCTTTTCAAAAAGGAAATATACATATGAATAATTCAAAAATTTTTCAAAAGCTCGCTCTAATATCAATTCTAATAACACTTATCTTTACTCATTTCAGCTGTTCAAGTCCTGAGAAGAAAAAGAAAAAACACATCGAAAAGGCTTTAATCTTTTTGAAACAAAAAGAGTATAATGCAGCAGTAATTGAATTAAAAAACGCCATCCAGATTGACCCTAAATATGCAAAGGCTTACTATGAGTTGGGCAATGCTTATATGGGAAGAAGAGAATATAAAAAAGCCCTGATTGAATTTCTGAATGCATCCAAGTATGACTCAAGTATAACTGATGCATATCTTCAGAGCGGGCTACTTTACCTGAGTCTGGGAAAAACAGAGGAAGCAATCAAAAGCCTGGAGCAGGTTTTGAAAAAGGATCCCAAGAATAAAAAGACTTTAAATTCCCTGGGGTTAAGTTACGCATCAAAAAATGATTTTGAGAAAGCTGAAGACTTTTTTTTAAAAACCTTGGCAATCGACCCCAATTACGCAAAGACTTACATAAACAGAGGGCATCTGTATCTCAACAGCAAAAAAGTTGATGAGGCAGAAAAATTTTATAAAAAAGCCCGCGAACTGGACCCCAAGGATTTTGAAGGAATTTTAAGCCTTGCAAACTTGTATGTTCAGAAACAGGATTTTAAATCTGCTGAAGAAACCTTTAAACAAGCTATAGTTTTAAATCCTAAACATTATGATACACATTTCCTGTTAGGAATTCTTTATATGGATCAAAAAAGGTTTGATGAAGCAAGAAAAGAAGGAGAGATTCTGAATCAAATCAATTTTAAACTGGCTGGAGGAAACTATCTTAAAGGTACCGCAAGTTTAAGGGTGGGTAACATTGGTGATGCTTTTTTAAACCTGCAGGAAGCCGTGACAAAAGGACCTGGCTTTCCTGAAGCTCATTTTAACTTTGCCTTAGCCCACGCTTCCAAAGGAAATATCCAACAGGCAATAAGCGAATTACAGATGGCTACTAAGCTTAAGCCAAATTATCCGGAAGCCCGTCTTTATCTGGGAATCTTTAATTTTCGCCAGGGCTGGAATGATGATGCAGTAAGAGAATTTGAGAAAATTATAGAACTTGTTCCTGAAAATCCGGTTGCCCATAATACATTAGGGCAGGCTTATATGCTTGTAAAAAGGTATGATGATGCACAGCGTGAATTTGATAAAGCAATAGAGATTGACCCGAATTTTGCATCTTCATATACCAATATGGGAAAATACTACAATGCATTGGGTAAAAGCGCACAGGCTATAGAAGAATATCAAAAAGCTCTTGATAAAAACCCAAAAATAATGGATGCAAGAGTTGGTATTATTGTCAATCACATAACAAACAAGAATTTTGACAAAGCCATAAAAGAATGTAAGAATGGGTTAAAAGTAGAAAAGGACAATCCCTTTTTATTAAACCTGCTCGGTTCTGGATACCTTGCAAAGAATGATGTAAAAAATGCAAAGGCGCAGTTCCAGAGGGCTATAGAAATAAGCCCAAAGTTTGTCTCTCCTTATATCAATCTCGGAACTCTTTATATGAGAGAGAATGATTTTGAAAATGCGAAAAAGAAGTTTAATGAAGCTCTGCAGATTGATCCTAAAAATATAACTGCAATTCAGCGCCTGGCTTCAATATCAATTAAAAGCGGCAAGGTGGATGAAGGTATAGGTATATTAGAAAAGGCTGTAAAAGAAAACCCGAAATCAATCCCATTATTATTAAGCATAGCAGATATATACTTTCTTACAGGGAAGCCTGATGATGCAATGAAATATGCAAAAATGATTAACAATGTTAACCCAAAAGGGGCTTTAGGCCATGATCTCATGGGAAGGGCATATGGGGTAAAATTAAATTTTGATAATGCAATAAAAGAATTTAGCAAAGTAGTAGAAATTCAGCCAAAAAATCCTATAGGCTATTTCCATATAGGAGTTGCTTATGGGGCTAAAGGAAACTTTAAGGAAGCAATCTCTCAGTATGACAAAGCACTGACCCTGCAACCCAATGCCTCTGAAATAATGATTAAAAAGATAGAAACTCTTCTAAGATTAAAAGAAATTGACAATGCCATAACTGAAACAAAAAAACTCATAACCCTGGCTCCATCGTCTCCTTTAGGGTATAATCTTTTGGGAGAGATCTACTTAGGAGGCAAGCAGTCTTACAAAGAAGCTTTAGAAAATTTTAATAAAGCATTAAAAATTGATCCACGTTTTACGCCAGCTGTAATTAATTTGGGAAATATTTATAGAATACAGAAAAATGCTCAGCAGGCTATAGCTCAATTCAAAAAAGCAGCAGAGATAAATCCAAAGAATTTTTCTCCCTATTTCAACTTAGGAATGATATACCAAGCTGAGAAAAAGAATAAATTAGCAATTGAGAATTATGAAAAGGCACTATCAATAATTCCAGAATCAGTTCCTGCACAGAATAATCTTGCCTGGCTCTATGCTGAACAATCAATAAAACTGGATGATGCCTTAAAGCTTGCTCAAAAGGCAAAAACAGCAGTACCTATAAATGGTGGCATTACAGACACGCTTGGATGGGTTTATTACAAAAAAGGACTTTACAAAGAAGCGAGGAATACGCTTGAAGAAGCCATAAAGCTCTCTCCTGATGAACCCACCATTCACCATCATCTCGGATTGACATACTATAAAGAAAAAAGGACAGCTGATGCCAAGAAGGAGTTCCAGAAAGCTCTTTCAATATCCCAGAATTTCCCTGAAGCACAGGAAGCCAAAAAACTTTTGGATGAAATAAAATAACAGACAAAACAACTACACTCTAAGATTTTTAAGGCAGATTTACCCCGGTAGTATTTAATTAAGGGTAAATTTTATTGCCTAAGAAACTCTTTTCTTTATAACAATTCCAGCCAGAATTCCTATTCCCAAAAGAGCAAAGGTTGACGGCTCAGGGACTGGGAGAGTGGAGAAGACAGAATCCTGGTTGTTTGAACACCTATAGTATAACCCCCTTTACCTGTCTCATAATAATTTGGGTCATAGTTGAAAAGCAAAGAATTATTTTCAGGTAAAGAACTTGAAGGAACAAATCCGTTATAAAGGTATTGTGTTCCTCTTATAATTGAATCTGATGGAAGGTCTCCTGCCTTAACACCTATTGTAATTCCATTAAGGTCTTTTGGGTGAACATGCTTTGGATCTTTAATTCCTGAAAGATTCAGGTAGTTAGACTGTATGTTGTTTGTCCATTCATATAATATCAGCTGAAAAGTATTTGAACAAAAATATTAATTTAAATAGTTTTAGATAGTCAATAGAGGAAGGTTTTTTTGATAAGGAAACAATATCTTAATAAGGGAATACAAAAATCAATCTAATTCTATATTATATTTTTTAATAAGGTCATATAGAGTACCTCTGCTTATTCCTAATTCTTTTGCGGCCCTTACAATAAAACCTTTATTTCTTTCAAGGGATCCTTTTAAAAATTTTATTTCCATTTCTTCAATGCTTTGTTTTAAAGATTTAATGTTGGAAGAATTTTCCAAAGAGATCTTTTCTTCCAACTTGAGGTCATCAGGATTTATTAAACTCTTCTGTGACATTATTACGCCTCTTTTAATAACATTTTCAAGCTCTCTTGCATTTCCGGGCCAAGGATAATTTTTAAGTATTATTTCAGCTTCCCTGCTTATAAATTTTTGAGCTAACTTATTCTCTTCACAAAACTTTTTAACAAAATACTTTGCTATTAATATTATGTCTTTCCCTCGCTCTCTCAAAAGGGGAAGAGTAGCAGCAACTACATTTAATCTATAATACAAATCTTCCCTAAAACTCTTTTTTTCAATCTCAGTTTTCAAATCTCTATTTGTTGCAGTAATTATTCTTACATCAAGTTTGATTTTTTTATTTCCGCCTACTCTCTCTATCTCTTTTTCCTGCAAAAACCGCATCAGCTTTACCTGAAGAAGTAAAGGCAACTCTCCAATTTCATCTAGAAATAATGTCCCACCCTCAGCCATTTCAAATTTCCCTTTTTTCTGAGCATAAGCACCGGTAAAAGCACCTTTTTCAAATCCGAATAATTCACTTTCTAGTAGGTTTTCAGGAATCGCGGTACAGTTTATAACAATAAATGGTTTTTCTTTTCTAAGACTGTTATCATGGATAGATTTGGCAACTAATTCCTTACCTGTTCCACTTTCTCCTAAAATCAAGACTGTCGCATCAGTTTTTGAAACATTGTCTATAAATTTAAAGACTTCTATCATCTGTGGACAACATCCAATGATTTCCCCAAATCTGTTTTCTGATAACTCCTTTACTAACTCTTTTATGTTTTTATCCTCCAAATCATAAATATTTAATGCTCTTTTAACAATCAGCTTTAGTTCGCCTATGTTTATTGGCTTTAAATAATAATCGTGCGCACCCATTCTTATGGCTTTAAGAGCATTTTTCTCATCTTCATTTCCAGTAACCACTATAACTTTAGTTTGAGGACTAATAGTTATTATCTCATTAAGAATAGTTAATCCCTCTGTCCCCATCTCATCAAAAGGAGATAATCCTAAATCTAATATGACTATCTGAGGATTCTCATTTTTAAAAATATCAACAGAACTCTCTTTATCTTCTGCCATGAAAACCTTATACTCATCAGAAAAAGCCCATTTTAACTGCTTTTTCGCATTAGAATCATCTTCAACGATTAAAATTTTCTGCTTTTTCATTTTTGAACTATCACCTCTTAATTAAAATGGTAGATTTATGATAAATTTGGTTCCAAATCCCTCAACGCTTTTTACATCCAAACTGCCTTTATGAGCATTGATTATAGTTTTACATTGATAAAGACCTATACCTAACCCATCTTTTTTCGTAGTTTTAAATGGTTTAAAAATATATTTTTCAAGAAAATCTTTAGAAATTCCACATCCATTATCGCTAATTTCAACAGAATATTCTCCCTCTTTTTTTTCAAGAAATACCTTAATTTCACCCTCACCTTTTGGAAAAGATTGTAACGAATTTAAAAAAATATTTAAAAAAACTTTCTTTAGGGCTTTTAAATCACCTTTTATGCTATATTCTTTTTTTTCATCACCATAAATTTTAGTTAACTTTAATTTAGGATTTTTTTCAAGTTTTAATTCTTCAAAAGTCTCTTCAATTATATTCTTAATATTTACATTCTCAAATTTATATTCTAAATCTTTAGGACTTGATGAAAGTTTTATAATAAGATTATTCATTTTCCCAACAGTATCTGAAATTGTCCACAAAACATCTTTTTGAAATTCAGGATTCTCAAAATGAGTTTTTGAATTCTGAACTATTAGAGAAAGAGTTGACACCAAATTCTTCAAATCATGGATAATAAAAGACGATATTTTACTCAGAGATTCCATCTGCTGAGAAGCAATAAGTTTCTCTGACAATTTTGTGTTTAAAATGATACTTGCAGCTTGATTACCAAAAGTCCTTAGCAATTCAAAATCCTCTTCTGTAAAACGCTCTCCGGTTATTTCCTGCCCTAATGTTAAAAATCCAATCAAGGTATTTTTGGCTATTAAAGGAACAATTAGCTTAGCTTTCATTAAATCAAATAGATACTTATTTTCCTCATATATAAATTTTTCCTTTTCCCCAATAGCTGATAAATCCAAAATATCTTCTTTTTCCTTCAGATATCTCAATAGGCTATTCCCTTTATTTATTTCATTGTTTATTTTTTCTGGAAGGTTTAGAGTGCTAACAACGTAAAACTGTTCTCTCTCTTCATCTAATAACCATATTGAAATCCTTAAAACCCACATAGTATTAGATATCACTTCAAGCATTTTAGGCAACATCTCAGATAGATTCAAATCATAGCTTATCTTTTCTGTAAACTCTGTCCATACATAGCGGTAATCATATTTGTTAGCAAAAAAATTCTTGTTTACAAAAATTTGTATTTTCCTTCTGGTTCTTTCAGACAGTACCAAAGCTCCAAAAAATGCCATTGCAATAAAAATTGCAACAGGCCTTAAAAACAGCTTAATATCTTCACCAAAAAATCTTGTAAGCTCAATCACTGTACCGGTAAAAAGGAGGTAAGTCCCTACTGCCAAAATAGATATTGATCTGTATATTATTTGGCGGGAAATAAATACATTTACATCTAAAAGACGATGCCTTATTATAGAAAAAAACAGCACAAGATTAACCATTAAAATTATAAATGATCCTCCTATCATTAACTTCACCCTCATAAATGAATAGAGCAATGTTTCACTAATGCTATAAATAAAAAAGCAAAACCCTATTATTATTCCTACTACAGCATACTTGATTTGCCATTTTTCAATTCCTTTTGATTGGCGGAATGTATTTTCAAAATTCACAATTATTAAAATTATTGAAAGAAGTAGAACTATATTAAAATAATACCCGGCTTTCCCTATAGATATTATTATATCACCCATTCTTATAGAAATACTCTTTACTGCTAAATCAGAAAATAAAACTGAAATGATAAATACCAAACATATAAAAGATATAACGCTTAAATAAGTTCTCCATTTAACAATAAGTTCCAGAGCATCTCTTCTCGCAAAGACTATACTAAAAAAAGTCCAGGTCGGCGGAATTAAGGCAATACCAACCAAAGAAATTTTTATCCAAAAAATTCCTCCTCCTCTATCTAAAGAGTAAAAAAACATAAAATTACCAAATTCAATAATAGCAAAGCTCAGTAGAGCTGCAGCAAAAGAAATATTTTGAATTTTTTTTGGATTTTTTGAGAAAACATAAACTCCTACTAAAATAGAAGATAAAAAACTTAAAGAAGAGGGTAAAATTAAAAGGTTCATAATGACTACATTAAAGGATTTCTAATATTATTTAGGAAGATAGTTTTTTATAAGCTGAGAAACTTCTTTTGCAAAATCTAGAGCCTTCGCTTTGTCTTCTTCATTTTTTCCTACTCTGAGAGGAATTGATACTCTAATAAATCCGCTTTCAACATATCCATGAAATATTCCTGTAAATACCATATTGAGAATTTGGTCAAATCTGCTTGCCATCTGCTTTCTACCTGAACCAAACCACCAATATAGAACCATTTCTTTAACACCTTCTTTTTCAACATAAAAATAATTTATTTTATGCTCTAATCCACTTATCGAAATCTTTCTGGTTTCATATCTTCCACCATAATCATACAAATTCCAACCTTGTGATTTATAGCATACCTGAGGGTCATGGGCTCCCCATCTATCATTCTGATGGTATACAATACAGAGCCATACAGCATCTTTGTTTCCGTTTTCATATTTTCTAAATACCAAAAATGAAGGTTCAAGAGCTGTCTTAGCAGATGAATCTACTTTGATATCTTCTGTAGCAATCCATTCACCTACTTTTCTTGAAAACATTTGTAAAATTTTTACCGTTTCTAAACTACTTTTGGGTTTATAAAGAAATAGTATATAAAAATTAGCAAGTAAAATGAGTACAATAGGAATTATATATTTTATTCTGTCTTTTTGCATTTCAATAAGTGGCGAAACCAAACAAGCCCTAAAAGAGCTACTAAAAAAACTAAAAGCCCTGATAGAGTATGGATAAATCCTTTTGTGACGTTTATTCCATTACTTGTCATTATACCAGTAAATAAAATTCTAACTAAATTACCTAATACTGCTAAGGGAATTGCTGAAATTACCAGAACTATTTTTTTAAAAGCAGAACTCTCAGTAAAATATGCAAAAATTATCCCCAAGGCAAGTAGTGATAAGATAGACCTGATACCACTGCATGGATCTGCAACTTCAATAGATCCAGTTGAAAAATTAAGAATTACTCCTTCTCTGAAAACAGGAATCCCTAATAAATAAATTATGTTAGCTGAAAGATAAGCTGAAAATAATTTTAACATGTTACTAATACGGTTAAGGAAAAAGATTCCTAAAAATGGTACCATGAAAAAAAGATAAGCTATTGGAAACAGTAATTCCTTCGCAATATCTTTGCCATAATATGTTAAAATAATTCCATATATTATTAAAATAAATGAATAGGAAGATGTCAAATTTACTTGAGCTCTGATACTAATAATTTGTATAATTATTGCAATAAAAATAATTGTAATGCCAAGGATAGAGCCATCTCTTCCCTTAATTTTTGATATTGTATCTTTTTTTAACCACCCAATATATATTGATATTAAAGGAATTAAAGGTCCATGGGAATAATTTGGATCATTTAACCATTTTGAACCTAACCAGATAAAATTTTTATAGTATAACAGAATCAATGAAACAATAGTTATAGCTAATAATATTATTTTATTTACATTTTTAGTCATTTTAATTTCTTTTTTTTATGGATTTAGCCGGTATACCTCCTGCTATTGTATAAGGAGGTATATCCTTTGTTACAACTGATCCAGCAGCAATTATAGAACCATCTCCAATGGTCACACCTGCTACGATAATACAATTTGCTCCGAGCCAAACATCATTTCCTATTACTATATCTTTTTCAATAAACGGTTGGGTATTCATAGGCATTCCTAAGTTAGTGCTGTGATTAGAGGAGAAAATTTTAGTCCCGGGACCCATTAATAAATTATCTCCAAGAATTATTTTTGAATTAGAACTTGCCCAGATACAGCAATTATGGTTTATATGAGAATTTTCCCCAAGGTAAATATTCTCACCACATCTAAGAGAAGCTGTTGGATGAATCCTTGGATTTCCCTTTATATGCATCTTTGATAAAGGTGCTACATGGTCATGGACAAAATAAGCCAACCTTGCAAATAATCCTTTAAATAAAGAAGGGGCAAAAAGAAATTTTAGCACTTCCATCACATCTTTAAATTCAGGTTTATTCCTTGGTTTTGTTAAGGATTTTTCACTCATAGTCATATAAGTATAGCTAATTTGCCTTGCTCCTAATATATTATTTAGGTTTCCATAGTTTTGATACATAAATTAATTATCATAACTATTATAACCTTTTTCCCTTTTATTGCTTTTATACCATTGAATCGTGCGAGTTAACCCTTCTTCCGAAGAGTATATCTGTCGGAACCCAGCATTTCTAACTTTATTAGCATTATGTTGTGTTGTCTTATTCATCTTTGAAATAGCTGCAGTTATTGGAAAATCTATTTTTAAAACTTTTAATAAAAATTCAAAAGGTACCATAGCGTTTAAAATAGGATTAACAGGCAGAGAATACTTTGGAACTGGTCTTCCCAATAGCTTATAAATCAGATTAGTAAATTCTTTAAAAGATATACTTGGTTCGTCAGCATAATTATAAATTTCTACTCCATCAAATCCCTTATTAATTAAAAACAATGTAACATCTATCATATTTTCAATATAAGCAGTTGATTTAACATTATCACCCATGCCTATTGGAAAAAACAGATGTCTGGCTATTTGACGGATTAATCTATATACATTTCCTTTATTTTTAGGTCCAAAAACCACCGTTGGCCTTATAATTAGTGCACATCTTCCTGTTTTTTCAGAAACCCATTTTTTTATTAGTTTTTCTGCTTCAAGTTTTGTACTGCCATATATTGTATTGGGTTTTGGTATAGTGTTTTCATCAGTAGGAATATTCTGGTCACCATAGACAGCAACAGAACTGAAAAAAACAATTTTGTTAATGCCGGTTTCACTCATAGCCTTTAAAATATTTTCTGTTCCAACGACATTAACTTGATAGAATTCGTCTTCAGAAATACCAAAAAACCGGTGTTTTGCAGCAAGATGTATGATTAAATCATTTCCTTTTATTGTTTGTAGGACTGTTGAGTAATCAAGAATATTTCCTTGTATGTAGTTAAATGTATCAAATTCTTTACTGAAATTTGTTTTTTCCTTGATATCTAATATTCGCACATTCCAACCATTTTTATATATTTTTTTGCATAAAAAATCTCCTATAAATCCTCCTCCACCTGTGACTAACGTTTTCATTAAAATTCCCATTTTATTAATAATTTTTATAGACTGATTCTATTTTGGTTTTTAAAAAGATAACAATATTTATCTTGTTGTTTCTGCAATTTCCCATACTGAATGGCGTTTACCTCTGAAATAATTTAAAACCCCGATTAAAGCTGCTGTGTTAATTAGACAAAAGTAGAATGGAACAGAAAATAATCTGCCTGATTTATTTCTTAAAAAAAATCCTACTAAACTGATAAAATAGAAAAACAACTGTAAATATAAAGTAATTTTAGAAAATAGTGAATTTAGAAAAAAGTTAGATAATAAAATTACAATTAAAAAGAAAGGTACAAACCATCTAATAAGCTTATGAGAAATAAAACAGAATCCCCACATACCTTTAAGCATGTGATATTTTTTCCAATAACGAAGGAAAGCTGTAAGCCCTCTTGTTACAATTCGAGATCTTCTGTCAAACTCCTCTTTGGGCGATGATGTTGCTTTCTCATAAGCTATTGCTTCAGGTTCAAATACTATTTTATACCCTCTGTCGGCTATTTGAATTGGGTGTGCTAAATCATTTGCAACATCTAAGTCTAGATTAAAAAATAAATTTTTTCTTATTGCATAAATTGAGCCATTTGCAGCCACTATCGAACCATATTTGCTTTCAAGCTTCTTTATCATTGACTCATAACGGAAATACAAGCCTTCACCTTTACCAACTGATGTTTTTTTATCTATATATTTCAAGCTCCCTACCACACAGCCTACTTTTTCGTCAGTAAAATTTCTAACCAACTTTTTAACAGCATCTTCCTTATAAATGCAGTTAGCATCTGTAAAAATTATAATTTTTCCTTCACATCTTGATATAAATTCATTGATTATAGAATTTTTTCCCTTTCTTATTGTAGATTTATAAAAAGCTACTCTCTTATCTGAAAAATCTCTTACTCTTCTTTCTGTTGCATCATCTGAACCATCTGATGCAACAACTATTTTCAATTTTTCTTTTGGGTAGTCTAAAGCAAGGCAATTTTCAATTTTGTTCTTAATCACTTTTTCTTCATTGTAAGCTGGAATAAATAATATTATACTTAAAATAAATTCTTGTTTTGTTAAAGAACTATCTTTTGATGTTAAAACCATAAGAACAAGTGGATATCCAACATATACATAGAATACTAAAAATACTAAAAACCAAAAAATATACTCAAGCACTATCATCTATTTCTTTTTTTAAGTTAGATTATTATATCAGAAAAATTTGGCAAATAACTCTGTATCCCAAGATTCAATGAAAAAAATATTTGATGTAAAAAGTAGAAATAACTTCACAGTTTATTGTTTTTAGTTTAATCCAATTACAGATTTAATTATTAGTTTTATCTTTCTTAAAACATTTTTAAAAGAACGTATTCCAAAGTGTCCGTGCGCTGCACTCATTCTTGCTTGTAGTACCATCCCTTTCAGCCTTTTTCTTAAAATTTCTTTTTTGTCAACACCTGGAATTTCCATCTGGACCGTCCATGGATTTTTGACTTGAAGCTCACTTCTGAAAATTTTGTGTTTAATTGCAATATCATATAGCTTTGAGCCAGGATAAGGGGATGCAATCTGCCATGATATATAATCAAGAAGTCCTTCTTTATACCAAATTTTGGCAGTTCTTAGTGTATTTTCTACTTCTTCGCTCGTTTCAATCCGTAAGAGACCATCTTCTTCCCACAACTGGTACATCATGAAGAATCCATATATCTTGATACTATATTTTTTAAGAGCTTTAAGTATATCATACATCTTTGGAACAGTTGTATATTTCCCTATACCATCAAGGACTCTTTGGTTAATGCTTTCAATACCTAAATGAACAAGCCAGAAATTTGCTAAAGATATTGCTTTTGCAAGATTGTCATCAATGTTGTGAAGAAAAAGATTGCACTGGAAAAAAAGATCATTGCGTTTAATTTTTTCTAATTCATTCATTAAACTTAAACACCACTTATAATCTGCATTCAATTCATCAGATCTGATATAAATTTCCCTTATCCCTCTGTTATAAAGCATTTCTATTTCTTCAACTATTTTTTGGGGTGACCTGAGTCTTACCCTTGGATAACCTGACCTCCAAACAGGGTTTGAACAGAATACGCAATTCCATGGGCAACCCCTTGAAGCAAGTATTGCTGTACTTGGAGATTTTTTTCTGTAAAGGTTACCTCTATATTTTGAAAAATCAACAAGCCCCCAATCAGGGAAAGAAATATCATCAAGGTTTTTAACGAAATCTCTCTTCTCTGAAAAAACAATTTCTCCATTATTTTTAAATGCTATGCCTGGAATAGAGAACCTATCTTCTTTCCTTTTTGCAAATGCTTCAAGGAACGAAGTGAATGTTATTTCTCCTTCTCCAACAGCACAGAAATCTGCAGGAGAATCCCTTAAGACTTCTTCATAATTCAAAGTAGGATGTACTCCGCCACATAAAATTGGCAGATTAGGCATTTCTCTTTTTAGGGCTCTTATAGTTTTAAATGCTCCTTCTCGTAGAAGCGAGACAAATGATAAACCATAAAGATCAGGATTTATTTCTTTTATTCTTTTTATGTGGCCTTCCAAATCGCAAAATCCTTCCAAATAGTAAAACTCAAAAATGTCAGGAAGAATTCCTTTTGAGATAAGTTTTTTTGCATAACCAACGAGATATAAAATCCCCAAATTAGGGTATGCTAAATCATATCCACCTGCTATCTGTGGTGGATCTGCAAGTAAGATCTTGAATTTAGAAGCTCCCATAGATTCACCTCTTTTTATTTCTTTACTTATAGCTCATAAATTCTCTCTGTTTCCTTAACCATTCGTTCTGCTGTATAATTTTCCAAAACCCTTTTTCTTCCTTTTTCCCCAAAACTATTTCGTAAGTTATCATCTTTTAAAAGCGTAAGGATTTTATCCGCTAACTGGATTGGGTCATTAGGAGGCACTATAAATCCCGTTACACCATCCTCAACAACCTCAGAGTTTCCTCCTGCATCTGTTACAACACAGGATTTTTTTGCAGCCATTGCCTCCAGAATGGCTATGGAAAACCCCTCTCTCAATGAGGACAGAACAAAGATATCCATAAACTGCAATAGTTCCGGAATATCAGTTCGAACCCCAGAAAAGATAACCTTTTCTTTAATTTCAAGCTTCTTTGCTAAGTTTTCAAGTTCATTCCTCAGAGGCCCATTCCCTACGATGAGAAAAGCAACATCCTTGTATTGATCTGATAGAATTTTTGCAGCTTCAATAAAATACCTTTGGCCCTTTTGAAGAGTAAGGTTTCCCACATTTCCTACGATTTTAGATCCCTCTTCTATAAAAAATTCCTTATAAAATCTTCCCTTGTTAATCTCTTTCGCTAAATATAAATCTGGATCAATTCCATTGTAAATAGTTATATATCTCCCTCTGCCAAAAATCCCCTTTTTCTGATTAGATACTCTTACCCTCTCGCATACTGAAATAATCTTTTTGTTAAGCAAGCCCAGTATGTTGCTGATGACAGAAAAAAGAAGCCCTTTTTTATAAAACTGATTCTGCACTGTATGGTCTGTCCTTATTCTATTCTTTACCCCAGAAAGAAGGGCAGCCACTATAAACCAGTTATTCACGACGAAATTGTGGGAATGAATTATATCTATCTTTTCCCTTTTTATAAATTTTATAAGTTTTATCAAAAAGAGAAGAGGAAAGATTTTTTGTTTATTAAACATAAAAGTTTTAACATTAAATTTTTTTATTTCCTCCTCTAACTCTCCTCCACTTGTCAGAGAACAGATAATCGGTTCAAACCTGCTCCTATCATGGTAGCGGGCATAGTAAGACACTATCTTCTCTGCACCTCCCATTTTAAAGGAGTATACGCCATGCAATACCTTTCTCTTTGATAACTTATTTTTTCCCAATTTTTAGCTTATCTCTCCTCTCAGAAGATCTTCGTAAATCCTCATATAGTCTGAAACCATTCTTGAAATTGAAAAGTTTTCTAAAACCGATTTCTTTGCCATTTCACCAAGCTTTCTTGCCATGCACTTGTCTTCAAGCAGAAAAATAACTTTCTCAGCAAGTGTCTGCCAGTTTCCCGGAGGCACAAGGAAACCATTAACACCGTCTTTTATCAACTTAGGGTTGCCACCAACATCTGAAGCAATAATAGGCCTTCCAGAAGCCATTGCTTCAAGCAGAGCTATAGAAGTCCCCTCAGATCTTGATGGAAGAAGATAGATATCTAAAATTGATAGAATCTCCGCCACATCACCTCTAAGACCTAAAAAAATAATATAACTTTCTAAATTCAACTCCTTTATCAGTTCCTGAAGCTCTTCTCTGTACTGAATATCTTTAGGTCTTATAGCGTCCCCTAATATTAGGAGCTTTCCATCTTTGTATATACTGAAAATTTTTTGAGCTGCTTTTATGAGAAGATCATATCCCTTTACTGGTTTTATGTTTCCAACAGCTCCTATCAATGGAAAAGCAGACAGCAAATTAAGTTCTCTCTTTTTTGAAGAAGAACGGTTATTATTATCAAATTTTTTGATATCTATCCCATTGTAAACCGTTAAGACCTTCTTTCCTTTAATTACTTTACAAAACTCATCTTTCAAAAAATCTGAAACTGCTATTATCCTATCTCCAAATCTTGCTAAAAACCTGTAGGCAAATCTTCTTTTCCTAGATCTTAAACAATCCATTCCGTGAATAGTCATAATAATTTTACACCTTGTCAATTTCGCAGTTATAAAACCATAAAAATTATTAACGAAAAGATGAGAATGGATTATGTTGATTTTTTCTCGTTTCACAAGTTTCATTAATGCTCTGATGTAATGAAAAATATTTTTATCTTTTTTGCTTATAATCTCACAAGGCACCTCTCTCAATTCCTTTTCAAATCTACCTCCTTCTCTTGAACAGATATAAACATCAACTCCCCTCTTTCTTAGTTCTTGGGAGAGGTCTTTAACAACCGTTTCTGCTCCTCCCAAATGAAGATTCCCTATCATCTGAAGAACTCTCAAACTTTCCCCTTTAAAAAATTATTTTTCCTCTACAAACTTCATCTTTATGAGGAGAGAACTTACTTTAAAAATCCCTTTCGGCTTTTTTCTGAACCTGATCCCATTCCATCCTTTTTTAAGCCATGATTTATCGATAGGAATCGGTTCAAATGTATAATCCTTCCAGTTGAAATCTTTGCCTCTTCCTTCTGGCAGAGGAATTGGACCTTTCCCGTTTATAAAGAATTCTCCTTCGTTAAGGTTATCTGCATCAAACAATGTCAATATTATAAAAGCCCTTCTCGTTTTTCCTGGATCAATATCTACAAAAACAGCAGTTCCTTTTTCACTAAGTCCATCACTTTTGGTAAAATCTAAATCTCCAGAAAGTCCTGAAAAATCCTTTTCCTCTTCATGGATCTTTGGAAAAAGATCTGATTTATATTCGAGTTGTAAAGTGATTTTTGTTACCTTAAAGATTCCGCCTTTATTCTTGATAAATTTTATCTCATTTTCACCATTTTTAAGCCAATTTTTTCCAATCGCAATTGAGTCAAACTCAAAATCCTTCCAGTTAAAACTTTTTCCTTTTCCCCACGGTAGGTCTAATGGTCCATTTCCATTTATGAATATCTTCCCTTCAGATGGATTATCCGCATCAAAAAGAGATAAAAGAATAAAAGCCTTTTCTGCTTTTTTTAGATCAACGTCTATCGGGATATTCATTTGCCCTTCATCAGGACCTGCTTTTTTAGTAAAATCCAGAAGACCAAAGCCATGAAACTCTATCTTTTTATTTTCTAACAGAAGTTTTACATCTTTTTTTAATAAGATATCACCTTCTCTTGCTTTAAAAACAATCTCTTTTACTATTGTTCCATCTCGTGTTTTATACTCTTCAGAAAGTAATATATTCTTAGAAGAGATATTAGGATTAACAATTACTAAACCATTAGTAAATTTTCTAAAGACCGCTCCATCTTGTTGATAATAATTGCCATTAGGTTTTCCTAAGTCGAGTTCATAAAATGGATACCAAATCATCCCTTTAAAATTGTATCCTTTCATATAAGAAAAATATGCATTATCACCCTCTTTTACCAAGAGATAAGAACAGTAAAGTCTCAAAGCATCGGCCTCTTTTTTCCCAATGGCAACAGGAATAGAAATTTTATTTCTCTTGTTAATTACACTGATTATGTCTATTCCCTCCTTAAAGTCCTTAAAATAGAAATTGCCATTGTTAAGCCAATTCTCATCCATTGCTCCATCACATGTCGCAAGGTATTTAAGACTATTTTCAGTATCATATCCACGAACCTGATTGAAAACTAAAATCCTTTTACCTATTGCCTCCTTTATAGCCTTCAGAAAATCTACAGAAATCTTCCACCATTTTTCCTTATTCATACCGATAGGGGTAGCGGATGAAAATTCACGGAAATCAGAGCCATAGGGATAATTTACCCATACATTATCCAAAAAGATTCCATCATAACCATTACTTACAAGCTCTGCCGCCAGTTTACTATAAAATTCTTGAAACCCTTTATTTTCTATATCAAGACCAAACCTTTCTTCTTTTTTATTAAGATACACCCTTACCCTCCTGCCATTTTCATCATGAAAAAACCAATTTTCATGAGAACTTATTTCCTTCCATTCTTTATACATCCTAAAGCCCTTACTGTTTTTATTCATATTTTGCTTATAAATCTTTTCCATATTGGAGACATCAAAAGGACTCATATAGGCAAGGATTATAAGATTTTTTTTATTATCTTTAAGAATGGCCGGAGGGTTTGGGTACCAATATGAATCTAGGATAACTAGATCAAGTTTTTTTGCCATTTCTTTGAATTGCTCATCAGAATATTTGCCAAAGCAGTAGCCAAAAAATCTTGCAAATTTAGGGTCTGCAGAATAACTCGGCAATCTCAATAAACAAAAGCAAATAAAGATAACATAGATTATAACCCTCTTATTATTCATAAATCGCCCATCTTCCTAAAAAAACAGAGCCTCTTTTTTTGAAAACTAACAACTTATAATTTTATAAAAGAAATTTATTCTTCATAGTGTTAGCTTTTTGAAAAAATCAATATATGGTTTTGCTCCATTATAAATTTATTTTAGCTTCCCCAGAAGTAAACGTCAAAGGCTTCTGAATATAAACATCATACAGCTTCGATAGTCAATTTTTGTGAGAAAATGAGACGCAACAAAGTAGGTAATACGTCACTTTAATATATAATATTTTCATAGAAAATATTATAAAGTTTTTCAATATTTTTATTAAAGTCAAATTTATCCTCAACTGTTTTCCGAGCATTAAAAATTATTTCCTTTCTTGCAACCGTATTGCAACTTAAATATTTAATAGCTTCAATTATTTCTTGAGGAGATTTCTCGTTAACTAAAATTCCATTTGTTTTGTCAACTATTAGCTCATTTTCAACTACTGATAACCTAGTTGTTATCACTGGCAGACCTGTAGCCATTGCCTCAATTAAAACATTTGGTATGCCAAACTGATATTTCCTGATAGCAGGTAGCACAAATATATTTGAGTTTCTATAATACTCAATTACCTCATCATATGGAAGAGCTCCAGTGATTATTACATTATCTTCTAAACCGTATTTTTTGATTTTATCTTTTATTTGATTCATCAAAGACCCTTGCCCAATAATAATCGTTTGGAAATTATTATTACACTGCTTTAATAAGCGACATGCTTCAATTAGATAAATGTGACCTTTTAACTTTTCAATCCTCCCAACAGAAAGAATCTTTAAGTTGCTAAAGTCTCTTTTTTCTATAAATTGAAATATATCTAATTTAATCCCATGATAACTTAAAAATATATCTTTATTTACAGTTTCACGGAAGCACTTGCTAAGATACTTTACATTTTCTCCGGTGCAGGTTATCATAAAGCTAGATCCTTTTATCTTTTCCCCGAGCATTGTAGTATCTGCATAAATATCAGTCGCATGTCCTGCAAAACTATATGGAATTTTAGTAAGTATCTTGATAATATATGCTGTTAATGTTGGATAAGTTGCATGCATTGCATGAATATGAGTGATATTTTCTTTTTTTATTTTGTATGCGTAATAAACACTTTTAGGGAATAGAATCAGATTTTTTATAAAAGTAATCCACCCCCCTTTTACGCTATTTTTGATAACAGATATTAGTGCTTGAAAATATTTTTTGGGGTTGGTCAAAATAAAATATATGTTGCTCATAACAACTCTCATAGAAAATAGATATCCACATCTGATAACTTGGATTTTTTGTTCAATCTCCAATGCATCAGACTGAATTTTTTCCCATTTCTTATTCTTAAGTGAAAAAATTATAATGGGCATACCTTTCTTCATTAATCCATTAATTTCTCTTGATAAATAGGTTTCAGAAATTGATGGGAATCTTGAAAATATAAAAGCAATTTTTTTATCTAAGCTCATGTTGTCTTTTTGTATTTGACTATTCTTTTGTTTCAAAATCATTTTTTTCATTAATAGAAAAAATGTTCCTATTACTTTAATATGACAAATCAAGAAAACAATCAGTTGTCAATAAATTCCAAGATTTTTATCAATGTTTTAAAACCTAATTCTGAATTTGAAAAATATTGTTGGAAAATATCCTCCTCATACTTTAGCCTTTACCATCTCATATCTCAAAATCTTTATAGAGGTCAATATCCCTGAAAAAATATAAAAAAACCTATAATATTGCTGAGATAAAAAGAAACCTGAAAACAAAAATGCTATAAAACCAATTCTTAACCCTTGTGAGATGCCCTTGAGATAAGAATATTCCCCATTTACAAAAAACTTTTCAGAATCCCTGCTACCTTTTATCACTGCAAAAGCAATCGCAATATATATAAATAAATTGACAAGTCCGGTCTCAGTGGCAATTTCCAGATAGGTGTTATGGGCTACATGCTCAACATCAACTCTTTCAAACTTCCCCAATCGCGCCCTTGCCATTCTGAAAGCACCTATTCCCACCCCAAAAATAGGACTTTGTTTAATCATCTCTTTTCCATCCTCTATTGCAATAAGCCGCGCTCTTATGGAACCATCTGCTACCTCCTCATTTGCAGTAATGGTATCCATCCTTTCCCAGAATGAACCAGGTGTTTTATAAAAAAGAAAGGCAAGAAGGGCTATCATTAGAACCAGATATTTTAAATTCTTCCTCTGCAAGATAAGGAGCTGAAAGAATACTATAGCACTTGCAATCATTGCACCTCGTGATAACGTCCTGGTAAAAAAATAAGAATAGGAGAAAAAAGAAAAAACAAGAAAGGCTTTTTTTGCAATGGAGGATTCATTTTTCATCAAGATAATGGTAAGAGGCAAAACCATAAGCATATGGAGGCCATATTCATTAGGGTCACCCCCTATACCCCCATAAAAGGAGCCAAGTCTATATGGAAGCAGGCCTTCTCTATGAGCAATAAATGTTCCCAGATTATCAAAGATGGTAAATATAAGAATTATCCATACAAATCGCTTTATTGACTTTTCATCATCAAGAACCATAATAATCAGAAAAAAAAGTGTTATGGGTTTATATAGTTCTGGCAGAATTTCCAGAGACTCATTAAAATAGGGTGAGATTAGGACAGAGCTTAGAGAGAAAAAGAAGAAAAGGATGAAAAGAATGGCTTCAGAGCTTTTGGGAATTCGAAATTTTCTTGAAAGAAAAACTAAAATCAGCGTGATGATAGGAACCACCAGGGCAAGACGTAAAGGTATCAAAGACTGATATCTCTCAGCAGGTCTGAAAAAGAAAAGAGCTAAATAAACTACTAAACCCCAGAAGGAAAGATTCAAGTTCTTTCTCCGCAAAAACTTTTATTTCTTAATTCTATCTAAGACTTTCGCTAACTTCATATATTACTTACTTTTTTTGAAAATTATAAAAAGATGAGGAATTCTATTGATTAAACAAGTTTGCAAGATCCATTTCAGGCTTTTCAACCTTTGGTAGATCATAGAAGATTCGCAACCAAATCTCCAACACAACAAATGACCATATATCCACCCATGACAGAGTCCGAAAAATATAGAAGTCTTCATATAATCTCTTTAATTCTTTTTTATCAAAAATATCTCGCGCCGCAATTCCCTTTTCAGAAAAGACATAATCAACAATAGGTTTAAGATCTGACCGTAACCAGACATCAAAAGGAATCTTAAAGGCCATTTTAGGGCGTTTTAAAATCTCTTTCGGCACACTACCTGATGCCAAACTGTGCAAGATATATTTTTTAATTCCATCTTTTGATTTTAAGTTATTTGGTAGATTCACACAAAATTCCAAAACCTGCACATCCAAATATGGAAACACAGGTTCAGCATCATAAAACTTACAAATACTATTATAAGGCATCAACTGTTGATTTGGCATATAAGTCTTGAACGCTATGTATGTATACTTATCTGAAATTATCTTTAGTCCGGAATTTTTAAAATATTGAATGTATAAGTCTGGAATTGATCTTATGTCTCTCATATTCTCATTTGTAAAAATTCTTCGGATTCTTTCTTCCCTGATCACTGACCCTTTCCATTTAAAATAACCAAGGCTTGAAAAAAAATAATCATGAATACCTCTCAAATATCTTATCTTAAATTCTTCTTTTAAATAGCGGGAAAAAGCCTCTGACATTTCATAAATTCTTCTTCTGTTTTTTACTCCTAATAACTTTATAAAACTCAGATATCTTTCAATTACGTTGAAATATGTCCATCGCTCATCGAGACCAAATAGAGTATCAGCGCCTTCACCCAAAAAATAATGTTGTATGCCTTCAACATGCCCTAACTTTGAAACAAGCTGGAGTTTAAACCCACTGTTTGAAACAGGTGTATTCATATTCCATACCATATTAACAAGATTATTTCTTATATCGTTAGCTTTAAAAACAACATTTGTATGAACTGTGTTTAAATGCCTGGAAACAATTTCCGCATAAGAAGATTCATTACTCTCTTTTCCTTCGTCTCCAAAAGTCACATGAAATGTCCGAATTGGCTCTGCATAGTATTGATGCAGTAATGCCGCCACATAGCTTGAATCAATCCCACCACTTAACAATATCCCTGCTGAAGAAGGCTCAATGCTGCTGCAAATCCTCCTCACAGTATTTTCAAGTAAATCTTTCATTTCCTTCATAGCTGCTTGCTCAGTTATATTTTGGTTAGACTTAATTTTTATATCCCAGTATTGTTTCAGAAACAGTGTATCATCTTGATATATGAGATAGTATCCAGGCAGAAGACTATATAGGCCACTAATCGGAGTAGCAGGCTGCTCAAATGCTTTCATAAAAAGAAAATGGAAAATACCTTCGATGTTCAATTCTTTCTTTATTATTTCGCTTGCGAGTATTCCTTTTACAGATGAAGCTAATAAGAAGAATTTCCCATTTTGATCCTGGTAATAAAAAAGGGGTTTTTCACCCAACCTATCCCGGGCTGCAAATAATCTTTTTTTGTGTTTATCCCAAACAGCAAAAGCAAATACACCTTCAATATATTCTAAACAATTTTCTTGATATTCTGCATATAGGCTCAGAAGTAATTCAGCATCAGAGCAATCTTCTTTAATTTCGTATCCATTTTTTCTAAGAATATTAAGCAACTCTAATCTATTTAAAACCTTACCATCAAAGACAACTGCTGCTGAATCTGTTATATCAGCATTGCCTTTATCTTTATCTTTTAACCCACCGTATCCTAAAGCAGCCTCTCCATAGGAGAAAAAATTAACACCTGAGGATGAAATAGTGGCTTGAGCCTTACACATTTGAGAAATATAATGGTCTATATTTTCAGATAGTTTTCTATTAAAAATAGCGCCAGCAAAATTCATTATTGCCTTAAATATTCATACGTCAATTTCAACCAAGTGACGGTTCAAAGTTGAAAGAAGGTAAATCCTCAATTTATCATGGTTAAATAAACTATTAATTGATATATTTCAATATATTTACCTATATTTTATTATAGATAATTATTTTTTGTTATATTTCTATAAAAATCAATATATTGCTTAGAAACCTTTTCAAGAGAAAAATCCAGCAGTGCTTTTTCTCTTGCTTTTTTGCCAATTTCATTAGCTTTTAAAGGGTCATTTAATAATTTTAAAATTTCCTCAGCCAATCTTTCAGGATTATCTTGCGGAATAATAATTCCCTCCTCCTTATCTCTCATCAAGAAATCAGATATTCCGGGCATTTCAGATATTATGCAAGGTAAACCACAAGCCATAGCTTCTATCACAACATTTGGACAGCCTTCCTGACGCGAGGGGAAAACAAATATATCAGATGCTCTCAAATAATTACTAACTTCTTTACTTTCCCCTGTAAAAATGATATCATTTTCTAAACTGTACTTTGAAATTTTATTTATAATTTCTCCAACAAAAAGATTATTTTCTTTTTCCAATATTTCAAATTTATTAGGTCCTACAAGAAGAAGAAATGAATTTTGAAATTCTTTATTTATTATTTTAAATGCCTCAATTAATATATCTACACCCTTTCTTCTAATAATTGATCCCATAAAACACAGAATTTTTTTATTTATTGGCAATCCTAATTTCTCTCGTAGATATCTTTTATCTTCTTCTGGATAAAATTCATCCATAGGCTTCCCATTAGGTATTAATGCCACCTTTTTAGTATCAAATTTACAATCATTATAGGTTTTGACCATAATTGGAGAAATGGCAATATATCCATCAATTAATGATAGCAAAATATATCTCCATCTTCCCCTCCGACCTTTTTTCTTTAGCGTGACCATATCATCACTTCCATAACAAGCTGATTGAAAAATAAACTTTTTCTTAAAAAGCTTACAAAATAGTAATGAGGAAATATAACCCTTAGCAAGACTATTGGAATGTATAATATCAAAATTATTTCTCATTTTTAATAAAAGTAAAAAAAAATTTAATCCAAATAATAATTCCCCAAAATATTTCCTTTTATTAGATTTGAACCTATAAATTGGTATCCCATCTATTACATCACAGGAAGAGCTGTTATCATAATTACAAGTAATAATAAATGTATTAATATTTTCTTTTTTAAACTCTTTACATAGTATTTCAAGAAAAATAGCACGCCCACTAAATATAGGCTTATATCTGTCAATCAGCATGCAAATATTCATTTAATTTATTGATTTATTACTCTTTTAATCTTCTTATCAAGATATCTGACTATTAACCTTTTGGGGATAAAGGTTGAAATTAAAAAGCCCTTAAGGTTCTTAAAAGTGAGCTTATATATTAGGCTTATTAAATAGTAATCTCTTGCTAAATGAAACATATTTTTCTCTTTAAAATAATAGTAACCTATTCTATAATAGGTGTTTGATATGTTAAAATTAATCTGCCTTCTTTCTTCCTTGGACATTTTATTCCAATAGCGACTCTTTACATCAATCCAGACCTTTAAAGATTCGCTAAAAGTTTTTGGTCTGTCTCTATTCTGATTAGCAAGATTTTGTCCATGACACAGTATATTACAACCCACTTTCTCCAAAAAGCATACATCTATTTTTTCGTCTTTGGCAATCCTGATGACTAAATGCTGATCTTCACCGATCAGAATATCCTCACTAAATCTATATTTATCCAATAATTCCTCACGGAACACACTTGACTGGATTGGAATGAGATATCCCTTCAATAAGTATCCAAAGATATTCTCAGTAAATTTTCTGCAAAGAGGGCTATAAGTAACTACTTCATGAGGTATCTGTTTTAAAGCAGTTGTTTCTCCAAAGAATGATTCATTGATTACTTCCTCACCCTTAAGGTATCTGCATTCAGAAAATACTGTCCCTATTTTTTCATCTTTTTCTAAAATACTTATACAATCTTTTAGATGTTCCTTTTCCCACCAGTCATCTGAATCAAGAAAAGCAATATACTTACCTCCGGAGGCTTCAATTCCTGTATTCCTTGTAACACCTGCTCCTCTTTTATCTTTTAAGTTATTTATCAACCTGATATTGTTATTGTCTCTTATAAACCCTGTTACAATTTTTTCAGTTTCATCAGTTGAATGATCATTTACAATTATTAATTCCCAATTTTTATAGCTTTGTTCTATAACACTTTCAATAGCTTTTGGTAAAAACTTTGCTCTATTATATGTTGGAATAATCACGCTGACTAAGGATTTGTTATCTGACCCACTAACTTTATTCATTTATAACTTACCTCCAAATTGAGCTCTTTTCTATTATCTCAAACTATGTCTTATTTGACGAATCATTTCTATAATCGTTAAAGGAAGAAAGGAAGCACCCCAAAAGAGCCAGTTTTTCCAATTAAAAAACTGGTAGCAGATACCTCGAAAGAATAGTAATCTGGATTCCTTAAAGAGGTTTTGACTAAAATAGCTCCAGCCAAGAGACCAGCAACGTTGACTCAGAACTTCCTTAACTAAACCCTGAAGCTCACGGGGAACCCAGTTGTTCACAAGATGTTTTTCGAAAACTCTGATATTAGCATGACCCCACCGAAATCTTCTAACATCAGTAGCTCCAGATAAACTATCCAAGCGATACCGATATTTATAGAGTACACGGTTGATATAGATAAACTTATATTTTTTGGCAATCCGTAGCCAGAGGTCATAGTCCTCACCGATCTTGAATGTTTCATCAAACATGCCGACTTCCTCCATGACCTTTTTCTTCACAAAAACCGAGGAAATGCAGCTACCAATGAGCAATTCTCGATAAAACCAGCCATAGGCAAGGTCTGTGGTTGCACTTCTATGCTTGTTAAACCAAACCTTGAACCTGTCAGCGCAATTCGATTGTTGGATGACACCAGATTCATCAAACTTCAAATAATCCGTGAAGGCTAAGCCAGCCTCTGCATATTGTTGAAAAGCTTGTACTGTTTGCTTTAGTATATCTGGAAACCAGATATCATCAGCATCCAAAAAAGCGATATACTCCCCTCTTGCTGCTTTTATGCCTGTGTTCTTGGCCTTTGATGGACCACCGTTTTCTTGGTAAATATAGTTAATTTCTTTCTCAAACGATTTAGCTACATCTCTGGTATTATCCGTTGAACCATCGTCAACTACAATAATTTCAAAATTTTTATATATCTGATTCAAAATAGATTCTATTGTCTCCCCTATATACTGAGCACAGTTATAAGTAGGGATTACAATTGAGACTTTAGAAGATACTGTTGGCACTGACAAGTTTTATTCTCTATTAAAGTATTTATAAAAAACATCTAAGTAGTAAAAAATTTTTAAATTTATTTAGAACCAATGTAAAATCTTATCCTTCCTGCAAAAAATCCAATAATGTAAATAAATCTTAGTTGTTCAATAAAAGCATTCTGTGGATAAAAAATTTGTATCCATAAATATTTGAATAATTCTTGAATGAGCTGTTTTATAGAATATAAAGGTATACCCAAAATATTTCTATAACCATAATATCCCATCCGGATTCCTCGCAATTCACCCTCATCATATCTCCATTTTCTAAAATATGATTTTTTAATTCGATGTGCAGGTATACAGTGATACACTAAAATATCAGGAGAATAAAGAATCTTCTCTCCTCCTTTTAATAATGATTGAAAAAACTCTGTCTCCTCATCTGCATATAATTTCGTTGGTAGTCGGCCTAGAGTAGTATCAAAATATCCATACTTTTGAAACAAGGAAGACTTAACTGCAAAGTTGGCTCCCCATATCTCAGGAGAATCTATATAAAAGGGATTTTCTCCATAGTCAAGTAAAGCCAAATAGCCATATAAATCCTTTGTTAACCACTTTGGACATGGTTTCTCCCATATAGGGAGTATTTTGCCTCCGATACAACCTACATAATCTTCCTTGAATATTCTATCAATATTGTGGATCCAGCTTTTTTCAACAATGACATCATCATCAGTAAAGGCGATGATCTCACCTTTTGCCTCCTTAACTCCTGTATTCCGAGCATGGGAATGCCCCTGCTTTCCTTCAAAAACATATCTAATATTTAACTCAGAAGACCTTACAAAATCTTCAACTACTTTTCTCGTATTATCACTGGAATTGTTGTCTACCACAATCACTTCCCATGACAAGTTTACTGGAACTGACATTTCTTTAAGACTCTGAAGTGTCTTCCTTAAACTTTCAGAACGGTTGTATGTACAGATAATTAAAGATATCAATTAACTTCACCTATGATCTTACCCCGAAAATATGGACACACACAATTAGACAGCATTAACTTTTCCTTCATAAGTTAATCTTTCAAAGTTTTCAGGTGACATATACCTTAAAGCCGAATGTCTTCGTTCCCGCTTGTAAAACATTTTAATATATTCAAATATAGAAAGCCTTGCTGATTCCCTGGTCTCATAACTCTCAAAGAAGACATGTTCTGTCTTTATTGTGTTAAAAAACGTCTCTGTTATTGCATTGCCATAACAATTACCTTTACTGCTCATGCTTTGTCTTATCCCATGGGCTTTTAATATCTTTACTATGTCGTTACTGGCATATTGTATTCCCTGGTCAGAATGAAATATCAACCCATGGTCTGGATTCCTTTCTGCCAGTACTTTAAGCAAAACTTTTTTCACTATATATATCACTTCTTAAATATCTTTCCAGTGCCCACTCTACTATTTTTCTGCTGTATATATCAAGTATTATTGACAGATACAGCCAGCCTTCTTTTGTCCAGATATTATATCTGATGACCATACCTGATTCTTCTCCTCTGCCATAAATTCCTGCTGCAACAAATCAGCAGCTGTGGTTTTCTCATGGTTAGATCTTGTCGTCACCTTAAACCGGCGCTTTGTCTTTGCCATTATCTTATTTTCCTTCGTAAACATGGCTATCCTGTTACGGCTGTATGGGACTTCTTTCTCTTTTGATAATGTACTCTTGGCTATCCCTAAATCTCGCGCTACTGATTCCTTGCTTCTGCCTCCTTCTAATACCAACTTCACCGCGTCTCATTTGAACTCCTTATCATATATTCTACGATTTCCTCCCATGGCTCACATCTCCTATCTTTATTATTTACTTTTTGGTTTCGGTGTGTCCACTTTTTTAGGGTAAGATCAGATTTTCTGCTCTCGGGTTTTTGGCAAGCCAGTTCCCGAAAGGATTTATTTGCTTGCCAAAATACATATTGATTTTCCCATCAAGTGCCTCAAATACCTTGTTAAAATTCTCAATTTCTACTGTAGATGAAGAAAGATAAACGTATAGTGTTCCATTATCATCATGCAACAACTCAAACTTTCTACAGGTTGCCCGTCTCTGTTCTGAATTATATTTAAAATCAAAAAGCCATTTCATATATTCTATCCATTTTGACGGACAAGTATAACCATTATATTTTGCAATGTCATAATCTGGTGTTACATAGGATAATGCTACAACAACACATTTTTCTTCTTTCAAATGATAATATTCTGGAAGAGATTCATTGTTATAAAAGAATAGAAGGAGATCTGCATCAAGCACTTTTTCTCTCTCAAAAAAATATTGTAAATGATTTTGAGTAGTCCAATCCGTTAAAATCACACACTCCTCAGGTATAAGTTTTGCCATCCTCCAGGCATTACGATAATCTGTTCCTTGGGTTTGATGGAGCGCTAAAGCATTTTTGCCATTTTTTGCAGAAATAAAGGCTATAAACAAAATCAAGACAACAGGAATAAGTTTGTTAAGGAATCTTAATTTTTTTTCTTTACCCAATAAATCCTTTATGGATAGGGCAAACAAAAGCATGATTGGAACCAATGTTGTGATAAAAAATTCTTTCTCACCAGGCAACCACCAAAGAAAAAAGATGAAATATGTCATTATCCAGATTAGCAAAAATCTTCGAAACTTATTATGATATGTTGCAGGTTTGCTAGCTTTCACTAAATTCCAAATAAACAGAATGATTAGAAAGGATACCGCAATGTAGCGAAACCTCCTAGGAAGTTCAACGACATTCCACAATTGGCTCTTCAGAAGCTTTTTGATACCAAGTAAACTGAAATGCTCAAGGCTTCCCCAATTAGGATCAGGATAAAAGCTATAACTTAAGCAGAATCGAAGAAAGTTTGCAGCAGTCCTGTTTTCATCAATAGAAAAAAAGGCTAATATATATGCTAATAATACAATTATACCAGAAAGGGACAAAATTATTATTAAAGACTTATATCTTTGTTTGTTTTGTGTAGCAATGAAATAGTAACTAAATGGAATGCAAAATAACACATTTGTTTGATGATAAAATATAGCCATTGTGAGTAATAGTAAAAGCGCGATAACTTTAGCATTATCGAATTTGTTCGACATGAGACGAGTAGTCATAATTAATACGAATAGGGTAAGACAAGCTGTAGCAGGGATATAAACTTCTATTTGTGTTGAAAACACCAAAATTCCCCGAGAAATAAGGAGAAGAATTGTTAATAATGTGGAAAAGAAGGAGGAAAAGACTATTACGTCTTTAAGAATAACATAGAATGACAAGATGACTACCGTAGCTAATATGATATTATGAAGTTGAGCAGCAAATATTACATCGCATGATTTACATATCAACGTAATAGCCGAATAGGACAAGTAAATAATTGGGGTAAATAAAAGATGGTGAGGATGAAACATTCTCTGTCCTGTTTTGGCAGATAAGGCATAACTAAGACTGTCACCTGTTTGTTGAGTTGCTCGTAACATAAATAGGAGCAAGAATGTAACTATAAAAATAGACACGACCGGTATAATTTTAATTTTGGTTCGTGAAAGCATGATTCAGATAGAACCTCCTTATAGTTCGCTACATTAAGGAATACTCACAGTTTATATCTAACTGCCAAAAACATTAAAGCTTCCTCGCCTTAAGCAAACATTTCCATAGATTACTTTCTCTTCGATCAGACGAATTGTTTACGATTTTGAGTGATAGAGATATTCTTGCCGCTCAACGACCGAGTTGAGCGATGGTTTGGATAACGAAGCGAACTGGTTCACGAATGTTATGCGACCGGTCGCTCCAGCGTTTTGTTGGCGTGTCGCGAATCAGCGCACAGGCAACGAAATTATGATTTAGGGTAATATCATACAATATTCTCATATAACATAATCAACTAAAGTAACTTTTCACCTGTTTATCAAATATATTGTACCAAAGCTCTTTGGACTTTTTTGCCTCAAGGCTAAGCTTTTCCCGGAAAACTCCGTCCTCAAATAATTGTACAATATGATTTACTGCCTGATTTGTACTGGTCTCATTTAGAGGTAGGGCTAATCTTCCATCTTTCCAAAAACCACAAAGCCCACGAGCTTTTTGTAAGTAATAATCACCATCATGAATACAGACCGCTGGAACTCCCTGACTTAAAGCAAAAGTACAAAAATGGTACGATACTCCGACTACACCAAATGCCTTGCCAAGTATTCCCTTGACCAGACCTGGAGTCAGGTTATTATTCTCCATCACTAATATTTGTGCAGAACGCACTAATTTAGCCAACTCTTTTCCTGATACGATATCACTATCACCCGGATTTAATGCTATAGGAACAATCACTATCGGCATTTGAAAATAAATTCCAATTTTATCTAAAATAACAGCAATTTGTTGTAAATGCCTCTTTTGCTCTAACGCATAGAATGCAATACGGACGTTAAACGCCAGAAATTCATTTTCTTTTAATCCATATTGGTCTAAAAGATTTAATATAAGTTCATCATCTGCTGGAGAAAGTCCAAAAGAATCATCTCCCATAACTTCAAATTGTTTCGCATCTATATGAGCTTTTTGACAAAAACTCAAGGAATCTATCGGTTCACGCAAACCTACAAAATTAGACTTACGCAAAACTCTGCACAAAGCCTTCTTAAGTATATTGGACTTAAATGGTCCTATTTGCTGACCTGTAAGTACTATAGGTTTATCCTGTTCAGCAAATGTGAGTAGCAAACAACTCTTTTTAAACAGTTCTTCAAGAAATGTATCAGTCAGGTTACCACCACCAACGATGTGCAGAGCATCAAACTGTTCACAAAATTCACTCAGTTTTATGCTCTTATTTTCTGTTTTTGAATAATTAGCAATTGAGAGTGAACCTGCTGGAAAAAATCTTCCCAGACTCCACAATGTAATTTTACGAGACACCTTTCGCCAACAATTGCGGTATCTCCTGAAAAACGGTACACCTGCAAAAATATTCATAAAAAAAGATTTCACTATATATTCATTATATTCCTTTTGTCTGAATACCCCAGGAAAATCCCATATCACAGTCTTTAAACTCTGACTATCTACCACAAATATTTCAGCTTCTGGTAAAATGCTCTTAAGTCTTAAGACAACTCCTTCTATCATAGCAGTGTCCCCTAAGTTGCCATATGCACCATGATCTACAAGGAGTTTCATTTTTTTGTTAGCCATATATATGCCACCGCTCTCAGTTAGGTTATAAATTTTATCATATTATTAATAATACTTTCCCCATCATAGACTGAAATAATTATTAATATCGGTGGTTGATAATTGAAATCATCCTTACCCAATTCTATGCACAATCTTTACACTTTCAAGTAGGAATCTTTTCGTCAAATTGCTTTATGATTATCACATAACAATTAACATACCAATAACCTTACGGAACTGACTTCAAATTGATAAGGAGTTTTCTTACTATTTTCTTTAAGCGTTTAATAAAACCGATTTTCTTGAAACCGCTTAGCCTCAGTCGCCTTATTCCTCTATAATATCGCTCAGTTAGACAATCATTCAGAGCTTTTGCCAAAGCAGGATCATTACCTAACCTTTTAACAGCCTCCAAGTTTTCTTTGTAAGAAGGGATGTTTAATGGATTTGATATTTCAACCCGAGCTAATGCTTCTAAATCCAGTGGACGTTTAAAGGTCGTACAACGTTCCAATACACCGGCTATTCGCAGGCTTACCATTGTACGTAAACATTTTTCACACTGACAGCAATTGTAAGCTCCTTGCCGGTTCTCCCAGCAGACTCGAAGCGATTTCAGAGCAATGTCATTCAATGCGATTTGCTCGACTTTTTCAATCCTAGTGGCTTCGCAACCATCATGCACTATCTCTGTCTCTTCAGTGCTCCATAATGGGTCCAGTATCGGATGAGAACCTGTTGGAAGCAGGTTGGTGTAAGAGAGAGAAGCAGCAATGTAAACCTTTTTCAGTTGTGGTGACAGTAGAAGAGCAACACTCGCTAAGGCTGCACCATGATATAGTTTCCACGGAACATAACAATCGGAGAACTCTCGCAAATTAGTCTCTACTTCAATAAGTTGCTTATGGAGTTTGCTGGCAATATCCCGGATCGCTTGAGACACTTTGGCACGTAGCAAAGTGTCATCCAATCGGATGTCGAAACCGTGTACAAAAATTAGTTTGGTGATTTCATTGCGATTTTTCAGGAGTGTATAGAAGGAATCAACACCTCCAGTGAAAAAGCACCCAACACCTCTGTCGGTATTAGTAACAGATTCAGAAGTATTCTTGGTTTTGGCTTCGACTGAAATCTTTTGGAAGCTCCGATCCCAAACATGAAAAATTTCCTGAATTCTGGGAATAGATTCTAGAAGTTTTGGGAAAACATCTCCAGTTATTCGCAGGGAGCCATCCGCTTTCATTGCAGGTAGCAGTGTTGCTGCCAAAAAAGTCTCAGCTCCGGCAGATAAAGAACCTCCCGTTATCCGGTAGTATATCTCATAGCAACTTCCATTTATGTTAATCGAAGCAGAAACGACCTGAGACACGTCCTCGTCTGAATACCTTGGCTCACTAACTATTACCATTGTCTTTTTTTAAATCCATTAATTGTTATCTGATACTTCATGTATAACTATTATGATGCATGTATCAGCTATTTCATTCCTCTTTTATAATATCCCAAGATACCGGGACATCAATAATGGCATACTCCGAACTTGGCAGTTTTTTGGCTATTTCATCATTCTGAATATTTATAATTAAATCTGGTTGTCCAAATTCATCCAATACACGACCAGTTGATATATCAGTAAGAAAGAGTCGCATCCTGTAGTTATTAGGTAGTAAATTACAATTAAACTGACATGTTAATCTCCTAACTCCAGGTTTTATAACTATGTTTCCTATTTCTGAGCTAAGTCCAATGTAATCCTGCCCATCATGGCTTCCAATTTTAATAATTAAATGCGATTCTGGAAACCCTAGTGGCAAATTGCATTCTATCATTAATTTAATTGGGGACCCAAAAGGAATTGATGAAATTTTACTTCCAGAACAGTTAATTGGCGTAACAGTAAATGCCATATCATTTGATAAAATTGATTTGCTTTTGTTGCCAGATATTCTACTAACAAAATCGCGATAAGTTTTGATAGCATGGTTTGGATCTCCTATATGTTTTATTTCTCCATGTGCAAGCACAATAACTTTGTCACACAATCTTGCAACTTGCCTAACATTATGGCTTACAAAAATCAAAGTTGTACCACTGGAAATGACTTCTCGCATTTTTAATAGAGACTTTGCTTGGAAACCAGCATCACCCACACTTAACACCTCATCTACAAGCAAAATCTCAGGGTCAACATGAGCAGCAACAGAAAAACCCAATCGTGTATACATACCGGATGAGTACCGTTTTACAGGAGTATCTATGAAATCCTCAAGCCCTGAAAATTCGACAATCTCATCGAATTTTTTATCTATTTCATTTTTTTTCATTCCAAGAATAGCACCATTCAAATATATATTTTCTCTTCCGGTAAGGTCCTGATGGAAACCGGCTCCAACCTCGATTAATGCACTTAATCTGCCATTAACCTTGATGTCCCCTTTGTTGGGTTTTAAAATTCTGCTTAGCAATTTAAGTATTGTGCTCTTCCCAGCTCCATTGGGACCAATAATGCCAAGCGCTTCTCCACGCTTGACTTGGAAAGAAACATCCTTGATGCTCCAGAACTCTTTATCCAGCAATTCTTCTTTCTGACTCCCTTTGAAAACCCTTTTAGTCATAGAAGGAATAAAATCTCTGAGAGAGTTGTGCTTCTCTCCTTTTTTAAATTTTTTCCAAACATGATCAAATTCTAAAACTACATCATCCATTAAAATTCCTTATATATTTTCAGCAAAAGCAGGTTCGAGATTATCAAATATTTTCCACGAAACTAAAAATCCAATTATTGCCCAACAAGCGGAATAGGTTAGCCAGAGAAAATCAGGCGGATGATGTAATACAACAACATCATTTATAGCCTCAAGAATAGAACCTATTGGGTTTAGAAGCATTATTGGAGCCCACTTGCCAAACATCTTTACCTCGTAAAAAACTGGGGTAAAGAATATTCCGAATGTAAGGATTACCTCAACAATATATTTTACATCTCTGAAGAATAGATTAGAGCATGACAAAAATAAACCGAAAGCAGCCGTTATAAGAATTAACAAAATTAAAAGAACAGGAAGCCACAATAAATAGATGCTCGCTCCTATTCCTGCTATCACAAGTATTACAAAGAGCACCACAGCGGCGACTGCAAAATCAAATAGATTTGCCAATACTGATGAAAGCGGCAAAACCTCCCGAGGAAAATAGATTTTTGTAACAAGATTGCTCTTACCTACAAGGCTGTTTGTTGCAAACCGAATTGACCCGACAAAGAACGCCCAAGGAAGAGCCTTGACAGAAACTGATGCCAATTCCATAAATTCCATTGGTTTTCCTGAGACAATAGAGAAACCTTTTTTAACAAGTATTCCTGCACATACAATCATCATTGGCATAAAAATAGCCCATAAAAAACCCATTACTGATTGCTTGTATCTAACCTTTATGTCCCTCCATGTAAGCATAAAAAGAAGATGTCTGTATTGAATGAGTTCGTTTATAGTTTCTCGCATTTTTTCTTTCAAACTCCTATATACACTTTTAAACTATCATTTTAGTTTTTAGTGCTAAATTATTTTTATTACTTATTAAAGCAGTTATTTTGAATACCATTCCAAAACTCTTCTCACAGCCAAGGTTACATCATCAATATCTTTGTCAGTCAACTTTGCTGAAAGAGGTAAGGAGATAGTTCTCTCAGAAATATATTTTGCATTTGGAAAGTCTTTGATATGAAAGCCAAAAGTCTCTCTATAGTATTTATGCAAATGTAAAGATATAAAATGAATGCCCGTTCCAATATTTTCTTTTTGTAAAGCTTTTTGAACAGTATCACGGTCTACTTTTAGTCTATCAATATCAAGTATTAATGTATAAAGGTGTCTTGCATGAATGGTTTTATTTTCTGGTTTTGGTGGTAAAGATACTGGTAAATCTTTAAAAGCATCATCATATTTTTTCCATATTTTATTCCGCTTAATAAGATATTTATTTATTCTTTTCATTTGATGAATTCCTATAGATGCCTGCAAGTCCATCATATTGTATTTGAAACCTGGGAAAGTGACTTCGTAATGTTTAAACCCTTCATCTGAATACCTCTTCCATGCATCCCTACTTAAACCGTGCAAACCATACATCTTTATTTTATCAGCCCATTCTTCATTATTAGTGGTAACCATTCCCCCTTCTCCTGTTACTATATTCTTAGTAACATAAAAGCTAAAACATGTTAAATTTCCAATGTTACCAATTTTCTTCTCTTTATAATATCCTTCAATACAATGAGCAGCATCTTCTATAACAATTAAATTATTCTCCTTTGCAATTTCAAGAATAGCATCCATATTGCAAGGTCTTCCGGCAAAATGGACAGGAATTATTGCTTTAGTCTTTTTTGTCAAAACACTTTTTATTTTTTCTGGATCAATATTCATGCTCTCTTTCTCAATATCCACAAAAATCGGTTTTGCTCCTACATGAAAAATTGAATTAGCTGTTGCACAGAAAGTCATAGGTGAAGTAATCACTTCATCGCCCTTTTGAATACCAGAAACTATTAGTGAAAGATGTAATCCTGCGGTACAGGAATTTAAAGCTATTGCAAATTTTGAACCTACATACTCTTTAAAAATATTTTCAAATTTTTCTACTTTAGGCCCTGTGCCTATCCATCCACTCTTTAACGAAGCAACAACTTCTTCTATTTCTTCCTTCTCTATTATTGGATTCCCAAAAACCAAAAATTTATCTCTAACAGGATCCCCGCCATTTATTGCTAATTCTTTTCTCGCCATAGATATTCTATTCAAAAACTGTATTTTCTATTACACTTTCAAAAGAAGTAAATCTAAAATCTTTTATCAGCTTGCAAAATTTGGTTTCAGTTTTTTCTAAATTTAAATAATGTCTGAACTTTTTAAAATAACTAGCTTTAATCTTAGGTTGTCCAGGATCGAATTCCCACGGATGAACATAAATTATAGCAAATTTGTTTTCAACTAAATTTATTCTTTTTATTCCCCATTGTATAAATTTATAAGGGAATAATCTAAAGTATCCTCCTCCTGCAATCGGAATATTGTAATTTAAGACTTTCACTGTGGAAAGAGGAAACTCTAGGATTCTCCCTACTCCTTCTCGTTCCACATAATGGGGATTTCTAGGAAAGTTAGGAATTCCATATCTATCATGATGAATTGGAAAGATACTTGAATCATATTGAAAGCCCATCTCAATCAAAATATCTAATGCCCAAAGTGAATCTTTTGTTATAGAATAAGTAGGTGCTCTATAGCCTATAACTCTTTCACCAATTAAATCTTCTAAAATAGATTTTGCTCGTTTTGTATCTTCCTTAAATTCTTCCTTTTTCTGCGCAAATATCATCTTGTGCGAAAAACTATGGCACCCAATTTCATGCCCCTGATCTTTTACTTCTCTTACAAGATTTTTATATTTCTCAGCAACCCATCCTAAGAAAAAAAAAGTAGCTTTAGTATTTTCCCTATTTAAAAGTTCTAGCAAACGTCTAGTATTTTTTTCAATACGGCTATCAAATTTACCCCAGTCATTGAAATCTACATAATTCTCGAAAGCTGTAACATGAAAATAATCTTCTACATCAACAGTTAAAATATTTGTTAGTATGTTTTTATTATATGAACTACTTGTTTTAATTTTTTTTTCATTAAAATTATTCTTACTTTCATAATTCATGCCATTTCCTTACTCATTATCATAACCTGAATGGTTTTAAAATATATATATAGATCTAAAACTAAAGAAATATTCTGAATATAATATATGTCATATTGCAGTTTTTCCAAAGTATCTTCAACCGTAGAACCATACCCATATTTTACCTGTGCCCATCCTGTTATTCCTGGCTTAACAGTAAATCTTAATGAGTAATAAGGAATTTGCTTTTTAAGTTTCTCTACAAAAAATTGTCTTTCAGGCCTTGGACCGATAAATGTCATCTCTCCCTTTAATACATTGATAAGCTGTGGGATTTCATCAAGTCTTGTAGGTCGCAACAATTTTCCAACTCTTGAAATTCTTGAATCATTTTTTTTAGCCCAAACCGGCCCTGATATCTTTTCTGCATCAGATTTCATTGACCTAAACTTTATAAGTTTAAAAGGCTTTTCATTAAGCCCGATTCTTTCTTGAACATAAAAAACAGGACCAGGAGAATCTATTTTTATCAAAATAATTATAATAATCATTAATGGAATTGCTATAATTAACCCAACAAGAGAAAGAATCACATCAATTATTCTTTTAACTTTAAAAACAAAAGAATTTCTCACGCTTTCAAAACCGCTAGAAAAAATAAACCAAGAATCTCTAACATGTTTTATTGGAATTTTGCCTGTAATCTTTTTATAGAAATTAGGCATTTCAGTAATCTGAATACCAATCAACTTAGATTCCAAGAGAGCAGATATTAAGTCCTGATGTTTTTCCTCATATGCAGAAACAATAATTTTACTTATTTTTTCTTTTTTAACAATGTCAACTAGATTATATCTATTGCCTATTATATTAACTCCCTCAAATCCATTACTTTGAGAATTTCCATTTTTATCACTTATTATCCCTACAATATTATAAGAAAATACTGGTGATTTATGTATTTCTTTTATTATTTCCATTATAGACCAATCACTTCCTACTAAAAGAATATTTTCTGGAAGCATTGGTTTTTTTGAAATCAAATAAAAAATATACCTCCATAATAAAAATAAAATAATAAAATTAATACCCCATAATATCAAAAATCCTCTAATAAGTTTAAGATAAAAAACATAACTCAGAATAACAGCTGCAACAATTCCAGTAGCGTTTACAGCAATTATCCTAATTAAATACCTTAGCTTTGTAAGACTTAAATTTATGTCGTAATATTCAAAAAAATACAATACTACTAAATATGTTACTAACAAAATTAAAATCTGAAGCCAGTTTTCTTTTGTTTTTTCATAATCTCCGGTTCTGATTCTAAATGATAAAATAGCAGTAAAAAATATAACTAAAAAATCACCCAAAAACAGTAAAAGACCTAAGAGCTTCTTCTTATTTATAGGAATATTTGATATAGAAACCATTTATAAACTCAAAATATAACAGCAACTAAAATTTAAGATATAACTTATTTCCAAAAGAGGGCAAGTATTACCCCAAGGATAAGCCATAAAGGGATAGAGATAATTATTGTCAAAAGCATACCCTTGAAAAAACTTAACTGACTTTCCATCTGCCTTTTCTCAAGAGCTCTGTTCAATGACATCTCAAGTTCTTCAAAATTTATAGGCTTTTCCAAAAAGTCATATGCACCTAGCTTTATTAATTCTACTGCGGAAGGAACAGACCCATAGCCTGTCAAAACTATAATGACAGCATCTTTATCAATAATTTTTAATCTTTTTACAAAATCTTTTCCATCTAAGTTCGGCATTCTCATATCTGTAATCACTAAATCGTAATTGCTTTTTTTAAACTTTGATAAACCTTCAATTCCATCAGAAGCTACATCAATTTCATGCCCTAAAGATGAGACTAGTTTAAAAATTGCCATCTGCATTGAAGTATCATCATCTACAAAAAGAATTTTACCCATAACAACTCCTACTCTTTCTTTTATTTTCTTACTTTAATTAGGTCTTCTATAAAAAGGATAGCTAAATAAACATTTAAATTTATTTAAAAATTAAGTTTTAAAAATCCTCTTTGATGCTTTTAAATTTTTTAAGAACAAAAATAAATTATTTTTTCGAAAGATTAAGCAATCAATTATATGTTATAATTCTATTTTGAATACTCAACATATCCATAAGCATAGCTATAACGATATGGATAATAAGGTGAAATTCCACTAATATTGTTTAAAATAATTCCTAAAATATTAACATTTTTCAAAAGGGAAAGGCCATGACTTATGACATCCCTTGGTGTTCTTCCTGCTTGTACTACAAGAAGCACACCACCGACATAAGTGGCTATAATTCTTGGATCTGTTGTTGAAATAATTGGCGGAGAGTCTATTATAACATAATGATTTTTCCCTTTAGACTCTTCCATTCTTAAAAAATCTGTCATTTTAGAAGTTGCTAACAATTCTGAAGGACTTGTCTGAGGTTCTCCAGCTGGAAGGATAAACAAATTATCAATTTTTGTCGGGACAATTAATGAATCTAGCTCTGATTCACCCTTAAGATAGTCCACTAACCCACGATTACCTCTAATACCAAATATTTTATGGATTGAAGGTATTCTCATATCTCCATCAACCAAAAGTACAGAATTTTGACGGTTATGAGCTAATATTATCCCTAAGTTACAAGAAGTTATACTTTTTCCTTCACCTCTTATGGAGCTTGTAACAAGAAAAGTGTTTATCGATTTGTTTCCAGATTCTGCTAATAGATGTGTCCTTAAACTCCTATATTGTTCAATAACAGGAGACCTAGGGTCTAAAAACATTACCAGATGTTCATTATATTCATCAGGTAAATCTAAGATTGTTTTAATTTCTTTTTTCTTGTCTGAAACTTCAGAAAAAAAATTTTTGATTTTGATTAAACCTTTAAGTTTAATCAATTTATTCAAAACTAAATTTATCTTTTCCATAACTCTATTGAAATATTGTTGATAAAAAATATAATTTTTATTTTATGGATTATATTTTAGAAATTCAAGGATTATAAGAGCAAAAATACAAATAAGATATATTATTCCTATAATGCCTCCAGTCAGATTAACTTTCTTTGTTATTTTGATGTCGGTATCAGTTAATATTGTTGGTATTGTCCCTATGATTGGGATTTCAAAAAATTCTTTTGCTTCATTTAAATCTCTGATTGAATGATCAAAGTATTCCAATAGCACAATAACCCCAACTCCTACTCCAACACCAAAAAATAGTCCTAATAAAATTATCCTTGCTCTGTTAGGTTTAATAGGATTTATTGGGATTCTCGGTGGATCTACTATTCTAAATTTCTCTCCTTGTTCATCTGCCTGTAGCTCCTTTGATATTCTTGCCTCTTCTAAACGCCTCAAAAGCATTTGATATATTTCTTCATTTACTCTATAATCTCTAGTAATTCTAGTTAGCTCTTCTTCCTGTTGAGGTACTCCCTGAGCTTTTTGTTGATATTCTCCAAATTTCCTTTCAAATTCATTTATTCTTGACTGATAAGATGTTATTTCAACTTCTATCGAACTTAAATCTTCCTTGATCTTTTGGTATACAGGATTTGGCAATGAAGTTTCTGGATTAAGCATAGCCTCATTGCTCTCTTTTTTATCCTTTGAGGTTAATTGTTTTTTAATTTTTTCTATCTGCTTTTTTATTCTTACTACTTCAGGATATTTATCAGTATAATTAATCAATAAACTTTTGAGTTGTTCTTCTAAATATCTTAATCTATCCTCAGTATTTCCAAAAGGATTTATGAAAGGTTTTTCTTCTTTGAGCTGTTCGAGTAATTTATCTTTTTTTAACTTTGCAATATTCAAAGACAATCTCGCTTCAGCTAAAGCTGCTTCATAGCTAGACAACTTTGATAAGTTAGTATTTATTTCTCCAGGAAGTTCTCCTAAATGTTTTTCTTTAAAACCTTTTAATGTCGCTTCAGATTTCTCTAAATTTTTCTTGTATTGATCCAGCTGGTTATTGATAAAAGTAAAAACCGAATGAGTTTCTGATCTAGATTCAGTTAAGACTGATTCAACAAAGTTGTCTATTAAAGTCCTTATCACAAGCATACAGATTTTAGGTTTTGCATCCTCGTAAGAGATTTCAAAAAGATTGACCCCTTTTACATTAACACCAATATTATCCCTCATTTTACTTATTAAATTTTCTAAACTGCTAAGTCCTTTTAAATTTACATCAAGGTCAAGTTTTTTTATAATATCTATAAGATTTCCTGTGCTGATAATCCTCTCTTTAAATGTTCTAACTTTGCTAACCATTTCATCTCCAACAGCTTGTTGGCCAACAATATTTCTTAAAAGATTCTGTCTCTCAATCAATATTAGACTTTTAGAAACATATACTTTAGGGAGGAAATAACTTATAATAGTGGTAACTGTTGTTATTATGAAAAAAACTGTCAAAAAATGAATCCTTCTTTTATAAAATATCTCTAAGTAGTCTCTTAAGTCTATTTTGTCTTTTTTTACCATCTTATATTCTGAACCTATTCAAAAATAAAGACCAAACACCTTACTAGATGAGAGGAAAATGTTGTCATCATATTCACCACTAATGCTAAAAAAACCTTTCAATGTTAAATTTGCCCCTTGTGTGTTAAATGGAGTTAAAAGTAATAAAAAAAGAATAGAGGAAATATTGTAAAAATATTTTTTCTCTCAAAAAGAATGTCTTTGTAAGAAAAATTTTGAATCTTTTCCCTCTTGAATCAATCTATCGAAAGACTTAGCTAGAAAAACCCTTCTGGAACAATTACAATATCTCCGGGATTTATCAATATATTTTTATCTATTTTTCTATCTTCTATTATATCTTTCATTTTCACTTTAATCTCCTCACTTTTATCACCTTTTTTACGTATCACTTTTGTTGCATTCTGGCTTGCAAAATCTGTAAATCCTCCAGCATCAAGAATAACATCCAAAATTGTCATCCCTTTTCTATAATTAATTGTTTTTGGATTTTTGACTTCCCCAACAACTGTTATTCTCCCACCATAATTATCATGAATAAAAATTGTATCATTTGGTAATAGGTCTATATTCATAGAAAGATCATTTTTCTCTATCAAGTCAACTAAATTTATATCATTTTTTTTGTTATTTCTAAGTATATAGGACTTTTCTAAATCTATATTATTAGTTCCTCCGATTTGTGCTAAAAATTGTAATAATGTTGTTTCTCTTTTTAATGTAAAAGCTCCAGATTGAGGTCCGACACCGTCCACAAACACATATACTTTAAAACTATTTATTCCTCTTACTATTACAGTTATATCAGGAGCTTCTATAAAATCTTTTAGTTTTTCTGTTATTACATCCCTCAACTGTAAAGGGGTAAACCCTTTTGCCTGAATATCATCTAATAGGGGAAGCGATATTTTACCGTCAGGTCTGACTACTACTTCTGTACTCAGTTCCGGATTTTTCCAAACTGAAATCTGTAAAACATCCTCTTCTCCAATAATATAATCAGAAGCTTCTACTGAAAAATCAATTTTAATTAAAGTGACTATCACAGTAATTGTTAATATAAACTTTACAAACTTCATAGCTCAATTAGGATTTGAAATTAATATGTTGCTTCTGTAGGTCTCTATTTTTATCGAAATCTACATTACTACCATTAAATTATTAAACAAAATCTTGTTGCAAATTAATAGAATCAATGACTTTATTTATTATAATATTTTAGTAATTCTTTAAGTCAAGAGCTATTTATTATATAAACTATAATACTATTTCATTAACACAAACAAAATATATATTGAAAATTTACTATATTTGCTTTTTAGAAATTAAATCATTATGATTAAACTTAATATTTTATTTAATTAAAAGTTAAAACAGTTGAGCCGACACTATTAATTCGAATTATGAATAAAGATAAAAAAGTAATAATTTTAGGTGCGGGTCTTGCAGGATTGTCCAGTGCCTGGAAATTATCTGAAGCAGGATATGATGTTGAGGTAATAGACAAGAAGCCTGAAGTAGGCGGGTTGTCCGGCACTTTAAACTACAAGGGATTTCTATTTGATTACGGTGGTCACAGGTTCATTACTAAAAACCATGAGGTCTTAAAAGAGATAAAAAAACTGCTTGGCAATGACTTCTGGCTCAATCATCGGAAAACCCAGTATTTTCTATGGCATAAATATCTGAATTATCCCCTTGAGCTTAAGGACATGCTTCTGAAGGTGAACCCGCTGATTTCAACAAAGGCGATGCTGGATTATTTCTGGACAGTTCTCAACAACAAAATTAAACCGGTAAAAGAAGAATCTTTTGAAGATTGGGTAGTCAACAGATTCGGCAGAACGCTCTACCTTACTTTTTTTGGCCAATACACAGAAAAAGTATGGGGAATATCACCAAAAAAAATTGATAAGGAATGGGCATCTCAAAGAATCAGCTTACTTAATTTAATGGATGTTTTAAAAAAACTGATCTTCAAGCCCAGAAATCAGCCAAGAACCTATACCACAGAATATTACTACTGTACCGACGGCATTGGTCAGATAGCATCTAAAATGGCTGAGGCAATAATAAAAAATGGCGGAAAAATTCATCTTAATTCAGAGGTCTCAAGATTAGAGCAAAATGGTAAATTAATCACTCGTGTGTATTTTGAAAAAGATGGTGTGGAGCACCAGACAAACGCTGACTGGGTTTTATCAACAATCCCTGTGAACTCCTTTGTTCTGTATTTAAAGCCTGGAGTCCCTCCGGAAATAAAAGAATCTGCTAATCATCTGCGATTCCGTTCAATAATGTTTTTAAATCTTTTAATAAATAAAGACCTGGTTACAGAAAATGACGCCCTCTATATTCCGGAGCCAAAATATTTTTTCTTTAGAATCGAGCAATTCAAACTCTGGAGTGCAAAGATGGCTCCTGCAAACAAAACCTCCCTTTCACTTGAAATAAGCTGCTTTGACGGGGATGAAATCTGGAATGAAAAGCCTGAAATAATTTATGATAAATGCCTCTCTGGCCTTAAAGAAATGGGCTTAATAAACGGCGAAGGGCTAATCGAGGACTATTTTATTGTAAAAGAAAAAGAAGTTTACCCTGTTTTTGAAATCGGCTACAAAGAGAACATCAATGCTATAAGAAACTACCTTGACAATTTTGAAAATTTGATTTGCTACGGCCGTCAGGGCAATTTCCAATATATCCATATGCACCATGTCGTTGATATGGGCTTCCGGGTAGCAAAGTTTTTTGAAGGAAAGTTCAAAAAAGATGAAATCACAAAAGTCGGAACTGATAACGAATATTTTGGATAACTTGCTTCAATCTCAAATGAGGTTTTGCAAACAGTGTTTTCTGCAATAAATACTTTCGAGAATTTAATTTGCTGTGGAAGACAGGGACTCTTCAGATACAACAACATGGATCACTCAATAGAAATGGGACTGTCAACTGCTGAACACATACTCTTTGGTTTGCCAAGAGATAAGATATATAAAGTTGCTGATGAAGATGAAATTTTTGAGCATGAAGGAAAACAAGCTCACGTAAATACAAAAGAATTCTGAATTTGGAAGACTTTGAAGATTAATAAGGAATTAAAATGAAGGTTTTATTCTATGCAAGAGGCTCAGAAATATTTGGCATCGAGTATATCTCAGCAATATTAAAAGATACTGGACACCAAACAGATATTATCTTTGATACGGGTCTTGATGATAATCTCTACTTTAAAAATATCTTTATCAATCGTGAAAAATTCTTTCGAAAATTAATTAGAAAAACCCAGGATTTTAAACCTGACCTCTTAGCTCTCTCTTTTGTAACCAATGTATTTCCACTTATTCCTGAATTAACTGAGCGCTTCAAAGAAAACTTTGATATTCCAATAATTGCAGGAGGTATCCATCCAACTCTTCTTCCTGAAGAAGTCTTAAAAGTTAAAGGTATAGATATGGTTTGCGTTGGAGAAGGCGAAGAAGCAATGTTGGAATTAGTTAATAACATGGAGATGGGAAAAGAAGATCTTACAATAAAGAATATCTGGTTTAAGATAGATGGTAAAATTATAAAAAATGAGCTTCGTGATTTAGTGGCTTTGGATAATTTGCCAGTTCCAGACAAGGATCTTTTTGCTCCCTTTTTCTGTTTTTCTGACACTGTCCATTTAATAGCTACTCGAGGGTGCCCTTACAGGTGTACCTATTGCTACAATCATATCTACTGGGAAATGTATAAAGATAAAGGAAAATTTTTGCGGCAACAGAATGTTGAAAAAGTAATAGAGGAGCTTTTAATTTATAAAAAAAAATATAATCCTCAGAATTTTTTCTTCCAAGATGATACCTTTACTTTTAATAAACCATGGTTAAAAAGTTTTTCAGAATTATATAAAAAAAATATCAACAGGCCTTTTTCTGTTATTTCACATCTTGAAAGAATAGATGAAGAAGTCTTAGAATATTTAAAAGCTGCAAACTGCAGTACTCTTTTTGTCGGAATTGAATCTGGGAGTGATAGAATACGAAAAAAAGTCTTAAATAGAAATATCTCAAACGATGATATAAAAAAGAAAATGAAATTAATAAAAAAATATGCCATGAAAACTGTTACATTCCTGATGTTTGGTTTGCCTCATGAAACTGAAAAGGATATGTGGGACACCGTAAACTTAATAAAAGATGTAAAGCCTAATTATGTAGGTGCTGGTACTTTTTATCCATTTCCCAAAACAAGTCTAACAGAATATTGTGTCAAGGAAGGTCTCATAGATCAAGAAACTATCCTCAGTATTAGCCTAGGGCTTGGTACGTATTCAGAAAAAACTCTTCTGAAGCAAGAAAATGCTGAATTAGCAATAAACCTGAAAAATTTAATAGCGTTTTCCAATTGGCTCCCCAGTCCATTCTCCCCCCTACTTAAAATCTTAGCTAAAACAAAATCCAAATGGCTGATGAAATTAATAAAATTAATATGGATTATTACCATGCCTTGCAAAAGTCCTTTGTATAAATCCAGGCTAAAGGAATATTTAAAACAATTAAAATTAACCATATTTGATATTTCTTAACACACTATATCTTTAAAAAAATAAATGATATATATATTGCTCCCAGCATATAATGAAGAGAAGGCAATCTGGAAATTGATAGAGAGGGTAATAAATCTCAGGAAGAATTCTAATCTTTGCCTTTCAATCTTAGTAGTTGACGATGGAAGTACAGACAATACAGCCAAAGTATTAGATAATTTCAAAAAAAATATTTCCATCGAAGTAATATCCCATGAGAAAAACAAAGGTCTTGGCGAAGCCCTGAAATCCGGAATCCTTTTTCTCCTCACAAAACTCGCGGATGATGATATAATAGTCACAATGGACTCTGATAACACCCATAACCCATCCCTTATTCCCCTGATGGCTAATGAAATAGGTAAAGGCTGTGATATTGTTATCGCATCAAGATTTCTGGGAGGGGGTAAAGAAATCGGTGTTCCTAACCTGAGAAAATTTTTAAGCAGATGTGCCAGAATGATTTTTAATCTTCTTTTCCAGACCCGGAATGTAACTGATTATACCTCTGGCTACAGGGCTTTTAAAGCTGCTGTTATAAAGAAAGCATTTGAGAAATATAAAAGTAATTTGATAGAGGAATCAGGATTTACTGCTACAGTAGAATTACTTTTAAAACTAAGGTCTATTGGTGCCAGAATAAACGAAGTCCCTTTAGTTCTCCGTTATGACTTTAAAAAAGGAAAAAGCAAGCTAAAAATAGTAAGAACAGTTTTTAGATATTTATATATAATAGTAAAATTTAGTTTATCAAAAAAAGCCGGGAAACCCTGACCATCCTGACCCATTTCAATACTTTTTAGCTTTGCGCTTTCAGTTTTAAGTTTCTTTACTGTACCATCCCATTAGAAACTAAATAATCATAAATTGTTTTTGCAACAAGTTTATGTCCCTCTTTATTCCAGTGAGAGTCTGAAGGAAGGAAAAGGTCAACTTTTTTCTCGTATTCACGCTGAGAAGGTAAAAGATCAAGAAAAGGGATTTTATTTTCTTCTGTAAAATTTGCCAGTTCATCATTTATCCTTGTTACACTGTAATTTGCGGGATTCTCATGGTACCGGATTAACTCCTTTGCAAACGATCCCTCAAAGACCTGGATTCTGTTAGGAATTAAGAAAATTAATGACTTCCCTCCTATCTGTTTTTCTAAAGAGTCAATGCCTTTTAGAAATCCTTTTGTTTTATTCATTGCCTCTTCAAGCTTAGAAGGATATTTCTTTAAATAAAATTTCATATCAAAAGGAATCCCTGAATTTTCCCAGGGCTTTTTTTTAAGGCCTTTCTTAATTAATAAGTTATTAACTCTATCCTCAAAAAATTCGTATGCCCTGCTATTCCTTTCTAAAAAGTTTTTGCGTCTCTCTTTTTGCTTATGTTCAAAAAGATCGAAGAGATAACCATCTTTAACTGTATAATGATTTATAGCCCCAATCATAACATCCTCTACGTCATATCTGAATATAAAAAGCTACTATTACTAAATCAGGTTTTAATTTAAATCCCCATTCCTTTAAATAGTAGTATTCCTGGTCAGTCCCGTAACCCATAACGCCTGCGTTTATAACCTCATATTTTTTGCCATCATTTTTTTCCCCTAAAATCGATTCTAATTGTTTAACAAATGTGTCCTCAAACTCTACCCCGGCCCCGAATGTAAAAGAATCACCAAGAACCAGTATCCTAAAAGTATTTCCTTTTTTTCCTCCGTATTCATAATCCCTGAAACCAAGAGAGTTTGTCTCAGCTTTTGCTATATAATTTCCATCAGAATCAAGGAAAACTCCTTTAAAATTTTTAACAAGTTTATAACCTCTTTTTTTATCTGTTTCATAAAGTCCTTTTGGGTGCGGAATGTATGTGTATCTATTTTTCAAAAAAAATCTAAGTACGATTTCGAGCATTAAAAAGCAGAAGAGCAATGAGGATAATATTAAAATTACATTCTGAAAGGCTTTCTCATATTTGGTCATAGTTTCCTTTTGGAAAAATACTTGAATAATTTAGGTAAATAGTATTAATGTCTAAAAATCAATATATTTTACAATGGATAAAGAAATCACAAATAGAAATAGTATAGAAAAATTAAAATATTCTTTAATTATATCAGGCATTGTCATTTCAGCAATCCATCTAATCAGTCCATACATTCCTTTAAAGTTTCTTTGGGGATTTAATTTTTTCAGGTTCATCTCATTACCATCACAAATAATTCTTTTTATTCTTGGAATTTTAGTTTCAATTTCTTATTTTAATGAACTGATAAGTAAATTTTTAATTTTTATTATAGAATACTTTAATAAAATTTTTAATAAAATTTCCACTAAGACACTCTATATTATTATATCCTTCCTTTTTTTCATTATTTTCTGGATATTCCGCTCAAGAAGACTTTATGGAGACGGTGTTTTTGCCGGATATGTCATTAAGGATAAAGTGTATTTAACAATTGATGGCTTATATAATTCAATATTTATCATCTCCCATTTTTTAATATCCCATGCATATAAAGCAGTGCTTAGACTTGACTATCCGTATGGATATTTTGTCACTTTCGCTTTAATCAACTGCATTTTAGGAAGCTTCTTTATTGCCGCACTTCTCTTCATATGCAAAGAACTCTCAGATAACATCTACAGGAAATTTTTTATTTTTTCCTTAATAATTTCACAGGGAGGAATTCAGATCTTGTTTGGTCATGTAGAAAGCTATACAGTACTCTTAACAGGAGGAATATTTTTTATACTTCTGGCATATTATTATATCCAGGGTAAGATTAATACATTCTTACCTGTTTTTACTCTCATCATAGCATCTATCCTTAAAATTACCACTATACAGTTATACCCTGCTTTAATTATCTTGGTTTTTTTAAAACTGATAAGAAAAAAAGATTTAAAATCAATTTATGAATTATTTTTAATATTGGGAATACCTCTTTTAGGGCTATTTACTTATTTAATAATGGCTTGGAAAACAGGAAAATTAAAGCTCTTTCTTAATTTACTCTTTTTTGCTGATAACTTTTTCCCCTTAATAAATCCAAAATCCCATAATCATTTATATACCCTTATCTCTTGGGATTATTTAATAGTCTTTATCAATGAATTAATCTTAATATTTCCTATGGGAATATTACTGGCAATTTTTCCCCTATTTTTTTACAGAAAAAAAATAGAATATAAAGATCCATTTTTTATATTTCTTTTAAGTTCGTCATTTTTCTGCCTTCTTTATAATGTCATCTCATATCCAATCTTAGGACCATTCAGAGATTGGGACAAGTATTCACTCACCTTTCTCCCGGTAAGTTTATTAGGAGTTTATTTATTGAATAAATATGTGAAAGAAGACAGACATTTCTTCTCAATAGCTTTACTGGTTCTGACTTTTTCACTTATCCATACGGTCCCCTGGATACTGGCTAATAATCAGAAAATTTTAACATTAAAACCTGAAACCGAATATACACACATAAGGGATTATCTGGCCGGAGAAAATTATTTAAAGTCTTCTATCAGATCAGTAGACAATAATAATATTAAAAATAGAAATGCCCTTAAATGGTTTACCTTAGCGGCAAAATCTGATGTAAATTTAGGAGGAGATAATGATGAAATTGCTTTAAGATATTACCAAAAGGCAATTAATGAAAACCCGAATTTTGCTGAAGCCAGAAACAATCTTGGAGTAATATATGATAAGATGGAAATGTATAATCAGGCATCAGATGAATTCAGAAAAGCGTTGGAAATAGACCAGAATCTAGCGGAAACTCATAATAACCTGGGCATCCTCTTTGCAGACTGGATGTGGTGGAATGAAGCTTATTCTCATCACAAAAAGGCAACTGAACTGAATCCGAATTTGGCACAGGCTCATAATAATTTAGGAATAGACTATGCAAATGTGGGAAAGTATAAAGAGTCTATAGAAGAATTTAAAAAGGCTCTGGAAATAAGTCCCGATTTGGAAATATCCAAAAAATACCTTGCCCTGATTTCAAAAATAATAAAAAAGTAGTTACCAATTCTCTGTCTGCCTACCAATGCTGACTGATAAAATCAGGCAGAAACTTCTGCCAGTACAATGACCCAGGGAAATGGAGTTGCTATCTTTAAGATTTTAAAACCATCATTTTTTAATAATCCAAGAAACTGTTTTTTTGTCCAATTTTGCAAATGTTCAGGGTCGTTTCCGAATCTGAAAAAATTTTTACATCGCAAAAAATTTGAAATCCTAAAAAGTGGTTCATGGGGAATACTTATAAGAGCATATTTACTTGTAATATTCTTAACTATTCTTAAAATCTCGTCAGGCTTTTTCATATGTTCTAATACCTCAATTAACATCACAAGCTCAAAAGACTTTTTTTCACATTGAAAATTATTAATATCACACTCAATAAATTTTGCTCTTGGATTTAAATCCCGGGCTAAATCCAGCGCTTTAGTATCTATATCCACCCCTGTAATTTCAAGATAAGAATAAAATTTAGACAATTTATTGATTACAAACCCTTCTCCACACCCAAGATCTAAAACTTTTTTAACATCAATAGTACCAACCATTTGCAAAATCTCATTTAGGAATCTATCTAATAATATTTTAACAAATGGGTTCTTGCTCTGGTATTTCTGAAGGTTGCCATAAGACTGGTGGGATATCACAGAGAAAAAACTCCTCTTTTATATCTCCGAGATAATAATATCTTTATTACTCTCTTTAACAAAGCGAGCGGTAATCATCTCACCTATAAGACCCATAGAGACAAATTGGACACCTAAGATTAACATGAGAATCCCCAATAGCAAAAGGGGCCGATCCCCTATCTTATAACCCTGAAATCGTAGGAATGACATATAGATACAAATCCCAAAACCTGTTCCGGAAACTATTATTCCTGATATTCCAAAAAAATGAAGCGGCCTTTCTTTATACCTTGTAAGAAGCAATACTGTGAGAAGGTCAAAACAACCCTTAATAAACCTTCCAGGACCATATTTAGATTTTCCAAATCTTCTATAATGATGCTCAACAGGGATCTCACTTACTCTAAATCCTCGACCAGCAACGAGTATGGGAATATATCGGTACAACTCCCCATAGATGTTTATCTGCTCTAAAACCTCACGTCTGTAACATTTAAAGCCACAATTAATATCGTGGAGCCTCACACCAGTAAATAATGCCGTCATCTTATTGAATATCTTTGATGAGATAACTCTGAAAAAATGGTCATTCCTTTTTTGCTTCCATCCAGAAATGAGATCATATTCCTCTTTGATTTTTTGTAAAAACTTCGGGATTTCCTCCGGCTCATCTTGTAAATCCCCATCCATGGTAACAATAATCTTCCCTCTTGCACGTTGGAATCCAGTAGAAAGGGCTACTGCTTTCCCAAAATTCTTCCTTAGCTGAACCCCTCTAATGCTGTGATTTTTTTCATTAATTTCCTTAATGAAATCAAAAGAACCATCTGTACTTCCATCATCGACGAAGAGAACCTCATAATTTGTACCAATTCTTTCTAACACATTGACTAACTTACTTGAAAGCTCCTTTAAGCTTTCTTTTTCATTAAAGACAGGAATAACTACTGAAACATCAAGAAAGTTTTCCATATGCTTTAAAACCTAATTTTCCTATGAAGTTTCCAATTGAAGCTCCCCACAACAAGCTATGGAGAATTTCCAAATGTAAGGAATTTTTTTATTTTTATTATATTCGCTCGCTAACCTAGTAGCAAGCTGCAAGGAATACGCTCACTATGCATTTTCAAAAACATCTTGTAAACTCAAAATATTTTTTAAATTTAGCATTTCCAAATTATAAAAGCAAGTTTTTACACAACACAACTACAAATCTGGCTATACCCCAAAAAATAAGATTTTTCCTTTATACCCTCTCTGATTACCTCTCAGAAGTGCTTAAAAAAATTACAAAATCCCTGCTCTAATTATGGACACCCCAGCCAAAATACCAGTTACCTGCCTGCCGGCAGGCAGGTCTATTAACTTTAGGAAATTATCATTAAAATTTTGGGGTATTGCCAGACCAGCATAGAAATATCTTGACAATTAGCCCTTTAATAAACTATTTTTTTTATAAATGTCTATCTGTAAAAGTCTTATAATATGTATATCATTATAATAGGCAGAAAAAATTTCTCTAAATTTAATCCTCTGAAGTTTCAAATTGGAAAAAAATATATTTTCAAAAATATTTAGAAATGAAAAGCTAAGAGTCATTCTTCTTTATTCAATAATAGTCATAATTCTTACTTATCCTTTTATCTACAAAATTCATAATCACCTTTTCAGGGGTTTTCTAAGAAGCGAATATAACAATAACCCAGTCATCTGGGAACCCAGATGGGATGGTGCACATCCTGATACTTTTGGATTTATATATACTATGGCATGGATTTCTCATTCCTTAACAACTGATCCCAAAAATCTTTTTAATGCAAATATCTTTTATCCCAACAAAAACGTATTAGCTTATCATAACCATAACTTTACAAATGCTTTAATAGCTCTTCCATTTAATGCTATTTTAAAGAATCCGGTACTGGCGTATAATTTTTTGGTATTTTTTTCATACATTTCAGCCGCCTTTGGCATGTATCTTTTAACCAAATTCTTTATTGATGACAAACTAATCTCTTTTACAAGCGGATTGATGTTTGTCTTCACATGGTTAAACTATTTTTATATCCAAGGGATTGAAGTAATTTCTACAGAATGGATACCTTTAACTTTTCTCTACCTGTTCAAATTTCTTGATTCTAAAAAAACAAAACATATTTTTTTATTTCTAATATTCTTTCTCCTTGGAGCTTTGACTTCATGGTATTTTCTCGTCTATTTGGTTTATAGTCTTGCTCTTCTCATTATTATCCAGATAATCTATAGATGGAGGGAAATCCTGACTCCCAGAAATCTAATCTTATTTTTAATCATTTTCATATTAGCTGCTGCTGTCATATATCCAATCTCATTACCATATTTAGAGAACAGACACCAGTTCCCTGACTTTAAAAGAACTAAAGCTAACACATTAATGGAGGCTGATTATTTAGATTACTATTTATTAACCATAGATAAGATGAAATATCTTCAATATATTTTATGTGCTTATATTCTGATAACCCTTTTGGGCAGAAAGAAAGATTCTGAAAACGAGAACAGACTAATGCCTGCAAAGATATTTTTTTTACTCCTTGCTTTTTTTTCATTTTTACTTTCCATGGGACCTCGTTTAAAAGCTTTTGGAAAGGTACGAAACATTCCTTTACCATATACACTGCTATTCGATTATTTCCCTGGATTTGAGATTACAAGAAACCCAAGACGATTCGAGGTTCTTTTAAACCTATCTTTGAGTTTCATAGCATGCTTAGCCATTTGGTACATAATTAAAATGATAAAGGGTGACGGTGTTAAAAAAGCTGTTAAAATCGCTTTAATCTTAATCCCAATTGTCAACTATTCCCATATAGCCAATTTCCCAAACATGCTTCAGTATTGTCCAAGGGGCGATGAAGTCTACAAAGTTTATAAATGGCTTGCTTCTTTAAATGAAGATGTATCTATCTATCAAACTTCATATAATAAACAAAATGGTTTTGCAAAGCCTGGCCATAGTATGAGAGAAGCAATTTATACTTACTATTCAATTTATCATTGGAAAAAAACCGTAAATGGGATTGCTACATGGATACCTCCGAGTTTTCGAAAACTTATTAATATGGAAGAACAATTCCCTTCCAAAAAGTTTCTAAATGAATTAAGGAACCTCGGCACTAATTATATAATAGTTATAGACTGTGTTGGTGATCTTCTGGACGTAAAAAATGGACCTTTAGAAGAATTACTTAGAGATAATGAAATAAGACTGATAAAAAAAGATACTGGCATAAAAAAGCTGAGATACAACTACGCCTATGAGATAATTTATAAAAATAAGTCACCCCAATATAAAGATATCCCTTCCTAAGGATTATCTTAGCCCTATTTTTGATTTTACTTTAATCTATGTTTAATTTATAAATTAATAATATAATTCAAAAAAAGATGAGTAAGACCAATTCAGCAAAAAATAAAATAATTACCTTAACTTTTTTGATATTTGCATTTTTAGTAATCAGAATTACTTTTCTCCTCCTCTCCTTTTACTTCATTAACAACCATGAAGAACTTTACAATGGTACTTTTGCTCATGATTTTATAAATAACCCAAAACTATTCTTCAACTACCCTGCCCTTCCGCTCAGCTATCAGTACATGCCTTTTGCAGGAGGAACTTTAGTCGTCAGCCTTTTAGCAACACCATTTTTTTTTATTTTTGGAAGTTCTATATTTTCACTAAAATTGTTATCACTTTTTATTTCCATTATTGCATTTATAATATTTTTTCTTTTACTTGAGAAATTCTTCAGCTTAAAAGCTGCCTTGATTTTTGGAATCCTTTCTGCAATTTCACCGCCTTATCCTGTTATTATGTCCCTGATCCTTTGGGGAAACCATTACGAATCAATTTTACTTTCCGCACTTCTTATCTTCTTAATGTTCCATTACTGGACAAGGAATAAAAAGGAAAATTACAGGTATCTTATTTTTTCAGGTTTAGTTGCTGGATTTGGAATTTATTTTGACTATATCTTTTTTATAACTGTTGTTACAGTTATAACTTTTCACTTTTTGTATAATAGAGGCACTCTAAACAAGAAAGAGATGCTTTTATCTCCTATATCAATTTTAATAGGGCTGATCCCGTGGTTTTTTAGTATAATTTTCTTTAAACTCGACAACCTCACAATTTACCAGTTACTTAAGGCAAACTTCTCACCTGACTACCTAATTAAAAAGTTTCTAAACTTGGTGGTCCTTGATATTCCTAACTTTTTCTGGATAAAAGAATTTTATCTCTTTCGTATTAACGTTTTCTCAAATATTTATTATTTACTTTTTTTAATCTCATTTTTTTATTTTTTATTTACCGGTATAAGAAGTTATCTAAAATTTAGATTACTGCCAAAAGAATTTTTATTTGTAGTATATATAATTTTATTTTCTATAATTTTTACTCTTTCTAAATTTACAACCAGTGACACTCTACTTGAGTTAAATCTCAATCTCCATCCTTTTAGAATTTACCGCTATAGGTTTCTGGTTCCGTTATATCCTTTCATCATAATTCTGATCTCATTATTCTTAGCAAAGCTGAAGAAACATATTGTTTTTATTCCTATAACTGCAGCCCTTCTGATAATCTCTTTAGCTTCATACTCAGATTATCTCTCCACAAAAACTATAGGTGAGTGTTTTATTTATAAGGGCTATAGTTACAACATTCTTTCTGAAAAACTAGCAAGCAATTACAGCCTGAAGAAATGTAGTGAAATAATTAGTAATTTGCCGAAGGAATATCGTCTTAAGCTTTATAAAGGGCTGGGGTTCTATTTTGCACAAAATGAAGGTGGATTCATACTGAATAAAAAAATATCACAATTTATTAATATAAATTATGAAAATTCATTTTATGAAGGGGTTGGGGGTGGACTAACAGAAAGATATAAAAATTTTAATGAAAGCTTAAAAATAATAGAGAAATTTGACGACAAAAACAAAATTCATTATCTCATGGAAGGGATAATGGAATTTTCCCCTTTGTTTAACAGTTTTAAGGATATTACTGAATATTTAAACTCTTTGGCAAGTCAACAGTCTGATTACCTCTACAAGGCAATGGGTAAAGGTGCATATATATTACTAGGCCCCGATTATATTAATAAAGCAAGAAGTGAAACTGAAGGCAGTAGCAATATCATAATCTCTTTTTATAACGGTGTTGGAGAGGCAATATGGGAACAGATTATTGATAAGAGGCAAACATTGTTGGGCAAAAAGGATATCCCTTCAATATTCCATGCAGATTACGACACAACACTTTCTAAAATATTAAACAGCAACAACGTGCTTAATAAAATTGATAAAAATATTTTACCTTATGTCAGGGAAGGACTGGAAAAAAATATTAACCTCAACAACCTTGAATGAGTTCTGTCTATGAATCAGAACTAAATCATTTTTTTATGAAAGGAATTAATGACTAACTCGCTTAAATTTAAAACTCTTTTAAAGGTTTCTTGCCTTTTATTCTTATTATTACAGTTTCAGGGATGTGACCTTCTTGCAATTTTCTCCGGCACCCCAAAATATATTTTGTTTATTTCTGTTGATACCCTAAGGGCTGACCATCTGGGTTGTTACGGCTACAGCAGAAAAACTTCCCCTACTATTGATAAAATAGCAAAAGAAGGAACGCTTTTCGAAAATGTTGTTTGCCAGCGGGGAATAACCCTGCCATCATTAGCCTCTGTAATGACTTCAAAATATATAAACCAGCACATGCTGAAAGATCATATTTATGGCAATACCTTAAAAGATGATAAAACTACCCTGGCTGAATATCTTTCAAAAAATGGATATTCTACCCGAGCATTCTCAGCGAGCCTCCTTGTCAATCCGTTAACCGGAATCCATCAAGGCTTTAAAGATGTTACTGTTGAAATAGATGAAAGGGAGCTCACAAATATGGCTTTGAGCTGGCTTAAGGATTTTACCGGTAAAAAACCTGATGGAAAGTTTTTTCTGTGGCTTCATTATATGGACCCCCATGAACCCTACACGGCAAGAAAACCATATATAGATAAATTTGAACCAAGCCACAAAGGAAGTTACGCAAACGAAATTAGTTTCGACGTAACAGAAAAAATGTTCCTTGAAAAAAGAAACCTCAGTAAAGAAGACCTTGATCATATTATTGCCCTGTATGACAGCCAGATCCCAAGGGTAGACGACTTCTTAAGGGAAATAGTTGAAGAATTGAAGAGGTTAGGAATCTACGATAAAACCCTTTTGGTTTTTTTTGCTGACCACGGTGAAGAGCTCTACGAGCACAATTTCTACATTGAACATCACAGGTCAGTTTACGAATCTGTTTTAAGAATACCCCTGATTATGAGATATCCTGGGAAAATTCCTGCAAACAAAAGAGTTAAAGATGTGGTGGAATCCATTGATATTACTCCTACAGTACTTGAATTTTGTAAAATCTCCCCATTAGATAAATTAAGTGGAACAAGTTTAAAACCACTTTGGGAAGAAAAAAAACTTAAAAAGGATTTTGGCGTCAGCGAGTGGTGGAATCTGATCTTTACTCTAAGAACACGGGACTGGGTCTATATCTGGAATCCAACCGGCTGCTGGCCAACAGACTCGAGATATTCCGGGGGAGATTATCCCGTTGAAAAAGAGGAGCTATATAATATAAAGTTTGACCCTAAACAGAAAAACAATCTGGTTACTAAAAACCGCGAACTTGCAGATACCCTCAAGGCAAAGGTTACAACATGGATGACTTCTACCTTTGGCAAAAAAGAATGGACAAAGGAATTTAAAATTGAACAAAAACCAAAGTTAAATAAGAAGATGGAAGAAGCCTTAAAGAGTTTAGGATATATTAAATAGATGGCAGACTCTTTTTGGTATTCTAACAGGGCTTAAAAATTATCCGTTAATTGTTTTCGGAGGCTAATTAGTGAAATATTTTTGTAAATATAAAACATTTTTATTACAAGTTTTTATTCTGTCATTTTTATTATTGCCGTTTTACAGGTGTGATTTTTTACCAATTTTCCCTGATGCTCCAAAATATATTTTGTTTATTTCTGTTGATACCCTCCGGGCTGATCATCTGGGTTGTTATGGCTACAGCAGAGAAACATCTCCTGCTATTGACAAAATAGCCAAAGAAGGAACACTTTTCGAAAATGTTGCCTGTCAGCGGGGAATAACTCTACCTTCATTAGCTTCAATAATGACCTCAAAATATACAAGTCAGCATAAATTGACTGAAAATGTCCGGAACAATATTTTGCCAGATGACAAGATTACTTTAGCTGAATACCTTATAAAAAATGGATATTTTACCAGAGCTTTTAGTGCAAGCGGACTTGTCAGGCCGGAGTTTGGAATTCTTCAGGGTTTTAAGGAAGCAACTTTTGAGCTTGATGAAAGAAAGCTTACTGATAGGGCAGTTAGCTGGCTTAACAATTTTATCATGAAAAAGCCAAAAGAGAAATTTTTTATGTGGATACATTACCTTGACCCCCATGAACCCTACACAGGAAAAAAACCATATATAGACAGATTTGAATTAAACTACAAAGGCAATTACGGAAATGAAATTGATTCTAATGCGGCAGAAAAAATCTTTCTTGAAAAAAAAACCCTCAGCAAAGAAGACTATGACCATCTAATTGCTCTGTACGACAGCCAGATTTCAAGAATAGATGAATTCATAGGGAAACTAATTGAAGAACTAAAGAGGCTCGGAATTTACAATAAAACTCTCCTTGTCTTTTTTGCAGACCATGGAGAGGAGCTCTATGAACACAATTTCTATATACAACACCAAAGGTCAGTTTATGAAAGCGTTTTGAGAATTCCTGTAATTATCAGATACCCTGAAAAGATTCCGGAAAACAGAAGGATTAAAAATGTGGTAGAATCAATTGATATTATGCCAACAGTACTTGAATTTTGCGGAATTAAACCAACCGATAAAACGAGTGGCACAAGCTTAAAACCTCTTCTGGAGGGAAAAGAGCTTAAAAAGGATTTTGGAGTCAGCGAATGGAATAATTCAATCTTTATCCTGAAAACATCAGGATGGGCTTATATCTATAATCCAAAAGGAATTTGGCCAACAGATCCGAGGTTTGAAGTGGGAGAATATCCTGTTGCAAAAGAAGAGTTGTATAATATAAAGCTTGACCCTAAACAGAAAAACAATCTGGTCTCCAAAAACCGCGAATTTGCAGATACCCTCAGGGCAAAGGTTATGACCTGGATGACTTCCACCCTTAGTAAAGAAGAATGGTCAAAAGAATTTAAAGTTGAAGAAAAACCAAAATTAACCAAAAAGATGGAAGAAGCTTTAAAGAGTTTAGGATATATTAAATGATATTTAAAAATCAGCTTGATAAAATTATCATTTACAACTCACATAAAAAAAACCAGTTCAAATCTATATTAGTGGCACTCATTGGATTTTGTGTGGGACTTTTGGTTTCTTCTATTGTTATTCATTACCTCCCTTCCTCTTCTTCTGACCTGGAAAAAGCGAAAGAACTTGGAATCGTAAGTCTGTCTGTATTGGCAGGTTACCCAAAATCACAAGAAACAATATATTATATAGCCGGTTTTTTTATCACTCTCCTGGTTTCGCTATCAATATGGACTGCATGGATGGTTTATTCATCAAAGAAATACGAACCAGTAAAAAAAGAAAACCTTTCTCCGCAAAGTCCAGCAGATTTAAATGGAGTAAATTATAGTAGCTTTCTCACCAAAACTAATCTTCTCAGCTTCCTTTTGGTTATAACAGCAATCTTTATACTCACCTATAATAAAAATTTTTTCTATTCCAACTGGTTTAACCACTATACATTTTTTTCTGAGGAAGGACAGCATCTTTCTTATGCAAATGATATCCTTCATGGCAAAAAACTATATAAAGATACATATGCAATTTATGGCCCCTTAATGGAATATCCTCTGGCACTTTTGATGAAATTTTTCACTCCCTCCATCCTGATTTCAAGGATTTACACATACTCTCTTGACTTTATTGCCTTTGCCCTGATCTATTTATTATCAAAAGAGATTTTTTTAAAAAAAAGTGCCATCATAATAAATCTATTAATATTTCTCTCTTTCTATGCTCCGGTTTTTCCGGCTCCCAACGGTTCAATACTGAGAATATCCCTTGCACTTTTTGGTGTTGTTCCTCTTGCACGCTATATCAAAACCAAAAAATCATTTTATGCTGGATTATCAGGAATATTCTTAAGTGCCTCTCTTTTTTTCAGTCATGAGACAGCAATATGCCTCGCCATCTCTTCTTTCTTCATGCTCATGTCTTCCAAATTCATTCAGGAACATGGAAAAGCTCGGATTGGCACGAAATTCTTTTCAAACTTTACACTTGGATTCAGCATAATTGCCCTTCCTGTAATTCTTTTTCTTTTATATGAGGGAACTTTTTCCTATTACCTTGAAGCTTCCATATCCTATCCTAAATACGTGACTTTAGGTTTTGGTGGAATCCCTTTCCCAAACCTGTTTATTGAATTTAAAAACATTATAAAACACTTTTCCTATAATAGTTTTAAAAATTTCTTATTCGTTTATGCAGCATACTGGCCAATCATTCTTTACTTAGGAGTAACTTTGCATCTTATTATTAGTATAATATTAAAAAACTTCAATTACAAAAAATTGATAGCCTCCGGCATCCTCATTTATGGAATTATTCTGTTTAAAGGCGCTCTTGGAAGGTCAGGAATTGATAGGAACTATTTGTTACTGCCGCCTGCAATAATACTTTCCATTTTCTATGCAGAAAAACTGCTAATTAAAATTTATGAAGTATATAAAAACAGATTACGCAACAAGCTGGGTTTAATAGCGCTATATTTTACCATCCTGATTTTTATTGGCGAAGGGTTGCTTTCATACGCAATCTGGCCCGCTCACTGGTGTATAGAATATTTCTTTATTTCCAACATTAATAAGGTATATAATTTAAATCTCAATGCCATTAATGATATGGTTGTTTTAAAAATTCCACGAAGTGGGAATATAAGATTGCCGAGGACTCAAGCAGAAAGAATCAAGGCAGTTGTAGAATATGTCAAAAGCAACCTTACCGGCAAAGATTGCATTTTTGTTTTTCCCAATGATGCCACATATTATTTCCTGCTTGACCGGCCAATGCCAGCACGTTTTGGTGTGCTCCATGATGCAGCCACTATTGGATTAAAGGAAGAAGTGGTAAAATATTTAAAAGAAAATACTCCGAAGTTTGTAATAAGTAATATGGGTGAATGGCAGGTTGACAGAATCCCTGAAGAAATTGAATTTCCACAGATTCTAAAATATATTAATAACAATTATCATTTTGAAAAAGAAATTTACGGAGTCAATATTTTAAGGAAAAACTAATATTTCTATCTAATAAAAATGGAAAATCAGCATATAGATTTATCAGTTGTAATACCCGCTTTTAATGAAGAAAATAGAATTTTTAAATCTCTTGACGCTATTGATACATATCTGTCCTCTAAGAATCTCAGATATGAAATAATAGTGGTTGATGATGGAAGCAATGACAATACACCCTCCATCGTAAAAGCGTTCTGCAAAACTCACGCCAGGGCCTTTTATACAACTTATGGGAAAAATATGGGTAAGGGCTATGCTGTAAGACAAGGTGTAAATATTTCAAAAGGATATTTTGTACTGTTTTCCGATGCTGACCTTTCAACTCCAATAGAAGAAATAGAAAAATTAATTAAAGCTATCAAAAGCGGCTATGATATATCAATTGGCTCAAGGGCTTTATCAGACTCGGAAATAATTATCTCACAACCCTTTTACCGCAAAACAATTGGGAAAATTTTTAATATTCTGGTAAGGTTACTCATATTCGGAGGAATAAAAGATACTCAGTGCGGATTTAAATGTTTTACGGGAACAGCAGTAAAAAAGATTTTCAGCAAATGCAGAATAAACGGCTTTAGTTTTGATGTTGAAGCGCTTTTTATCGGGAAAAAACTTGGTTTTAAGATAATGGATATTCCTATTCAATGGATTAACTCGCCTGAAAGCAGGGTTCACCCTATAAAGCATTCTCTGGCAATGATAAAGGAACTCCTGCAGATCAGATGGAATGAGATGAGAGGGTTGTATAAGTAGCCGCAGGCTTTAGCCTGCGTTATATGGCGCAACCTAAAGGTTGCGGCTACAAATTATTGCCACTTTTAGTGAATAAGATACCCTTTTCTTTCCTCTAAAAAAAATCCAAGACATAATACAGAAAAAACATACCCTAAATAGTTGTCATGCAAAAATCTTGAGAAGTAGAGCAAGACAAATGAAAGTATTCCGTAGCTTATGAGCATGAAATTAATAGTATTATTTTTAAGCTGTCTCCTTAACAAGAAGTAAAGTAATGGCAAACCTGTTATAAGCTGGAGATATTTAAACGGGAAATAATCACTTTTCGAATACCCAATAAATAGTAAAAGATTTGAAAAGCCATAACCAGGAGTTCCACCCAGAGGATATGCCTCATCCCAGTTAAAGATATCTTCTTTAAACGAGTGAAAATCCAATATTAAAAATGGAAGAATAAATATTAGAAAAATAAGAATAAAAGGATATGTATTTTTAAGAAGAAACATTAATTTTTTCCCCAAATTCTCTGATTCATTATTTTTGCCCCAGATATAAGTTATAAAAAAAGGGATTAAAAACCATGCTGTGGGCTTGCTGACACAGGCGAGCCCCAAAAAAACAGATGCAGTTTTAAGCCTGTCGCGCATCAAAAAAAGGAAACTCATTAACAGCCAGAATAACAAGAATATTTCATTCCTGCCATCCGCAAGAAAATAAGTAAAAAATGGATTTAATGAAATGGTGATAAGAAGCAGAGCCTTACTCCTGAAATCAATGGCAAGCTTCGGAATAGTATATAGAGATAGCCCAAACATTAAGATGTATATAAACCTCATATCAAACCACCCTATTGTAGCTTTTGATAAAAAATAAAAAGGAATAGGGAAAAGAAATGTAAGAGGCAAGTATGTGTAGTGATGAATAAGGGAGTTTTTTATTTCATCAAGTTTATACACAGTATAATGCTCATCAAGGATTGTATTATAGTAGTCTTCATGATAAGGGTTTTCTCCTTTTATAAAATACTTTATGGCTTCTTCTGTCTGAATAACTCCGCCGTCATGGGCAAATTCATAGGGGTTCCCATTATGTCTCTGAGAAATTCTATGAAGACAGGGGATAATGGCAAGAAGTGATATAATAAGAATAATTATTATAAATTTGCATGTATTTAGGTAAGAAATATTATTTTCCCGTGCATTCAGCATCACATCAATTAACAGGTAAATTCCAAGGAGGAAGATTACAATCGGATGAACTACTAATCTTATCTCAGCAGGAACAAATTTGATTACTGAGAGGGTTGCAAGAAAAAGAATTATTGTATCTATTGAAATTATGTTTTTTTTCACTGGATGTATCCTAAAGCCCTTATCTGGTCTTTTGTCTTTTCATCTACTTTTGTTTTTACCGCCGGGACTGCTGTTTTATTAATATATTCCAAAAGATGATTAATTTTTCCATTAATCATTATTAGCTCTTCAGGTTTTTGTTTGATTATATTAAGAAATTCTTCACTGTCTGTTTGCAAGTTAAATAATTCTTTAGTTTCTGAAGCGCTAACCTCTTTGTTTTTAAAAAGTTTTGTAAAAATATATTTATAATTTTCCATTCTGAGAGAATGAAGCATCATAGGTTTCCCAAATGCAAACAGTTCCTCTAAAAATATAAAATCTCTCTGTTCCTCTGAATGTACATCTTTTATCAAAGGTAAAAGAGACTTTCCTTCTATTGGCCCTTTATATTGAATATTCAGGATATTAAGAATTGTAGGCAATATATCAATAGTACAAACCTGATATACCACTTTTCTATTAACAGGAATATAACCCGGCAGTCTCATAATCAAAGGAACAAAAATCTCTTCCTGATAAAGAGTAAAACCATGTTCTTTATTTCCATGCTCAAGGAAAGCTTCTCCATGGTCAGAAAGCAATATAACCAATGTGTTTTTAGTAAGGTTTAGCTCATCAACAGTCTTTAGCAATTCTCCGATGTTCAGATCAGTAAACTCTATCTCCCCATCATAAAGAGCCATTTCCGTCCTATTAATATCAAATCTGTCATTTCCCTTGTAAACTTCAGGATCTATCCCTTTGACGTATTTCTTGTAAAAAAAATCAGGAGGTTTATATGGTGAATGAGGATCTTTATAATGAAGATAAAGGAAAAACTTTTTATCTTTGTTATTCCTTAACCAAGGTACTATTGTACTATTGAGAATATCAGCATTAACTATATCTTGAGTAAGGAATCTATTCCTTGATATACTCATTACTATTCCTCCAATAAAGGAGTTTCTTAACACAGAGTAATATATTTTATCTTTTGTAAACTCATCAATGTAAAGGTCAAATCCTTGCTGAAAGTTAAAAGGCTTTCCAACAATTGGATTAGCTATAAAAGCAGCCGTGGTATAATTATAACTTTTCAATATCTCAGCTATAGTGGTCGCACGATCAGGCAAAATGTCCTCAAAAGTATTCGTATTATGCTGAGTTGGATAAAGTGATGTAAAAAGGGATGCAACACTCGACTTTGTCCATGATGCTTGTGAAAAGCTGTTTGTAAATAAAACCCCTTCTTTTGCTAATTTATCAATGTTAGGACTTGTATTTTGCCCATATCCATAACAGGATAAATGGTCAGCTCGCAGAGTATCAATTAGAATTAATATTACATTTAGATAATCCTTGTTAGAAACTGTGTTTACAGAATTCTTCGCAGAAAAGGTTTCCAATCCAATTTCACGGTTTTCTTCAAAATATCCAAAACAGGTTAAACCAATTAAAAGTATTAAAATGAATACAGAAGCTATACCAAATTTAGAAATGGATAAAAATTTTGAGTTTGGTTTCAAGACTTCTTGAGGGCTTTTCTTTCCCAAACCAAAAATTCGTTCATAACATATTGGACTGAGGCTTAAAACTGAAAAAAGTATAAACAAACTTAATAAAAAGTTTATACTCCGAAAAGTCCTTGGCACATATTCTATGAAATATCCTACAAAGAAAAATCTTAAGAGCATAGTCAATCCCGCAAGAAAAAGAAAATTAACTAGAATAAAAAACCAATATCCCTTGGAAGTAGCATTATAGATCCTGAAAGAAAGGTGAAATGATAAGAGTCCGATAATTAAAATAACAAAATATAAAATAAGGTTATGAAAAACTATTTCTCTGTTGCTCATGCAAGGCCGTATCTTATTCAAAAATGGCAAGCCCCAGTTTATAAATATGATTTCTGAATATAATCCCCAATAGATAGCCATTACAGGCCATACCTTATCTAAATTATTTTCATCTTTTTTATATAGGTTCCATAACAAACAAACAGGTATAACTGGCAGGAACATTATTATTGTAAACCCAAAAGAATTTATTGAAAGAAGATATATTCCGAGTAAAACCTTTTCTGTTGATAAGAGATAATCGAATTTTATTTTATTTCGCTCATTATCTAGTTCTTTAAAAGCGGTAAACTTAATTATTTCGTAGGCACCAAATGTTATTCCAATAATAAACCCTAATAATATGAAAATTAATATTAAATATTTTCTATTCATTTACTCAGAGCTTCAATCTCTTTCAAGATAGCTTGATTATTTGGGGAAATTTTCAAAAGTTTGTTCAAGATTTCTGAAGCCTTAACTTTATCTCCTTTTGCCTTGTATATCAATCCGAGATTCCAGTAAGCCTTGTAAAGATTAGGCTCTGATTTAATTACACTTTCGTATTCAGATATAGAATTATCTAAATCTCCTTTTAAAAAATAAATATTTGCCAGATTCAGTTTTGCCATTTTATTTTCAGGGCTATATAAAAGAGCTTTTCTTAAAGATATTTCAGCGTCTCCATACATTTTCTCTATAAGCTCCATTACTCCAAGATTATTATAGTTATTAGAGATTTTCAACTTAATCTTTTCGCTTATTTCAGGATTTGTCACTTCTTTTATCATTAGTTCTTTTTCCCGCTTGGCTTCACTTAAAGCTCGCCTGTATTCCTCATGTTCAGGGTTTATCCTGACTGCTTTTTCATACTGAATAATTGCTTCATCCAGCAGCCCGATTTTATAATATAGCAGTCCGAGGTTAAACTGTGCACCCGGAATATTAGGGTTCAGTTTCAAAGCTGATTTAATCTCAACTAAACTCTTTTGATAATTTTTAACAGTTGCATATAAAGTTCCAATATTAGCATGTGCTTTGGCAAAATAGGGATTTAATTCTAAAGCTTTTTTATATGAATTAATTGCCTTATCATAAAGTTTAGCATCGGAATATGCAATTCCAAGATTATTATAGGCTATAAACATGTCAGGAGATTTTTTAATTGTATCTTCCATAAGGGTTATACTGTTTTTCCAGACCTTATTCCTCTCAACAGTCAGGATAGAAAATAATAACAGCACTGGCATTATAACAAACAGAGACTTAATTTTTAAAGTTCTGCCGGACAACTTATTAAATAATATGGAAGCAAAAGCAGCAAAAGCAATAGATGGAAGATACAAATACCTGTCCGCTTTCAAAGTAGATATTGGTATTATGTTAGAAACTGGAAGTATTGTGATAACAGACCAGATAAGAAAAAAAAGAGAGTGTGAATTAAACTTAATTTCCTTTATAGATATGATTAAAAATATTATTAACAAAATTAAGAACATGATAGATTTAAAAGTTATCTCTATTGGTATCATATAGCGCATACACAGATTAACAGGCAAAAATATCAACCTGAGATAGTCGAAGAACACTCCGTTCATCAGCATAAAATTCACTGAGAAAGTATCCCCAATATGTTCCTTTACAACTCCCTTTTCAACCCCAACTTTTAATGTAATAAAAGCAGAAATGACAGCAACTATAAAAAAAGGGGAAACCTTAGGCAAAATTGTTTTCCATTTATTTTCAATCTTATTTATAGTCAGTTCGTAAAGTATAAGGACAAGAGGCAAAATGACCACTGTTGGCTTTGAGAGAAGCGCTAGGATAAAAGAAAGCAAAGCAAATATATTGCGGTTTTTCAGATAAGCATAAAAAGAGAGGAAGAAAAATAGCCCTGACAACAAATCCTTCCTCCCTGAAATCCATGCAACTGATTCTACATGGATTGGATGGACAGTAAAGACTATTGTTCCTATAAAAGATATGAATTTATCCTTAAAAATAAATTCAAAAATCAAATATACCAGCAAACAATTTAAAACAAATAGTACCACATTGGACAGGTGAAAACCAAAAGGATTTAATTTCCAGAGATAATAGTCAATGGCATATGACAACTCTTTTAAAGGAAGATAGTCGGTTACAGTAGGAGTAGTCAGGATTTTTTTTAATTTTTCTAAATTTAAATCCTGGATCCTGTAATTGTACAGTATCAGCTCATCATCATCCCAGTTAGTAAAATCATTCCATAATGTATTGAAATAAATAATCGCAGCTGAAAAAAAGATTAACAGCAGGTATATATTCTTATCTTTTATTTTCACTTTTCTTTGCTTGAAAATGTATAGTGTGAGAATATAAAATAAATATTTCTTTTATTTGGACCCTCTCTGCGGCTTTCCGAGGGAAGCTTCAATCTCTTTTATATAGTTTATTGCAAGGCTGTTTTTGGGATCTATTTCTAAAACTTTTTTAAAATTTTTCATCGCCATATCTTCTTTGCCCTGTTCCATATATATTAACCCTAAATTTCCGTAAGCCTGGGGATATTTTGGATCAAGCTTTATTGCCTTCTCACATTCTATCCTTGCCAAATCCATTAATCCCTTTCTGTAATATACCAAGCCTAAATTGCTGTGGGCATCAGCAAGGTCAGGCCTCATTTTTATTGATTCCTTGTATTCCTTGATAGCCTCATCATCTCTTCCTTCCATAAAACAGAAAAGTCCTAGGTTGTAATGGGCATGTGGGTTACGGGGGTCTAACTTTATTACTTCATTAAATTTATCCTTAGCCTCTTTTGTTCTTCCAAGATTCATGTAAAGGGATCCAAGGTTGATATTTGCATCAGCATAATCATTTTTCAGTTTAGCTGCAGCCTTATAAAATTTTTCTGCTCTTTTGATATTTCCTTTTTTCTCATAAGCACCACCGAGATTATTCAGAATCAGATACAGAAAAGGACTTTTTCCCTCTTTTGCTAATGGCTCAAGAATCTTAATAGACTCATCCGGATGGTTTTCTCTTAAATATGCCAATCCCAGATTGCTCCTGGCAAGCTGCGAAGAAGGGCTTTTGTCATAAATATTTTTAAAAAAAATTACCTCACTATCATAATCTAAATTCCTGGCATAAGAAAGCAATGAATAGAGGACAAAAAAAATTACAAGCAGGGCAGAAACAAACCTTCTATAATTATTTTTTTGCCTGACAATACTTTCTAAGTTTTTTATTATTAATGCCAGAAAAAGACTAAACCCGACAGAAGGAATGTATAACCATCTCTCTGCCATCATAGACCCAGGTATTGGAATGAGGTTTGATATTGGAAGAAAAGTTACAAATAGCCAGAGAACAGAGAAAAGGCTCTCTTCTCTTAGCTTAAAAATACAGGCAAGAACCAGCAGAGTTAAAATGCCTATTGAAATAAATATCTCTGTATTTAGAATTGACCCGGGAGCAGGAATTTCATACCATCCAGACATCCCTGCTGGTATAAGCAGGAGCTTAATATATTTCTTTATAACTACAAGCTGCATCAAAAAGTTGGAATAAATATTTCCTCCCCAGAAATTAAGAACTGAATTTTTTTTATCCTCTAAATTTGAGCCGTGCAGAATCAGATACCAGAAAACAAAATAGAAAACGCTCAGTAAAAAATAAGGGATATAGGAAGAAAATCTGGATAATGATATTTTAATCTCTCTCCTTCCAATAACTCTGTCATATATGATAATAAGAAATGGCAGAACTATTGCTATCTCCTTTGAAAGCATTGAAAGAACATATGCAATCAGCGAAAAATAATAAAATAGTTTTTTCCTGTCCCCTTCTGCATCCAAAGACTTAATATACAGAAGAAAAGAGGTTAAAAAGAAGAAACAGCAGACAAGGTCAGACCTGCCCAAAAAAAGATTTACCGCTTCAGTATGAATTGGGTGAAGGGCAAATATTGCCCCTGAAAGAACTGACACCCACTCATTCCTGAATGTTAAGTTGGCTATATAGAAAACTAAGGCAGTGTTGCAGATATGCAGTAAGATCTGTGTAAGATGATATCCAAAAGGCTTTAATCCAAAAATAACATAGTTAAGAGCAAAGGAAAATGTAACAACTGGCCGCTGAGGAATAGGATTGGAAAAAAAATAATTTTTAAAATTTAATGGCGTCCGTAAAACATAATTATTTACAACCAATTCCTCATCATCCCAGTAAAAGGGATTGTCCAGCGAAATAGTGTATATTGAAAAAATTATTATTGCAGTAGCTGATAAAAATAATAATTTTCTGTTCATAATTATTAATTTTTTACAAAAATATCAATCGCAATACTTATGATACTTTTACCTGATTACATTGCTTTCAACCAGCTTTTCATAAATAGCCCTTGCAATTACTTCGTAGCCATAAGGAGTGCAGTGGCCATCTTTTTTCCAAAAAAGCATCTTTCCTTTTTTGATTTCTTTTATAATCTGAGGGTATGTATCTATATATAAATATCCATTTTCTTTTGAAAACCTTTCCAATCTTTTACCAGTGTAAGAAAAATCAACGTCTTTGAGAAAACTCGGAAACTCAGGTATATTAACTATAACCACAGGACTGCCAATTGACTTTCCAATCTCTATAATTTTCTGAAACTCCTGTTCAACTTTTCTCCAGTCCTTTTCATGAAATCCGTTTTCTTTATAGATTTCTTCCCATTTTGCGGGCTTTTCTTTCTTCAGCTTATAACTGATATAAGCCCTGATAAATACTCTTGCCAGATGATACCGCTTAAATAATCTCATTCCGGTTTTTCCAATATCAGATGACTCCTTTGTGCTTAAAAATCCGTTTTTAACCTGAACTGAGCTCGCTCCATAATATGTACCAATAATATCATTTGGCAAGAATCCTGCGATTATCAAATCAGGACTGTATCTTATTCCGTAATGCTCGAGCAAAATCCGTTCCGGCTCTGTGAAGTATCCTCCTGTTCCCGTTTTGATGATTTCAATTTTTTTAGGGCTGTATTTTTCATTCAGCATCTTTTCTAATTTATAAAAATATGAATCCTTAAATTCTGCTCCTGCACCCATTGTAAAGCTGTCTCCAAGCCCGACAATACGGTAAACGCCTATCGGTTTCTGATAGTTGTGCTCAAAATCCCTGAAACTGACACTATTAATCTTAACCATTACATCAAACTCTCCAGACCTTTTAATCCTGAATTTGATATTTGGTATATACTTGTAAGGAAGGTATTTATCAGTAATATAAACCCTGTAATCCTTCGGTAAGGGGCATATATTAAATATCCTCATAAATATCTCTGCCGCAATCAAAGAAACAATCAATACAATTACAAGGTATGAAATATAGAATAAGTTACTATTTTTTTTGCTTTCCAATGTAGATTTTTTCATACGTGTCAAAAAAAATTATCATTTGATTTTTTTATTGTTTTAAAATGAAAGGCGGACATTCAATGTCCGCCTTTCATTTCTACTCTAAACTTAA
>Ga0155958_138_pt1 | contig 95132 bp, 88 predicted proteins | sample RifCSPlowO2_02_FD_107612 | JGI IMG/M metagenome (GOLD analysis project Ga0155958, IMG submission 107612) | Candidatus Schekmanbacteria bacterium RIFCSPLOWO2_02_FULL_38_14
CTTTTCCTGTCTTGTTTTTGTTTATGAAAGGATACACCACCTCTATTTACTTTTTACACTCTTTTTGAGTATAGCTCTGAATTCATTTGGCGCATGGTAGAATAAATGCTAAGTATTACGCTTTAAGGTGATTGGATATTGCAAATGTTATTTGGTTTTTAACATTTCTGTGTTAGTATTTAATCAAATATGAAAAACGCTAAACAAAAGAACTCTAAAATCATAAATAAGATAAAGCATGTTTTCCTGTCTCATCCTGAAATAAAGCTGGTATATCTTTTTGGCTCGCAGGTGAATGGAAAAACAGGGCCAATAAGCGATATTGACTTTGCTTTTTATGCAGATGAGGAGGACAAGAAAAAATTATACGAGCTGAAATTTGTTTTGATGGATAAAATAAGCCGTGCATTAAAAACTGATAATATCGATATAGTTATCCTTAATTTAACTGAAAGCCCAGAGCTTAAATACAATATCATTAAGGATGGAGATTTAATTTATGAGAAGGAGCCTTTCAAGGTTATAGCAGAGCCGAAGATTCTTAACGAGTACTTTGATTTTTATGATATCCTGGCAAGATACAATTTAACCAAATCTTAATAACAAAAAATGACCAATTTAACAGTAATAGAAAATAAAATAAGTGCAATCAGGAAGTATTTAAAAATTCTTGGAAGATATAAAAAATATACCCAGAAAGAAATTGAAAACAATCTTGACCTTAAAGGCGCAGTTGAAAGGTATCTTTATCTTGCAGTACAGGCAACAATTGATTTAGCAGAAGCAGTTATAGCCTATAAGAAACTCCGAAAACCATCAACTCTGAGCGAGTCTTTCTATATTTTAAAAGAAGAAAATATTATCTCCGATAAACTCTCAGAAAAATTGGTGAAGATGACCGGTTTCCGGAATGTAATAGCACACGATTATGACAGATTGGATTACAGCATTGTTTTTGATGTTTTGAAAAACAAACTGAAAGATGTTGAGGATTTTTTAAAGAAAATTTCCAAACTGTAATTTTTCTTATCTTTTTCCTTCCAACATTTATCAAGCAAAACCCGACTGCGGTTTAAAATCTTACAATTTAAAGTTAGATGACTGAACTCTTCATGGAGTTGACATCTTGCTCAATAGTTATCAGCTTGTCTTTTCCCAAATATGCTTTTCCCTGCCGGTTTCAGGGTGGATGTAGAGGTAAATAATTTTTTCTGGCTCAATTTTTAGCAGGCAGAAAGCCTTTAAATATTTCTGAGTCGCTTCTTCCTCAGTTCCTTTCTGGATTATCCCCTGCTTAATCCTGTCTTTAACCATATTGGAAAGGGTGTCATACATTCCCCATTTTTTCATCTTGCTCACATACTCATCAGGGTTGTTTGCCATGCTTACTATGGAAGCCTTTCCAAAATATTGTATGCTTTTATTAACCACACTATGGTCAACCGGCCTGAAGATGCCAACTGAGACATTGGGATTTTCCTTTATATTAACAATCTTTCCTCCAGGTTCTGCCCCAATCCAGATAGTGATTCCTTCATTGAAGAAATCCACAGGAGTGGCTCTTGGAATATTGTTTCGGCTTGTTGCAAGGACACTGGCAATGCCATGCTTTAAAGCGCATTTTGCATTCATATCTCCCTTTTTAGTGCTTCCTTCATCAAGAAACTGAATTATTTCCTTTTCAAGCTCTTCCCTGCTTTTACCCATAATTGATTTCTCCTTTTCTGCTTTCAGCCTTCTAATTTTAACTTGTAATTTCCTGTGGTCTTGCTACAGGGTTAATGCTTTGTCGTCATTCCCGCCGCCTGTCGGCAGACAGGCGAAAGCGGGAATCCATGGTTCGGCAGGCTCACCATGCTGCATCCTGAGCTTGTCGAAGGACTGGATTCCACATCAAGTGCCTGCCTACCGCAGGCAGGCGGAATGACAAAAATCGGTATATAAATTATATTAGATACCCTGCAGTCTTGCTGCAGGGAAATTCATTCAACCCATTAAATAAAATTACTCAGGATGATGAGCAATTGTCAAGCAGCAAAACTTCTAAACGCCTCATCACTTCTTTTCTACTTTGTTCTTGACCGCAACCCGCCATTTTGTTATTAAAAAAACAGAAAGCCGGGTTCTTTGCTTACAGAGTATTTTTTTCTTATAAGCAGGAGACACGCAGGAAAAATAAATTCTTCAATGGCAGGGATTGCTAATCTGACAGTGGTTCTCTTTGCCCTGATATTCTGGAAAAGAATAATGGCAGAAGAGGCTATGACAAATTGCTATTCACTTAATACCTTTCAAGTTTTCCACTCTGTAATATATGTCTGCTTCAAGGGCTTTTGCAATCTTTGCGCCAAGGCAGGGTTTTACATATTTGGCTTTGAATTCTTTTCCAACGATATTAAAAAGTTCAATACAGCAGCTGCTCGTATGGTTTGTGTCTGCTATTGTATAGGGGATAGTGTTTGTGCCTTCTTTGACTGAAAACCGCCCTTCAAGGAAATTGGAGTGAACCGCTGACCAGACTTCAAAAATCTCTTCTAATGGCTCATCAACCCCAACAACATTTTTAAACCCTTGAGCAAGTTTTTCTGCTGTTTCCTTTGGAAACTCAACCCAGCCTTCAGGTTTTTTTCTGTTAAAGATTTCAGAATTTGCAAGAGCTTTTATTTCTTCTTTTGAAGGATATCCCTGAGGCTGGAAGTCTGATTTTGTAATAGTTGTCTCAAGGTATTTTTCAAATTCAGGAGAAAGTGGTTTTGAAGAGAGGACAAGGAATTTTCCGTTTTTGTCTGATGTATTATACCAAGGCGCAGCGTCGTGTTTGCAGGTAACCTTCCAGACTTCAGGTGCAGAATATCCGATTTCTACCCTGAACAATTCACAGGGTACTCTTTGCGCGCAGTAGATTTCTGTTCCCTCTTTTTTAAACATACTTTTAAGGGCTTCAAGCGCTTCTTTATCCATCCAGTAACAGTATTTCTTGAAAACAGGGTTTTCCATATGCTTCTCCTTTCCTGACTATTACCTGTCAGCATGAGTGTTGATTTATTTAAATCCAAATATTCTCTGATTTTTTACTTCAGGACTGCTTCTGTCAACTGCCAAAGCCTTATTATAATATTTTAATGATTCCTGAAAATTTCCTTTTGCAAGATAAATATCTCTCAATATTATAAGGGCTTTTATATTCTTAGCGTCAAGGTTAATTGCTTTATCAAGTTCTTCTATTGCCAAATCAGCCTTTCCTGTATTGTTGTATATGATTCCAAGAATAAAATATGGACTGCTTAAATAGGGGTTAATTTTAATTGCCTTATTCAACTCAATAACAGCTTTATCATATGCCTTGAGGTTTAGATAGGCATTTCCAAGATTGACGTGAGGGCTTGCATATTCCGGGTTCAGTTCAGATGCTGTTTCAAATTCTTTTATTGCTCCTTTTGAATTTCCGGTTTTTGCATATGCAACTCCAAGGTTGTTATGCACACTGGATTCTGTGGGATTAATTCCAATTGCCTTCTTATAATTTTCTATGGCAGGAATCATATTCCCCGAATCAAAAAAAAGATTCCCAAGGTTTACATAGGAACTCTGTGTTTTTGGGTTAATTTTTTGCGCAAATAAGAATTCATTTCTTGCAAGTTCGGGCTTTCCTGAGGCTTTGTATGCAAGTCCGAGGTTGTTATGGGCTATGTAAGATAGAGGAGACTTCAAAACCTGGTCTTCAAAAAGAGTTATCTCATCCTTCCATACATAATTTCTCTTTGCAGCCTGAACACTGAAGAAAATTATTATAAGAACTATTAGCGACACAGGAATTATTTTTATTCTGCCAATCTTGTCTGAGAAAAAATTATTTGTACCTGATAGAACAATCCCTGCCACAATCGAGAAACCTATTGATGGCAGGTACAGGAAATGCTCTGTTTTTATTATTGATGAAAAGGGAATTATATTTGAAACCGGAAGCAGAGATATAAAAAACCACGAAGTGCCAAAGAAGAATTTTTTGGAAATGTTCTTTGATTTTATAAGTAAAACAAAAATTGCAGTTAAAGTTAAGATTGAAAGCATGGTTTTGAAATCAGCAGGATTAGAAACAGTTTTAACCACATACAAGGAATTGAGAGTTACAGGGAAAAACAGGAGTTTGATGTAATCAGAAATAACAGTTAGGATTGTAAGAATTCTTTCCGGTAGTGAGGCTTTGGTTAATAAGGGATAAAAATTATTTTTCAAGGCAACTGTTCTCAGAGTCAGGTAAAGGATTACTGGAAGCATGAAGAGAAAGTTTTTTCTGATAAAAATTTTTATAGCGGAGATAACAGGGATATTTTCTGATAAAAAAAATATTTCATAGAACAGGATTATCAAAGGAAGAACAATTGCTGTTTCTTTTGAGAAAATGCTGAGAGTGAAGTAAAAAACAGAGAGGAGGGAATTGAAAGAATGAGCTTTTCCTGCGCTTTTCAGACAATTCAAATAGGCATTGAAAGAGAGGAGAAGCAGGAGAGTGCAAAGCACATCGGTTCTGCCGGATATCCATGTAACTGATTCTGTATGCACTGGGTGGACTGCAAAGATGAGGCTTGAGAGAAGAGAAAAATTAAAATCAGAAAAAATTTTAAGAAGTATTAAGAAAATCAAAACTGATGAAAGAGTATGTAAAATTATGTTAGATAAATGATAACCAGCGGGATTTGTGTTCCATAGCTTATAGTCAACCATATATGAAAAGAATATAAGAGGGCGGTAAAAAAGAGGGTTTTCCTTGAACTGTACCGGATTGCCAAATGGTGATAGAAAGAGTTCAGGGAGTTTTTTGAAACTTTTTATATCCGGGTTATTTCTCACTAAATCCGTATCATCCCAAACAAAATCATTGTTTAATGAGTTCAGATAGGGAGTAAATGATAAAGCCGCTATTAAGAAAATTGAATATAGTTTTTTCAAGATGAAGTTTAAATTTTTAAAAATTATAATGCCAGCCAAGCAAAAGTTATTATATAATGTTTTAAAAAACAAGAAAAGAAGGGTAATTTTAATTTCCTCTTGCTTTTTTATTTTGCAAGAGGTAATTTTTCCAAAATTTTGAAAATGCACGTCAAGCGAAATTCCCACATTTAGGATGATTGCATGTATGAATGAGAAGCGAGGAGAATAAATTTTGCCAAAACGAACTGATATAAAGAGAATACTTTTAATAGGTTCAGGCCCAATAGTAATAGGGCAGGCGTGCGAGTTTGACTACTCAGGAACTCAAGCATGCAAGGCATTATTAGAGGAAGGTTTTGAAATAGTGCTTGTCAACAGCAATCCTGCCACAATTATGACAGACCCCGATATGGCTCAGAGAACATATGTTGAGCCATTAACACTGGAGGTTCTTGAAAAGATTATAGCCAGAGAAAAACCAGATGCGCTTCTCCCAACAATCGGAGGCCAAACAGGCTTAAACTTAGCAGTGAAACTTGCGGAAAAAGGGGTGCTTGATAAATATAATGTTGAGCTTATAGGGGCAAAGATTGAAGCAATAAAAAAGGCTGAAGACAGGGAGCTTTTTAAAATTGCAATACAGAATATAGGCCTTAGGATTCCAAAAAGCGGTTGTGTGCAAACAGAAGAAAAGGCTTTTGAGATTGCAAAAGAAATAGGGTTTCCTGTAATAATAAGGCCTTCTTTTACCCTTGGAGGCACAGGTGGAAACATTGCATACAACATGGAAGAATTTCAGGAACATATAAGGTGGGGTCTTGATGCCAGCCCGTATCACCAGATACTCATTGAAGAGTCATTGATTGGATGGAAAGAATACGAGCTTGAGGTGATGAGAGACTCAAAGGACAATGTTGTTATTATCTGCTCCATTGAAAACTTTGACCCTATGGGAGTTCATACAGGTGACAGCATTACAGTTGCGCCTGCCCAGACCCTTACAGATAAGGAATACCAGATTATGAGGGATGGGGCAATCAAGATAATAAGGGAGATAGGGGTTGATACAGGAGGTTCAAATATTCAGTTTGCAGTGAATCCAAGAAACGGGGAAATGATGGTGATTGAAATGAATCCCAGAGTGTCCCGTTCATCAGCCCTTGCATCAAAAGCCACAGGATTTCCAATTGCAAAAATTGCAGCAAAGCTGGCTGTTGGATTTACCCTTGATGAGATTCCGAACGACATAACAAAAGTCACTCCTTCATCCTTTGAACCAACAATAGATTACTGTGTTGTAAAATTCCCAAGGTTTACATTTGAGAAGTTTCCAACAGCAGATGCAACGCTTACAACTCAGATGAAATCAGTTGGTGAAGCAATGGCTATAGGAAGGAATTTTAAGGAGGCATTGCAAAAGGCAATCCGTTCTTTGGAAATAAATATGTGGAGCGTAAGCCTGAAGGAAGATGCGTCTGTGAGCGCATCAGATGAAACGGTAAGGGATAAATTAAAAACACCGAACTGGGAGAGGGTTTGGTACATAGGGGAAGCTCTGAGGAGGGGGTTTAAGACTGAGGAGATATACGAGCTTTCAAAAATAGACCCATGGTTTATTAACAATATAAAAGAGATAGTGGAATTTGATAAAGAGATTAAAAGTAAAAGCGAGAATTTTTTCAGTAAAAAGAATAAGGAATTATCTTCTTTTCTGCGAAAGGCAAAGGAGAATGGATTTTCAGATAAATACATATCTCAGATAATGCATGTTGATGAGGCTACATTCAGGAGTTTGAGAAAAAGTTTAAATATTAATCCAGTTTTTAAAAGGGTTGATACCTGCGGTGCAGAATTTGAAGCCCATACGCCATATCTTTACTCAACCTATGAAAACGAGTGCGAATCACTCCCTACAAAAAAGAAAAAAATTGCAATTCTTGGAGGAGGACCAAACCGCGTAGGACAGGGTATTGAATTTGATTACTGCTGTGTCCATGGTGCTTTTGCCCTTAAGGAAGACGGCTTTGAAACCATAATGATAAACTGCAATCCTGAAACAGTAAGCACTGACTATGATACCTCTGACCGCCTCTATTTTGAGCCACTCACGCTTGAAGAGGTGATGAACATCATTGATATTGAGAATCCCGACGGAGTTATTGTTCAGTTTGGAGGACAGACACCTTTAAAGCTGGCTGTTCCTCTTGAAAAAATGGGGGTTAAAATAATTGGAACCTCCCCTAGAGACATTGACATTGCTGAAGACAGGGAAAAATTTAAGGTGCTCCTTGAAAAACTGAAACTTAGTCAGCCATCTAACGGGACAGTAACTGATTTGGATGGGGCGCTCCGGGTAGCCAAGAGAATAAGTTATCCTGTGGTTGTAAGACCTTCCTATGTGCTTGGAGGCAGGGCAATGGAGATTGTCTATGATGATGACAGCCTTAAAAACTATATGCGCAATGCAATCAAGGAATCTCCTGACCACCCTATTCTGATTGACAAGTTTCTTGATGATGCAATTGAAATTGATGTGGATGCTATTTCAGATGGTGAAATATGTGTCATAGGCGGGGTTATGGAACACATTGAGGAGGCAGGGGTGCATTCAGGAGACAGCGCCTGTTCAATACCTCCGTATTCATTAAAAAAAGAGATAATTGAAGAAGTCAAGCGCCAGACAAAGGCTATTGCCTTTGAACTGAAGGTAATAGGTCTGATAAACATTCAGTTTGCTGTTAAGAAAGATGAAATTTATATACTTGAAGTAAATCCAAGGGCTTCAAGAACAATTCCGTTTGTAAGCAAGGCAATAGGGATACCTCTGGCAAAGCTTGCAGCAAGGGTTATGTCTGGGAAAAAACTTAAAGAATTAGGCTTTACAAAAGAAAAGGATATTACACACATAGCAGTCAAGGAAGCGGTTTTTCCATTTATAAAATTTCCCGGTGTGGATACAATTTTAGGACCTGAAATGAAGTCAACAGGTGAAGTGATGGGTATTGATTATTCCTTTGGCAAGGCATATGCCAAAGCACAGATTGCTGCTGGTTCAACTCTTCCAGTCTCAGGTACAGCCTTTATAAGCGTAAAAGACAAAGATAAACCTGCGGTAATGCCAATTGCAAAGAAACTGGCTGAAATGGGTTTTAATCTGGTTGCAACTGAAGGGACAAAGAATGCTCTGGAGAAAAGTGGTATTCCGGTCAGATATGTAAAAAAAGTAAAGGAAGGAAGGCCTCATATTGTTGACCTTTTAAAAAATGGTGAAATTGATTTAGTCATAAACACAACACTTGGAAAGCAATCAGCCGAGGATTCCTATTCTTTAAGAAGGACCACTCTTGTCAATAATATTCCCTACTGCACAACAGTTTCAGGTGCATTTGCAGCAGTAACAGGAATTGAGGAATTAAGGCGGGGTTCGCTTGATGTAATGCCTCTTCAGGAATATTACAAAAAGTGACAAAATTCGTCAATTCATTGCCCAAAACCGTCATTTTTATTGATTGAATTTTTGTTTCTCAAATCAATCTATTTATTCTTTTTCTTTTCGACAAGCTAACAAATTGAAAATTAATGATAAATAAGCATAAGCAATTTTTTCCATTTTTTTAATCATTGGCATACCTTTTGCTACTGCATAAAATAGAAATTCTACAAAGGCTTTATTAGGAGAAAAAAAAGGATTTACTCTGATAGAGCTTATGGTCGTTCATAAGCAACGACGTGTCACAAGGTTAGTAGAACAATTAGTTCTGGCGAACAATATTTAGTGAAAGGAGGTGGAAAAAATATGTTTAGAAAAATGATGGAGAAGAAAGGATTTACTCTGATAGAGCTTATGATTGTTGTTGCTATTATTGGTATTCTTGCAGCTATTGCAATACCAAACTTCCTGAAATTTCAGGCAAAGGCAAAACAGTCAGAAGCAAAGAATAACCTTTCTGCTATATTTACTTCTGAGACAGCCTATTTTGGTGAAAACAACACTTTTGGCAACACATTTGATCTCATTAACTGGGCACCATCAGGAACAACAAAGTATTGGTACTATTTATCTGCTACTGCAACCACTGGTAGCAGTGCCGTGACTGGAACGAGTATGCCTACAGGTGTTGCTGTTACTGCCACTGGTTTTACAGCAGGAGCAATGGGAAACATAGATACTGAGACAGCAGTGTTAGACACATGGACAATCGATGATGCAAAAAACCTTTCAAACACAAACAACGACGTGTCACAAGGTTAATAGTTTCTGCTAGATTTAAAGAAAAGAGGATGCCTTGTAATCAAGGTATCCTCTTTTTATTTTTGGCTCTTTTGAAAAAATGTGTTATAATTGAATATCAATTGGACCCTATCGAATGATAAACCCTGATAGAAAATGTCTGAAAGTAAAAAAGTAAATAAAATTAACATTTTCCTTTTATCTTTTTTGATTCTATTTTCTCCTCTGATTGAAGGCGGGACCACATATTTCCCTGTTACTGTTATTAGAATTCTCTCTCTTATTCTTCTTTCATCTTTTTTTTACAGCTCATTTAAAGAAGGTTCTTTAAGATTAAAGAGAACAGGTTTTGATATTTGTATAGTTTTATTTTTTTTGATTTCAGTCATATCTGTATTTGTTTCTTCGTATAAAAACATAAGTATTCAGTGGATTGTAAGCATTTCTACCTATCTGCTGATATTTTACCTTACCATTAATATTGTAAAAAGTGGAAATGATGAAAAAATTGTTCTTGGTGTGCTGATTGCGGTTCTTGCTTTTCAGTCTGTCTACGGCATTTCCCAGCGTCTTATTCTTGGGGTTGAGAGAGTGAATGGGACATTTTTTAATCCTAATTTTTACGGGTCATATCTTGGTGCAGGAATTTTATCTTTAACAGGTTTTCTGTTTCATCAAAAAGAAAATGCGAGTAAATTTTCAAAAAAGACTGAAATGTTTTTTTTCTCAAAAGTCTTTCTTTCATCAGTTTTAATACTGGCTTTTTTAGCCATATTCCTTTCACAGTCCCGTGGAGCTTTTCTCTCCTTTTTAGCAGGATTATCCTTCATGTTTTTTTATCTTTTTAAATTTAATAAAAAAACAACCCTTGCCTTGCTTTTGGTAGTTTTACTAATTTTGCTCTTGCCGAATCCTCTAAAGACAAGAATCACAAATCTTCAGAAAACAGATATCTATGCGTTTTCCCGCGTAAATATATGGGAAAGTTCCCTGCCAGTTATTCTTGATAATCCATTTGGTATAGGACCGGGGATGTATAAATACTATTTTCCGAGATATAATTTTCCTGTCAGAGAGGCTCTGGCTTTTTACGGAAAGAGGGCTTATACTTCTCACTGTGAGTATATTCAGATTTGCACAGAACTTGGAATTGCAGGGCTTTTGATTTTTCTTTCCGGAATATTCTTTTTCTACAGAAGAGGATTGAAAATAATAAATGGAACTGAATCTTCATATGAGAAAAGTCTGAATGTCTGCTTAATGGCAGGAGTAACTGTGTTCTTATTCCATGCCCTGTTTGATTCAGTTTTTCACGAACCTGCAGTGGTGATTTCAATGGCAGTATTTTCAGGAATGGTTATGAGAAAATCAGGTTTTTTTTCAAGAGAGATTAAGTTTAATCCTAACAAAAAAATAACTTTCCTGATTTTTACGGTTTTGCTGACATTTTCAGCAATGATTTTTGTAACCAGGCTTTATTTGGGATACTATTTTTCTGTTAGCGGAAAAAGTTTGTTAAAAAATAGTAGCTATGTAGAATCAGATAAGGAATTTAAAAAAGCCGTATACTTTAATCCTGCAGATTCATCTTTTTATGACGCAAGAGCCAGCCTTTTTTACAGTGAGTATTTGGATTCAAAAGACCCGGAATTTTTAGAAAAAGCTTCTGATGAGCTTTATTCTGCAATATCCCTTAATCCAAAAAACGCTGCACTTTTTGACCATCTTGGATTTATTTTATCTACCCTTTCAGAAAAAGAAAAAGACAGAGACAAATATTTAAAAAACTCTCTGAAATGCTATCTTGAAGCCATAAAACTTGACCCGTTTAATGCCTATTACAGGGAGAGCGCAGGCAGGACATATTTAAACCTGAATCAAACTGATACAGCAATTAGAGAATTTAAATTTCTGCTTTCTTTAGAGCCTAATTTTTTACCAGCAAGGGTAAATCTGTTAGGGATTTATGAAAAGATTAAAAGGGATGATCTTGCAAAGGAGGAAGCAGAAAGGATTTTAAAAATATATGAAAAATATAAAAGCTTTCCTTTTTCAGGGGATTATGAGAAAGGATTTTTAAAAATTGATATAGATGAGATAAAGGCAAAGGCGAAATGAATTAGACTTAATGGAAAGAATTTTTAATAATGATAGGCTGGGGTTTCTGACCCCGCCTTAGCTAAAGGATTTACCTATACAAAAGCAGCAGGACAAGAATGTCCTGCCTATCGAAACTATGCTTTTAAATGTGTTAAAAAAAAGAATTATTTTTATAGTTTTGTTTTTACTCATAATTTTTTCATTAGTATTTACACAGCTGAGATTGGACCATATGAAGGGAAATTTTAGAAAAGCTGAACAACTTGAACTGCTTCCAAAGCCTGAAGTTGTGAAGCTTATGGTTCTTGGGTATGAACAGATTGTTGCGGATATTTTATGGTTGCGGGTTATTCAATACATTGGAGAGAGAGTTCAGACTGAAAAGGGATGGCAGTGGTTTATTCATTCACTTGACATAATAACATATCTTGATCCGCAGTTTGTATATGCATATCAGTTTGGAGGGCTGATTCTGTCAGTAATTGCATCGAAACCAGCTGAAAGCAACCATTTCCTTCTCAGGGGAATGGAAATTGACCGTGAGCGATGGGTATTTCCTTTTCTGATTGGTTATAACTATTTTGATTATTTCAAAGATTACAGGAAGGCGGCAATGTATATTAGCATTGCATCAAAGCTGGAAGGTTCCCCATTTTTTCTAACTCAATTTGCCGCAAGACTTTATGCCACAGCAGGTACTCCTGAGGATGGAATAGTATTTCTTGAGCAGATGATTAAATCAACAGACAATGAGACTGCAAAAGAGAAACTTGAGAACCGCCTGAAAGAATTGATTATTGAACGAGATATAAATATCCTGGAAAGGTGTGTTAAGAATTTTAAGGATACCTATGGATATGCTCCTGAAGGCCTAAAAAGCCTTGTACAAAAAAAGGTAATAAGATATTTACCAAAAGACCCTTTTGGCGGTTACTATTATTTAGATAAGGATAAGCAGGTGGTTAAAAGCAGTTCAAGACAGGAAAGGTTCAAGGTTTATGAAAGGAAAACAACTGATGAATAAAATCTGCTTTTCTTATTGCTTATCAGCCCCGGAAGGGGCTTTCCCTGCCTGCGGCAGGCAGGCACAGTTGGGAGAAAGCCTTTCAATGCTTGATTTATATAGCGTTCTAAACTATTTTGAATTTTAGTCATTATGGATTTGTTTACCCCGCTTAGAAATTTTAATTTCTAACGGGGTTTAGAATTTAGATATTAGAGTTTAGGATTTAATTTATAACCCAAATTGAAATATAAAAATATAGAAGTTAGATTACATTATGGCTGCCATAAAGACTGAAGGGCTGACTAAAGATTACCGCATAGGTTTTGCACTAAAGAAAATAAGGGCTCTTGAGAACCTGAATCTTGAGATTGAAGAAAAAGAAATCTTCGGGTTTCTTGGCCCAAACGGAGCAGGCAAGACAACTACGCTGAAAATCCTGACAGGGCTGATTTATCCATCCTCTGGAAAGGCTTGGCTGTTTGACAGAGAGATAAGCGACATTTCAGTAAAAAAAGATATAGGGTTTTTGCCTGAGGGACCCTATTTTTATGATTATCTAACAGGAAAAGAGTTCTTAAATTTTTATGGTGAACTTTTTGGGATTGAGAAAAAAAGAATTAAGGCAAGGGCGGATGAACTTCTTGAGACAGTGGGATTAAAAGATGCTTCAAAACTCCAGTTAAGGAGATATTCCAAGGGAATGCTTCAGAGAATAGGGATTGCACAGAGCCTGATAAATGACCCAAAACTTGTAATCCTTGATGAGCCAATGTCAGGGTTAGACCCGATTGGAAGAAAGGAGGTCAGGGACCTTATCTTAAGACTTAGGGATATGGGAAAAACAGTGTTTTTTTCCACACATATCCTTTCAGATGTGGAAATGATATGCGACAGGGTTGGAGTGCTTGTTGGAGGGAAACTTGTTGCTTCAGGGTATATTGATGATTTACTGAAAGAGGAGACAAGCTCTGTTGAGATATGCGCTTCCGGATTAACTCAAAAGGCTTTGGAGAGAATTCGCTGTGCTGAAAGAAGGATAATGACCAGAGGAGATAAAAATTATATTTCTGTTAGAAATGAAAGCGAAAGAGATGAGGTCTTAAAAGTGATTTTTGAGGAAAGAGGGAAAGTTATTTCAATAATACCGCAGAAAAAATCGCTTGAAGCATTATTTTTTAAAAGGTGAAAAATTTAGCGGTAGAAGAAGTCCTGCTTATCGACAGGCGGGGTTTTCTAACCCGGCATTTTAAAATTAATAACCTATGAAATTCCTTATAATAGCTAAAAATACTTTTAAGGAAGTTATCAGGGATAAAATCCTCTACAATATCCTTTTCTTTGCAATTCTTATTATTGGATTTTCTGTTCTTCTCGGGAAGCTCTCTCTTGGAGAGCAGCTTAAGATGATAAAAGATATGGGGCTTTCCTGCATATCTCTTTTTGGAACCATCATTGCCATATTTGTTGGAATAAGCCTTGTCTTTAAGGAGATTGACAAGAAAACAATCTATACAATTATAGCCAAGCCTGTTAGCCGCAAGCAGTTTCTTCTTGGAAAATTTCTGGGATTAATTTTGGTGCTGCTGATAAATGTTCTGATAATGTCAGCAGGTGTTTTGCTGGTCATTCTCGGAATCTCAGGGACTTTTGAATGGAACCTTTTGAATGCAATCTTCCTCATTTTCATTGAACTGATGGTAATAACTTCCATTGCCGTTCTTTTTTCAACCTTTTCTACTCCATTCCTTAGCGGCATATTTACTCTTGCTTTTTTCATAATAGGCCATCTAAGCGAGGATATAAAAAAGCTTGGCGAGAAATCAAACGGGCTTGTAAAGTTTCTGACTTCGGCAGTGTACTATATTCTTCCAAACCTTGATAATTTTAATATCAAGGGGAAGGTGGTCTATGACCAGCCAGTAGGAATAGAGTTTTATGCCTTTAGCATTGCTTACGGACTTCTCTACATAATACTCATAATGACGATTGCGGTGCTGATATTTGATAGAAGGGATTTTAAATAAAATATGAATGCCGAAGGTTCGCTTTCTTTAAGATTTTTTATCCCTGAGGCCAAAATGTGCTGATTTTATTTAAGCTGTTAAAATGGCAGTAAGTATTTACAAGCTCATCAGCCCATTTTTCAAGTGAGTACTTTTCTTCAACTGTCTTTCTTGCTTTTTCCCCCATTTTCTCTCTCAGGTTTTTATCTTCAATAAGAAGTGTAAGTTTTTTTATCCATTCCTCATTGTTTTCTGCCAGAAATCCGTTTTCGCCATCCTTTATAATCTCAGAATTGACTCCAACAGGGCTGCTGACAGTTGGAAGCCCGCATGCCATATATTGAAGAAGTTTTGCTCCGCATTTTCCCTTAGTCCATTCATTGTTCGGCAGAGGCATTATCCCGATATCTGCGCTTCTCAGATCCTTAACCTCATCTTCATAGCTCCATTTTTTAAAAATTATATCAACTCCTTCAATTATTAAATTTTTTGATGAGATTATTTTAAGGCTGATGTTAAATTTCTCAGAGAGGATATTAAAAACTTCTTTTAATGAAAAAAGATAGGACAGGTTATAGGAAAGACCAACCCATGAGATTGTTATCCTTTCAGCCTTGTAACTTTCTTTGCCCTTATACCTGTCTGTATCAATTACAGTAGGAATAACCTTAACTTCATTGTTAAATTTTCTGGCAAATTCTGCTAAGTATTTATTCCCGACAATTGCTCCTGTAACATTTCTTAAGTTTTTCTCCATTTTCTTCCTGTGTAAAAAAGTTAGATAAATTGCATCGTCGAATTCTATTACCATATTCTTGTTCAATCTTTTTACAAGATATTCAGGAAAAGCAGGCAGATACGGAAAGATTTGATGTTCGATAATTACAAGGTTAAATTTTTTTACATCAAAAATATGACTGAGCCTTATAAAAAATCTGTAAGCAGAATAAAAAGTTTTTAAAATTGTCCTGATAATGGGATTATCAATTTCAATTATTCTGAAATATGTTTCTGTGAAAAGCGGTCTAACTTCACAGTGAATCCCGTGTTTGTTTAAATAAGGGATGTACTGGTAAATTCTGTACCTGCTGCTTGGACCAATCTCTGAGGTTTTAGAAAGATATAAGACCTTCATAATATATTATTTAAACTTTTCCTGAACGGCTTTAATGAGAAGCTTGGAATACATATTTTTTTTGTACACAAACCACTGGTGAATATCTAAATCATGGACACTTTTTTTCTCACTGATAAAAGACCTCTTCTCTAAAATTTCAGGAAGGAGTTTAAAGCATGTGAGGAGATTCTTGAAAACATACGGGCTAAAGAAAAGATTTTGTAAAAAATCGAAGAACTCGTATATCAGGATATGATGAATATCTTTCAGAAGATTTTTGATGGAATCATTCTTCATGAGGGTTAAAATGCGGTTTTTAAAAATCAGGGTTTTTTCTGCTTTCTTATCTCTTGAATGCCCCCTCGCATGATAGGCAACTGCCTTAGAATTATAATAGGATTTCCATCCCATAAGCTGGCTTCTCCAGCACAAATCCACATCTTCCCAGTAGGAAAAGAAGTCTTCATCAAAATATTCTCCTTTTATCTTAACTCCTTCAAGCATTTCTTTACGATAAAGAGAAGCTGCAGCACATACACTAAAAACATATCCTGACATATCATACTGTCCCTTATCTTCTTCATTTTCCCCGCGGTCCTTGAAATATCTGCACTTATAGGCAATATGGCCTGTGCTGTCTATTATGGCTGCTGTTTGAGGAAAAGGTTTTTTCAACAACTTCCCTGTTACAGCTCCAATTTTTTTGTCTTCATCAGCCTTACCCAAAAGCTCTTCAATATAATTTCCTTCCATTGCCACATCCGGATTGAGGAGGAGGAGATAATCCCCCTTAGCCATTGCTATTGCCTGGTTATTTGCCCTTGCAAATCCAAGATTTTCTCTGTTTTTTATCAAAGTGATTGGAAGGGGGAAAGAATTTAAGAGTTCAATAGTGTTGTCTGCAGAGGCATTATCAACAACTATTACTTCATAATCCCTGGTAGCTTGAGAAACAATCGAATTTAAACATTCCTTTATACAGTCTGAACTATTCAGCGTTATAATTATTATTGATACCATTTAAAATTGCCGTCAGAAAGCCTCCAAGATTTTTTTTAAAATTTTTTTAACCATTGGATGGTTATTGAAGAAAGGTCTTACTTTGGATTTTAAACTGCTAATTGTACTCCCCTTTATTAATGGAAGCTGTGTTCCCATAGATTCATTAACTGCCCAGTATAAAAATTCATAGTCCACTCCCTTTATCTTGCTCTCAGTAGCATTTCTTCTGAAACTGTCATGACTTTTAATCAGGGAGAGTTTATTTTCTTCACAGTAAGCAAAGAGGTCACTCCCGTGATGAGGGGTAAAAAATGCAGGACTATAGTGATCAGGCTTAATCGCCTTCATCATATTAACTGTATCCATCACCTCTTCTTTGGTTTCTGTAGGAACTCCAAACATATAATTTGCCCATATCTTTATTCCGTATTTCCTGCAGATATCAGCAGCTCTGTAATTATGCTCTACTTTTGTCCCCTTGCGGAGGAAATTTAATATTCTCTGGTTTCCGCTCTCAAATCCTATAAAATAAAGGCTCAGTCCCGAATCTGCCATAAGTTTTACCATATCTTCATTGTTGCAGACAATGTCAGCCCTTGTCTGGCAGGCAAAAGGCTGAGTGAACCTGTTTTCTCTGTATTTCTCACAAAACTCTTTAACCCAGTCCCTGTCCTCTGTGAGACAATCATCGTGGATCATCATACTTTTGAAATTATACTTTTTTCTCAACTCATTAAGTTCTAAGATTACATTGTCCACATTTCTTCTTCTCACTTTCTTCCCGAATAAAATTCTTTCAGCAGGTTGGCAGAAGCTACAATTATAGATGCATCCACGGCCTGCAATTATTGTAACAAAAGGCGGGTTGAATCCTTCAACAGGCAGAGGGAATTCCAAATCTCCAAAAAGCTCTCTGTCTGCAAAGGGGAGGCTGTCAAGGTCAGGTTTTTCGCCTTCAATAATTCTCTGCGAAGAGCCACCGCTTCCAATCTCTTCAAGCAATTTAGTAAAGCTAATCTCTCCCTCTCCGGTTATTATGTAATCTATTTTTCTATCAGTTTTTACTTCATCAACCATTATGCTTGGATGAGGTCCGCCAACTATCACTTTTGTATCAGGGCTAATCTCTTTAATAATCTTAATACACTTCATTGCAGGGTTATAATCTACACTCATCATTGTTATTCCCACAGCATCAGGAGACCTTCTCTTTATCTCCTCAGCAAAGTGCTCCCAGCCCTTAAGTCTCCTTAAATCTATAAGCCCGGGATTGAATCCATGCTTTTTTGCATAGGCACTTATCAAACAGAGGCCATGGCTTATCCATGACTCTTCCATCCCTTTACCGAAGCTGTCAAATCCTACAGCAGATATAGAAGGAAAGATTAAATCTACCTGCATTTTTTCTGTTTCTTTTTAAAAAAACTTGGGCTAAAAAAAAATTTTTCCATATAAGCTTTAGAAACCTTTCTTTTATTCTGAACTTCCCTTCTCTTTTTTACCATTATGGGCAACAATTTTAAAGATAAAAATGGGACCTTTAGCACATAAAAATTCTTTTGATAAAGATGGGACAGATAAAACCATGTTTCTCTGATAAGAATTTTTGGAAGATGTTTTAATATATTGGAGATCAGGCTATTTTTGAATATTGCAAGATACCTGTTTCTATAACCAATAGTATAGTAACCTTTTCTTATCCTTTCATCATCCCTTCTTGTAGCACCCCGCTCGTGATATGCAATTGCCTCTGGCGTATAGATACACCTCCAGCCATAAAGCTGTGCCCTCCAGGCAAGGTCTACATCCTCTACATATATAAAGAAGTCCTCATCAAAATATTCATCACCTACTTTTACATCTTCAAGCATCTTTCTCTTATATAATGGCGCTGCACCTGAGGCGCCAAAAACAAACTCATGTTTTGCAAACTGACCACTATCCAGGGTATTCTCACCCCTGTCAGAGGGATACATATTGTTCATGGTTATTCCGGTGGTGTCCAATATATCAGAAATATTATATTCAAATTTTTTGTATAGTTTCCCTGAAACCATTCCAATATCATTAAACAAATTGGCTGCTTTAAGCATCTCCTCCACAAAGTTAGAAGAAAAAATAATATCGAAATTTAAAATAAGGATATATTCTCCTTTATAAATTTTTATAGCCTGATTATGGGCTTTGCTAAACCCCATATTATCTTTGTTCTCTATAAGTTTTATGCTATGGGAATCAGACTTTAAAAACTCTAGAGAGCCATCAGTAGAATGATTATCAACCACAATTACCTCAATATTTTTATAACTCTGACGTCTCAGGGATTCCAGACATTTTTTTATATCCTCTCCACCATTCCAGTTGACAATGGATATTGAAACCAGCTCTTTGCCGCTAAGCTCAATATTTTCTTGTTCTCTTATGATATGCATCCCAATAAGTTAAAAGATTCAGTTAAAAAATTATCATTGCAAGGATTAAAACACCCCAGAATAAAGCTATAAAAGGGAAGAGAATTAAAAAAAATATTGCTTTTAAACAATACATTAAAAGAGATATTAAAGAGGAAGCAAAGGTTTTTCCTTCTTTATAAATTTTATAAAGTATGGTTTCCTTTACCTTATTAGCAAATTGCTGAAGAGCAAAAATCTCTTTATTCTTTTCTTCTACAATTTTTGAGAGCTCTTCTATCTTTCTTATCATTTCATCTTTTTCTACTAAAAACCTCTTTGATTCATCATTCAGAAAAGAGATCCCAGTCATCTTTATAGCAGAAGAAATTTCTCCCTTGCAACATACCGCAATATGAAATACAGGATTTTTTAATTCATATGAAGAAATTCTTCGGGTCTCAAATTTCTCATTTTCCTTTAAGTTTACCTGAAAAATTTCAGTGGTGTTTTCGTTATTCCTTTCGTCTTCAGCCCATACTATTGAACCACTTACAGGATCCTGCCCGAAAAGAAAAACTTCAGAAAAATGTTCTTTAAGAAGGTTAACAAATTCCTCTCTGTATAATTCCTTTACATGAAATTTATTTAAAATACCTTCCTTTTCTGAAAAAAATCTTTTATCAGGAGAAGAGATTACCAGAATACCATCCCGCGAAAGAATGCGGAAAACTTCCTTTATCATTCCCACTTGGTCTTCAATATGTTCTATAACCTCAAAACTTACTACAACATCAAAGGAATTATTTTTAAATGGAATATACCCGCAACTACCTACTATAAAATTTAAGTTTTCCTTCCGGTATTTAATCTTCGTATTCTGTATAGCCTCTTTTGATAAATCCAACCCTGTTGTTAATGAGGCATTCATTGCAAGAAGGAAAGAGCCATATCCTTCCCCACATCCAAGATCTAAGATTCTCTTGCCCTCGATTAACTTCTGTGCAAAGAGATATCTGTGGAGATGTTCATAAAATATCTGGGCTCCTCCTTTGCCAGGAATAAATCTTTCACCAGTAAATTCCATTATTGTTTTTTTATCTCCTTCCACTCAAAATCTCTCTATAAGTTGCAATAATATCTTGCGGTTTTCCATCACAAACCATCTGTCCTGCGTTTAGAAGGATAGCTCTGTCGCAAAAATTCTCTACCAGATTTGAAGCATGAGATACTAATATTATAGTTTTGCCCGCTTTTTTAAAATTCTCTATCCTCTCATAGCATTTTTTTTGAAATCCCTCATCACCTACACCAAGAATTTCATCAATTATCAATATATCAGGATTAACGCTTGTTGCGATAGTAAATCCAAGCCTCATATACATCCCTGATGAAAAGTTTTTTACCGGAATGTCCATAAACTTTTTCAGTTCTGAAAACTCAACTATTTCATCATAAATGCCTTCAATCTGCTTTCTTGTAAGCCCTAAAATTGACCCGGCAAGATAAACATTCTCCATCCCTGTAAGCTCCTCATGAAATCCTGCGCCGAGCTCTAAAAGAGCAGAAACCTTTCCTCTAATTGTCGCCTTTCCTTCATCTGGGATCAATATCTTGGCAAGTATTTTAAGGAGCGTACTCTTACCAGATCCATTAACCCCAATTATCCCCAACATCTCACCCTTTTTTACCTTAAAGGTAATGTTTCTCAGAGCCCAGAACTTTTCATATCTCCTTTTCCTTCTTAAAAAACTTATTATGGTCTCCTTTAATGTGATATGCTGCTGATGATAGAGCATAAAGAAAACTCCCAGATTCTCTACAGTTATATCAATTTTCTCATTATCTATACTCATATATCCTATATCCTTTTCATCATCATTCTTTCGTTTTTCAAGAAAAAGAAGTTTCCTGCAAAAAAGATAGCCAAGGAGATAAAGAAAAGGTATGCGATAAATCCATTATGTGGAATTGGATAGTCAAGAATTATACCTCTGTAAAGTTCAATGATGGTAACCATTGGATTTAGCATATAAAAGGGTAAAAGATTCTCTGGCACCATCTGGACTGAATAAAAAACAGGTGAAGCATAAAACCATAGAGAGAGAGCAAAGCTTGTAATATATCCTATATCTTTGAAAAAAACATTGGCAGATGATAAAAACATGGCTAATCCGTATACGAGGAGGAATTGAACTAAAACCACAAAAGGTATAAAAACAAGCTTGGGGGAGGGGCTTATATTGAAGAAAAACATTATGGGGATAAAAATTAGAAGGCTTAAGATAAAATTAATAAGATGTGAAATTATCTCAACCAGAAGAAAAACCTCTCTTGGCAGGAAAACTTTTTTTATCAGATTTGCATTGATAAGGAGTGAGTTTGCAGATCTTGTCAGTGAGTCATGAAAAAATCTCCATGGAAGAATTCCTGTTAAAAGAAAAAGAGGATAATTTGCAACAGGGATTTTTACAATAACGGAAAAGATAACAATGAAAACTCCCATTGTCAGCATAGGATCAATGAGGGACCAGAAATAGCCGAGAACGGAACCCTTGTATTTTACCTTGATATCCCGGAGGACAAGATTTTTTACTAACTCAGTGTAGCTGAAAAGAAGGAAAATCCTTCCCATCTTTATACCAATCCCTTTTCTTTTAACTCGCGGGCAGCTTCTTCAAACTTGTCCTCAAAATAAGCTTCCTCAGCCCATACCATCAGTTCCTTCATACCTTTTTCAAATGATACCTTTGGTTTAAATCCGAGTGTTTTTTCTACGAAGCCGCAGTCGCTGTAGCAGTGCCTTACATCGCCCTTTCTGAATTTGTTCACTATGTTTGGCTTTATATCCTTTCCGTAATACCTCGCAAGCTCCTCGGCAACTTCTTTTATTGTTATTGGTTGCCCTGTGCCGACATTGAAGCTCTTGTAATTTGCCTCATCTTTTTCAATAGCCATGATATTTGCCCGGGCTATGTCATAGACTGATATGAAATCTCTTGTCTGCAATCCGTCTTCATAAACAACAGGCTGCTGGTCATTTTTCAACCTGCTCATAAAGATTGCAGTAACTCCTGTATAGGGATTTGACAGGGATTGCCTTGGTCCGTAGACATTGAAATAGCGAAGGGCTACACAGGATATGTTGTATGTTTTCCCAATGTTTAAAACCATATCCTCCTGCATCTTTTTTGTTAGCGCATAGATTGAATTACACTGCTGGAATTTTCCCTCATCTGTTGGAACCGGCTTTAAAAGCCCTTTACACTTTGAACAGAAAAGCTCCCATTCCCCGCTTGAAACCTGCTCTTCTGCGCGAAGTGGCGGATTGACTGTGCCGCACTTTTTGCAACTGTAATTTCCCTCACCATAGCTGCTCATTGATGCGGCAACAGTCATTTTCTCGATGCTGTTTTTAGTATTTACTATGATGTCAAGAAGGTTTGATGTTCCCATCACGTTTGTTTCTACATAGTAATTGATTTTATACTGCGACTGCCCAACCCCAACGACTGCTGCGTGGTGGGAAACAATATTTATTCCCTTTAAAGCCTTTTTGAGCTCATCATAGTTTCTCACATCCCCTTTTATGAATTCAGCATCCTTGTTTAAATGCTCAGGGATTTTTCCATCCGGGTGGACCTGAGGGTCAAGACAGTCAAAGATGCGCACATCATATCCCCTTCTTACAAGTTCGTCCACTATGAACGAGCCTATGAATCCCGCTCCACCCGTAACAAGGACTTTTTTTGCCATTTCTGATTCCTCTCAAATCCCCCCATTCCCCCTTTACAAAAGGGGGGTAAGAGGGGACTTATCATTATTTTCAAAAATTAACATCTCTTTTAGCTCTGTGTCAAGAGAAAGGAAGGGAGGGATATAAAGGTGGCTACATTTTGTTTTTCAATGTTCTGTTTAGAAGGAATGTCAGAGGAGCGATTGCGAGGTTCAAAAGGCAGAGGAGGAAGAAGACGTCTGAGAAGGCAAGCATCATTGCCTGGCGCTGCATGAAATTGTAGGTCATCTGCAAGCCTGTTTCTATCTGGTACATTCCAGCATAGAAGCTGTGTTTTATCATCTCATTAATATTTGAAAGACCTGAAAGAAAGGCAGGGTCATAAGGGGTGAGCTTTTCAACAAGCCTTGACTGATGAAACTGGGTGCGCTGTGAGAGCACAGCCACTACAAAGGCAGTGCCAAAGCTTCCCCCGAGATTTCTGACGAGATTAAAAATCCCTGTAGCGTTTCCCATTTCCTGTTTTGGTATTGTGCTCATTGTTGCTGTCAGAAGCGGCACAAAGAAAAAGGCAACCCCAACTCCCTGCACAATCCTTGGGATGATGATGTTTGTAAATCCTGCTTCAAGGTTTAAGTTTGACATCATGTATATTGAATAACTGCTGACAAGGAATCCTGTAAAAAGGATTTTCCTTGCATCTATGTATTTAAGGAGTATTCCTGCGAGAGGCATAAATATAAGAATGGTTATGCCTCCGGGTCCCAATACCAGTCCTGCAAGTGTCGCAGTATATCCCATCAAGTTTTGCAGAAACATGGGATAAAGGACAATGCTTGAGAACATGCTGAAGAAGCCCAGAAACATCATGAGGTTTCCGCTTGCAAATGATATATCCTTTAAAACCCTTAAGTTGACTACAGGATTTTTAACAAAGAATAATTCTGTAATGACAAAGACTATGAGGCTGAGACTTGCGATTATGCTGAGAGAGATGATGAAATTTGATGTAAACCAGTCCTCCCTTTCACCCTTATCAAGCACTATCTGAAGGCATCCAAGCCCTAAAGCGAGGAATCCAAGCCCGAAGTAGTCAATCTTCCCGCGTGCCTTTCTTAAGTATGGCGGGTCATAAATAAAAAACATGGTCATGATGACTGAGAAAATACATATTGGTATGTTTATATAGAATATCCATCTCCATGTAAGATTGTCTGTTATCCATCCTCCGACAAGCGGCCCAATAATAGGGGCAATAACAACTCCAACACCGTATGCGGCCATTGCCATACCATGTTCTGCCACAGGGAATGTTTCAAGAAGAATTGCCTGTGATAAGGGCTGAAGTGCGCCTCCACCAAGCCCCTGCATAATCCTGAAAAATACAAGGCTTTTAAGGTTTGGAGATATTCCGCACAGAAATGATGAAAGGGCAAAGAGCGTGATACAGAATATGAGGAATCTTTTCCTTCCAAGTATGCTGCTGAGCCATCCTGTTATGGGAAGTATGATTGCGTTTGATACAAGATATGAAGTCAGCACCCATGTTGCTTCATCAAGGGTGGCACTGAAACTTCCCCTGATATGATTGAGAGACACATTTGCAACGCTTGTGTCCATAACCTCAATGAAGGTAGGAATAATAACAGTAAATGCCACAATCCATTTGTTGACATGTTTGGTTGTCATTGAGTCTTTTTAAAAATACGGGGTTAGAAAACCCCGCCTATCGCTGCTTGCCACAGGCAGGGATTAGCAGGACATTCTTGTCCTGCTAATCCCTTGAAAGCAAAGCGTTGCTTTGCAGCTACTAACTAACTACTGTTCACTATTCACTATTTTAAGATACCTTATTCAAGCGGTATACTAACCACACAGGACATTCCAACCCTGAAAATATTGTTTGGGTGCTGCCCTTTATCGAAAACAATTTTTACAGGAATTCTTTGAACAACCTTTACCCAGTTGCCTGTTGCATTTTCAGGAGGAAGAATTGAAAATGCTCCTCCGGTACCTGCCATTATTGATTCCACATAGCCTGAAAATTTTTTACCAGAAAAGGTGTCAACTTCGATTTTTGCCTTCATCCCCGGCTTTATCTTTTGTATCTGCGTTTCCTTAAAGTTTGCTTCTATCCAGATGTCATCAAGAGGAACAATAGCAAAGAGGGGTTGCCCTTCTGAAACACGGTTTCCAACTTCAACATTTTTTTTTGTTATAAATCCGTCAGCAGGTGAGTATATTGATGTGTATTCAAGATTTAATTCTTCCTGGCTTAGCTGTGCAGCTTTTTCCCTTATGAGCGCTTCATCATTTTCAGGAGATACAACTGCCTGCTTTTCCTTTAAATCCTCTTCATCTGCCTTTAACTTGGCTGAGGCAACACGATAGTTTGTAAGAGCTTCATCGTATTTTTCTTTTGGGGCAACCCCTTTTTCAAAGAGTAATTTTGCCCTTTCAAGAGTAATCTTTGAAAGCTCAAGATTTGCCCTTGAAAGTTCAACGTTAGCCTTTGCAGCTTCAACAGCAGCATATCTTCTTTTTACCTCCTGTTTTGCAAGTTCAAGGGATGCCTTTGCTTTTTCAACTGCAGCCTCAAAATCTGAAGGGTCTATTTTAACAAGCAAATCTCCGATTTTAACCTTCATATTTTCTTTTATATAAACCTCTTTCACCGTGCCGTCTATTCTCGAACTTACCATATGCATATGCCCCTTTACATATGCGTTGTCAGTAATTATGTTGCTTGAAAGATATTTCCAGTAAAAATAGGCGGCGGTTCCTCCAATTATGCAAATGATTATAAGTACGATTATTCCCGCCATCCGGTTTCTGGTATTATTATTTTTTTGCACAGGAGATTTTTGTCCGTATGCTGCAAAATCTTCAGTCATGTTGCTGCCTCCATTCACCATCTTTTACAGTTCCTTTTAAAAAAAGTTCTACGAATTCATGAATCACGTGTTTGTGGTTGAATTTTTTTATTTCCCTTTCAAGAAAAAATTCCTGAGTAATAAAATAGAAATAAATCATTCCAAAAAAAGCTCTTGTGACGACCTGATGGTCCAATATTCTTATTCTTTTTAGTTTTGAAATATGTGCAAGGTAGTCCTCAAAATGCCTGAACACTTTTTGTATAAGATTTTTGTGAATCATGCGCGCATATGTCGGATGCGTGTATGCCTCCATTGCCATTATCCTGACAAGATTTTTATTCCTGTAGAGAGAATCAAGAAAGCTTTCTGCGAGAGCGATAAGGGCATTTTTGTAATCTAAATGTTCAAGAGAAGGCTCAAGTTCCTCTATTCTTGCAAGAAAGGAATGATGCTCAATCACCTTTTTAAAAAGGTTTTCTTTATTTCCGAAATAGCGGAAAAGCGTAAGTTCATTGATTCCTGCAGACATGGCAAGCAGTTTGGTAGTACTTCCCCTATAGCCGAACCTTGAGAATACCTTAAAGGCTTTTTTTATAATCTGTTCTTCCCTTAATTTGAAGGATATTTTTCTTTTCTTCATAATTTGACTTTAAGTATATGTAAGTAAGCACTTACATATATTAATCTCTAATGTCAAGAAGAATTATCGTCCTTCAGAAATTAGGGGTAAAGATGAATTTTTAAAGAAATTTCATGTTGAAAAAGGTATAGCGGCAGAAGTTAATATTTGGATGTGCGGGTTTATTTCTTGAGGGCAATCAATAATACCGTTTAGATCTTCTGTCTATTCATACCGCAGAGCGTCAATCGGGTTAAGCTGCGATGCCTTGTATGCAGGGTAAAATCCGAAGGATATTCCGACAAGCCCTGAAAAGCCGAATGCAAGCATTATTGAAAATGGAGATACAATTGTGGGCCAACCAGCAAAGGTTGATACAATCTTTGAAATTGTTATGCCAAGTATTATTCCGACAATGCCTCCGATTAATGAAAGGGTTACTGCCTCAATAATAAATTGAGTTCTGATATCCCATGTTTTTGCGCCAATTGCCATTCTTATTCCTATCTCCCTTGTCCTTTCTGTAACTGAAACAAGCATGATGTTCATAATACCGATGCCGCCGACAAGGAGTGAAACCGAAGCGATGGAACCAAGCAGTAGCGCCATTATCCTGGTTGCTTGTTTTGCAAACTCCATCATTTCCGTAAGATTCCTTACACTGAAATCATCATCCTGTTTTGAAGATATACTATGTCTCTGTCTAAGAAGTTCGGTTATCTGTTTTTCAGCCGTCTCAAGACTCTCAACATTTTTTGCCTTAACAACGATTGTTCTTATCATGCCGGGGAATGTTGTTCCAAAAAGCCTTTTCTGCGCTGTTGTTACAGGGACAAATATGGTATCATCTTGATCCTGCCCCATCAAGTTCTGACCTTTTTTCTGCAAAATTCCAATTACTTTGAACGAAACCCTTTTTATCCTTATAATTTTGCCAATCGGGCTTGTATTTCCAAAAAGATTATCAATAACTGTTTGACCCAATATGCAGACTTTCGTGGCATTTTTGATATCCTGTTCAGTAAATTCTCTTCCAGAAGCAAGCGACCAGTCCCTGACTTTCAAAACATCTGTTGTAGTCCCTGACACAAGAGTTGACCAGTTCTGGTTACTGTAAACAATTTGTGCGGTTCCATTAAGCGACGGGGCAACATTTAATACAGCAGAACATTCCTTCTCTATTGCTTCTGCGTCTCCCATGGTAAGGGTTGGCTGGTTCCCCATGCCTGTTCTTACACCTCCGGTAGTAGTTGTGCCGGGGACAACCATAAGAAGATTGCTCCCGAGACTTGCGACCTGCTCGGCAATTTTCTGGTTTGCTCCTGCGCCTACTGCAAGCATTGCAATAACAGCGCTTACCCCTATAATGATTCCAAGCATTGTGAGGGCAGAGCGCATTTTGTTAACCCTCAGCGCTCTCAGGGCAATTTTTATAGTTGAAGGGATGTTAATCATAAAAAACCCAAATATCAAAATCCAAATTTCAAATAAATGACAAATATCAAAATCCAAATAAGAAATAAGTCCAAATCATAAAATTTAAAGCTAAAAATTCTGTCATTTGTTATTTGTGCTTTTAGTTTGATTTGAACTTTGAGCTTTGTCATTTGAAATTATTATTTTTTTACTGCCTCATTACTTATAATCTTCCCGTCAAGAAACTTTACAATTCTTCTACTGTATGCGGCTATGTCAGACTCGTGGGTTACAATTATTATTGTTATTTTTGATTCTTTGTTCAGTTTGACAAAGAGATTCATTATTTCAGCGCTTGTTTTTGTGTCAAGGTTTCCTGTTGGTTCATCTGCAAGAATAATTGGGGCATTGTTTACAATTGCTCTTGCTATGGCAACTCTCTGCTGTTCCCCTCCTGAAAGCTGGTTTGGGTTATGTCTTTCTCTGCCTTTGAGACCCACAGCTTCAAGTGAGGCCATTGCCTTTGCCCTTCTTTCTTTTGCTGAAATTCCATTATAGAGCATTGGAAGCTCGACATTTTCAATTGCCGTTGTTCTGGGGAGAAGGTTAAAGCTCTGGAAAACAAATCCTAACTTTTTATTTCTTATTCCTGCAAGCTCATTCTTGTTGAACCTGCTAACATCAATTTCATCAAGAAAATATTTACCGCCTGTTGATTTATCAAGGCATCCGAGGATGTTCATGAATGTTGATTTCCCTGAGCCGGAGGGACCCATTACTGAGACAAAGTCCCCTTTTTCTATTGAAAGGGATACTCCGCGCAGGGCATTTACTTCAACATCTCCGATTTTGTAAATCCTGCTGATTTCTTTTGCTTCAATGAGTGGCATGGTTAAAACATTCTCGGCATGCGCGATGAAGAATTATTTTTTCCATTTGATATGGATTCAGTTATTACTTCCTGTCCTTCTTTTATATTTCCCGAAACAAGCTCTGTATAACTTCCATCGCTTATTCCTGTAACGACTTCTATCCTTTTTGGCTTTCCATTTTCAACTGTCCAGACAGTACTGCCCTTTCTTTCTGATGGTTTATTCTCATTTTCAGAAGGCTTAAACCTCAGCGATATGTTTGGTATCTTTAAGACATCTTTTTTTCTGGCGGTGATTATTGAGACATTGGCAGTCATTCCGGGTTTTAGCCGGAGGTCAGAATTATCCACTTTAACCACGACATCATAGGTAATAACATTCTGAATATTTATAGGGGCGTTTCTTACCTGGAAAACAGTTCCTTTAAATGTAAGTTCCGGGTAAGCATCAACAGTAAACTCAACATCCTGCCCGACTATTATTACCCCAATGTCTGACTCATCAACATTTGTGTCTATCTGCATTTCACTGAGGTCGCGGGCAATAGTGAAAAGCGTTGGAGTCTGAAAGCTTGCGGCAACTGTCTGTCCAATATCCACATTCCTTGACACTACAATTCCGTCTACAGGAGACAATATCTTTGTGTATTTGAGGTTTGTTTCAGCATATGATAAGGAAGCCTCTGCCTGAGCGACCTGAGCCTTTGCTGCGCTTAGCTGCGACTTGCCTGCCTCATAATTTGTCTCTGATGTATCAAGAATGCTTTTTGAGATGATGAGGTTTTTCACAAACAGCTCTGTGTTTCTTTCAAGAATTCTTTTTGCATCAAGAAGGGAGGCTTCTGCTTTTTCAACGTTTGCTTTTGCAGACATAAGATTTGCTCTTGCCTGCTCAACCTGCGCTTCAAAGAGAACAGGGTCAATGAGTGCTATCAACTGGGATTTTTTTACAAAAGAGTTAAAATCTGCATATATTTCTTTTATTTTTCCAGAGACCTGTGTGCCAACAAGGATTGTGCTTACAGGGTTTACAGTTCCTGTGGCATTAACAGTTGCCACTATATCTCCTCTGAGAACTTTATCGAGTTTGTATTTTGCTTGATTTTCTTTTTTCCTGAATCCAAAAAAAAGAGCTACTACCAAGATTATTCCTATAACAACTCCAATGAGTATTTTTTTCATCAAGTCTCCTTTAACTTTTTACTGTTCACTGAAAACTATTCACTTCTTCTTCAGCACTTTAAACCGCTTACCAATGCCTGTTCCGTATGATGTCTTTGCTTTGACTAAAATATGTTGTTGAAGAGGAGATTAACAAGGATAAAACTGCGGCGATGAACACATAAAAAAACTTTATGCGGTATGACATAGTTTTCCCTTTTACTAATTTATTTCTATTTAGAGTTTAATTTTTACCATATATTAAATTTTAGTTATAAAATCAAAAATATCAACCTTAATTTTGTTGACAAATATTATTTTATTTTAAAAACTCAAAAAAATTTCAGAAAACACGTTTGTTATCCTGTAAGGAGGAAAATGAAATGGAACTAAAGGGGAGTAAAACCGAAACAAACCTGAAGGCAGCCTTTGCAGGTGAATCACAGGCAAGGAATAAATATACATTTTTTGCAAGTGTGGCAAAAAAAGAGGGGTTTGAGCAGTTATCAGAAATATTTTTTGAAACTGCTGATAATGAAAAGGAGCACGCAAAAAGGATGTTCAAATTTCTAAAGGGAATAGGGAATTCAAAAGAAAATTTAAAGGCAGCAGCAGAAGGCGAGAACTGCGAGTGGACCAGCATGTATCCCGGATTTTCAAAAACAGCAAAGGATGAGGGTTTTACAGAGATTGCAGAGTTTTTCAGCAAACTCTCTGAAGTTGAAAAGGAACACGAGAAAAGATACAATGCACTTCTTGAAAATATAAACAAGGATAAGGTTTTCAAGAGAGAAAATACAGTCAGGTGGAAATGCCGCAACTGCGGATATATTCATGAAGGAAAAGAGGCATTGCAGATTTGTCCTGTGTGTAATCACCCAAAAAGCTATTTTGAGATAGTGGCTGAAAACTATTAAAAGTGAATAGTTGTTAGTGAATAGTGAACAGTATTTAAAATAATGAGAAATGAACAATTAATAATTGATAATTGTTAATTAAAACTATTCACTGACTACTATTTTCTTATTCTATTGACCCTTCAAATACCTTCCGGTGTAGGAGTATTTGCAGGCAATAATGTCTTCAAGAGTTCCCTGTGCAACAATGTAGCCGCCGTCCTGTCCGCCTTCAGGTCCAAGGTCGATTATGTAATCAGCCGCTTTTATGAAATCAAGGTTATGCTCAATTATAAGGATTGAATGCCCAAAATCAACAAGCCTCTGCAAAACCTTTATGAGGGTTTCAACATCAGAGATATGAAGCCCAGTTGTTGGCTCATCAAAAACAAAGAGATATTTTCTTGCGCCCTTGCTCTGTGCAAGAAAACCTGCAAGCTTAAGCCTCTGGGCTTCTCCCCCGCTCAATGTTGATGTTCCCTGTCCAAGCTTCAGGTAGCCAAGCCCTATATCCCGGAGAATTTTCAGCTTTTTAATGATTTCAGGTTTATCAATAAAAAATTTTATTGCCTCTCCAACTGTCAGGTCAAGGATTTCATCTATGTTTTTTCTGTTGTAGCGCACATCAAGGACAGCGCTTCTGAACCTTTTGCCACTGCATTTGTCGCACTTCACCTCTATGTCAGCCATAAAATACATCTCAAGAACAACAGTTCCTGTACCCTTGCACACATCACACCTTCCTCCGTCTACATTGAAAGAAAAATCCCTTGCCTTCAGTCCTTTTGTTTTTGCATCCCTTGCTGAAGCAATAAGTTTTCTGATGTCATCATAGGCCTTTATGTAGGTTACAGGATTTGACCTTACTGACCTTCCGATTGGCGACTGGTCCATCAGTATGATGTCATCTACAAGCTCTGTCCCTTCAATAAAATCAAACCCTCCGGCATCCTGTTCCTGCGAGTGGAGAGGCAGCGGAGTTTTTTTTGCTTTTTTGCTTAGTGTTTTGAATCCTGCATAGAGAACATCATCCAGAAGTGTTGATTTTCCTGAGCCTGAAACCCCGGTTATGCAGGTGAGAACGCCAAGGGGAATACTGACGTTGAGATTTTTTAAATTATTTTTGCGCGCATTGCGAATCTGCAAGAACCCCTTTGGATTTCTCCTGATGGATTTAAAGTCCGTCAGATTCCCATGCTTTAAGAATCTGGCGGTCAGCGACTCTTTTGAGTTCAGGAGGTTGTCAAGGTTTCCTTCAAATACAACTTCTCCTCCAAGCTGCCCTGCTCCGGGTCCCAAATCAATGATTTTATCAGCTCCTTTGATTATGGTCCTGTCGTGCTCAACAACAACAACTGTATTGCCGCTCTCCTGCAGGCTTTTTAAAATATTGAGCAGCCTTGTGCTGTCTCTTGCGTGGAGTCCAACAGTGGGTTCATCAAGGACATAGAGTGTATCTGTCAGGGATGAGCCAAGGGCTGAGGCAAGGCTAATCCTCTGCATCTCTCCGCCGCTTAATGTCCTTGTCTGCCTGTCAAGAGTGAGGTATCCAAGCCCGACATCCTTTAAGTATTTAAGGCGTGATTTTATTTCTTTTATTACAGTTTTTCCTGTTTCATATTCGTGGTTGCTTATTGTAAGATAGTTAAAAAATATTCCAAGGTCACTTATGCTCATCTGGCTTAGTTCAGAAATGTCTTTTCCTACGAATTTTATATTCAAGGCTTCTTTTCTAAGCCTTTTACCATTGCACGCTTCACACAAAGTATAGCTTCTGTACTTTGCAAGCATAACCCTGACATGGATTTTGTATTTCTTGCTTTCAAACCAGTCAAAAAAACCTTTTACTCCAACAAAATCGCCTGCGCCATTTATGATTAAATCTTTTTCTTTTTCTGTTAAGTCCCTGAATGGCTTATCAAGGGGAATTCTGTGTCTTTTTGCAGCTTTCTCAAGGTCATGATACATTTTCTGATATGATGGAGTATTCCAGACTGCTATTGCGCCTTCTTTTATGGAAAGGTTTTTATCAGGAATGACTTTGTCAATATCTATCCCTGTTACCCTTCCAAAACCGTGGCAGACCTGACAGGCTCCGAGAGGGCTGTTAAAAGAAAAAAGAAGCGGCTCAGGTTTCATGAAGCTTTTGTTGCATACAGTACAATTAAATGATGAGTCAAAGTTTATTCTTTCATTTTCGTGTACAATTACAGAGGCTTTTCCCAGTCCAATTTTAAATGCGGTTTCAAGCGATTCATTCAGTCTCGTAAAGGAATTTTCATTAACTTCAATCCTGTCTATGAGGATATCTGTTTTTCCCTTTTTTTCAGAAACGCTGTATTCATCCTCCTCAAGGTTAATGAATCTGCCTTCTTCATATACACGGTAAAATCCCTGTTTTATCAGTTCATCTTTTATTGTTTCAAAAAGCCTTTCATCTTCTGTTCTTAACGTGGAAACAATCAGAATCCTTGTTCCGTGGCAGGTATCAAAAAGATATTTTGCAGCGCTTTCGGGGTTATCTTTTTTAACTTCAATGCTGCACTCAGGGCAGAAGGTCCTGCCTGTTTTTGCATAGAGAAGCCTTAGATAATCATTCAGTTCAGTTGCAGTTCCAACAGTTGACCTTGCATTCTTCACGCTGTTTTTCTGCTCAAGCGCAATTGCAGGCTGGATATGGTTTATGTAATCAACGTCAGGCCTCTCCATCCTTTCAAGAAACAGCCTTGCATATGTTGACATTGACTCAACGTACCTCCTCTGTCCTTCTGCATATAGGGTATCAAAAGCAAGGCTTGATTTTCCTGAGCCTGAAACCCCGGTTATGACTGTTAGCTTTCCTGTTGGTATGGTGCAATTTAGGCTTTTGAGATTGTTTGTCCTTGCACCGGTTATTTCTATTTGTTTATCCATTTTTATCAAATCTCAAATTCCAAACTCCAAACAAATTCAAGATGCAAATAAGCAAAACAGCCATAAGTAATAAGCAGAAAAGTATTGAAGTATCATTCTTATATTTACGGTATTGTTTCAACAATTTTCATGCAAAGTTCGTTGGCATTTCTGGCAAACTCAGCTTCATTCAGATAATAATTCCACAGGGATGTCACAGGGCCTGTTGCAAGGCTTAAAACAGTAGTAATCATATTAGAATATGTTATTCCGGGGAATGTCCCTCCGTAGGTTGTAATTTTATGTTCAGCAGCCCAGAGGGTTTTTCCTGTCCTGGTGTCTTTCATTTCAACAAAAAGCCCTACAGTTTTAGAGGCATAAAAAAACATCCATTTTTTTTTGTAATAAGTTACCTTTCCGTAAATTAATGCATCTGCCTCCAGCATCTTTCCAATTTCTTCTGGATGAGGGCTTCTAAGGGGAGAAGGGTTTTTTATGCGGTTTTTTTTTAACTCAGAATCCACCTTGAAAATTTCGACATCAATGAATTTCTTTGGACTGAACTGGGCATAAAAGATTTTTCTTAAAACATCAGAGGCTTCAGGATTATCTGAAAAATTTTCAAAAGGAAGGATTGCTACTATTTTCGGAGAGGCTTTTTTAAAGTAGGCTGATACATCGTATGTGACATCAAAAAGATTGGTGAAAACAGAGCACGATGCAAGGGATACTGCCAAAAAAATTATTAAAAAAACTTTTTTCAGGTTCATATTTTTTAAAACTATAATTGGCAAAGAATATAATGTCAAATTTAGCTTGATTTAATAATAATGTTTTTCTAATATTTGAAAACTATTTATTCAGGAGGGTTGAAAGATGAATTATGACGGTATCCTCTTTTTGCTCAGGAACGACAAAAAGTTCTGTCCAAACTGCGAAGAACTTCGTTCTATCTGGCTTCAGAATAACCTTTCAAAAAAAATAGAGATAAAGCATATTGACTGGGAAGACAGGTCTGAGGTAATCAAAGCTCTTGGAGAAAAAGGGTGTCCTCAGTTTCAGATTCTGACAGATGATAAGATTCCTGGCATAGAGGTAAAAGAATACAACAGGAACCGTTATCTTACCAGTGTATACGATATCTCCCTGTGGTGGAATAAAAAGTACGGAGCTCCTGTAAGGGCGAGCAAGGAATAGGCTGTCTAATGCCAAATGTCAAAACTCAAAGCTCAAATGGAATCCAAAGCCTGACTGACCAAAATTTTCAGCATTTGGTTTTTGACATTTGGATTTTATTGCATTGAGATTTGGCATTTGAAATTTTTTAAACAAAAAGGAGAAATAATGTATTCAAAAAAAATAGCCGGATGTTTTTTAATTCTACTGTCGTTCATAATAATATTACCGCTTATTGCAGGCGCGGAAGAGAGGAAAAGTCCTGATAAGGTAATTCTGGCAGAAGTGGGCGATAAGAAAATAACCCTTCAGGACCTTAACAGTAAAATCTCTGAGCTGCCTCTTCAGTATAGAGGCTTTTTCTCTGACCCCGGGAAAAAGGAAACTTTTCTGAACTCACTTGTCCAGCAGATTGTTCTTGCTAAAAAAGCAAGGGAGCTAAAGATGGATCAGAAGCCGGAGATTTCTGAGAAGATAAATGATATTACCAATCAGATACTAAGCCAGGAACTGGTAAAAGAAGAAATTCTTAAAAAAAATAATATATCAGATGAAGAGATTAAGAAATATTATGGGAATAATGTTGATAAATACAGAGAGCCTGAAAGTGTAAAAGCAAGCCATATACTCATAAAGGTTGACGAGGATGCAGGCGAGGAGGCGAGAAGCAAATCTGAAGCAAAGGCAAAGGAGATTCTTGAGAAGGCAAAAAAGGGTGAGGATTTTGCTGCTCTTGCAAAGGAATTTTCTGAAGACACTGCAACAGGCAAAAGGGGTGGAGACCTTGGATTTTTCAACAAAGGAAGAATGGTTAAAGAGTTTAATGATGTTGCCTTCAAATTAAAACCAGGCGAGATAAGCGATATTGTTAAAACAAGATTTGGATACCATATAATAAAAGTTGAAGGGAAAAAAAAAGAACACCAGAAGGCTTTAACAGAAGTAAAGTCTCAGATTAAAGAAACTTTATCAAGAGAAGCCCTGAGAAAGAAACTGGATGAATATACAAAAAAGCTTTATGAGGAATCAAAGGTTGTTATGCATCCGGAGCTTTTAAAGGCAGCGGAAAGTGAAGAAAAAGATATTGATGAGATAGAAGAAACGGATGAGGAAAGCGTTGATGAGGATGGTTCAGAGATGGAGTTTGAAGAGGATTAGAGGGAGAAGAGTCCTGGAATGAAATACGGGCAAAAGGCAATAAAGAGCGCAAAGCTTGAAATCTGGGATAACCCCAACCCTGAGAAGAGCTATGAGATTGAAATAGACTTTCCTGAGTTTACCTGTTTGTGCCCAAGGTCAGGTTATCCGGATTTTGCAACAATTAAGGTTAAATATATTCCTGACAAATATGTGGTTGAGTTAAAATCACTGAAACTGTATTTTAACAAATTCAGAAACCATTACATTTCCCACGAAGCTGTTGTAAATAAAATCTATGACCATCTCAGAAGAGCAATTAAGCCGAGATACATTGAAGTTGCGGGAGATTTTAATCCACGGGGAAATGTCAGAACAGTAATCCGCATATCTTCACAGGCTGATCGGGAATGTCATTGATGTGATGAGCAAAACGGTTGCGAGGCTTAACCGAAGCAAACTCAGAGCAGATTCCTCGCTTTGCCCGGAACAGACTCCGCAATCTAATAAAAAATGTTGCAAATAAAGGGCTTGCCATATTAAGAAAATAAAATAAAGTTCAGAGTAAAGAACTATTATATTACCTATAATGAAGGGTTTTATATGAAAATAAAATGGTATGGTCATTCTTCGTTTTTGATTACATCAAAAGATGGCACAAAAATCATAATAGACCCTTATGAGCCCAAGGGTTATGATGGCGCCATAGGTTACGCTCCCATAAACGATATTGCTGATATTGCCCTTGCTTCACACGACCACGCTGACCATGGGTATGTTCAGGGACTCAAAGGGACTCCGCAGGTAATCAATAAAGATGGAGAAACAAAGGCAAAGAATATAACCTTTAAAGGGGTACAGGCTTTTCATGATACAGAAAAAGGAACTCAGAGAGGCGCTATATTAATTTTCAGATTTGAAGTTGACGGCATATCTGTTTGCCATCTTGGGGACCTTGGCGAGCCTCTTTCTGATAAACAGGTTGGAGAATTAAAACCAGTTGATATTCTTCTTATTCCTGTTGGCGGGTTCTTTACAATAGACTCAGAGGTTGTAACCCAGACTATTGAGAAATTAAAACCTGCAATTACAATACCGATGCACTATAAAACCAGCAAATGCGGATTCCCTCTTGCCTATGTTGACGAGTTTTTAAAGGACAAGAAAAAGGTCAGGAAGGCAGGAACTTCTGAAATTGAGCTCTCAAAAGCATCTCTTCCCTCAAGCCCTGAAATAGTCATTCTTGAGCATGCGCTTTAAAAAAACAAAAAAGAGAATCGTAGGGATGTTCCTTATGCAATAAGGCTTGAGGCATTGAGGAGAGAATTACAATAAAAAACCATTTGACATAAATTATAATAAATCATAATAGATTAATAATTAATTTTAAGAAACGGAGATTATTTATGGAGTGGGATTCCAAAGCTGTTGAGGCTTTTATACAGATGCCTTTGTCAGGACTTGCAAAATCAATGGCAAAGGTCTTTGCTGAAAAAAAGGCAAGGAAGAACAAGAGCAGCAAGGTTACAATGAAAGAAATTGAGGAAACAAAAAAGGTTTATTATGAGTCAGTTCCAGAAGTTGTCCGCCGTAAAGAGTGGGAGAAAAGAATTAAGGAAGGCGAAGCTGACCTGATGGAAAAAGTGGAAAAAGAGTCGAGAGAAATTCTTGCAACTGATGTTGACCTTTTTGATGTGGACCTCTGCCATGCCCAGTATTTCCGCTGTGGCTCCCAGATAGTTGAGGTGAGGGAGCTTAAGAAGGAAATTGAGGAAAAACTGAGGAAGCTTAATGTAACTGAAATGGTAGCTGATATGCTTCACGATAACGAAAGGATTCTTCCCCACCACAGGGTAACCTTCTCAGTATCTGCCTGCAGCAATGGCTGTACAGGACCAGAGACAAAGGAATTCGGGATTCACGGAGTCGCAAAACCAGTGGTAACTGACGCCGAGTGCACTGAGTGCTATGCCTGTGTCCTGAGATGCCCTGATAATGCGGTCATTGTCATGAATGGAAAACCAAAGATTGATTATGGTAAGTGCAAGATATGCGAAGCCTGCGTAAGAGCCTGCCCGCAGGGAGTTTTGAAAACAGATAAAAAAGGTTACAGGATTATGGTTGGCGGAAGCTTCGGAAGGCATCACAAAGTCGCCCATGAGCTTTTCAAGATTGCAGATAAGGAGACTCTTTTTAAGGTGATTGATGCGGGGATAAAGGTTATCAGAGAGCAGGCAATTGGCGAGGAAAGCATAACAAGCATAGTTGATAGAGTTGGAGTAGCTCCGATTTTTGAAAAGATGTATAAATAGAAAAAGAGAACCGTTTTAATCAAGAACCTCCCGCACTTTTCTGAGGAGGGCGGTTGGCGAAATGGGTTTTGTGACAAAGCTCAAGCCGTCTTTCAAGATACCTTTTTCCCTGATAATATCTGCCGCATATCCGCTGATGAAAAGCACCTTCATTGACGGGCATATTTTTATTATCTCATCATATGCCTCTTTTCCGTTCTTCTTGGGCATTATAATATCAAAGAGCAGGAGCTGTATGCTGTCCCTGTGCTCAATAAATTTATCCACCGCTTCCTGACCGTCCTGCGCAAGGATTACGGTATACCCGGACTCACTGAGCACCTCGCTCGTCAGCTTCTGAAGCATCTTGTCATCTTCAGCTACAAGCACTGTTTCAGTGCCATTGGGAATTAGCTTATTTTCCATGCTTTTTTCATCTGCGGTTTCTTTTTTTACAAGCGCAAGCGGGAGGTATATCCTGAATGTCGTTCCCTCTCCCGGCTCGCTGTAGACATTGATGTAGCCATCGTGCTGTTTTATTATGCCGTAAGCCATTGAAAGACCAAGCCCTGTCCCCTTGCCAACTTTTTTGGTAGTGAAAAACGGCTCGAATATCTTTTTCTTTGTCTCTTCATCCATTCCAATCCCTGTATCAGTTGCCGACATTATGGCGTATTTTCCCGGTTTTCCGTAGCTATGAGCTATTATGAATTCACTGTCAATCTCTGTCAGTGCAGTCTCAATGGTCAGCATGCCCCCTTTTGGCATTGCATCCCGCGCATTGGTCGCAAGGTTCATTATCACCTGCTCAATCTGGGATGAATCAGCAAGGATGTTGACATCGCTTTCATTCAGTACAATCCTAATCTTTATATCCTCGCCTATAACCCTTACTAAAAACTTCTGCACCTTTCTGATGATTTCATTCAGGTCCACAGGCTTTATATCAGTAATCTGCTTGCGGCTGAAGGTAAGGAGGCTTTGGGTTAGCTGAGATGCCTGTTCTGCGGCTTCAAGCACGTGTTTGATATTCAGGCGATTGGGACTATCCTGCTCCATATTATTCATTGCTATAGAGGCATAACCTATGATTGCCGTAAGCATATTGTTGAAGTCGTGAGCAATCCCGCCTGCAAGCGTGCCCACTGCCTCCATCTTCTGAGACTGGCGGAACTGGTTCTCAATCTGTCTTCGCTTGGTAACGTCAATATCTACACCTCTATATCCCAGAAGGGTTCCTTTGCTATCAAGAACAGGCACGCCGGCTGTTTCTATTATTACTATGTTGCCCTGCTTATGAACACTCTGATTGGAAAATCCTTTAAAGGTTTGTTTGCGGGCAAAATACTCAAAAGCTGCTGTTTTAATCTTCTCTTTTACATCAGGAGCAAAGAAATTATAAAAGTATTTTTTCCCAATAATTTCTTCAGGCTTGTAGCCGAGAATTTTCTCAACAACCGGGCTTATATACGTATATAAACCAACAGCGTTGACTTCCCAAATACATTCTTCTTTGCTTTCGGTTATCTGTCTGAACCGTTCTTCGCTTTTTCTCAGCGTTTTCTCTATCTGGCTGCGCAAGAGCGTAATTCCTACGCTTGCTCCAAGCCACTCAAAGAAATGGATTGTCTCAAGGGTGAAGCGGTTGCGCCGCCGGTCGTTTAATTGCAGAAGCCCGATAATCTCTTTGTCTGAACGCAGGGGTATGAGCGCAACAGATTCGTAGCCCTCGTTGTTGCAGCGGTTTTGCATACGGGCAAGACAATTTATATCAGTAGTTGTTTTCAGGAGGTCTGTGGTGCTGTTTGTCCAGAAACTTCCCCCTTTGGTGAAGAATGGCAGCTTTGCATCGGTCCTGCCGTACAGGATGTTTCCGCACATACATTCAAGGAACGGTTTCCCGTCTTTGTCGCATACAATATTCCCTAACTCATCTCTTGAGTAGAGGGAATTCTCGGCTTGCAGAAAACTCCCGGTAAAGCCATTTGCCTTGTAGTACGGAAAGTCGCTTCCCTCTCGCAGGCGGATTGCAACGGCTTCTATGCCTGTTGTATTTTTGACCAGAAAAAGAATGTCGTTGATTGCGTCCGAAGTTGTCTCGTGACGGTTCAGAATGTCAAGCACATTGTGGGAGAGCCGCTCCCGTTTTTCAGCTTCCTTGCGCTCGGTGATGTCCTGCACAACGGCAATGTGATAGTCGGGGGTATTACCCGATTCCCACATCGGGGACACAGCGAGGCTTACCCACGCAAGCGAGCCATCCTTGCAAATATACCTCTTTTCCATTGTGAACTCGCGAATCCTGCCAGTCTTGAACATTTCCATGTTTTCCATATCTGCCTGCAGGTCATCGGGATGAGTGATGGTCGGAAAATCAAGTTGTTTCATCTCATCGCTGGTATAGCCGACAATTTCACAATACTTTCGGTTGATACGGACAAATCGTCCTGTTGCGGTTTCTATCTCTGCCACGCCGACTGATGCCTGTTCAAAAAGCACGCGGTACCGCTCTTCGCTCTTTCTCAATACCTTAGCCGCTTCATACATTTTTCTGTAAAAACTCATACTTTGTTGCCGCCAGATGAACCATGTTGCCATACCCACACTGATCAGCAGGGTGACAACGAGAATGACTGTGACCCATAGTTGCTCCTGCAATGGAGCGTACACTTCTTCAGAATCCATCCGGGAAACCAGAAACCACGGAGAATCCGGAATGGCACCCACTGCTGCCAGCACCGGTGAGCCTCTATAGTCAATGCCTTCCACCACGCCTTTCTGACCTGAAACTGCCATTACTTCAGGCTGTTTCTTTCTGTTCAAGGAAGCACGAAGAGTGAGGGCGGTATTTTTTTGAAACCTCAATTCATTAAGAAAGACGGCTTCGTTTCCTTCCCTGCGGATTATCAGGGTTTCTGCTGTTTTGCTGGGTGTTGGCCAGCGCTGGATAAAAGGGTAGAGATAGGAATAAGGATTAATCCGCAGGAAGAGGACACCTATCGGTACTCCGCCGGGGCGCGTATCGATAATCGGGACGAGAAGTCCGAGGCGTATATCACGGCTGATATTGTGCCGGTAAAAATCCATGAACCTCATTTGCCCTGAACGCAGGGTTTCAGCAACATGTTGTTTTACAGCAGATGAGAGGGGTTCTGTTGTGGCGGGAACCGATAACCGCACATCTCCATTGGCGTCGAGCAGACGGACCCGGTCATAGTTATAGTTTGCCCGTATTTGACTGATCCATATATGGAGCTCTTTTTGCAGATTCATATTCCCGGGATTTTTGAAATAGCGCTGTACTATTGCTGCGAAGGAGGCATTTTTGTAAAAGATTTCGCCATTATCAAAACGTTCTTTTCTCCACAGCTTAATCTCGCTTATTTTAAGCTCCGCAATGGCGGAAAGCTGGTTTTCCATCTCGATACGGCGGTGTTTTTCGTAATTCCGGCAATAGAGATAACCTGTTGTGATTATGCCTGCGGATAGGATGATAAAAACAAGAATAAGAAAATACGGAGTGCGTTTCTCTTTTATATCTTGAGTTTCCATTGATAAGGTCATCAAGCTTTCTTATTAAAACCAAAATACACTAGACAGCTATCAGGTATTACTGCCATTGTCAAGAAGGAATAAAAGGGGACGGTTCTCTTTTTCAGTTGACACGGCAATGATATGATGATAATAAGAAACTCATGCCAAGGATTGCGAGGATTATCAAGGAAAGCGGAGTCTTTCATGTTATCTCCAGAGGAAACAACAAACAGAATATCTTCCATGACGAGCAGGACTTTGAAAAGTTTTTAGAAATTTTAGACCTTCACAAGAAAGCAAAGCCTTTCTACCTTTATCATTATGCGCTCCTTAATAACCATTTTCATCTGTTGTTAGAGCCAAAAGCCGGTCAGACAATATCAAAGATTTTGCAGGGAATTAAACTTAGCTATGTTTATCACTACCGGAAGAAATACAGCTATTATGGCCACTTATTTCAGGATCGTTTTAAGAGTATCCTTATACAAAAAGAGGATTATCTTCTTTCCTGCGGCGCATATATAGAACTTAACCCTGTGAGAGCCGGAATAGCAAATAAGCCCGAGGGATATCCTTATAGCAGTTATTATTTTTACGCCCATGGTCAGAAGAATCCATTAATAGAGCCAAATCCTTTCTATCCGGGACTTGCTAAAAGCAGTGAAGTGCGGCAGAAACGGTATAAAGAATTTATAGAAAGTCAGCTTAAGAAAAAAGAGAGCTATAGCGCAGGAAATTATATTGGCACAAAGAGGTTTGAGAAGAAGATGAAAGATTTATATGGAATTGAAAAAAACTCACCCAAAAGAGGAAGACCGAAAAAAGATGTCTGAAAAAGAAAACCGTCCCCTTTTTCATGAAGAATTAACTCCTGAAAATATTACCTACAGAAGCCGTCTGGTCTTCTGCGTAATTTCCATTATACCGCTGGTAACAATGACCTATCTGTCCTATAAGTATGTTTTCCCTTTTCTTGATTCAAGAGGAGATGACACGTTAAAAATATCAGCAATAAGCATTATTATACTGTCTGTATTCTTATCTGTTTTTGGCTACCTCTTTTCCCAGAGAGACGGGAACCGTACAATAAAGGCAATGGGGAGAACAAACAGGCAGCTTGCAACGCTCTTCAAGGTTGCAAATTCCTTAAGCAGCACAGTTCACATAGATATAATCCTTAAAGAAATTTTAGAATCAGGCACAAAACTTATTGAAGGGGAATCAGGAACAATTTTTCTCAGGGAGAACGGGAATTTAATCTGCAGGGAAGTTGCTGGTTCTGCAAAAAACAGGAATAAAGGGAAAGAGTTGCCGGTTAATGGAAGCCCTTATGAAAATGTAATCCTGAAAAAAGATATCCTGATTTTTAACAAAACAAGTGATTCAGGAGAAATAAATTCTTTTCCTGCTGGAAAGTTTTCTGACAAGAACGATTGGTTTGATGACTCAGTGAATTCGCTGATATGCTTACCTTTAATTTATAATGATGAAGCTATTGGCATTCTTGAGGTGTTTAACAAGAAGGGAAAAAAGGGGTTTGATGAAACTGATAAAAAACTGCTTGAGAATCTTGCAGTACAGGCATCAATTTCAATCAAAAATGCTGAATTCTATGATAACCAGAATAATTTCTCAATCCATATGCTTGAGCTTCTGGTGAGCGCTATGGAAGATAATGTGGCGTGGGAAGGACACCTGCACAACGTGGCAAGGTATTGCAATTTTATAAGCAGGAAACTGAATCTTCCGGAGAGTGAAAGAAAGAACCTTCATTTTGCAGCCCTCCTTCACGATATAGGAATGCTCAAAATCGAACCTATATCAAGGACAGTTCCTGAAGAATTCCAAAAACATCCTGCGATAGGCAGTGAGATGATAAAACCAATAACAATATGGAAGAAAATCCACCCTATTATTCTGCACCACCACGAAAATTTTGATGGCTCAGGTTATCCGGAAAAACTTAAAGGGGAAGAAATTCCGATTGGCGCAAGAATTATACATGTAGTTGAAGCTTATGATACATTGACAAACGAGGAGACTTACTCAGGAGTATTGAGCCGTGATGAAGCTATGAAAGAGCTTGAAAGATGTGCCGGAACAAAATATGACCCAAAAATTATAAATGTGTTTCTTGCGGTTTTGAAAGAGCAGGAAGCTCAATAGTAAATGTTGTTCCCTCACCAATCCTGCTTTTAACTGATATGTTCCCTCCGTGGTCTCTTACTATTCCGTGGCAAATACTTAAGCCAAGTCCTGTCCCTTTGCCGACATCTTTAGTGGTAAAAAAGGGGTCAAAAATCTTTTTAATATTTTCTTCTGAAATTCCAGTTCCTGTATCAGAGACTTCTATTATTATTTTATCATCAACCTGCTCTGTTTTTATTTTCAAGCTCCTTTCCCCATCCTGTTTTTCCAAAAGGGAATGATGGGCATTCTGGGTAAGGTTTAATATGACTGACTGAAGCTGGTTTAAATCCCCAGCGATTTTAGATATGCCTCTTTTCAACTCTTTTATAACCTTTATACCGCCTGATTCCATTTCATACTGGTTTAAAGCCAATGTGTTGTCTATGACTTCGTTTATGCTGACAGATGTTTTCGTTGTTTCATGTTTTCTTGAAAATTTTAAAAGGTTAGAGATGATATTCTTGCATCTGTTTGACTGCTCATAAATTATTTTTAACCTTTCCGCAGTCTTTGCTCCATGGCTGCTGTCCTTTAGGAGAAGCTCTGAATACCCAATAATTCCTGTGAGAGGGTTGTTGAGTTCGTGGGCAACTCCGGATATGAGTCTTCCTGTTGCAGAGAGCTTTTCTGCCTGGAAGAGCTGTTCCTGAAGCAGTCTCATTTCCCTCATGTCCCTGAAAACAGCCATTACTGCAAAGAAATTGCCGTTTTTATCTTTAAGCAAAGTTCTTCGCGAGCTTGCAGGTATCAGCTCTCCGTTTTTTGCAAACAGGTCTACTTCCCATATTGTATTATCAGATTGTTCTTCTTTGAATTTTGCAAAAGATTTCTTGATATTATTTTTGTTGGTTTTAGGATAATATTTTGTTCCGTATTTTCCAATAAGTTCTTCGCCCTTATATCCCAGCAGTTTGCAGAAGTATTGATTGACCCGGAGGATTTTGCCATTCAAATCAGTCACAACCATTCCATCAGACATAGATGAAAAAACAATGCTTAAAAATTCTTCTGATTTCATTAAAGCGTCCTCTGCATGCTTGCGCTCTTCTTCCACTCCAATTGCTGAGGCGAGAATTCCAATGAGCTTTTTGTCTTCTTCGCTTGGAACGAAGTCCTGTTGAAAAACGACGCAGAGTGAACCAACATAGGCTCCACTAAATTTTACTGCCTTCCCAATGTAGCTCTGCAATTTGTAGCGAGTAACGTAGGGATCTGTTTTTGCGTATGGGCTCTCCAAGAGATTCCGTAAAACGAAAACTTCATCACTGTGCTTATTGATTATGTCATAACAAATGTGTCCCTCAGGGTTATCTGCAGGATTATAGTCAGAAGGCACATTCCATTGTCCCCAAGAGCAGAGGGTTCCTTTATCAAGGCGGTTGTAGAGTGCAGCAGTTGCTCCAAATGATTCTCCACAAAGCGCAGTAAGATGATTGATGTTTTCAAGTGCATTCTTTCCAAAGTTTAAAAAGCACTCATTAACCTTTGCCAGTCGTTCTTCCATTCGTTTCCGGTCAGTAATATCCCGACACAGACTTAATATTTTTTTACCTTCTGGAGTTTCAATTACAGTAGCGTTAATTTCAATCGGTGTTATATTGCCATTTTTGTCCACATAATCAATCTCAAGATTTCTAACAAATCCCTTTAGACCACATTTCTTTACCTCTTCTGCATTTCGCTCCAGGTCATACTCTGCTGTCCATTCGATTACGCTTCGCCCTAATATTTCATCCAGAGAGTGATGCCCTGATAATTTTACATATTCTGAATTTGCATCAACGACTCTGCCCTGTAAATCTACAATCAGATACCCCGTATTTGTAGTTTCAATCAGGGTTCTATACTTTTCTTCACTTTTACCCAGTGTCTTTTCAAACTCGGCGCGCTCCTTTTCCCATTTGCGTATTGCCCATATTGAAAGTATCCACGATATAAAAACAACAATCCCGCCCAGCAGGCTTGTAGCAAAGAAAAACAGACGGGTCTTTTTCGCTTCTCTCAGAGAATCTTTCAACTCTGTTTTCAAATATTCAACTGCCTTATCTATGCCTTGAGAATAAATCCTCTTTTGCTCATTGTATTCTGTTCCGTTAAAGATTTCCAATGCCTCTGATGACCTTCCATTGCGAACCAAAGCAAATGCTTTCCTCTCCATTTCAACAAGTTTCCTGTTTGCATTCTCTGTTTCCTTTATGCAGTCAGCAACCTCAGAGGCTTCCTGGAAGATAGCAATGGTCTTTTTAATCAGCTCGTCTAACTCCTTTTCTGCTTTATTATATCTTTTTTCATATTTAATGTCTCCGGTTGCTGCTGCCATTTTTGCAGACATGGTCAGCATCTCGTCATAAAAGAGAATTTTTTCAGTATTGCCTACAAAGATAAAATTTCTTTTCTGGATTTTCTCATCAGTTTTCTGGAAAGAAAAGAACTCCCATCCAATAACTGCGATAAGGAGAATGGTTACAGCTAATGCTGCTGTGAGGGAGATGAATACTAATCTTTGGAAACCTTTATTGTCCATAATGCTTAGCAGTAAATATTTTTTTGCAGAAGAAAATCCACATTGATTTATTAGATTAAAACAAAATATAGTTGAAGTCAATGAATTTGATATGGCACTATATAAGGCTGATAGATTGAAAAGAAAGACAGGGCTAATATATAATATTTTTTCATTAAGGAGATAATATTTATGAATGAGTTCAAGACAAGTGATATCTGGATGATATTTAAAATAATGGGAGAGTTTGTTGAGGGTTTTGAGCACTTTAAGGATATAGGTCCTGCTGTATCGATATTTGGAAGCGCGAGGCTAAAAAAGAATAATAAATATTACAGGCTTGCCCAGAAGGTTTCTGAGGCTCTTTCAAAAGAAGGTTTTTCAGTCATTACAGGAGGAGGACCGGGAATAATGGAGGCTTCAAACTTGGGGGCAAGAAAGGGGAAAGGAAAATCCATTGGATTAAATATAGTGCTCCCTCAGGAACAGGTTCCAAACAAGTATGCAAATGTGTCAATGACTTTTGATTATTTTTTTGCAAGAAAAGTAATGTTTGTTAAATATGCCTGCGGATATGTGATTTTCCCCGGAGGATTCGGGACAATGGATGAAGTCTTTGAAGCCCTGACTCTCATCCAGACCGGAAAAATATCAAACTTTCCTGTAATTCTTGTAGGGAAAAAATACTGGTCAGGCTTAATAAAATGGATTAAAACAGTGATGTTAAAAGGAGGGACTATTTCAGCTGAAGATTTAAATCTTTTATACCTCACTAATGATCCTCAGGAAGTAATAAAACTTATATCCAATTTCTATAAAGAAAATGGGATTAAAGAAGAATACAAAAGATTCAGGGTTATGATGTGAGTTTTCTGAAAGCCTCAAAGATTACATCTCCGTCCTCGGACCTTTCAGGGTGGAATTGTGTTGCAATCATTGGGTAATCTTTTAACTCTATCATTTCTATTGCTTTGTCTTCAGCCTCAGCGATTGAAATCAGGTTTTCCCCGAGCTTTCCTACTGCCTGATGATGGGATGTTCCGACTTTTAAAAACTCAGCATTGCTCAGTTTTTTAAAGAGGGAATCATTTTTGATTTTAAGCAGATGGGCATTGGGTCTGTTGTCTCTTTTATGGCTTTTAAATCCGGATTTCAGGGTTCCTTGATGAGCAATGTTTATAATCTGTAATCCTCTGCAAATGGCAAGGACAGGAAGATTTTTTTCAACAGATTTTTTGTACAGGAATATTTCAAAATTATCTCTCCGCAAATCAGGCTTGTATGCAGATTTTTTATCTCCTCCGTATAAATCAGGAGTAATATCATTTCCTCCGCTCAGCACAACCCCTCCCAAAAACTCTTTATCAATGAGAGCTTCAGTTTCTTCGTTTGTTAAAAAAGCTGATATGATTATATTGAGTTTCAAGTTTGCAAGTGCAGTTGCTAAATCTTTCCATATTCCATAATAACCTTTTTTATAACTTGGTGTTACGAGGATAAAGGGATAATTGTTTTTAAAAGGAATATCTTTTAAACTCCAGAGAACTTTTTTTTCTTCTGTCTCTTTAAAGGCATACTCCATTTTTGCCCTGTTTGGAATTTTTATTAAGTGAGCCTGTTCTATCCTGTATCCATTTAAGTTTTCCATATCCTGTTCTCGACTATTCAAAAAGTCCTTCCTGTCATTGCGAGACTTGATTTCTTCTCTACTCTGCCTATACTATGATTATGATATAGAGTTCATTACCACAATAGGTGGGACATTCTTGTTCCGCAAGGACTGGGTTAGAAAACCCCGTCTATCGAGGTGATGAATGTTCAATATAGACAATAGACTCATGAGACTAACAAAATTAATAATTTTTATTACCTTAATCTTTTTTTTATTTTCCTTTTCATGTGACTATACTAATGAGAATTCAAACCAGAAGAGTCAAGAAAAAAGCAAGGAAGAAAAAATCAAAGAGAAGGATTATTTTAAGGGAAAACCCCCGGCTCCTTATAAGAAACCAAAGGATTTAGAAGATAAAATAAAAGACCTTTTTACCCCTGATGAGGTTTTTCCAATAAGGGGTTTTGCGAGGAAGGTTAAAAACCTCCTTGAGGAGTTAATCCGGTGGAATTTTGATGTTGAATCTTTCAAAAAAGGGGATGAATCTGAAAAAAAGAAAGAAAAAAAGCAGTAGTGTTAGCAAAGCAAGACTTTGCGGCTACATTTTACAATCTACAATCCAAAATCACTTTTCTACGCTTTATGGACGCAGGTTTCATCCTTGCATTCATCAACACACGCATTTGGCTTGACTCTGACGCTTTTTGCCGGAATTCCGACATTGATGTGGAAGTTTCTTACATCCCTTGTTGCAAGCCCTAATGCTCCAACCATTGCTTCCTGACCAACTTTAACACCTTCCAGAATTGTTGAGTGATATGTAAGCCTTGACCCATTGCCAATTACAGTTTTTCCTATTGTTACATCTCCCTGGTCAAAGATGGAGTGAGAGTGGGAGTAGATGTTGACATAATCAGAGATTGAGGCATTGTCTTCGATGATTAATTCCCCCCTGTCATCAAGAAGGACATTTCTGTGAATTACGACATTGTTGCCTACAGAGATATTGTACCCGTAAGAAAATTCAACATCATGGAATATTTTTAAATTTTCTCCGCATTTTTTAAATATCTTTTTTGCAAGAATTCTTCTGAACGGGAATCCGAGGTAGCAGTTCCTGCCAACAGGAGAGCGGTCAAACATAGTCCAGAGCCAGATAAGAGGTTTTACCCTGTAGAACTTTTCTGCGTCTATTTCCTGATAATACTCAGGCTCAAGGGTTATGTTTCTTGGGTCAAATGATGCTATCAGGCTTTTTCTTGCAAGAGATGCTTCAGGGTCTGCGGTTAGTCTTTCATAGCTTGAGCCCTTTCCTATATAAAGCTCCATCAAAGTATCCCTGCATATGATATTTCTGTCTTCTTTATTGCTGTCAAGCCTTGCTTCAAGATTTGAAAGGAAATTTTCAAATATCTTATTTGCTCTTCTGTCCTGACATATAACCTCTTTTAAAGCTCTTTTTTTGAGTTCATTCTTTTCTAATGCCAATTTTTTTAGTTTCATGGATGCACCTTTTTGAAAAGTCAGTTAATTGTTAGATAGGGTTTAAGGAGTATAGGATTTTAGAACCCTTCAAAAAATCTATTCTTCTGTTCTGTAAAGAATTGTAGATAAATATCTTTCTCCAAAATCAGGAAGAATTGCTACAATCATTTTGCCTTTGCTTTCTTTCCTTTGAGCATAGTTGATTGCAGCGCTTGCAATTGCCCCTGAAGATATTCCAACAAAGATTCCTTCCTCCTTTGCAAGGTGTCTTGATGTTTCAATGGCTTCTTCAAGGCTTGCTGAATATACATCATTAAAAATTTTTATATCAAGAACTGCCGGGATAAATCCTGCGCCTATGCCCTGAATTTTATGTGGTCCGGGTTTTCCCCCTGAAAGTACGGGAGAGTCTTTTGGTTCAACTGCTATTATCTTTATGTCAGGGTTCTTTTCGCGCAAAAACTTTCCTGCTCCTGTAATGGTTCCACCGGTTCCGACTCCTGCAACCAGTATGTCTATTTTCCCGTCGGTGTCTTTCCATATCTCAGGTCCTGTTGTTTTGTAATGAATTTCAGGGTTGGCAGGGTTATCAAATTGTCTTGGTATAAAAGCCTTTTTATATTTTTTTGCGACCTCTTCAGCTTCTGCAACGGCCCTTCTCATTCCCTCTGGCCCCGGAGTTAAAATTATTTCTGCGCCAAGGGCTTTAAGAAGCATTCTTCTTTCAATGGACATGGAGTCAGGCATTGTAAGAATTAGTTTGTATCCTTTTGCAGCGCAAACAAAGGCTAATCCTATTCCGGTGTTTCCGCTGGTTCCTTCAACTATTACAGTATCTTTGTCAATAAAGCCTTCTTTTTCTCCAGCAGAAATCATTGCTGCGCCGATTCGGTCTTTTACGCTCAGGAATGGATTATACGATTCAAGCTTTACAATTACATCAGCATCAATTCCTTTGGTAATTTTTTGAAGCCTAACAAGAGGCGTGTTGCCAATTAGCTCTGCCATATTATTTTTTATATTTGCCATTACAATTACTCCTTAGGAAACTTTACTTTAAAACTAATTAATATATTTAATCATGTCAAGGGAATAAAAATTATTAAACAAATCAAAGAGATTATATATTATAAATTTACACAGGTATATTAGCTTATTTCCCCTTTTATATAACTTATGGTTTTTGGATTCTTAGTTTAGGGATTTTGAAAAGAAGATTTAAGAGATAAGTTAAAAAGATTTTTTATTATTCCCTGAAGACTGCAACAACAATTACTATAACCGCAAAGACAAAGCGGTAATATACAAAAATGTCATAGCTATTTTTTGAAATATATTTGAGAAGGTATTTTATGCTTAAAAATCCAAAAATGGCTGAAGCTAAGAGCCCTGAGATTATTGCAATGTCAATTCCGTTATTGAAAAGCTTGGGGACTTTTAGGAGGGATGCTCCAGCTATAATCGGGGTTGAAAGCAGGAATGAAAATCTTGCAGATGTTTCCCTGTCAAGTTTTCTTGCAAGTGCTGTTGTGATGGTAATTCCTGACCTTGAGACTCCGGGTATTATTGCGATTGCCTGTGAAAGACCAATCAGGAAGCTGTCAAGAAAAGAGATGTTCTTGATTTTTTTATTTCCTTTAGAGGTTCTGTCTACCCAAAATAAAATTCCTCCCATAAGAATCATCATTCCTGCAATGAGCAGAGGATTTCTGAAAGTTGTTTCAGCCATATCTTCAAGTAAATAACCAATAGCAGCTCCGGGTAAAGAGGCTATCATAATAAACCATACAAGCCTGCGGTCAATATCATCTCCAATTTTTCTCTCTGCTAAACTCATAAAAAATGCTTGAATAAGTCTTGTCCAGTCTTTCCAGAAGTAAAAAAGCACTGCAAAAAGAGTTCCCAGATGGAGGGCAACGTCAAAGGAGAGCCCGGGGTCTTTCCAGTTAAAAAGCCATGGAGTGATAACAAGATGTGCTGAACTCGAGATTGGCAGAAACTCACCAAGTCCCTGAACAATACCTAAAACGATTGATTGAATGATAGTCATAGTTATCTATTTTTCATGTTTAAGTTGAGATAAAGGTTTAGTTTTCCTTATCGATTGTGCTGTCATTGCGAGGAACGATAGTTCCGAAGCAATCTCATAATTTATCGTATAAATCGTCCCAGTTTGGGTTCATACTATTAATCAATTCGATTTTCTTACTCCTTGAACCTGCCTTAATCCGCTTTTCCCTTAAAATAGCATTTTCTATATCATCATATATTTGATAGTAAACCAATTTATTAATATTATATATTTTTGTAAATCCTTGAAGAAGTCCGGTTCTATGCTCGTAAACTCTTCTTATTAAATTATTAGTAACTCCTGTATAAATAACTTTATTCCATTTATTGGTCATTATATAAACGAAATGTTGTTTTCCCACTCATTTGCAGAATTTATTAAAAGACTTTTGAGATTGCTTCGTCGGCTATGCCTTCTCGCAATGACATTGCGACACAGCCTTTAATGACACCTTTAAATCTTTTTTTTATCCCCTAAAAAACAGAAACCATACAACTGCAAAAATCGGAATCAGGATTGGCAGAGAATATTTTATGATATAGCCAAAAAAACTCGGGCACTTTGCCCCAGCCTGCTCTGATATTGATTTAACCATAAAATTGGGTCCATTCCCAATATAGGTAATTGCACCAAAGAAAACAGCGCTAATTGAAATTGCCTGAAGATACTTCCAGTGCTCTTCAATAAAAATCTTCATGTGAACAGGGTTATCAAGCTGAAGGCTATGCAGTCCAAAGGATGCGCTCAAAAAGTTAAGATATGTTGGTGCATTATCAAGAACGCCTGATAAAATCCCGGTACTCCAATAGAATTGCCCGGGAGTTCTAATACCGAGCGTTCCTGCATTAAGTTCAAGCCAGTCAAGGCAGGGTACCATTGTTGCAAAGATGCCTGCAAAGAGTATTGCCACTTCATTAATAGGTGCGAAATGGAAATCATTCCTTTCGTGGACTTCTTTTTTTGTTGTAAAATATGAACCTGCGGCTGCTGCTATCATGATTATTTCTCTGAGAAATTTAGGTTCGTTTATAAAAACCGCCAAAAGGATGATGATAAGGAAGATAATGTTATGAAGCCCTGAAGCTCTTGCTTCTTCTCCTTTTGCTTCAACTTCTTCACGGAGTTTTTCTTTAACTTTTCTGTAATAATGAAGGTCAATAAAATAAAAGATTGCCAGAACAAGACCAATGGTAAAAGCCCAGATATGCCATGCTTTTCCAATTAACCAGAAAAACGGGACACCTTTTAAATATCCAAGAAAAAGGGGTGGGTCTCCTATGGGAGTCAGGGCGCCACCAATGTTGCTTACAATGAATATAAAGAAAACGACGTGATAGCCGCTAATACGATATTTATTTGCTTTAAGATAGGGTCTTATAAGGAGCATTGAGGCGCCTGTTGTTCCAAGAAGATTTGAGATAATTGCGCCAACAGCCAGCAGAATTACATTTGCGTGAGGTGTTGACCTTCCCATGATGGTTATATGTATACCGCCTGCAACAACAAAAAGAGAGCCAATAAGAGTGATAAAACTAATATATTCAAATCCGGTATGCGCCATTCTGGAAGCATTTTTTAGAAAAAAGGTATAATAAATGATTGGAATAATTCCTAACCCAAGTGAAGGAATAGTGTAATTATTATCCCACCATTCCTTATTAATTAATGGAACTACTGCTATTGAAAGCAACAGCAGGGCAAAGGGGATAATCATTAATGGGTTAACAGGGAGTATTGTTATGTTTTCCATTGGATTTACTGAACTTTAAAAGCCATAAGCTATAAGTGATATATGACAAAATAGGGAGGCTAAATCCTCCCCTGCCCTCATAGAGGTTGTGACTGCCTTCCCATACAATCTAATTTTATCCAAAAAATTCAGATAACTTAATAAAAATCTTTTAATGAAGTCAAGGAATATGGTATTAGAAAGTATAAAGTGTAAATTTAAAAGTGCAAAATTGAAAGATGAAAAATATTTTACTTGCTGGCCAGCCCGGCGTTGGCAAAACCACAACAATCAAAAAGATACTTGAGTATGTAAAAATTTTTGCAGGCGGTTTCTACACTCAAGAAATCAGGCTTGGAGGCGGAAGAATCGGGTTTGAGATTGTCACTCTTAAAGGAGAAAAAGCTCCGCTTGCCAACAGGAATGTGAGAAGCAAGCATGTGGTTGGAGATTATGGAGTTATACTTGAAAACATTGAGAAGGTTGCAGTGAAGAGCCTGATAGATGCTTTAAAAGAAAACAAACTCATAGTCATAGATGAAATTGGGAAGATGGAGCTTTTTTCAGAGGAATTTAAGAAAGCAGTTCTTTCATGCCTTGATTCTGAGAAAATAGTCTTAGCCACAGTAACAGAGGCAAAGATTCCATTTGTGAATGAAATTTTAAAAAGAGATGATGTGGATATATTCCAGATTACCACTAAAAACAGAAACCAGATGTCAGGGGATTTGAGGGATATGGTATGGGAGATGGTGAAGGAGGGTTTGTGATCCTTGGAAAAGTTGAAAGAAGTGAATAGTCGTAAGTGAATAGTGAACAGTGAAGAGTAAAACAACGTTTCAATAATAAATGTTTTCTTGACTAATTCTTCCCATAGGTCTAAAGCGCTGGAAAAACCTATATGACTCTAAAAATAAGGGCAAGGAGGCAGTTATGAAAATTCTTATAGCTGATAAATTTCCTGAGAAACACCTTAGCGAAATTAAAAAGATGAAAACAGAACTCGAATATGCACCTAAATTAAAAGCCGAGGAACTTCCTGAAGCAGCCAAAGAAGCAGATATACTAATTGTCCGTTCAACAGAAGTATATGCTGACTGTATTGAAAAAAGCCATAAATTAAGTCTCATAATCCGTGCCGGAGCCGGGGTAAATAACATAGATATGAAAGCTGCGAGTGAACGGGGAATTTATGTGGCTAATTGCCCCGGGAAAAACAGTATTGCAGTAGCAGAGTTAGCCATGGGGCTAATCCTTTCTCTTGATCGCCGCATTCCTGATAACGTCATTGATATGAGGGCTGGAAAATGGAATAAAGGGAAATACTCCAAAGCAGATGGTATCTTTGGCAAGACGCTGGGAGTAATCGGTGTTGGGCAGATTGGAAAAGAGGTAATCAGAAGGGCAATACCTTTTGGTCTCAAAATAATTGCCTGGTCAAGGTCTCTAACACCGGAAATAGCAGCAGAGCTTGGAGCAAATTTCAGTTCCACAATAAAAGAGCTCATTCCCAAATGTGATATCATATCAGTACATTTAGCTTTAAAACCTGAAACCAAAGGGCTAATAAACAAAGAACTCATTGCAACCATGAAACCAGGGACAATATTTATCAATACTGCAAGGGCAGAGATTGTAGATGAAAACGCACTTGTTGAGGCTGTTAGGGCAGGCAGGATTTGTGTTGGTCTTGATGTCATGAAAGATGAGCCTGAGGCAAAAGAAGGGCAATTTACAGGAGCGATTGCAAAACTGCCTGACATTTATGCAACCCATCATATTGGCGCTTCAACAGAACAGGCGCAGGATGCTGTCGCATCAGAAACGGTTAGGATTCTTAAAGAGTATGTTAGCCAGGGAACTGTGCAGAACTGGGTCAACAGATGCAAAAAGACAAAGGCATTGTGGCAGCTTGTCGTCCGCCATTATGATAAGCCCGGAGTGCTTGCCAATGTTTTAAATGAATTAAAGTCTGACGGGATTAATGTTCAGGAAGTAGAGAATGTTATTTTTGATGGAGAGAAAACAGCCTGCTGCACAATACGGCTTGATTCAAAACCGTCTGATGGAGCAATTGCAAAAATTGGGAACAGGCAAAGCGAAGTCATAAATACAACACTTATTGAACTTAATTAAAGTTGACATTTGTCCCCTTCAATTCAGAATCTTCAATGCACTGTCAAGCTGGGCGTGGCTGCCAAGAATGACAAGAATGTCGCCTGATGAAACATTAAAATCAGCATGGGGATTTGTTATTGCCCTGCCGTTTCTGATAACTGCAATAACTGAGGCTTCGGTTTTTTTCCTGAGGTCAAGCTCGCCTAAGGTTTTTCCGTTTGCAGGTGAATCATCTGTTACAAGAAAGCTGTAAGTAATGGTTGCAACAAGGATTTTTGAGAGGTCTGCCAGTCTTTCTCCTGCCTCTGCTGGTTTTCTGAGCATTGCGTATCCTTTGTTTCTTATAATATTGACCTGATTCAGAATGAGATTTGTGGGAACATAGTGTTCTTTTAATACCCTTGAAAAAATCTCAATGGAGGTTTCAAATTCTTCGGGAATTACTTCGTTTGCTCCAAGTTTATAAAGCTCTTCAACCTCGCTTATGTAGCGGGTTCTGACAATAACAACTATTCCGGGGTTTAATTCCTTAGCAACCTTTACAACAGCCCTTGTTGCCAGAGGGTCAGAGATTGCTATGACAATGGTGTGTGCCTCAGAGATATTAAGATTTTTTAAAACTTCATATTGAGCTGCGTCTCCGTAAAGAACCTGGTGATTCTCCTTTTTTGCAGCATCAACCTTTTCTGAGTTGATTTCAAGAATAAGGTAAGGAATTCCTGTTTCCTTGAGCACACGGGCTAAGTTTTCTCCATTAAGCCCGTACCCAACTATTATTACATGTTTTTTAATTTTATTTATTCTTAGCTCTGCTTCTGAAGTTGATTTTTCAGAATAACGAATCTTTTTTGTTATAAAAATGGAAATGGCAGATGCCTGTTTGATAAGAATGGGAGTTAAAAGCATTGTAAAAAATGCGGCAGAGAGAAGAATTTGATATGCTTCAAAAGTAAGAAGCCCTAATTCCCTGCCTTCATTGAGTAAGATAAAGGAGAATTCTCCTATCTGAAAAAGCCCTAAGGCAACCATCAAAGCAATCCTCAGGGGAGACCCGAGAAGCAGGATTATAAATGTGAGAACTGAAACCTTTAAAATAAAAACAACAAAGGAAAGACCCACAATGGAAAGGAAATTTTTCAAAAAGAAATCCAGATTGAAAAGCATACCAACTGAAATAAAAAATATGCTGTTAAACACATTTTTAAAAGGGAGAATTTCAGCAATTATCTGATGGGAGTATTCTGATTCTGAGATTACAAGCCCTGCCACAAAAGCTCCGAGGGCCAGAGACAAGCCAAAGCTTGATGTGAGCCATGCTGTTCCAAGGCATAACAGGAAAATAGTGAGTGTAAATACCTCTCTGTTATTTAATCTGACAACCTGCTTCAGGATTTTTGGTGCTAGAATATATGAAATAAGAAAGATTGCAGTTGCAGAGAGCAGTGCTGTAATAAGAGTTTTAATCACAAGGAAAAGAGAGGATGAAGAACTCTTTGAGAGTAACTGGATAGAAAGTAACATTGGTATAACGGCTAAATCCTGAAACAAAAGAATTCCCGTACTGAGATTTCCCTGTGGTGAATCAGTAATCCCATAGTCAGAGTAAAGCTTAAGGATGATTGCTGTGCTGCTTAAGGTTATAAGAAATCCAATGAGCAATGAATTGGGCAGTGGATGGTTTTGGAAAAATAATGGAATGGAAACAAGCCCTGTGGTTAAAAAAACCTGAAGCCCGCCACCCAAAAGCCAGGACTTTTTTGATTTCATCATTCTTGTGATTGAGGATTCAATTCCTATTGAAAATAATAACAGAACTACACCTATTTGTGCTAACAGTTCAACTGTTTGAACTTCATGGATAAGCTTTCCGCCATATGGTCCAATAATGACACCACTGATTAGAAAACCTATAACAGGAGGAAGTTTAAGGTAATGGAAGATTATGCTGACTGGAACAGAGACAGCGAGAAGGATTATTAAGTCAATCAGCAAAGGAATTTGTTCCATAAGTATTAACTATATTCTTCCAAACAGAAAGATTCCAAGATAACATCGGGCTACACATTATGTCATTGCCTGCCTACCGCAGGCAGGCTTTAGGGCTACCTGTCTGCCGACAGGCAGGAAGCCCTTCGCAATGACGAGCGAGGGACCTGCTCGCAATGACAACCAGAAGATAGCAGTTCTCCATTGGAAAGTTCAAGGAGTTTTTGCAATGAAGGATTTATCTTGAAATTTAAAGCTAAATAGCCTAATTAAATAGATAATAAAAATCTGCAAGAAAGGAGATAATATAATGGTGAATATGAAATTCAGAATGTATCTTTTATTAGCCGTTCTATTTGCAATAGTCTACGCTATTATTACAGTAGGAGGTACTTTTTTAGGGATTGGAAACTTTTATTTCTACTTAACAATATCCATTGGGATGATGCTTGTTCAATATATGATAGGTCCAAAGATTGTTGAATGGTCAATGGGAGTAAAGTACATCAATAAAGGAGAATATCCAAAATTGGACAGGATGATTGATGAGCTTGCAGTGAGTGCAAAAATTCCAAAACCCAGAATCGGCATCTGTGAAACACCAATGCCGAATGCCTTTGCTTTTGGCAGGGGAGTAAATGACGGAAGGGTTTGTGTAACAAGAGGGATTCTTAATATCCTTGAACAAAATGAGCTGAAAGCAGTTTTAGCCCATGAAATGAGCCATCTTAAAAACAGGGATGTGCTTTTTATAACAATTCTTTCAGTTATTCCAATGATTCTTTACCGCATTGCGTGGAACTTCATGTTTTTTGGCGGAGGAAGAGACAGGGAAGGCAGCGGCGGTAATGCTGCGCTTGTCGGAATGGCTGCTTTTCTTTTTTATTTCATTACAAACCTTCTGGTTCTCTATGCGTCAAGGATAAGGGAATATTTTGCTGACAGGGGGTCAATGCAATTGGGAAGTCAACCTGCTGACCTTGCATCAGCGCTTTATAAGCTTGTCTATGGTTCAGCTAAAATGCCAAAAGAGGCATTGAAACAGGTTGAAGGGATGAAGGCATTTTTTATCAATGACCCTTCAAGGGCATTGCGTGAAATCCGCGAGTTGCAGCAGCTGGATTTGGACAGAAGCGGTACAATTGATGCCGGTGAATTAGAGGCTTTACGCATAAAAACCATTAAATTAAGCTTTAGTGACAGGCTTATGGAAACTCTGAGCACTCACCCTAATATGCTCAAGAGGATTAATGAGCTTTCAAAAGCTAACAGAAGATTCTGAAATCGCGAACCGTGATTCGTGGCTTGTCAAACGTTGTTCGGTAAATTACGAAAGACGAGGCACGGACTCAGTGTCACAATCCACTGCTAAACTCTCTCTTCACTTCATCAAGCTTTTCTGGATTCAAGAATAAATCAAGAGCGGTTAATGCAAGGGCTTTTGCTCCAATAATTAAACCATCATCTCCGCTTGAAGAAATTGCAGCCTGCGCGCTCTGTCCGTAGAACTTAAACCTCATCTGAACATTTGCAAGAAATTTTAAGTATAATTGATTTTGAGCGGTTCGACAAAAGTGAAGGTTAATCATTTGACAGCAACAACTTACAGTCACAAAAAGGGTAGGGGAGGCTAAAGCCTCCCCTACCCAAAACATCTAACCGACTTGTACAACTTACTGAACCTGCGGTGCTTCACCCCCGACTAATTTCTCAGCCTCTGACTTGGCGTTGTTGCACGGAGTGTCAAGAGAAACTTTGATTTCTTCAAGCTGTTTAATTGCATCATCAAGTTTTTCTTTCTTTTCTAAGATATTTTCATCCCCGGAAAGTCCGGAAGCCTGCTGAATCGTGGCATCTGCCTTTGTCAGATTATCTTTTGCGTCTGTGAGATTTTTGTCAAAATCTGATTTAATCTGTTTTTTTAACTCATTAATCTTAGTCTTTGCTTCTTTTTTCTTGCCCTTATCCTTTATCTTGGGCAACACACTCTTTAATGCTTCGTCAATACATGATGAGGATGCAGACTCAATAAGCTGGCTTACTGTGCCTTTGGTTTCAGCAGCCTTTTGTGAAAGCGGTTCAATCTCACTCTTTATTTTTTCAAGTTTTTCAGAAGCAGCATCCTTTGCAGCTGTGAATTTATCTTTTGCAGCAACAAAAGAGGTTTTTGCTTTTTCATAATTCTTTCCTGTCATTTCAATTTCAGCCGCCTGCTTTTCAGTCACTGCAGCCTGGTATTCTTCAGGCGCGAGCTTTTCAGCGTTAGCAGCAACCGCATCCTTTTCTGCTGCCTCAGTATCTGCCTTCTCTTTTGTCGGAGGCCTTTGGCATCCAACAACTGCAAGTGAAACTGCAACAAACAAAACACAGAAAATCAGTATTGGACTCCTCTTGAACTTGTTCATATGCACTCCTTTAAAAATGTTTGGTTAAATTAAAAGTTAATAAATATTAATAAAAATGTTTTTAAAAATATTTAATCAAAATCCTCTTTTCAACACCACCTCCTGTACCATATAAGTTATTTAGAAATGGATTCGCTCTTTTTTCTCTCTCTTTTCCTTCTTCTTCTCCTTTAAACTTTTTACCGGCTTTCTCTTTTGCTCCTTTTTGACTTTATCCATTCCTTTCATTTTTTAGCCTCCAAAAAATTATTGGTTTTTAATTAATTGGTAAGTTCCTTATTCATTTTTTTAATTCAGACTGGAGAGTTAGTATCAAATTTTTTAAAAAAAATCAATATAATTTTTTATTAAAAATATTTTTTATTATTTCAAGCAAAATAGTGGTTATTTAATTTATGCAATGTTTACTTTAATAAGGATTATTGGGTCGGATAGTTTTTATAGGATTGAAAAGCCTGCAAATCAAAGAGGGAGACTTGTTTTATGCCTCCCTCTTCTTTAATTCTTACTGATGATTTTTACTTTATTTATTCAGACTTTTCTGATTTGCCTTCTTCTTTTTCCTCTGGTGCAGGTGCTGCGGCTGTTTCTTTTTTTGGCTCAGAGGCTGCTCCTATACCAAGGGCTTCTCTTGTTTTTGAGCCTGGAATTCCATCAGCCTTTAAGCCTTTTTTCTCCTGAAATTTCTTGATTGCCTCAGTTGTGGCATCATCTAAATTGCCGTTTGCTTCACCGCTGTAGCTTCCATCAGCCTTTAAGGCTTCCTGAACGGCTTTTATTGTTGATGCCTTGTACTTTGGCATTTCAGGTGCTGCTTTTTCTTCTGCTGCAGGAGTGGCTTCTGGCGTTGCAGGCTGTGCTGCTTCAACAGGGGCTGCTTCCATTTTGGCAGCTTCTCCGGTCCCTTCCTCTGAAAAGACTGGTAAAGCTAAAAAACAGATAAATCCAACTAATAATAAAGAAAGAAAAGTTTTCTTAATCAATATAATCACCTCCTTTTATTTGTAAAATAAAATTTGAAATTAATTAGATTTTTTACATAGTTGTTTCAATTATTGCAAGCATTTTCTATACTATTTGAACTTTTGCTTGACAATAAAAAATCTATATTACTTATTAATAGTCCAGCTTAAACTAATTTGTAAACTTTTCTAACAGAATAATAAGGAGTTTTAAATGGCAACAGAGAGATCTCTTGTAATGGTTAAGCCTGATGGAGTCGCAAAAGGAGCAGCTGGAGATATTATTTCAAGGTTTGAGAAAGCCGGCTTAAGGCTTATTGGTCTCAAGATGATTCATATGGAAAAAAGAAAAGCTGAAGGCTTTTATATTGTCCACAGGGAAAGACCTTTCTATAATGACCTCACAAACTTTATGTCCTCAGGTCCAACTGTTGTAATAGCGCTTGAAGGAGAAGGTGCAATTGCAAAAATACGTGATATGATGGGACCAACAGATTCAAAGAAAGCGCTTAAAGGAACTATCAGGGGTGAGTGGGGAACTGATGTTGAAAAAAATGCTGTTCATGGTTCTGACTCAAAGGAATCTGCAAGCTTTGAAATACCTTATTTTTTTAACAGACTTGAACTTTTTTGATTGTCAAATATGGAAAGAACAGTTAACCTATTGACTATCATTTTGTACTGATTCGTTAAGATTTCAAATTATAATTTCTAATATTTCCAAGTCAGTACTGCGGGTCAGGGAAAAACACTCCTCTATCTTTTGCAAGATTAAAAACTGAACAGAGTCTATTTATTTTTGTAAAGAACCAAAAAGTATTATTTTAAAATATTTATCAGCTTACTTTGCCTTAACATTTTAAATTGCAAGGAGAATTTTTTATGGAAGAAAAAAGGATAAAGGATAGAAGATTAGGTTCTGACAGGAGGCTTTTTATTTCCGTTGTAGATAACAGGTACTATGAAAAACGGAGAATTTTAAAAGTGAAAATAATAATGAGTACAAAACAGGCATATGTTGGGGAGTTTCATCTTTCTGAAGCAAAAAGAGGATTATCAGATGCAATGAATTATGAAAAGTCCTTTATAAACCTCACAGATGTAAGAATAGATGATTTTTCAGAAGTTATTCCCTCTATTTCATTAAACAAGGAACGGATTGTTTCTGTTGAAGAAATTTCATCAAGAAAAGCTCTTAGCTTGGAAGAAGGCAAAGCTGTAGCATAAACATAATTGCAAACTTTTGCCTTTACATCTTCAGCTTTATCTGCTACAAAAATCACTGTTTTAAAGTTTCAATCTCGATAGGCAGAGGGTTTTCTAACCTTGTCTTTGCAGAACAAGAATGCCCTGCCTATCGATAATCGTTTTTCAAAATCTGGATAATCAAGCATAATATATACTTAGGAGGCTGGTATGCAAAAAGTTGTTATTGTAAGCGCTGTAAGGACGCCATTTGGAAATTTTGGCGGGGTTCTCAGGGATTTCACATCTGCTGAGCTTGGCGGAATGGTACTTACAGAGGTAATGAAAAGAATAAATCTTGACCCAAAGCTTGTTGAGGAGGTTTGTTTTGGAATAAACCTGCCTGGTTCAGACCGCTCTATTGCGCGTCAGGCAGCCTTAAAGGCAGGAATTTCTGATGATATTCCAGCTATCTCTCTTGACAGGGCATGCTGTTCAAGCATGACTGCCATGGGTATTGAATCCCAGAACATACAGCTTGGACAGGTTAATATTGCAGCTGCAGGAGGAGCTGAGAATATGAGCCAGGTCCCCTATTTTATCCACGCAGCAAGGTGGGGACAGCGCATTGGAGATATAGTTTTATCAGACCAGCTTGTAATTAAATGCCCTTATTCAGGCGTTCCAAGAGCCATTCAGGCAGGAAAAGAGGCTCTTGAATTTGGCATTACAAGAGAGGACCAGGACAAATGGGCTTTGAGAAGCCAGCAGTTTTGCGGAAAGGCGCAGGCAGAGGGAAAGTTCGAGGACGAGATAATGACAATTAAAATCCCTCAGAAAAAAGGGGAGCCTTTAATAGTTGACAAAGATGAGGCACCAAGACCTGACATAACCCTTGAAAAATTAGCAAAGCTTCCAACAGTTAACCAGAGCCCTACAGTTACAGCAGGAAATGCTCCGGGGCTGAATACAGGAGCCTCTGCAGTTATTCTGATGTCTGAGGAAAAGGCAAAGGAGATGAAGCTTCCTGTCATTGCAACTCTTATCTCCCATGCCCGCTATGCAGGGCATCCTCAGAGGATAGCTTCAATTCCAGCACATACAGCAAAGATAGCTTTAAAGAGGGCTAACCTGACAATTGATGATATAAAGCTTATAGAGATTAATGAAGCCTTTGCAGCAATGCCTCTTGTTTCAAGCAAAATCCTTGGAGACTCTGACCCTGAAAGGGTTGAGAAAATCAGAGAAAAGCTGAATGTCAACGGGGGTGCTGTTGCAATCGGGCATCCAACAGGCGCAACAGGTGCAAGGCTTGTTATGACCCTTGCCTATGAACTAAAAAGGCGCGGCGGTGGATATGGCTTGGCTTCAATATGCGGAGGAATCGGAGAAGGAGAAGCATGTGTGATTAAGGTATAGGGAGGAAAATATAAGGGAAAAGGTAAAGTTCAAATGTCAAAGCTCAAAGTCCAAAGTAAATTCCAAATTCAAATGAAAGAAATGAAAAAAAATCTTTTGGCATTTTGTCATTAGACATTCATTTGACATTTGAACTTAATATTTTAAGGAGCTGTTAAGGTGTTTGACAGGGAAAAATTAAGAGAGATTGAAAAGAAAAAGAAGGAATGGGAAGAGAGAATATTAAAAGAATATCTAAAGAAAAATCCTGAGAGAAAAGAAAAGTTTGTTACAAATTCAGAGCAGGAGATAAGAAGGCTTTATACCCCGCTTGACCTTGAGGAAATAGGGTTTGATTATCTCAAAGACTCAGGTTTTCCCGGTGATTATCCATATACCCGCGGTATTGACCCAAATATGTACAGAAGCCAGTTCTGGACAATGAGCCAGTATGCCGGCTATGGGTCAGCAGAGGATACAAACAAGTGGTACAAGTATCTTTTAAAGCAGGGACAAAAGGGGAACAGCGTTGCCTTTGACCTTCCTACACAGCTTGGCTATGATTCAGACCACCCAATGTCTTTTGGAGAGGTTGGCAAGGTTGGTGTTGCGGTTGATACCCTTGCGGATATGGAAATTCTTTTTGACGGAATCTCAATTGGCGAGATACGCCAGTCAATGACAATTAATGCGTCAGCCTCAATCATTCTTGCTATGTACATAGCAATTGCAGAAAAACAGGGAATAGATAAAAAGGACATAGAGGTTTTTCTGCAGAATGATATTCTGAAGGAATACATAGGAAGAGGGGCGTATGTTTTCCCTGTAAAGCCCTCATTAAGGCTCGTCACTGATATCATAGAATACTGCGCAAAAAATATGCCCAAATCAAGCCCACAGCGTGTTTGCGGCTACCATATGAGGGAGTCAGGAGCAACTGCAACCCAGGAAGTTGGCTTTACCCTCTCAAATGCAATTACATATATAAAATCTGCTCTTGAAAGAGGATTGAGTGTTGATGATTTTGCCCCAGGACTTTTAATATTCCTTTCAGGAGACAATGAGTTTTTTGAAGAGGTTGCAAAATTCAGGGCAACAAGGAAAATGTGGGCACAGCTCATGAAGGAGAAGTTTGGTGCAAAAAATCCAAAGTCAATGCAGATAAGATTCTTTGGATATAGCTCGGGAAGCACTCTGACAGCACAGCAACCGCTTAACAATATAATAAGGGTAAGCCTTGAGGCACTTGCAATGATTTTGGGCGGGGGACAGTTTATATTCCTTTCCTCATATGATGAGGCAAAGGCTCTTCCTTCAGAAGAATCTATAAGAATTGCTTTAAGAACACAGCAGATAATTGCCAACGAGACAGGGGTTGCGGATACTGTTGACCCGCTTTCAGGCTCTTATTATGTTGAGTACCTGACCAGCCAGATTGAAAAAGGGGCGCAGGAATATATTGACAGGATAGAGAAAATGGGCGGCTCGGTTGTGGCTATTGAAAGGGGATATATTCAGGAAGAGATTGCAAAAGAGGCATATAAGAAACAGAGAGAAATCGAGCAAAAAAAGAAAATAATAGTTGGAGTTAATGAGTATAAAATTGATGAAAAAGAAAAACGGGAGGTTATGAAAATCAACCCGGAAGTGGAGAAAAAGCAGATAGAGAGGTTGAATAAGGCAAAGAGAGAGAGAGACAATAAGAAAGTTGAGGAAGCCCTGAAGAAGGTGAGAGAAGCAGCAAAGGGGAATCAGAATATAGTCCCTGTAATGATTGAAGCAGTTAAAACTTATGCCTCAATTGGTGAAATATGCGGAGTCTTGCGTGAGGTGTTTGGGAAATATGAAGGAAGAAGCGTTTTTTAGATAAAAATAAAGATAAAAAATAATTCATTTTTTATATTTAAATTTTCCAAAGGAGGAGATATTCCTATGAAGCCACTTGAAGGTATACGCGTTCTCGGTTTTGAGAACCAGGTTGCAGGTCCCTACTGCACAATGATGCTTGCAGAACAGGGGGCTGAAGTAATCAAGATTGAGTCTCCCGGAACAGGAGATTCTGCAAGAGAGATGGGTCCGATTGTAAAAAATGCAAAGGGTGAAAAGCAGAGCGGCTATTTTTTAAGATTTAACAGGAACAAGAAGGGAATTACTCTTGATATAAGAAAAGATAAAGGGAAAGAGATTTTTAAGGAACTTGTCAAGGTTTCAGATGTAGTTGTTGAAAATTTCAGGCCCGGTCTTATGGATAAATCAGGGCTTGGATATGATGTGCTGAAAAAGATTAACCCTAAGCTGATTTATGCAGGCATCAGCGGATTCGGACAGATGAAGGGTTTTGAAGGACCTTTTAAGGACAGAACTGCTTTTGATATGGTAGTTCAGTCAATGGGAGGTTTGATGAATAATGTTGGAGAGGAAAATGGTTCTCCGCAGTGGCTTGGCATTGCCCTTGGTAATATTTATTCAGGTGTAATGGCTTCCTATGGGATTACTCTTGCCTTAATCACCCGCGGTAAAACCGGCAAGGGTCAATACATAGATGTATCAATGTATGACAATATCATTTCTTTGAATGAAAGGGCTCTTACATTTTATTCTCTCACAGGAGGAATACTCGCAAGAGGAAGAGACAAACTGGTATATCCAATCGGACCTTTCAGAGTAAAAGACGGATACATTGCAATGATAATTCCAATTGAGTCCATCTGGCAAAAACTCTGCAAGGTGCTTGGCAGAGAAGACCTTGGGACAGATGAAAGATATAATTCAGGACCAAAAAGGGCTGCAAATATTGATTACTTGCAGCCAATAATTGAAAGCTGGCTTAAGGACAAAACCAAGACAGAAGCAGAAAACCTTCTCATAAAAAAAGGTGTCCCGGCAGGACAGGTTCAGAATGCCAAGGATATTTTTGAATGCCCTCACGCAAAGGCAAGGAATATGTTTGTTGAAATGGACGACCCGATTCTTGGCACGATAAAAATGGTAAATATGCCTCTCAAAATGTCAGATGTTTCCCAGACAAAACCAAACCCTGCTCCGCTTCTTGGACAGCATAATGAAGAAATACTCGGAAGCCTTCTCAAGTACAGCAAGGCGGATATTGAGAAGATGAAGAGTGAAGGAGTTATCTGAAAATAAATGTCAAATAACAAAGTTCAAAGCTCAAACAAAATTCAAATAACAAAAATTTGATTTGGCATTTAGTCATTTGGTATTCATTTGACATTTGAGCTTTGATATTTGGATTTTTATGAAAACAAAAAAGTTTTAAATAAAGGAGGAATTTTTATGATTAAGGTAAAAGATGTTCACAGAATAGGAATCCTTGTTAAGGACCTTGATAAAGCTGTTAAACTCTTTACAACAATTTTCGGAGCGAAAGTTGGTATTACCTACAGAAAGGATGAAACAGAAAATTATCAGCTAACTTACGATGAGATTCCACCGGTTGGATTGAAATCAGCTTATCTCACTATTGGCAAGAATTTTCAGATTGAACTGATGGCTCCTTCAACCCCTGACGGAGTAATGGCAAAAGAGTTAGAAAGAAAGGGTGAGGGAATATATTCAATTTCCTTTCAAGTTGATAACGTTGTAGAAGCAATAAAAGACCTTGAAGCCAACGGTGTGAGAGTGGTTGGAAAACAACTTGACTGGAAAACAAAAACTAATCAGGGAGAGGTTCATACCCCCTATGCTTTAACCCATCCAAAAGATTCCTGTGGATTTATGATTGAGATTGGAATGAGATAAATTGAAATGAAATTCCCTCTAAAAAGAGCTCTTGAGATTATCAAAATCCTTCAAAAAGAATATCCGGGGTCAAAAATCGCTCTTGATTATGCAAATCCATTAGAGCTTCTGGTCTCAACTATTCTCTCAGCACAGTGCACGGACAGACAGGTCAATATTGTTACAAAAACTCTTTTTAAAAAATATAATACAGCAACAGACTATGCTAACGCTAATATAAAGGAGTTTGAGCAGGATATAAAATCAACCGGGTTCTACCGCAACAAGGCTAAAAATATTATTGAATCCTGCAAAATCATAGAAAAAAAATATAATGGCAAGGTTCCTGATACAATGGGGGAGATTCTAACTTTTCCGGGAGTTGCCCGAAAGACTGCAAACATTGTCCTCTCAAATGCCTATGGGGTTGTTGTCGGGATTGCTGTTGACACCCACGTGAGGAGGCTTTCACAGCGTCTTGGATTCAGCAGGAATGATAACCCTGACAAGATTGAACAGGACCTGATGGAATTATTTCCAAAGAAGGAATGGTTTAAACTTAATTATCTCTTGATTGAACACGGAAGGAAAATCTGTCAGGCAAAAAAACCTCTCTGCCCTGAATGCCCTGTAAAAAAAACCTGCCCCTCTGCAAAGAAGTTTTACAAAGAGTAAATTAACTCTTTTCTTTTTTCTCTTCCCTGTACAGCCCTAAAATTAGCAATCCTGTGCCAATTGAGATAGAGGTATCTGCAATATTGAAGGCAGGCCAGTGGATGTCATACCAGTGGACATCTATGAAATCCCTTACAACACCTAAAGCGAAACGGTCTATCAGGTTCCCAACTGCACCACTTAGTATAAGGGTAATGGCTAACTGGTTTAATATGCTGTTTTTAGCATATGCTATGAAGAAGTATATCAGACCTGCAATCGCAAGGATTGAGATGACAATAAAGAATGGAGTCCTGAAGGATTCACTCCTGTCAGACAAGATTCCAAAAGCTGCGCCCTTGTTGAGAATATAGGTTATATGAAAGAAATTTTCTGATATGGTTATTGACTGATGGAGAACCATTTTGGTCTGGATAAGGTACTTTGTAAGCTGATCAAGGATTAATGATATTAAAAAAACTATTAATATTATTGCTCTATTTTTCATACTTGATTGATTAATACTTGCCAGAAAAATAATGTAGAAACAGGTCTTTAGAGGTTGACCGAGAATGTCATTGCGAGGAGCAAGATTCCTTCGCCTGTCATTGCGAGCGATAGCGAAGCAATCTCATTGGCTCGGAACAGGCTCCGCAATCTCAGAATCAATTTGTAAATAAAGGGATTGCCACGCTCCCTTTGGTCGCTCGCAATGACAGACACGGAATTCTCGGTCAGCCTGTAAAGGTCTGTTTCTACAAATTTAAGCTTAGAGTATTTTAAAATGTTTTTAACTAAGTTTCATTCCTCCAATAATTTCCTTTATACTTCCTATCTTATTTTTAATCAGAAAGTTCTCAACACCATCAACAATTTCTTCAGAAACATTCGGGTTAACAAAATTTGCTGTTCCAATGCTTACTGCTGTTGCCCCTGCCAGGAAGAATTCAATTGCATCTTTATAATTTCCTATCCCTCCCATTCCAATCAACGGGATTTTGACCTTCTTGTAAACTGAAAACACCATATAAACTGCAACAGGTTTTATTGCAGGACCTGACAATCCCCCTGATATATTCCCTAATTTTGGCTTTCTGGTTTTTATATCAATTGCCATTCCGTTTAAGGTATTTATGAGTGAAAGGGCATCAGCGCCTGCGTCCTCAGCAGCTATGGCAATCTCTGTTATGTCTGAGACATTAGGAGAAAGCTTGACTATTAACGGGAGCGAGACAGAGGCTTTTAGTCTTTTTATAAGGCTATAAGTCAGCTTTGGGTCTTTGCCAAAAGCTATGCCTCCTTTTTTTATGTTTGGACAGGAGATGTTTACCTCAAACCCGTGAACTCCTTCTTCGTTATCAATTTTTTGAGCAACTTCTATGTATTCTTTTTCCGAGTACCCAAAAATATTCACCAGAACTTTTGTTTTATATTTCCTAAGCAGAGGAAGCTTTTCTTTTATGAATGCATCTGCGCCAATATTTTGAAGCCCTATTGAATTTAACATTCCTGCAGGGGTTTCGCATATTCTTGGCGGAAGATTCCCGTTGCATGGTTTTGATGATAGCCCTTTGACAGCAATTCCTCCAATCTTGTTCAAGTCAATGAATTTTAGGTATTCTTCTCCGTACCCAAAAGTTCCTGAAGCAGTAATAACGGGGTTTTTAAATTTTATCCCCGCAATCTTAACGCTTAAATCGGGTTTAATCTTTTTCATAATAAATTAATGACAAAGCTCAAAGTTCAAATGAATATCAAAGCTTTAAATCCAAAACTTTTGAATTGAATATTTAAAGATTGATATTAATTTTAACATTTTGTCATTTCAAATTTGTTTGTTATTTGGATTTTGTAATTTGTCATTTACCTATCTGCTCCCAATCTATCTCTCCAGCATCAAACACCGGTCCATCCTTGCAGACCATTTTGTATCTGCTTCCATTATCATTGTTCTCAATCTTTACAGCGCATCCAAGGCATACGCCAAATCCGCAAGCCATATTTGCTTCAAATGAAATCTGGCATGGGATTTCATATTCCTCAGCTACGGATGACACGACTTTTAACATATTGTTTGGTCCGCTTGCAAAAATTGAAGTTTTGCTTTTCTCCTTTGTAAGTGTTCTAAGCAGTTTTTCAAGCTGATTGTTTATCATTCCTTTTTCGCCAAGCGAGCCGTCTTCAGTTGCTATCAGTATTTTTGCCCCAAGATTTTTAATTAGGTTTAAACATAAGATTTCACTTTTGTTTTTTGCTCCATAAAGAAAATGGATGTTTTTCTTTTTAATCCCTTTTTTTATGAGAGACCTTAATAAAAAAACCAATGGAGCTATTCCGATTCCTCCTGCTATTAAAACTGCAGATTCAAGACCATTGCCGGCATTGAATCCGTTTCCAAGAGGACCGAGGATGTCAATATTATCTCCTTTTTTAAAACCGGTCATAATCTCGGTTCCCCTGCCTACTACTTTGTAAAGAAGCTCTAGGGAAGAAGAGTTTTTTATATCGTGAATACTCAAGGGTCTTCTCAGGAATGCATCGAAGTCGTTCCCAGTCCTGACCATCACAAACTGCCCGGGTTTTGCCTCTTGCGCAATTCCGGGGCAGGTTAGTTTCATTTCCCATGAGGTTGGGGATATTTTTTTGTTAGAAGTTATCTTAGCGTACATACTAATATTTCACCTGAAAATGGCAGGTCAGGAGACCTGTCTCTACCCTGGGTAGTATTGGGTTTCCTGACCCAATACCTATTTTAATATTTCTTTTTATCATTGAAAGGTATAGGTTCCGGAAAGCAAACGGGAGGAGAAAGAAAACTTGCGTTAAATTCAAATTCACTTTGCAAAATATCTAATCAGGTTCAGTAACAATCTTTCCCCCAACTATTGTCATAACCGGCTTTCCCCTGAAGTTCCATCCAATGAACGGAGAGTTTTTACTAATGGATTTAAACTCACGGGCGTCAACCTTATATTCTTTTTCAAGGTCAAGTATTGTAATGTCTGCATCCTTTCCAACAGAAAGAGTTCCTTTGTCAAGACTCAGGATTTTAGCAGGATTTACAGTAAAGCAGATTATTAACGTTTTTAAATCAAGTAATTTTTTATTGACTAAACTTAAAGCCAGTGAAACCTCTGTTTCAAGCCCTATGATTCCAAATGGTGCATTCTTGAACTCCACGTCCTTTTCAGCTAAAAGATGAGGGGCGTGGTCAGAGACTATGGCGTCAATTGTCCCATCCTGCAACCCTTTAATAAGCGCATCAATATCCTTCTGGGTTCTAAGGGGCGGTTTCATCTTGTAATTTGTATCAAATGACCTTATCGCGTCGTCAGTCAGTATTAGGTGGTGTATGGCTACATCTGCTGTCACTTTAAAACCAAGGCTCTTTGCCTGTCTGACAAGGGCAACTGAACCTGCTGTGCTTATATGAGTTAAATGCAGATGCATACCTGTCATACGGGAAAGCATTATATCTCTTGCAACAATGATATCTTCCGCAATATCCGGAATCCCTTTCATTCCAAGTTCTGTTGCAACAAACCCCTCATTCATAACCCCGTTTTCTGAAAGTCTTTCATCCTCGCAGTGAGACATTATTGGCAAGGAAAACATTTTTGCATATTCCATTGCCCTTCGCAGAAGTTCACTGTTATGCACTGATTTTCCGTCGTCTGAGAGGGCAACGCACCCTGCCTCAGCTAACTCCCCGATTTCTGAAAGCTGTTCACCTTCCTGTTTTTTTGTGATGCTTCCAACAGGAAAGACATTGACAAAACCTTCTTTTTTCGCCTTTGAAATTATATAATCAGTAACAGCTTTATTATCGTTAACCGGGTCGGTGTTTGGCATGCATGCAATTGATGTAAACCCGCCGTGGGCTGCTGCAAGAGTTCCCGTTCTGATAGTCTCCTCATCTTCTCTGCCAGGCTCCCTCAGGTGGGTATGTATGTCAATAAAGCCGGGACAGACGAGTTTGCCTGAGGCATCAATTTTCTTTGTATCACTCAGCTTGCCAGAAGCTATTTTCTTAGCTTCATCTTTCAGGGTAATATTCTTGCTTAACTTGGAAATTTTTCCGTCAATTACAAGAACATCAATATAGTCATCAATTTTATTGTATGGGTCAATTACCCTTCCATTTTTAATTAGTAGATTCACTTTCTTCCCTTCCTCCCAAAAGGAGATAAAGTATTGCCATTCTCACTGCAATTCCGTTTGTTACCTGTTCAAGGATGACCGAATATGGTCCGTCTGCCACTTCTGAATCAAGTTCAATCCCGCGGTTTATTGGACCGGGGTGCATAATTATGAGGTCACTTTTTGCATCCTTCAATTTATCCTTGTTCAATCCAAAAATCCTTGAATATTCCCTGATAGACGGGAATAGGTTTTGTGTCATCCGCTCAAGCTGGATTCTCAGCATTATTATTACATCACATTCAGGTATCACATCTTCCAGCCTGTAAGAGACTTTCACTCCCATTTTCTCAATATCTGCAGGTATTAAAGTTGCAGGTCCGACAACCGTAACAGAAGCCCCAAGCTTTAAAAGCGCATAGATATCTGACCTTGCGACCCTGCTATGGGTAATATCACCAACAATTGCGACTTTAAGCCCTGCTATCTTTTTTTTCTTTTCCCTGATTGTAAAAAGGTCAAGGAGAGCCTGCGAGGGATGTTCATGGGCACCGTCACCGGCATTTACAATAGCAGGTCTCAGGCTTTTTGCCAGTATTTCGGGTGCACCTGAATGAGGGTGCCTGATTATAATAATATCAGGATTCATTGCCTCAATATTCTTTCCGGTATCCTTCAGTGTTTCGCCTTTTGTAACGCTGCTTATAGCAGTTGCTATGCTGATAATATCTGCGCTTAGCCTTTTTGCTGCAAGCTCAAAGGATGTCCTTGTCCTGGTGCTTGCCTCGTAAAAAAGGTTTACAATTGTCCTGCCCCTTAGGGTTGGAACTTTTTTGATGTCCCTTGTTGAAACCTCCTTTAAAGATTCAGCAGTATCAAGTATCAGGTTTATTTCTTCAGCTGTCAGATCTCTTATACCTATTAAATCTTTGCGGCGAAGTCTCATCTATTTCCTTTCTTCTCCTAAAACAACCCTGTCTATTCCATCCGTTTCCAAAAGCTGAACCTGAATCTTTTCCTCTCTTGTTGTTGGCAGCTCTCTTCCGACAAAATTAGCCTGAATTGGCAATTCCCTGTTGCCACGGTCTATTAAAACAGCTAACCTGACAAACCTTGGTCTTCCCAAATCAATTATTGCATCAAGGGCTGCTCTTATTGTCCTTCCGGTGAATAACACATCATCAATAAGTACGATGGTTTTGTCTGTAATTGAAAAGGGGATTTCAGTTTTTTGAAGTCTTGGGTGATCTTCACTGATTCCTATATCATCCCTGTAAAGGGTAATGTCAATTACGCCAATAGGGACTTTTATTTTTTCTATGTCTTCAATCTTCAGGGCAATCCTTTTTGCCAGATGTATTCCCCTTGTCCTGATTCCAATAAGGGCAAGGTTCAAAGCGCCCTTATTCTTTTCAAGAATTTCGTGGGTTATCCTTGTTATTGCTCTTTCAACGCTCTGGCTGTTTAAAAGCTCTCTTTTTTCAATAAAAGCCATGTTATATATTAGCCCCATTTTTTGGGTCTAATTATCATATAGAGCTTTAAAAATGCAAGAATTTTTCTTTTCTGTGCCTTTTTTCTCTAATAAGTGCAACTGATTTTTCTGCTGTCAGAAACCTTCCTGAAATCACCTTGACAACATCTGGAACTAGTGTAATTATTGGAGCCCTGACAGGTGGAATTTGAACTATTGCGGAGGTTTTGAGCAAAGAAATGATAAAAAAATCTATTTGGTTAGCACCAATACTGGTTTTATTCTTATCACTTGTTTCCTGCCAGATTTTTAATGAAATGAGAATAAAGGCAGAGAGTAACCTTTTCAGAGAAACCACTTTATCCATTGAACAAGGGGAGATAGAGAGGGCAAAAACTCTCCTTGAAGAATTTAGCAGAAAATATCCACAAAGCCCGAAGCTTGCCGCGCTCAATTTTCTGATATCCAAGAAACTCTATCAGAACAAAAAGAATGATGAAGCGCTTTTTTATATAAGCCGGGTGTCAGGGAAAGAGATTGATATTTCCATCAAGGGAGATTTTTTTGAAACTTATGGAAAAATATATACTGCAAAAGGAAATGCCTACAAAGGCATCATCAATTTCTTAAATGCCCTGCAATATACTCCTTCCGAGAAGAAGAAAAAAGAGATAAATGGTTTTATAACTGATGCAATTGATAAAAAGGCAACAGTAGGAGAGCTTGAAAAAATAATAGGCAGTTTTGGGAGCAGGTTTCCTTCTGATGAAGCAATTCTAAGGCTTTCAAAGCTAAAGTTATACTCAGGTGATGAGCTTGAGAGCATCGGGCTTCTTGAAAAATTTATAAATTCTTTCCCTTCACATCCTAAATTGCCGGAAACAAAGAAACTCTTACAGGATGTAAAAAAAGGACTTGGATATAACAAGAATCTAATTGGATGTATTCTTCCTCTTTCAGGCAAGTATGCAAAATTTGGAGAATGGGTTAAAAATGGAATTCTCACAGCAATTAATCAAAAGGGAGGAGAGGTTTTTGGAAGGCAGATTGACCTTATCTTTAAAGATTCTGAGGGAAGCCCTCAGAAAGCAGCAGATGCGCTTAGAGAGTTAGCAGAAAGGTATAAACCCATAGCAATAATCGGTCCTGTGAGGTCTTTTTCTGTTAAAGCCTGCGCAAAGGCTGTAAATAAATTTAAAATCCCATTGATTTCTCCAACTGCTGATGACGAGGATATAGCAAACTTAAGCCCTTATATTTTCAGAAATGCCCTTACTCCCAAAATGCAGGGTGAAGCAATGGCTTTATACAGCATTAATAAACTGGGCATGAAAAATTTTGCAATTATCTATCCTGAAAATTTCTATGGCAGGAACCTTAACAAGTATTTCACAGAGAAGGTAAATGAACTTGGCGGGAATATTATAGCTGAAGAAAGTTACAACCCAGATGAAAACGACTTTCAGATGCAGGCTTTAAGAATCAAGGAAAAACAGGATGCTATTGCTCCAATTGACGGAATATACCTGCCGGGATTTTTTGATAGGGTTGCGCTGATAATACCTCATCTTTATTTTCAGGGAGTTCAGGGTATAAGGTTTCTTGGAAGTAATGGATGGGATTCAAATACAGGCGGCATTGACGGGACATCAAAAAAAATAATAGATATGGTTGAGGAAAGAGCATCTCTTGAGGGCGCTGTTTTTACTGATGGCTTCTATTCTGACAGCAAGAATCCTCAAGTGCAGGAGTTTGTTAAAGCTTACAAAGAGGCTTTTGATTCTAATCCTAATTTCTATGCTGCACAGAGCTATGACGCTACTTGTATTTTGATAAATCTGCTAAAATCAGGGACAATAACAAGAGAAGCAGTAAGGGAGGGTCTTGCCTCTTTAAGAAATTTTAATGGAGTTTCAGGTGTAACTACAATACTTCCAACAGGAGATTCAGAGAAGAAATTGTTTTTCATCAGAATAACAAATGGAGATTTTGAAGAAATAAACAGTGAATAAGGGTTCAAGGAGTCAAGGGTTCAAGGGGTCAAGGATTATAGTGTAATTCAAAATTGAAAATCATGATTTTGACATTTAATTTTATTCACCTTGAACCCTCGAATCCTTGACCCCTTGAACCCTTAACAGAACTAATGAAAGGAGAATTTTAATGGCTGATATTTTGCCGTTCAAAGGGGTTATTTACAATAAGGAAAAAATTAAAGAGATAGAAAAAGTTGTAACTCCTCCATATGATGTAATATCAAAGGATGAGCAGGAACAGTTCTACAACCTTAACCCTTATAATGTGATAAGGATTACCCTTGGAAAAAATCTTGCCGGGGATAATGAGAAAGAAAACAAATATACAAGGGCAGCAGATTATCTTCAGCAATGGCTTGCAAATGGAATACTTGTAAAAGAAAGCAATGATGCAATATATGTATATGAACAAAAATATACTGTTAAAAACGGCGGATCAAAGACAAGAATGGGATTTATCGCACTGACCCCTCTTCAGGATTTTAGCAGTAAAAAGATACTGCCCCACGAGAATACGCTCTCAAAGCCAAAAGAGGACAGGCTTCAGCTTATGCGCGCCTGCAATGGGAACCTGTGCCAGGTTTTTGCCCTCTATTTTGATGAAAAGAAAAAGACTGACGAAGTCCTTGAAGAGGCTTCCAAGCTCAAGCCTCTTTTTGATTTTACTGATGGAAGCGGAATTTCCCATAGATTCTGGTCATTTAAAGATAAAGAAAAAATCGGACTGATACAAAAAGCTATGGATGGAAAAAAGCTTTTAATTGCTGACGGGCATCACCGCTATGAAACGGCTCTGAATTACAGGAATGAAAAGAGGCAGAAATCAAAGAACTTAACTGGAGAAGAACCCTTTAACTACATAGCCATGATGTTTGTAAATGCTGAAAGCGAGGGGTTAACGATCTTCCCGACCCACAGAGTGGTTAATAACCTCAATGATTTTAACGCAGATAAAATATTAAAAAAATTAGGAGAATATTTTGCTGTAAAAGGTTTTGACTACAGAGAGAGTGAAAAAGAAAATTTGTTTAAAAAACTTTCTGAAGCAGGAGAAAAAAACCCGTCCTTTGGAATGTTCATTAAGGGTTCAGATAAGTTTTATCTTCTTACCCTTGATAATAAAAAGCTTATAGATGGGCTGTTTCCTGAAAATACTCACTCTGAATGGAAAGAGCTTGATGTGGTAATTCTCCATACCGTTGTAATTGAGAATATCCTTGGAATCAGCAGGGAGAATCAGGCAGGAGAGAAAAATATAATCTATGTAAAGCTTGAAAAGGAAGCGATTAAGAAAGTAAAAGAGGGAGAAGCCCAGATAGCGTTTCTCCTTAACCCTACAAGGGTATCACAGGTTAAAAATGCGGCTCTAAAGGGTCTGAGGATGCCGCAGAAATCAACCTTTTTCTACCCAAAACTTCTCACAGGGCTTGTGATGAATCTGTTTGAGGATTAGGACATGCGTTTTCTAATTCTTCCCTCTTGGCTTTTCCCTTATTGTGTTTTTAATCAAATTTCCCCTCAACCTCACCTTCTTCCCTTTCAGACTGTGTCAGAATGTAGCCGCAACCTTTAGGTTGCGAATAAAATTCTTTTAATATCAATGAGTTTAGCGCAAGCTGAAGCCTGCGGCTACAAAGTTCTTTATTTCGACAAATTAATTTCTATCTTTGGCTGATGATGGATTGTGTTATGAATCAGACAATGTTCGGCAACTTTGAGAAGCGCGGCTTTTCTCTTTCCAACATCTTCAGGTAATTTAATATCAACCTTTATTTCTCCAATCCTGTCTGGGTTTTTAGCCTTTTCCCATTTTACATTAATTGCCATCCCTTCTGTTTTGATTCCAGCATTCTTGCAGTATGCAAGGACATAGACTCCTATGCAGGAACCAAGCGAGGCAATGAAAAGCTCCGGAGGGGTTGGTCCCTCGTCTTTGCCGTCATTGTCAAGGGGCTGGTCTATGACAATATTATGACTTCTGCACGGGGCAACAAACTTCTTTCCGCCTTTATAGGATATAGTCATTTCCATGATATTATCCTCTTTCTTATGGTGAAATTTTATATATGGATTTTTATCTCCTATGATTTATCAAATATCACTGAATAGCTCTTCTGCAAAGAAGTCAAATGTTCCTTTTCAAACTCAACAAGTTGTTTAAAGAATTTTTTATCCTCATTACTGCTTACCATCCTGCCCAATTCAGTATAATAATTCACAGCCGCTTCTTCCATTTTAATCCCTATTTCCAGAGCCTCTTTGTCTGAAATCCTAGACTGGGCAATTTTTTTTAGGGATGGCAGATCTGTACCGGGCATTGCCACTGGTGTCAGTTCTTCAATATCCCAGTCCTCATCCATTTTCTCGAGTAATTTCTTTAAAGCAAGCTGATGGTCAACCTCTTCCTGCGTTAATCTTAAAAAAATCTTTTTTGCCTTTAAATCCTTTGCCCTCTGGCTTGCTCCAAGATAAAATTCATATCCCCATTTTTCTGCCTGTATTGCCCTTATCAATTCCTGTATTGCAAGTTCATTTTTTCCCATTTCAATTCCTTTCAAATTTATCTAAGGTATATTTAATGGATATATTCTTTAAATGCAAATAGATTTTTAATGGTTTAAAGTTGGCAGGGAGTTATTATAATGGATGTAACCAGCCTGTTGAAAAACTTGCAACATTGTTATCATTGCGAAGGGCTTTAGCCCTGAAGCAACCTCACTCGGGATAAACTCCGCAATCTCAGTCTTATGCAAATCAATGAATTGGAGATTGCCGCGTCGCTGTTGCTCCTCGCAATGACACCGAATAGGCACTTTTCCAACAGCATGGGGAAATTGTATTTTGTTCAGATGAAAAATATTTGGAGTTCAGATAGGGAGGTAATTCATTACATTCACAACCATTCCATCCTTTATTACAACCTTTTTATTTGCGTATTGTATATTATTCGGGTTGTGAGTTACCATAACAATGGTTTGCCCTTCTCTGTTTATATCTGCAAAAAGGTCCATAATCTCTTTCCCTGTTTTTGTGTCGAGGTTTCCTGTAGGTTCATCAGCAAGAACTATTGGGGGTTTGTTTACTATCGCCCTTGCAATTGCAACCCTTTCCTGTTCTCCTCCTGAAAGCTGGTCAGGGAGTCTGCTCATCTTTTTTCCAAGCCCGACTTTTTCAACCACTACAACGGCACGCTCTTTTTTTTCTTTTTTCTTAAGCTCAGTAACTGCCAACGGAAGCATTACATTTTCAAGAACTGTAAGATAAGGAACCAGATTAAAGGATTGAAACACAAAACCCAAATATTCACTTCTATAAGTTGCAATCTGTTCATTGGTGAGGCTGTAGATGTCTATTTCATCAACTATAATTTTGCCTTCTGATGGACGGTTTAATCCTCCAAGAACTGAAAGAAGAGTGCTTTTTCCTGCTCCCGATTCTCCCATTATACACAAAAAATCACCATCACCTATATCAAAGTTTACATCCTGCAGGGCATGAACAGTTTCTACACCGCTGTGGTAACTTTTATAGAGTTTTTTTATTTCAACCAAACACATATTTTTAGTTTTATCCATATTTCCTATTGCAAAGATGTACCCTTGTTTTTACAATGCCCTCAGCGCCTCAGACGGGTCCATGTTTGCTGCCCTTCTGGCAGGATAAAGACTTGCCAGCATTCCGATAAAAACAGAAAGCAAAACTGAACCTAAAGCGATTAAGTAGTTAAAACTGACACCTGCTTCTATTCCTGGAAACATTCTTGATGAAATAAGGGTTGAAACTCCAACACCAATAACATAACCAAGGATACCAGCGAGTGAGCTTACTATGAATGCCTCAAGCAGAATTACTTTCATTATATGGCTCTGGCGGTAACCTATTGCCCTAAAGATGCCGATTTCCCGCGTTCTTTCATTTACTGAACCCATCATTGTAACAAACACCACCAAAGAACCTATGAAAACCACAACAATTGATATTCCTAAGGAAAAGGTCTTGAACTGATTCAGTGTCTCTATTCTTCCCTGTACAACCTGCTTAAGCGCTGTAACTTTTGCATTGGGGAGTTTTTCTGATATCTGCGAAACCATATCTTCAATTGGACAATCCTTGCAGTAAGCGCTTATTTCAATCATTGAAAGCTTTCCTTCTTTATTCAGTATTTTCTGGGAAAGAGGCAGGTTTAAAAAAATCAGATGGTCATCCTGAGAACCGGTTTCCTCAAGAATGACCGTAACCCTCAGAAGGGTGTTGTTAGCAGTAATTTCATCTCCAACTTTTAATCCAAGCTTTTTTGCAGCTTCGTATCCTGCTGCAACATCATTTTTTCTTTTAAAATCTATGATGTGAATTTCAGATTTTTCAGGTGAGGTTGCTGGCTTTGTTTCAGTATTTTCCATTCCTTCCATATTATGATGTTCACCCTGTGGTGAGTAACCAGCTTTTTTCCACCATTTTTTCAGTCTCAGTTCTTTTTCAAAATCAACTCCAACAAGCATTACTTTCAAACCATTAATTTCTCCGCTTCCTATTACCTTTGGGGCAAGGATGCTGAGGTTTTTACGGTTTTTTATTCCATTAATCTTTTCTATGTCCTCTATGTTGAGTTCTTTTGTTTCAAAAGTCATCCCACCAAGAGATACCCCGCCATAAGACAGGGAAAGTCCGTCGGATTTTGGAGTTACAATAATGTTTGCTCCGTATTCATCAAGTTTTTTTCCTAAATCCTCGCTCATTTTGGACGTTATGGACACAAGGGTGACGATAGTTGTTATTCCTATTAAAAGACCAATAGTGAGGAAAATCATTTTCCCCTTTCTTCGCTTCAGATTATTTATTGCTATGTCAGAGAGTTTCATTAATTCTTTTTCCCTTTTTTCACAACGAGAATAGTTCCCTTATATCCTCCGGTTCCAATTTTTGATATGCTCTTCTCAAAAGTCTCCGGAGAGACCTTTTTTGAGTCAAAGGTAATAATTGTTCTTTCAGTTGACAATTCTACATCAGCTTTTATGACACCCGGTATTTTTTCCAGCGCAGACTTTATCCTCGGAGGACAGGCAGGGCAGAAAAGCCCGTCCACTCTTAGAGTGGCGTGGCTGAAACCATCAAGATTAGCCTTGAAAAATCTATCCCTGAAAGCAAATGCTGAAACTCCTAATAAAAGGAGTAAAACCAGAAGAATCTTAGCTCCCCTTTTTCTTTTTCTTCTGTGAAACCCGAGTACTCTTTCTCTTTTATCCGGATATATGCTCATGATTTTAAAGCTCCATTTGTACAGTTTCCTCTTCTGTAAGTATAGGTAGAACGAAAATCCTAAATACTAATATCTAAATCCTAAACAATATCAAAATTCCAATGTCCTAAACTATTTCGAATTTAGAATTTAATACTTCACTGGCTAAAATAAAACTCGCCCTCAAGGATATCGCTCTTATTTATTATTACCTTATTACCCTCTATCTTGCGGTTAAGAGGTGCAGGATTGCATCCTCCTTTTACCTCGTTAACCTTGCTGGAAGGGAATTTCTGTCCGCATCTTCTGCACACCATCTGGTCTCCTTCCTGATAGTATCCCTGTTTGTGCTTAAAGCAGACATCGCAGGCATCAAAGGCAGCCCTTATAACACCGTCAGAACTTTTTAAAATAAAATATTTTATCTTAACTCCATTGCTTTCATAGGCATAAAACTTAGCCTTTCCGTCTTTAAAATCTGAAACCGGGTAGCTGATTACATCAGATTTACCGACAGTCTCTTTGCTCTCTTTTTTTTGAGCACTGATTGCTGATAATGGTATTAGGATAAGAAATAAAATACCCATAACAACTGATACAGACTTTTTCAATTTCTAATCTCCTTTTAAGTTTGATTATTCTTTCAATGTAGAAACAGAGCGTTCATTACGACAAAGCCTTTGGGTCTGACTGAGAACTCCATTCCTGTCATTGCGAGCGACTTAAAAGAGCGTGGCAACCTCTTTATTTACATGACTTTTTTGAGATTGCTTCGTCGCTATCGCTCCTCGCAATGACATTCTCGGCTACTCGTTTCAATCCTTATTGTTACGTTTTAAATAGTTGTGATTCCTGAAGCTTTATCCCCGTTTTGAACAACACCCGCCTCCACTGCCACATCCTCCTGAGGCTGTATTGCTGCTATCAACAGCTTTTAAGATTTCATCGCTGTAAATCCTGACTTCAGCTTGATCATAAAGCCCGGAAATCCACTGCTGGTAGAGAAAGCCTTTCTTTGATTCAGGTGTTCTTGGAGGAAAGACCTTTGCTTCAAGATACTTGTTGACTTTTAGGCCCTTTCTTATTTCTTCTTTAAAACCATTTATATCAAGTCCCTGAGCCCGAAGGTTTTCTTTCAGGGTTTTGTCGTCAAGCTTATAGTTGGTTTTAATTTTGTCTATCTCAGCATTTATCTCCGGGTCAGTCACAGAAAAATTTTCTTTACCTATTTCATTCTGTATGATGGCTTCATCTATCATTGAATCTGCAACCTCTGCAATTATCTGCTCTCTTTGCCTCATTGTAGGATAATAGTCTTTGCCCACTTTTTTGAAATTCTTAAGCTGTTTTCCAAGAACTGTTTCAAAATCTTTATTGGATATTTCCTTTCCATTTATGCTCATTGCAAATAGCTTTGCCTTTTCAATCCGTTCTTTTTCTTCTTTCAGAAGCTCATTGCTGTTTTTAATATTTGCAAGAGTTCCCTTGTATTTCCCAAGCTTGTTAATGGCATTAACAAGTAATGAGGCAGAGGTTATTTCAGGGTCAAAAAGAACAGTGGCTTTCTGTTTTGCAAGGCTTACCTTTGTTGAATTCACTCCTTTAACTTTCATTAGAGCATTCTCAATCTTTTCAACACAGCTTCCGCAGGTCATTCCTGAGATTTTTAGCTCTGCCTGGCTGTTGTTGCCTATATTTTTGTAAAAATTACTTCTCTCCTCTTCTTTCTTGTCATTAATCAATCCTGAGGCATAAAGTCCGAAAAAAACAATAACCCCGGTTAAAAATAATGTTATATATATTTTTTTCTTCATAAAATTAACCCTTCCTGATTTTTTAAAATACACCAATCCAACCCGTCCTCTAAGTGTTCCCTATTTTTCCTCATTTTTGCAAATAATTCTGACCCTAAAATATCCTTTAAGCTTTTATCCCTTATATTTCCTCCCGGCAGCCTTACCATTGGGCATGGTTCAACGCCACCTTGAGAATTTATATGCAGCAATCCCCTGCCGGCGCCAAGGCATCCTCCAGCCATCTCTTCCCAGTGAGACTGGTTAACCAAGGCGAAATCTTCCCTCTCATTATACTTATCAACTACCTCTTTGAGAAATAGTTTTTCAGCCCTGTCACAGGAAAAGGTATCAGGTACATTATTATCCTTATGGTTATAATCTAAATATATTCCAACTTTGCACCCTGCCTCTATCATTCCATCAATGAACTCTTCCTGGGTTACAGCAGAAATGTTCCTCTTTGTTACGGTCGTAGAAAAACCAAACTGGATATTCCTTTTCCTGGCTGATTCCATTGCCAATATAATCTTCTCATATGTTCCCTTACCTCTCCATGTATCAGTTTCCCTTTTAAACCCTTCAATACTGAAAAGAGGAAATATTGTTCTGCATTTTTCTAAGCGATCTGCCACTGCCTGCGTAAAAAGAGTTCCGTTAGTAAATATCCAGCTAACCACATCCCTGTGGCAGGTTAAAACATCAAGGAGCCCTTCTCTAAAAAAAGGTTCTCCGCCGCTAATCAAAAAGAGAAATATCCCTAAATCTTTTGCCTCATTAATCACTCTATCTATCTCTTCCAAAGAGAGTTCACCATCTTTCAGATATCCCTTTGCATAACAGCCTATGCAGTCGAGGTTGCATCTCATTGATGGGCTAATTATAAGAACCTTTGGAACAACAATTCCCTCGTCCCTCATCTTCTGGCTTATCTCTTTAGCCCTGGTATAATTTTCAAACAAGCTAAGGATATCTAAGCTTCCATCACCTAAATTCTTGGAAAGAATATCTATAAATTTAGGTAAAAAATTACTAATCTCTTTAACTTCATCAAAATTAATTGGGATTGAGGTCATTTAAAAATCTCCCTATATCTTACAAGCATGAAGGTTTACAAACTTGAAATAATCTTAGAGCAGAACTACTTTTTTTTTCAGCAACTATTTTGCAAACGTCTTAATGTAATTTACCAGATCCCATCTTTCATTTTCAGTTAATTTCTTTTCCCATTGAGGCATTGGCTGGTTTCCTTTTGAAATTTTATAAAAAATCTCTCCGTCAGTCATCATGCTCATCATGTTATTGTTATTGAAGTTTGATGGTTTTACTGTTAGTTCATCTGCCATTGAACCTTTACCGTCTCCGGTTTCCACATGGCAGTCAATGCATTTTTTTTATAAAGTTCTTTGCCACGACTTATGGAATTTTCATCTGTACTTAGAGAATTATTTACCCTTTTGTTTTCTTCTGGAACTTTCCAGTTCGTCATTCCGTGACCCCAAATATAAAAAGAAAATATAAATAGGACTGCTATTATTACTAAAAGTTTTGATAGGAATTTCACAATACACTCCTTTTAGGACAGGCGAGACCTGCCTACCGCAGGCAGGCGCCTGACCTGCTTTCTTTCTATTTTATCCCAACTTGTCAAAACGAATGTTTCATTTCCTTTCTGCAGTTTCTATTTCCTTGAATGTAAGAATTTTTCCACCATGCTCTTCAATAAATTCCAGGGCTTTCACTTTCCCTTTAAAAGCAATGACACTTGGTAAACATCTATCATAACATAATACAAATTGGGTTTTTGTCTGGTCAATCATGACCTTTTGTGAAGAACAGGGAGTAATATCACTCCCAACCACATAAAAGGCTTTTTCAGATTCTACAATCTCTCCTGTGTTAAAATCAGCAACTTTTATTGATAGATCCTTCTTTGAACTCTGAGCCTCATATTTTAATGCACACTTAATACAGCAAGCCTTTTCATCTTTTCCTTCTTCAAAAGTTACAAGGGTTTTTGTAATTTCATGAACATCCCTTCCACATAAAGCGCATTTTTCGGGTTTCTGGTTAGGCAAAAATCCCATTCCAGAGAGCAATAAAACCTGCGATATTAAAAAAATCTGTAAAAATGCTTTCTTGAAAATGATTACTCCTTTTAAGCAACTAGATTTTTCCCTCTCCCTTGATGGGAGAGGGTTTGGGTGAGGGTGAAATATCATCTTTGATCCCCCCTCCCTTTAATTCCCTCCCGCAAGGGGAGGGAATTTTGATGGTTGTTTTACGGTTTTAATGTCCCCCCATCATTCCTCCATGGCTGCCCATTCCATCACGTCCCATTGTATTGTTATCACGACTCATACTTCCCCTATCAATTTCCTGCTCTGTCTTTAAAGCATCACCTTTACTAATTTTTGACAACCTATCAAGCTGTTCATCAGTTAAAAGCTTCTTAGCTCGTTCTACTGATTTTATGTAATCCCATCTAATTTCTTTCCTTAAATTTTCCATTTCGTCAACCTTTTTCTTAATTTCTTCCATGTCCGCACCTTTTTGCATTTGTAGCATTGCAAGCTCTCTTTCAAGCTTATCTGTGCTTAAAGCCTTCTTTGCCCTCTCATTCTCATATTCCTTCCCAATCTCATCAAGAGCCTTTATCTGGAATTCACTTAAATTCAGTTCTTCTCTTAAATCTAAATAAAACCCTCCTTCAACATTTCCACCCGGCTGCTGATATTGCGGAGATACCTCTTTTGGAGTCTCTCCACCATGCTTATGTCCCTTTCCCCCAAACCATCCCATCATATCCCCACACATCATGGCTTTAACCGGCACAGAAAAGATTACAATGCTTGAGATAAGAAATAATAGAAATACTATTTTCCTACGCATAACTTTGCCTCCTTGTGATTTTATAATTCCACCCTTTAGAAAAGGGGGGGGGCAAGGGGGGGGATTTGATTTTTACTTGAATCCTTGACCCTTTGACCCCTTCAATCCTTTATATTACTGTCCCATATGCCCGCTATTTCCCATACCACTCCCTGAACCCATATTACTGCCGCTTCCCATACCATATCCTGAGCTATTTCCGTTTCCTCCCTGGCCCGAACCCATCATACCACCACTATGATGGCCATCTGTTCCGCCTGTAGTTGTCATATGGGAATCACTTCCTCCCATTTCAGAGCCACTCATCATATTCTGATCACTATTACCTTGATGGCTTCCTGTCCCTGTCGCGCTGTCTCCGTGCATATTACTACCGCTTCCCATATTGGAATTTGTGCCCATATGAGAATTGGTGTTAGTAGAATCACTCTCTTGGGAAGTTCCAACATTTTTTCCCTTCATTGTCTGGGAACCCATTCCGCCTCCAGAACCATTTGTAATACCTTTGTTCATTTTCCCTTTACTGCCCTGTCCACTCTTCATCCCTGATTTGCTCCCCTTGTGCCCGGCAAAGCTAAAACTTGAAAAGGCAACAAAAACAACAATACTGAAAAAAACAATTACTATCTTTTTAAACTTCATTAAATTTTCCTCTAAAAAATATTTTTCTATTAAAATTCTCTGTCTATCAGAGTATTATTCTACATTCCTCTTTTTTCTTACTCCCTTCTTTTTCAAAACATCTGGTTGTAATTCTTTCTCTACCATCCTTTCTGCCTCAAACCAGTCAGCCAGTTCGTTACACGGAGTGCGTCCTCTTTTTTCATAAAGTTCGTAAGCTCGTTTCTGAATTTTTTCCATCAATTGTTCCTGGCTTAAAGATTTTTGAGAAACTTTTGTTGATGAAGTTTGCTTTCCGGGAGTATTTTTTCTTATCATTATTTTTCACCTCCTTTCCTTTGTTTCTGATTCTGACAAAACAGAGTTTCAGATGCTTACTTTATTTCGTGCCAGAACTTTGCAGTATGCTTTTTATCATCATTTGTTTTAAATAAAATAATGACCCCATACTTTCCTTTCTCCTTCATTTCCATATCACATCCATAGTGTTTCATCTCATTGCTCCATTCAACCCATTTCTCCTGAGATTTTTCAGATGGGTCAATGACTTTAATTTTTATCTTTGCATCTTCTATCTTTTTACCGCCATTTTCTTCAGAAATTTCCATAGATAAATGGTGTGATGCATTTGGATCCATTTTCATCTTGCTTGCATCAACCTTCATATCCTGCATCATCTTATTATGCGCTGCCATGGTCTCTATTCCGTAAGAGACCATATATTCATCTGCCTTTACTACATTTGCATTCATCATATGAATGTGAGCAGAAGGATGTTTTGCCGGATGTTCTTCTTCAGCCATAGCATGATGACGACAAGAACCAATAAGCCCCATAGACAATAACATTGTTGCCAATACTAAAAATTTCTTTTTATCCATTTTTTCCTCCATAAGTTTAAGTTAAAACTTTAATGTGTATCCTCCTTGCCATTTTTATGAACATGTTTTTGCTCCGGTTTGGATTCTTTTTCTTTAGTCTCTTTCTTTACATCTTTGTGTTCAGTCCCATTATGCTTATGCTCTGTTTCTTTTTCTTGTACTACTCCTTTTACTCCAACACCAAATTCATAAACCAGTTTGCCACCATAATACCCTCCTGCAAATATAACCCCCACTCCAATCAGCCACACAGCCGTGGAAAGAATAAAAAATCTGGTAATGATATTTGCTCTAATTAAAATTCTCCATAGTAAAAGAACTGCAAAAATTCCGAGAGCCGTAAATCCTAATATTTCGTGGATTTCCATAATCTCATGGGTAGCTTCACTGTGGGGGATAGACCTTGCTGCTAACCATCCTGTTAACGCAGTAGCTATTATAGCAAAAAATCCAAATAAAAGATTCCACCACGCAGCATTTTTCAGGGATTCACTTTTTGTAAACCTTGCCAACAAATCACATAAAAATCCGACTGACAATAAAGCAATAGTAAAGTGGACCATCATGGGATGAATAGGTATTGAATCAAAACTCATCTGACACCTCCTCTTTTAAGGCTGCACATTCAGATTTGCTTCCTTTCTCACATAAAAGTACCAGCGCCAAACTTCATAGATGGCAGGATAGACCACCAGTTCCATAATGAACGAAGTAAAAATACCGCCAATCATTGGCGCAGCAATCCGCTTCATTACATCTGCGCCGGTGCCCGTTGACCACATGATTGGAACCAAGCCCATAAACATCACGGCCACAGTCATGAATTTAGGCCTCAAACGCTTCACTGCACCTTCAACAATTGCCTCCCGCAAATGCTCTTTGGTCTTCATCATGCCTTTCTCACGCATAGCATAATATGCAATATCAAGATAAAGAAGCATGAATACACCGGTTTCTGCATCTACTCCCAAAAGTGCTATCAGCCCGACCCATACTGCAATGCTGGTGTTATAACCGAGGAGATAGAGAAACCAGATTGCTCCGACTGCTGAAAACGGAACAGCAAGGAAAATAATCAATGTCTTTGCCGCAGAGCGGGTGTTAAAGTAAAGAAGTAGGATGATGATAAAGAGAGTGATCGGAACCACTATCATCAACCTTTCCTCAACCCTCTGCATATATTCATACTGCCCGCTCCAGATAAGCGTATAGCCTGGAGGAAGTTTAACCTTTTCCCTTACTGCTTTTTTTGCATCAGCCACATAACCGCCAACATCACGCCCTGTAACATCCACATACACATAGCCGCTAAGCCTCCCGTTTTCATCCCTTATCATGCCAGGACCTGACAGAAGCTTAATATCAGCAATCTGAGCCATTGGGATCTGCGCACCACCGGTGGTTGGAACCAGGACACGGCTGAGATTGTCAACTGTGCTTCTGTAGTCACGCAGATAGCGAACATTGACAGAATAACGTTCCCGCCCCTCAATCGTAGTGGTAATATTCTCGCCCCCGACAGCCGACATAACGACGCTCTCTGCCTGACCAATTGTGAGTCCATAGCGGGCAAGCTCCTCCCGCTTGAAATTGAAGTCAAGGAAGTAGCCCCCTGCTGTGCGCTCTGCAAAAACACTTGTTGTTCCCTGAACGTCTTTGATAACCATTTCAATATGCTGGCCTATCTCCTGGATTTTATTTAAATCCGAGCCAAGAACCTTAATCCCAACAGGAGTCCTTATCCCTGTTGTCAGCATATCCACTCTTGCTTTAATAGGCATTGTCCATGCATTGATAACGCCTGGAATCTGCAAGGCTTCGTTTAATCCCCCTGGCCCATAAATAAGTTCCTGTGTGTTCTTGTGGTCAGGCCAAGCACGGCGAAACATATTTTTTAACCACTCCGGTGCCCAGTCTGAATACCAGCGGGGCATTTTTGGCCACTGGTCATGAGGCTTAAGAACAACCACTGTCTCCATCATTGAAAACGGGGCTGGATCAGTTGCAGTTTCAGCCCTTCCTGCCTTGCCGAATACCCTTTCAACTTCCGGGAATGATTTAAGGATTTTATCCTGTACTTGCAGAATCTTCTGGGTCTCTGTTACAGAAATTCCAGGCATAGTGGTTGGCATATAAAGGAGTACACCCTCATCAAGGGGAGGCATAAACTCTGAACCAAGGCGGGAAAAAATCGGAATGGTAAGTAATATAATAACCACTGCACCGGCAATTGTTGCCCACTGATGGCGCAGTACAAATTCTACGATTGGATGATATATCCTCATCAGCGGGCGGCTGATAGGATGATTCTCTTCACTGTGAATTTTCCCGACAAGAACCGCATTAACAACCCTGCACAGCAGGCGCGGACGGAAGTCAAAATTCTTCATGTGGGTAAAGAGAAGCCGTAGAGCCGGGTCAAGAGTAATTGCAAGCACTGCTGCAATTATCATTGAAAAATTCTTTGTAAATGCAAGGGGTTTAAATAGCCGTCCTTCCATCGCCTCGAGTGTAAAAATAGGTATGAATGATACAGCGATTACAAGAAGTGCAAAGAAGCTCGGACCCCCCACTTCCTTGACCGCACTTATAACAACATCCTTAAAATTTCCAGGTCTTCCTTCCACATCCCAGTGTTCAAGTTTTTTGTGGGTCTGCTCAACCACAACAATGGCAGCATCAACCATTGCACCGACGGCTATGGCAATGCCCCCAAGGGACATTATGTTGGCCGTAATCTTCATCCCGTACATGGGAATAAAGGAAATTATAATTGTAATAGGGATTGTGAGGATAGGAATAATAGCGCTTGGAATATGCCAGAGGAAGATTAAAATCACAAGGCTTACAATCGTAAGTTCTTCAATAAGCGTACCCTTAAGTGTCTCAATTGACCTCTCAATCAGTTCTGCCCTATCATAAGTAGTTATAATTTTTACACCCTCAGGCAAACTTGGCTCAATCTCGGCAATCCTTGCTTTAACCCGCTCAATCACCTTCAATGCGTTTTCACCAAACCTCATAATCACAATGGCTCCAACTGTTTCACCTTTTCCATCAAGCTCAGCAATACCCCGGCGGATATCAGGGCCTAAAGTAACCCTGCCGAGATTTTTTACCAGTATGGGCGTTCCTCCTCCCTCGTTTGTACCGACAACAATATTCTCAATATCAGAAACTGAGCGTATGTAGCCACGTCCCCTGACCATATATTCACGACCTGAAAATTCAACAAGCCTTCCTCCAACATCATTGTTTCCCTCCCTGATTGCATCGATAACCTTTTCTATTGGAATCTTATACGCCAGGAGCGTGTTGGGATCGAGGTTGACCTGATATTGACGGACAAATCCGCCAATCGGTGCAACCTCAGCCACACCGGGTATGGACTGAAGCTCATATCTAAGATGCCAATCCTGGAGTGAACGGAGTTCTGCCAGGTTATGTTTTCCAGTTGTATCTACAAGGGCATACTGGAAAACCCAGCCAACTGCCGTTGCATCCTTTGCAAGCTCTACCTGAACACCCTGAGGGAGTTTTGGTATGACACTGCTAAGATATTCAAGGGTTCGTGAGCGCGCCCAGTAGATATCTGTTCCATCTTCAAAAATAATATAGACATACGAATAGCCGAAGTCAGAGAAACCGCGAATATCTTTCACTTTTGGTGCACCAAGCATTGCTCTGATAATCGGGTAGGTAACCTGGTCTTCCATTATGTCAGGGCTTCTGTCCCACCTCGAGTAGATTATCACCTGTGTGTCTGAAAGGTCGGGGATTGCATCAAGGGTAATATTCTTCATCGAATAGATTCCGGCAAAAACTGCCATACCTACGACGATGAAGACAATGAATTTATTATTTGCGCAAAATTCGATAATTTTATTAATCATTATCTGAATACCTTAAGAGAGACCTGAGACCTGTCTTCCTCACATTCCCGGCATTGGCGGCATCTTGGTTTGTTCTTGTTTCTGCTTGCCCACTGGAGCACTTGGAATCTTCTGCTCTTCACCAGTTGCTACTTCGCCTGCTTGCTCTCCTCCGCCATGCCCCATACCTTCCATTCCACCCATTGCAGACTTTAAACGACTTTCTGAGTCGATCAAGAAATTACCGGAAGTTACAATTTTCTCACCATCTTTAAGTCCCTCAAGGATAATAAATCGTTTATCCACCTTTGCACCTAAGCTCACCTTGCGTGGCTCAAAAAGACCTTCTTCGCGCGCAACAAAGACAATCTGCTCATTTCCTGAATCAAGCACTGCTTCTTCAGGCACGGAAATTTGCTTGCCATAGTTAATCTGGAACCCAACATTTGCATACATATCAGGCTTTAATTTAAAATCGGGGTTAGAAAATTCCAGGCGTACCTTCAATGTACGGGTAATGTTGTCAAGTTGTGGATAGATATAAGTAACTTTGCCACTAAATATCTCTCCAGGATAATAAGAGAGCATAATCGTGGCAGTCTGGCCGAGTTTAATCATTGGTATCTCATATTCATATATATCCGCAAGAACCCAGACTCTAGATAGGTCAGCAATTGTATAAAGTTCACTCTCCGGCATAACTCTCTGGCGCTCAAAGGCGTTACGGGTAAGAACAAAACCGCTGCTTGGCGCATAGAGGGTCATTGTTTTGACCGGCTCACCGCGCTTTTCAATCTCTCTTATTTCATCTTCCCGGATATCCCAAAACTCAAGCCTCTTTTTTGTCGACTGTAGGAGTGAATTTGAACTATTAGCAATCTCAGGAAAGGGACTTTTGCTTAAATACTCTTTTGACTTAAGCGCAAGTAAATATTCCTGCTGTGTTGAAACAAGCTCTGGGCTATATATGCTGATAAGGGGCTGACCTTTCTTGACAAGTTTTCCTGTAAAATCAACATAAACCTTTTCAATCCACCCTTCAATTTTCGGGTTGATTTTTACAATTTTTGTCTCATCGTATGTAATCCTGCCAACAGTCCTTATGGTCCGTGTCAATGGCTCAACTGATACAACACCATAGGTTACTCCTATTATTTGCTGTTTTGTAGAAGTAATCATTGTAGAGCCTTTGGGAGGTGCTTCACCTGTGCCTTCCTCTTCAGCATACACCGGAACAAGCTGCATTCCGCAATCAGGAGCAATTCCCGGCTTATCTGACTTGTAAACTGGATGCATAGGATCAACCCAGTAGAGGATTTTTTTCTCTTTGCTTTCTTTTTTCCCTTCATCCTCCATTTTCATATCGCTCATATCCATATCATCTTTTTTAATATCCGTTTTCTTTTGCTCTGCATGATTGCTCTGTTGTTCTGATTTTGCAGAAGCCATCTCTTTGGTTTTATCCTTGAACATATACCCTGCAAATCCTGCTAAAACTATTAGGAGAATTACCAAAAGCAGTTTTCCTATACCCCATTTTCTGTTTTCATTTTCCATCTCTTTATCACCCCAAGTATCTAAAGTTCAAATTACAAAATCCAAATATCAAACAAAGCTCAAATAATTAAATTTAAAAAATCTAATTTTTCTAATAAATTCTAATTTTATACTTTGACATTTATTTGAACTTTGAGCTTTGTCATTTGTCATTAATTTATTCATTAAAATAACTTCATCCCCACCATTGTCTCAAGCTTTGCAAGTTTTTTCTCATAATCAGAAAGAACCTTATAGTACTCAATCTCATAATTAAAAAGCGTTATCTGGTTATCAAGCAAGGTCAGAAAATCTATTTTATTGACTTCATACCCTGCCATTGCTGATTCCAAAGACTGTGCTGCCTGTGGGATTATCCCGGTTTTGTAGAGTTCAAGAAGCCTTTCACCCTTTTTTACCTCAGCAATAATATCTTTAAGATTGAAATAAATTTCATTCTTCATAGAATTGTATTGTTCTTCTGCCATTCTTTTATTTGCAAGCGTCTCTTCAACCTTCTTGTCAAGCTTACTGCTTCTCCATATGGGAAGATTGATTGTCACAGTGGCTGAAATCATATCAGGCCAGTCTTCGCTCATTCCTTCAGCTCTTAATCTATCCCTTTGTCCATAGCTCAAGTTGAATTCAAAATCAGGATAGTAATCTTTTTTTGCAAGAGAATAGCTTTTCTCAAACTGCTGGACCGAATCCTTTATGCCAAGGAGAATTGGCATGTTGCTTTCAGCCATTTTCATAAGCTCTTCAATTGAGAATTTAAGTTTTGTCTTTTCAAATTCATCAGGTTTCCCAACCGGGCTTTGGGGATTGCGGGAAAGAATGGAATTCAGCATTGCCTCAGCGCTTTCCCTCTCCTGCTCAAGCCCAATCTGTTCATTTATTATCTTTGAAAGCTCAACCTGAGCCTTAAGGATATCCTGCTGTATTCCCTGCCCCACTGAGTATTTTGTTTCAGCAATTTTAACAAACTCAGTGATAAGGTTTTTGTTTTTTTCTGTTATCCCAATTGTTTTATAAATATAAAAAAGCTCATAGTAAACATCCTTTACTTTCTCGCTTATTTCATTAACCTTGTGATGATATTCCTTTTCTGCAGCATCTGCCTCTTTCTGTGCTATTTCGCTTCTGAGCTTCAATTTCCCGGGAAACGGGAACATCTGTGAAATTCCAATCTCTTTCTGTGTCATTGATTCAGAATCAAAACCAAATTCATCAACCGGCACATTTGTAATTCCAAGCATAAGTTTCGGGTCATCAAGAGTTCCTTCCTGAGATGGCTTCTGGCTTAATGCTTCAAAACGGTTCTTCAGGGCTTTGATTCCCGGGTTGTTTTTAAGCGCTTCATCAATAAGCTCACTAAGCTTTAGCGATGGAAGTTCTTTTTCTTCTGCAAGGCTTGTTGAGAGCGAAAAAACTGAAATTAAGAAAAATAAAAAGAAAATTTTTATCTTTTTCATATCCTCACTCCAATATGTTTGAGTTTGAAATAAACACTTCGCTGTCATTGCCTGCCTACCGCAGGCAGGCGAGCAGGTCCCTCGCTTGTCATTGCGAAGGGCTTTAGCCCTGAAGCAATCTCACTCGGGATAAACTCCGCAATCTCAGTTTTATATAAATAAATTGGTTAGAGATTGCCACGTCGCTGTTGCTCCTCGCAATGACAATAGGCATCCCTATTTAATCATTACAAAATTTTAAAGACACGCTATCTCAGCAAAAGTTCCATCTTTCTTATATGCAAACCCTGTGCCAAAAAGGATTTTAATGAGTAATTAACAATATAACATATTGATAAATTAAGATTTTATTCTTTTTGAGGATAAAGGTTTGGCTGTTAAGATTCTATAATTTATTTATAAAATTGTAGGATATCAGACAGTGGATTGGAGAATTTGAGACAGAAGTTAAAAGTAATATTCTGGAATTTCATTGACAGTGTAGTAAAGATTTCTTACTTTGTACGAATTATTGGATGCAGTTAAGTAAGAAATAGTGGATTAAATAATGTTGAGGAATATTTAGGGGGAAGAATGGCACTAAAAGAAGAATTTGAAGCTACAGGCAACTGGTTTTTCAGGTGGCGAAGCTATCTGCCTTTAATTATTCTTCCTGTTCTTTTAATTGCTTTACGAGAATCCGAGTATTTTGAAAGAACAGTAAGCCATTTTGCAGAAGAACTTTGGGAAATACCCTGTTTGATGTTATCTTTCGTTGGCTTGATTATCCGTTCTTTTGTAGTGGCTTATACTCCGAGGGGAACATCAAGGAGGAATACAAGAGGTCAGAAAGCAGAAATACTTAATACAACAGGAATGTATTCAATAGTAAGGCATCCCCTTTACCTTGGGAATTTCTTTATCTTTTCAGGAGTAGTTTTATTTACTCAGGTATGGTGGTTTATTATATTTGCTGTTTTATCTTTCTGGCTATATTACGAAAGGATTATGTTTGCAGAGGAAGAGTTTTTAAGAAAAAAATTCGGTGAAAATTTTGAAAAATGGTCTAAAAAACCCCCGGCTTTTATCCCAAATTTTAAAAACTGGAATCAGCCTGATCTATCTTTTTCTTTCAAAAATATTCTAAAAAGAGAATATACAGCCTTCTTTCTTATAATTTTATGCTTTGGGTTGCTGGATTTCACAGGGAATATATTTGCAGAATGAAAATTCAAGATAGACTCATTCTGGCTCATTTCATCTGTCATTGGGTTGGTTGTTTATGTAATCCTTCGTACCTTGAAAAAGAAAACGAATATATTAAAGGTTGAAGGAAGATGAAATAAATCACCCCTTCCTTCCATAAAAATCTTTCTTGCATAAATTATTTTTGCATTTTACCATCAACCACTTGAACCCTTCAATCCTTTAGAAAGATTTTTATGAGCTTAATTACTGTTTTGTTCATTGCCATTGGGCTTTCAATGGATGCCTTTGCTGTTTCTGTAACAAGCGGGTTTGCAATAAAAAATTTAAAAGCAAACAACGCTTTTAAAATTGCATTCTTTTTTGGTGCCTTTCAGGCAATGATGCCTGTTGTGGGATGGCTTGCAGGTGCAGGCGTGAGGGATTCTATTTCAAGCTTTGACCACTGGATAGCATTCGGTCTTCTAAGCATAATTGGCTGCAAGATGATTTTTGAATCAACAAAGATGAAAGAGGATAAAGGAACAAACAATCCATTGAATCTTTATACACTTCTAATCCTTTCTGTT